>Ga0187894_10004227_pt1 | contig 15546 bp, 16 predicted proteins | sample GBC1701081metaG_FD_136650 | JGI IMG/M metagenome (GOLD analysis project Ga0187894, IMG submission 136650) | White microbial mat communities from a lava cave in the Kipuka Kanohina Cave System on the Island of Hawaii, USA - GBC170108-1 metaG ... | reverse complement strand
GCTGAAGGAGCACCTCGTCGAGGGCACGCTGCTCGCGTCGCTGGTGGTGCTGTTCTTCCTGCGCAGCGTGCGCTCGACGCTGATCATCGCGACCGCGATCCCGGTGTCGCTGCTCGGCGCGGTGGCGGTGATCTACTTCTTCGGCTACACCTTCAACTCCGTGACGATGCTCGCGCTCCTGCTGCTGATCGGCGTCGTCGTCGACGACTCGATCGTGGTGCTCGAGAACATCTTCCGCCACCGCGAGCACCTCGATCCCGACCCGATCTCGGCGGCGATGAACGGCAGCCGCGAGGTCACCTTCGCCGTGCTCGCCGCGACGCTCTCGCTCGTGTCGATCTTCGCGCCGGTGATCTTCATCGGCGGGGTGATCGGCCAGTTCTTCAAGTCGTTCGCGGTCGTCGTCACCTTCGGCGTGCTGGTGTCGTGGTTCGTCTCGCTCACGCTGACGCCGATGCTGTGCTCGCGCTTCCTGCGCGTGCACAAGCACGAGGGCCGGATTCACCGATTCCTCGACCGGTTCTTCGACGGCCTCGACCGCCTGTACAAGCGGCTGCTGCACGGCGCGCTCGCGCACCGCTGGAAGGTGGTGCTCGTCTCGCTCCTCGTGCTGCCGGTGGCGATCGTGTACTTCTACTCGAACATCGGCAAGGAACTCGCGCCGGCGCAGGACGAGGGCAGATTCCTGATCACGATGCGCACGCCGCTCGGCTCGTCGATCCACTACACCGAGACCCGCCTGCGCCAGGTCGAGGAGATCGTGAAGCAGTTCCCGGAGGTGGTGACCGAGTGGGGCATCATCGGGCTCGGCTCGGCGCAGCAGGTGAACCAGGCGACGCTGGTGATCCGCATGCTGCCGAAGGACGAGCGCCGCGCGAAGGGGATGCGCTCGCAGCAGCAGGTGCTCGCGACGATCCGGCGCGAGATCTCCCAGGTGCCGGGGGCGCGCGTGTTCGCGCGCGGCTTCGGCGTCTTCCAGGGCCAGCGGACCGAGCCGCTGCAGTTCGTAGTGACCGGGCCGAACCTGCAGGAGATGGGCCGCCAGGCGACCGAGCTGCAGCGCGCGCTGCAGCTGAACCCCGCGATCGGCCGCATGGACACCGATCTCCAGCTCGACCTGCCGCAGCTCGTGCTCGCGCCCGACCGGACCCGCTCGCAGGCGTTCGGGCTGAGCGCGAACGACGTCGCCTCCGCGCTCAACATGCTGACCGGCGGCATCGACATCGCGAAGTACAACGACGAGCCGGGCGACGGCCAGCGCTACGACATCCGGGTGAAGGCGAAGGACGGCGAGTTCCTGCAGCAGGCCGATCTCTCCAAGATCTACCTCCGCAACCGGCAGGGGCAGCTGATCCGCCTCGACAGCGTGGCGAAGTTCCAGGAGGTCCTCGGGCCGGCGATCATCGGGCGCTTCGACCTCGAGTACGCCGCGACCTTCTACAACATTCCCTCGGTGTCGCTCGGCGACGCGGTGGAGATCGTGCGCGCCGCCGGCGAGAAGCTCCCGCCCGGCTATCGCGTCCAGTTCATCGGCGAGGCCGAGGAGCTCGGCAAGACCCAGCGCTACGTGCTGTTCGCGTTCGTCGTGGGCTCGGTGCTGCTCTTCATGGTGCTCGCGAGCCAGTTCAACTCGTTCGTGCAGCCGCTGATCATCATGCTCGCCGTGCCGCTCGCGATCGTCGGCGGGCTCGCGTCGCTGTGGCTCGCGGTCCCGGTCGCCGAACTCGCGCGGTGGTTCGGCGCGGAGATCCAGCCGCTCACCCTCAACATCTATTCGATGATCGGCCTGGTGCTGCTGATCGGCCTGGTGGCGAAGAACTCGATCCTGCTCGTCGACCTCACCAACCAGCGGCGCGTGCAGGGGCTCGGCGTCGACGACGCGCTGCGCGACGCCTGCCCGATCCGGATGCGGCCGGTGCTGATGACCTCCGCGACGATCATCCTCGCGCTGGCGCCCGCGGCGCTCGGCCTGGGCGCCGGGTCCGAAACGAACCAGCCGCTCGCGGTGGCGGTGATCGGGGGCATGATCACCTCGACCCTGCTGACGCTCGTCATCGTGCCGGCGGCCTACTCGCTGGTGGAGACCCGCGAGCTCGTGCGGCCCGTGGCTCGGCTCCTGCCGGCACGCCTCAGGCCGCGCGCGCAGTAGGCGGCGCGAAGCGAGCCGGCTCCGGCCCCTCTCCGTCAGCCGCCCGGGCTGACGTCCGGCTGCGGCCGGGCGACCGGCCCGCGCGCCGACTTCGCCCTGGGCCGCCGGTCCTTCCCCTTCGCCCACACCCGGTAGCCGAGCAGCACCGCGAGGATCGCGGCGTAGATCGCCGGCTCGGTGACGTCGCGCTTCACCATCCACCAGAAATGCAGCACGCCGAGCGGCGCGATCACGTAGACGAGGCGGTGGAGCGAGAGCCAGCGCTTCGCCCCGAGCCGCTGGACCATCCGGTTGGTCGAGGTGATCGCGAGCGGCGTCATCAGCACGAGCGCGGTGAAGCCGACGGTGATGAACGGCCGCTTCACGATGTCCTTGAGAATCTCGGCGACGTCGAACACGTGGTCGAACGCGACGTAGCTCGAGACGTGCACCACGCCGTAGAAGAACGCGAACAGGCCGAGCATCCGCCGGAACGCGGCGAGCGAGTGCCAGCCGAAGAGCTTGCGCAGCGGCGTCACCGCGAGCGTGGCGAGCAGGAACCGCAGGGTCCAGTCGCCGGTCGCGCGGGTGATGTACTCGGCCGGGTTCGCGCCGAGCCATTCGGGGAAGACGAGCGCGCCCGCCGCGAGCCGCCCGACCGGGACGAGCGCCGCGACGAAGAGGAGCGCTTTCAGCGCGCGAACGGCCTGCGGCGACACCGGTTCAATAGAGCTTCTTCAGATCCATCCCGGCGTAGAGGCCGGCCACCTGGTCGCCGTAGCCGTTGAAGAGCACCGTCGGGCGGTTGGCGAAGAAATCGGGGATGCGGCGCTCCTTCTTCTGCGTCCAGCGCGGATGGTCGACGTCGGGGTTCACGTTGGAGTAGAAGCCGTACTCCTGCGGGTTCGCCCGCTCCCACGCGATCTTCGGCTGCTTCTCGACGAAGCGGATGCGCACGATCGACTTGCCCGACTTGAAGCCGTACTTCCACGGCACGACGAGGCGGACCGGCGCGCCGTTCTGGTTCGGCAGCACCTCGCCGTACAGCCCCACCGCCATGATCGTCAGCGGGTGCATCGCCTCGTCGATGCGCAGCCCCTCGAGATAGGGCCAGTCGAGCACCGGCAGCTTCGCGCCGATCATCGTCTCCGGCTGGTAGGCGGTCACGAACTCGACGAACTTCGCCTTGGCGGTGGGCTCCACGAGTTTCGCGATGCGGTTGAACTCGAAGCCGATCCACGGGACGACCATCGACCACGCCTCGACGCAGCGCAGGCGATAGACGCGCTCCTCGAGCGGGAATTTCAGCAGCTCCTCGATCCCGAAGCTGCGCGGCTTCGCGACTTCGCCCTCGACCACCACGTTCCACGGCCGGACCTTGAGCGCCTTCGCGTAGCGCGCCGGCTCCTCCTTCTCGGTGCCGAACTCGTAGTAGTTGTTGTAGGTGGTGACGTGCTTGTAGTCGGTCGGCTTCTCGGTCGTGCTGAACGCGCTCTTCGCGACGCCGTCGAGCTTCTGCAGCCCGAGCGTCTTCGGCGCCTGGGCCTGCGCGCCGGGGGCGAGCAGCCCGGTCGCACCGAGGATCGAGCCGGCCGCCGCGAGCTGCATGAACTCGCGCCGCCGCGCGTAGATCCCGGGCGGCGTGATCTCGGACGGGCGGACGTCGCCGGGGCGCTTGATGAGCATGGTCAGTCCTCGAAAGCCTCGATGAAGTCGGGAATACGAGTCGCCGTCGCCGGCGGATTCCTTACGGTCTGGCGCTCTGGCGCCCCGCTACTAGCGTGTGAGTACCCACTCCACAAGCAGTTTGGCGTCCGGGTCGGTGAGGTCCGGGTTGGGCGGCATCGGCACCTGGCCCCAGGCCCCCTGGCCGCCCTCCTTCAGCTTTTTCGCCAGCACCGCCGGCGCGGCGGCATCGGCCTTGTAGCGCGCGGCGACGTCGCGAAACGCCGGCCCGATCACCTGCTTCTCGAGCGAATGGCAGCCCAGACAGGCGTTCCGATTGAGGAGCTGGGTGACCGGGTCCGCCTGCGCCTGCGCGGCGGCCGCCTGCGCCGAGGCGGCCTGCGCCTCGGCCGACGGTCCCTCGCGGTTGTAGTAGGTCGCCAGGTAGTCGGTGATGATCCGGATCTCGTCCGGGGTGAGCGGGGCGCCGCGCTTCACCATCCGCTGCATCGTGTCCTCCCACTCCGCGCGCGACTGGCGCACGCGGACCACGTGCTCCATCTCGTGGCAGACCACGCACTTCGCCTGCGTGAGGTCGGCGCCCGGGCCCGGAACGAGCTCCACCTGGGCCGCGGCGAGCGCTGCGAGCGCGGCGAGGACCGCGCTCGCAGCGGCGGTCGCGCTACGCCTTGTCAACGACGATTCCCACCCGGTGGATCGAGTTCCAGAAGTACCCGAGCGGGTTCCACGTCGCGGAGACCGGCTGGGTGTTGCCTTTCTCGTCGGTCGCGCGCGCGAGGATGACGAGCTCGCCCGGCTGCGTGAGCGGCACCTCGAGCCGGAAGCGCCGCCAGGCGTACTTGTCGCCGCTCGGCGCGAGGTTCGCCGGCTGCCAGGCGCCGCCGCCGACCGACAGGTCGACGCGTTCGATGCCGTGATCGCCCGCCCAAGCCGATCCGCGCACGACGAGCAGCCCACCGGCCCGGTAACGATCACCGGGGCCGGGGAGCGTGATCATCGATTTCACCGGCCACGCTTCCGTGATCGGCGAACCGGGGGGCAGTCTCGACCCCGGCGGCACCGGCGGCTGCGGAATGCGGTAGCTGTCGTCCATGTACGTGCCCTTGAACGGCGCGTCGAGCACCTCGATTCCGGACAGCCACTTGATCGACGCCGACCCGACCCAGCCGGGCACGACCATCCGCAGCGGATAGCCGTGGATCCGCGGCAGGTCGCCGCCGTTCATCCCCCAGGCGATCATCGTGTGCCGCTCCAGCGCCTTCGCGAGCGGGATGGAGCGGATCACCTTCGGCGCCGTCGGGACCGCGGGGATGTCGTCGCCCGAGAACGCGACATGGACGGCGCCCGCCTTCACGCCGGCGAGCTTCAGCACGTCGGCGAGGCTCACGCCGGTCCAGGTCGGGCAGCCCATCCCGCCCGTCGGCAACCACGGCGTGCCGCTCGGCCGCGGCTGGAAGCCGGCGCGGCCCGAGCCCGCGCACTCGACCATCGCCTGGGTCGTGAACGACCGCAGCTTCTTCAGCTCGGCGAGCGGCAGGTCGAGCGGCTTGTCGACGAGGCCGCGGACGCGCAGCACGTGGTTCGTCGCCCCGAGGTCGGGCGTGAGCAGGTTGTTGCGGATGAACATCCGGTCGGTCGGCGTCACGTCGAAGTCGTGGTACTCCGCCGGCACGCTCCAGGTGAGCGGGCGCGCGGAATGGACCGGGAAGTCCGGGATCTTCGCGGCGAGGACGGTCCCGTTCGGGATCGTGCCGGTGGGGTCGACGAGCGGCGGCGCGGCCTGCGCGAGCGCACGCTGCGCGACGCCGCTGCCCGCGGCGGCGAGCGCACTCAAGCCTGCGGCGCGGGCGAGGAACCGTCTGCGGGCGAGCGCCGGATCGGGCGCGGAAGGTCGAACGGAACCGGACGAACGGTCGGAATCGTTCATGGTCTGCTCCTCTTCGGATCGCGAGTTGTAGTTGTGGCTCGAATCGCGCGGTCGGCGGCGGCGATTCGTTCGCCGCAGCGTAGCGACGGACCGGTAGCGATGCAAGCGCGGCGATTTGCGCGCCGCGGAATCAGGGGTTTAGCTGGCGGTAGACCGCGGTCGCGATCTCGAGCAGCTCGGGCTTCGGCAGCTCGCCCGAGAGCGCGTAGCCGAGCCGGCCGTCGATCCAGTAGAACACCGCGACCTTCTCTTCCTGGCTGAAGCGGAAGGCGGTGTCGCGGCTCTCGGTCGCGAGGCGCGACACGTAGAGCGTCAGGCGCTTGCCCTTCGCGTCCTGGTACATGAACTGCGCGACCGCGCCGGCGTCGCCCGGGAGCAGGCGCCCGCCGACGAGCTCGTAGCCCTCCTTCGTCAGCACCGGCGCGCGGAGCTTCGCGCCCAGCCGCTTCGAGAGCCAGTTGACGAGATGCTCCTGCTCGGCCGCGCCGACCTCGACCGGATGGCGCACCTCGGGCGAATACACCGCGTGCGCGACGGCAGCCTGCCGCGCGAGCGACGGACGCGCCGCCGGCCGGTCCACCGCGAGCTCGTGCGCGAACCAGCCGAGCACCGCACCGGCGGCGAGCCAGCCTGCCGCCACCGCGTGGCCCGCGAAGCGCCCGCGGGCACGCACGCTGCGGAGCCGTTCCGGCACCGGCTCGCCGAGCACCGGATCGTAGAGCGCGTGCAGCGCCGCGTTCTGCTCGCGGTAGGCCGCGGCGCGCGCCGCGTTTTCCGGCAATTGCGCGAGCTCGGCCTCGACCGCGCGCCGGCGCTCGGGATCGAGCCGGTCGTCGGCGTACGCCTGGAGGTCGTCTTCGGGGAGCTTCACTTGCGCTCGTCCTCGCGCGGCGTCACTTGACGACCTTCAGGCCGGGCAGGGCGCTCGCCCCGGCGAGCGTCGCCCGCAGCCGCTCGCGGCCGCGGAAGAGGCGCGACATCACCGTGCCGATCGGGATGCCGAGCGCCTCGCTCGCTTCGGCGTACGTGAGCTGCTCGAGCCCGACGAGCAGCACGACCGCGCGCTGCTCGGGCGGCAGCGCCGCGAGCGCGGTCTGCAGGTCGCGGATCTCGAGCTGCGCGCCGTCGGCCGCCGCGACCGCCGGCAGAGCGTCCTCGTCGAGCGCCTCCTCGGGATGCGCGCGCCGGCTGCGGAGCTGGTTGACGAATACGTTGTGCATGATTGCAAACAGCCACGCGCGCAGATCGCTTCCCGGGCGCCACAGGTGGCGCTTGTTGATCGCGCGCTCGATCGTGTCCTGGACGAGATCGTCCGCCGCGTACGCGTCGCCCATCAACGCGCGCGCATAGCGGCGCAGCCGCGGGATGTGCTCGGCGATCCGCTCGGGATTCAAGTCGGCCCCGCGCTTCCCGGCGCCGCGTTTCCGCCGCGCGCTTCGCGACCCGCGTACCGTCCCTGCATCACGGGCGTGCCACCCGCCAGAGGTTGTCGAACGCCTCGCCCGTCTGATCGCCGGGCTTGCGGTCGTCGCTCCGGACGTAGAGCGGCCGGCCCTTGTACGCCCACTGCCGACGACCGTCCGCGCGGACGACGATCGTGTAGTCGCCCACCGCCCGCGCGCCCGCCGCCGCCTCGAGCGGCGGCCAGCTCGCCGCGCACTGCGCGGTGCAGACGCTCGACCCGCGCGGATCGCGATCGAACGTGTAGAGCGTCATCCCGCTCGTGTCCACGAGCGCAGTGCCCTCGCGGTGCACCGGCACGTGCGACAGCGCGATCAGCTCGCATCCGGAAACGAGGCCCGCCGCCGCCACGACCGCTCCGAGCACCATCGCAGCGCGCGCTCTCGATCGCGTGAACGGCGCGGGGGGTGTCCTTATTCCCGGCGCGGGGGGTGGTGCAGCGGCGCGAGTCGATGGCACCGCCGCCTCGTGGGGGACGGGTGCGCGCCCTAGCGCAGGCCGGCGATGAAGTCCGCGACCGCCTTGATCTCGGCGTCGGAGAGCCGCGCGGCGGTCATCCGCATCATCCGGTTCGGATCGTTCGCGCGCTCGCCCACGCGAAACGCCTTGAGCTGGGCTTCGATGTACTCGCGGTACTGTCCGCCGAGCAGCGGGTACTGCGCCGGCAGGCCGGTGCCGGTCGGACCGTGGCAGCCGGCACAGGCCGGCACGCCCTTTTCCGCGATGCCGCCGCGATAGATCCGCTGCCCGAGCTCGATCGACTTCTTGTCCCGCGCGACGTCGGGAACGAGCTTCTGGCCGGCGTAGAACGCGGCGACGTTCCGCATGTCGTCCGGCGAAAGCGCCGCGGCGAACGCGGCCATGATCGCATTCGGCCGCTCGGCGGGCTTGTTGTCCTTTCCCGGCCGGAAGTTCATGAGCTGCTTGGCGAGATACTCGGGAATCTGGCCGGCGAGCTTCGGGTTGGCCGGACCGATGCTGTTGCCGTCCGGGCCGTGGCAGGCGGCGCAGACCTCGCCCGCGATCTTCTGTCCCTTCGCGACGTCGGCCTTGGCCGGCGGATCGGCGGCGAGCGCAGCGCCGGCGGCGAGGAGGCCGGCGGCAGCGGTTGCGGCAAGCGCTGCGGCAAAGGCTGCGGGACACGCTGCGGCGGAAGACGCCGTTCGATTCATCGAGTTCCCTCTCGGTGCCGTGGATGCGGCCGGTTCCGGCGCGAGCGAGTCGCGGCGGAAAGCGCGCGCAAAAAAGGTTGCTATTCTATCCTCTCCACTCGCGCCGTTGCGACGGGATGTCCTTGTTTCAGAACGCAAGCTACGTCGCCTCCGCGCACCACCTGCGGGAGCTGCCGCCGCCCGATGCGCCCGAGATCGCGTTCGCCGGCCGCTCGAACGCAGGCAAGTCGAGCGCGATCAACGCATTGGCGAACCGCACGCGCCTTGCGTTCGTCAGCAAGACGCCCGGCCGCACGCAGACGATCAATCTCTTCCGGCTCGCCGGCGGCGGGCTCCTGGCCGATCTGCCCGGCTACGGCTACGCGAAGGTACCCGAGACGCTGCGCCGCCACTGGGAGGAGACGCTGAGCAGCTACCTCCAGTCGCGGGCGAGCCTCTGCGGCCTGGCGCTCGTGATGGACGCCCGCCATCCGCTGACCGAGCGCGACGAGCGGATGCTCGGCTGGTTCCGGCCGACCGGGCTGCCGGTGCACGTCCTCCTCACGAAGGCGGACAAGCTCACGCGGACGGCAGCGGCGGCGACGCTCGCGCGGGTGCGCGCGCACCTGCGGAGCTTCGGGCCGCGCCATACTGCGCAGCTCTTCTCGAGCGTCGATCGGACCGGCCTCGAAGAGGCAGAGACGGTGTTCGCCGGCTGGCTGGGGATCACGCCCGGCGAGGCCAATAAAAAAGCCCCGGGCTAAAGGGGAAAGCCGGGGGCTAAATGCCTTATTGGTTAAGGCACCCGCTCAGGGAGGAGAAGCGGGAGACGATCGAAACCGTCTACCCTTGAGAGTCGGGCGGTGCGGAAAAGGTTCCCGGCGCGAGGAGCCGGCCGGGCGCAGCGGTTCAGCGCGTTGATTCGACTGTGGAAATCGATTCGGGAGCGGAGCGATGAAGATCTACGGCAGTTTTCCGGGCGTGCGCATGCGCCGCATGCGCCACGACGATTTCTCCCGCCGCATGATGCGTGAGTCGGTACTTACTACGAACGACCTCCTCTGGCCGGTATTCGTGATCGACGGGAAGGCCGGAACGCAGGCCGTGCCGTCGATGCCGGGAGTGTTCCGGTACACCCTCGACCGGCTGCTCCCGGTCGCGGAGGAGGCGCTCGAGCTGCGCATCCCGGCGCTCGCGCTGTTTCCCGCGATCGAGCCCGCGCTCAAGACGCCGGACGGTAAAGAGGCCACCAATCCGAACGGCCTCGTGCCGCGCGTCGTCGCCGAACTGAAGAAGCGCTTTCCCGAGCTCGGGATCATGACCGACGTCGCGCTGGATCCCTATACCTCGCACGGGCAGGACGGCGTGATCGACGAGACCGGGTACATCCTGAACGACGAGACCGTTGCGATCCTGCAGCAGCAGGCGCTCACGCAGGCCGAGGCGGGCGTCGACATCGTCGCGCCGTCGGACATGATGGACGGGCGGATCGGCGCGATCCGTGCGGCGCTCGACGCGCGCAAGCTCATCCACACGCGGATCATGGCCTACTCGGCGAAGTACGCCTCCGGCTTCTACGGCCCGTTCCGCGACGCCGTCGGCTCGGCGGCGGCGCTCGGCAAGGGGAACAAGCTCGTCTACCAGATGGATCCGGCGAACTCGGACGAGGCGCTGTGGGAGGTCGGGCTCGACCTCCAGGAAGGCGCCGACATGGTGATGGTGAAGCCGGGGATGCCCTACCTCGACATCGTCCGCCGGGTGAAGGACGAGTTCAAGGCGCCGACCTTCGTCTACCAGGTGAGCGGCGAATACGCGATGCTGAAGGCGGCGTTCGCGAACGGCTGGCTCGACGAGGCGAAGTGCGTGCTGGAGGCGCTCGTCGCGTTCAAGCGCGCCGGCGCCGACGGGATCCTCACCTACTTCGCGCGCGACGCCGCGAAGCTGCTGAAGGCGGGGTAGCGGCCGCACCGCGCGTCCGCCGCGCGGCTCCGGCGCCGGCGGTGCCGCGGCGCCGGCCGCACCGCGGTGCGGCGGCGACGATCAGGGCCGGCCGGCTCCGCCCCCGTCCGCGCCCTCCAGCCGCGCCTCGCGGATCACCTGGTCGAGCGCATTGCCCCTGCGGTCGACGGCGTAGATCCGCGCCGGCAGCAGGTTGCGGTCCCGGTCGAGCCACACCTCGATTGCGGTGCCGCCGTCCTCCTCGCGCCGGAAGCGCAGGCTTCGCACGCTGCCGAGCGGCGTCGCGATCGTCTCGTCGCCTGCCAGCCGCACCACGTGGCGCGCGAGCTTGCGGCTGGTGACCACGTGCACGCTCGCGGCGGCCGGGACCGGCTGCACGAAGTACATCTGGAACATCAGCGAGAGCGGATCCTGCGCGCCGGCGGGAAGGTCGATGGTGCGCGCCTCGGTCTTCCACGCGAGCGCGAGCTTGCGCCCGGCCCAGTCGAACTGCGCCGTCTCCGGGCGATCGCCGCGCCCGCGGTCGAGCGTGTAGCGCTCCGGCACGAGCCCGCCGGCGCCGAGCTGCCCGCTCGAGCGCTGCACGAACTTGCCGTCGAAGAAGAGCGACACGAGGCCCGCGGCCTCGGCGACCGCCGCCACCTCGTAGCGGTCGCCGGCCAGGGTCCACGTGTAGGTCATCTCGCCGACGCGCGTTGCTTCGTTGCCCGAATTCACGGCGGCGTAGTAGACGTCGTAGACGAGCCGCGCCGCCTTGAGCGGATACTCGCTCGGCGGCGGCGCATCGGCGAGCGGCGCTGCGGTGACCGGCGCATCGGCAACCGCTGTTGCGGGAACCGCCTCCACCCCCGGCTGTGCCGGGGACTCGGTGCCGGCGCCCGCCGATTCGGTCTGCGGCGCGGCCGCCGGAACGCCGTCGGGCGAGGGTGCCTCCAGCAGCGCCGCCGTCGCGAGCGGCGGCGGGCCCGCCGCACGGTTCGGCCGCCCGACTGACCTCTTCACCGGTCGCGCCGCCGGCACGGGCACGATCTCGACCGGCGCGGCGGGCGACATCGTCACCACGAGCGGCGCGGGCGCCTCGTACCGCCAATCGGGCCCGAGGGTCGGCGTCCCGGCGAGCAGCGCGAGGTGGAGCGCGATCGACAGCCCCACGGCGACGGAAAGTGCCCGGTTTGCGGATTGCACGCGCGCCATGACGCGACCTTACTCTCAGCCGAGGACGAGCGCGACCCCGTGCGCGACGTCCGCCCCGACCGCCACCGATCCGTCCGGCATGCGCCTGGGCTCGAGCCCGCCCGCGCGCAGCGCCCGCTCGGCGGCATCGCGGTCGGCGACCCGCACGAAGAGCGCCGCGAAGAGCGGGACCGGCCGGGCGCTGATCCACAAGTCGGGGAGCCGCCGCGCGAGCGCCTGCGCGGTAACGAGGGCGATCGGCGTGTCGCCGGTCTCCACGAGCAGGCCCTCGGCGATCGTCTGCGCTTTCGCGTCGAACAGCCGCGCGTACGCGTTCGCCGTGCGGGCGACGTCGTCGCAGACGATCGCCACCGCGGCGAGGCCGGTCGCGCCGTTCGCGTGGCGCTGGTACTCGGGACGCCAGACCAGCTCGCGGGTCAGGTGCTCGCAGACGAAGAGTCGCCCGCCCGGCGTCGAGCCGGGCTTGAGCTGGACGACGCGGAAACGCGCATCGCGCCTGCCTTCGGGCAGCTCGACCGGGCGCGAGAACTCGACCGGATCGGCGGGCTGGAAGCCCGCCCACAGCGCCTCGGTGTAGGCGCCTTTCGCGTCCGCGGATTTCAGCGCGATCCCGGCGAGGCCGTCGCCGGCGCGCGCGAACTCGGTGTAATACTGCCGCGACGGGTGCGGCGCGCCCTCGGGGCTCACCAGCAGCTCGACGTAGTCGTGCCCGAACATCACGCAGTGGTTCTGCGAGCCGAGCGTGTGATGGCCGCGCGGCGAGACGGTGAAGCCCAGGCGCGCGAACGTGTCGCGCGCCGCGTCGAGGTCGCGCACGACGAGCACGACGTGATCGATGCCGGTGAGGTGCCTGCGCATGAGGCGCGATGTTATCATCGCGCGCATGCCGCTCCTCGAGCCGATCCGCGCGCTGCACGGCGAGATGACCGCGTGGCGGCGCGACATCCACGCCCATCCCGAGACCGCGTTCGAGGAGCATCGCACCGCGCAGGTCGTCGCCGGTCTTCTTACCGCGTTCGGCCTCGAAGTGCACCGCGGGCTCGCGCAGACGGGCGTCGTCGGCACGCTCCGCGCCGGCAGCGGAAAGCGCGCGATCGGCCTGCGCGCCGACCTCGACGCGCTCCACATCCGCGAGCAGAACACCTTCGCGCACCGGTCGAACTACGAGGGCAAGATGCACGCGTGCGGCCACGACGGCCACACCACGATGCTGCTCGGGGCGGCGAAGTATCTCGCGTCGACGCGCAGGTTCGACGGCACGGTCCATTTCATCTTCCAGCCGGCCGAAGAGAACGAGGGCGGCGGCCGCGAGATGGTGGCGGAGGGACTGTTCGAGAAGTTCCCGTGCGACGCGGTGTACGGCATGCACAACTGGCCGGGCATGCCGGTGGGGCAGTTCGGCGCGGTGGCCGGCCCGGTAATGGCGTCGTTCGACGTCTTCGAGATCGCGATCGCCGGGCGCGGCGCGCACGGCGCCATGCCGCACACCGGGATCGACCCGGTCGTCGCGGGCGCGGCGCTGGTGCAGGCGCTGCAGACCATTCCGAGCCGCACCGTGAACCCGGTCGATGCGGCGGTGGTGAGCGTGACGCAGTTCCACGCCGGCGACACGTGGAACGTCATCCCGGCGGAGGCGAACCTGCGCGGCACGACGCGCGCGTTCCGCCCGGACGTGCAGGATGCGATCGAAGCGGGAATCCGCCGCATCGTCGCCGGGATCGATGCGACGTACGGCACGACGAGCACGGTGCGATACGAGCGGCGCTACCCGCCGACCATCAACGCCGAGCGCGAGACGGCGATCGCCGGAGCGGCGATCGCCAAGGTGGTCGGCGAGCAGAACCTGCAGACCGACCTCCAGCCGACGATGGGCGCCGAGGACTTCGCGTTCATGCTGCAGGCGAAGCCGGGCTGCTACGTCTTCATCGGCAACGGGCCGGGCGAGGGCGGGTGCATCCTCCACAACCCGCGCTACGACTTCAACGACGAGATCCTGCCGATCGGCGCGAGCTACTGGGCCACCCTGGCGGAGCACGTTCTCGGCTCGCGCTGACTCGGGGGATCTACAAGGGGGCATCGCCCCCTTGTATCAGCGGCGGCGCGAGCTACTGGGCCACCCTGGCGGAGCACGTTCTCGGCTCGCGCTGACTCGCGCGCGGGAATCGGCTGGCTTTCGCGCGCGACAACGGAATCATCGGCGGTTCCCTCCCGGACGCACGTGGAGGAAGCAGCACCCCTCCTCGCCCGGGCGCCACGTGTCGGCGTGGAACGCGAAGCCGGCGGCCTCGAACGTGCCGTTGTCGACGACGCCGGCGATCCCGCACAGCTGCGCGACCTTCTCCGCGCTCAGCCCGGCCTCGAGCCACGCCTCCTTGAGCGGACAGGCGTGGAACTTGACGTCGAGCCCGCCGGCATCGCAGCGCTTCACCTCCGGCGCGAACGGGCGCCCGCCGTCCGGAATGAACGCCAGGAACGCCGCACGCAGGCCTTCGACGTCGCCGGGCCCGAATTGCGCGAACTGCCGGCCGATCGCGAGCCCGCGCTTGTGGATGGCGCGCTTGAGCAGCGCCTCGGCTCGCGCCGCGCCGAGCTCGGCTTCGAGCTCGTCGTACACCGCGGCGTAGACGAGCGCGCGCGCCTTCATTGCATTCTTCAGCTCGGTGCGGAGCCGCTCGATGTCGCTCATGGTCGCTCCCGGTTCGTTGCCGTCTCGAGCATACCGCACGCCCTGCTACCATTCGCGCAACTCGAAGAGACGTGGAGACGATCGCGATGCGCTACATCGACTACGGCGACGGCGGTCCGCCCGGCGTCCTGAAACTCGCCGAAGGGCCGCGGCCCGTGCCGAAGGCCGGCGAGGTCCTGATCGAGGTTGCGTACGCCGGCGTCAATCGTCCCGACGTCCTGCAGCGCTCGGGCAGCTATCCGCCGCCGCCCGGTGCCTCGCCGGTGCTCGGGCTGGAGGTCGCCGGCCGCATCGTCGAGACCGCACCGGACGTAACGGAATGGAAAGCGGGCGACGTCGTGTGCGCGCTCACGCCCGGCGGCGGCTACGCCGAGTACTGCGCGGCGCCGGCGGCGCACTGCCTGCCGATCCCGAGGGGGCTGTCGGTGAAGGAAGCCGCGTCGCTGCCGGAGAACTGGTTCACCGTCTACGACAACGTGATGACGCGCGGGCGGCTGAAGGCGGGGGAGACGATCCTCATCCACGGCGGCTCGGGCGGCATCGGCTATTCGGCGATCCAGCTCGCGAAAGTGCTCGGCGGCGCGACCGTGTACACGACCGCGGGCAGCGCCGAGAAGGCGGAGTTCTGCCGCAGGATGGGCGCCGACGTCGCGCTCAACTACCGCGAGCAGGACTGGGCGGCGGAGGTGGCGAAGCTCACCGGCAGGCGCGGCGTCGACGTGGTGCTCGACATGGTGGCGGGCGACTACGTGATGAAGAACGTGCGCTCGCTCGCGCTCGAGGGGCGCCTAGTGCAGATCGCGTTCCTGAAGGAGAACCGGATCCCCGACTTCGACGCGCTGCCGATCATGATCAAGCGGCTCACGTTCACCGGCTCGACCCTGCGGCCGCGCACCGTGGAGCAGAAGGCCGCGATCGCGCGGCCGCTCCGCGTGCACGTCTGGCCGCTGTTCGAGTCGGGCCAGCTCCGGACGTTCGTGTACAGGACCTTCCCGCTCGCCGAGGCGCGCGCCGCGCACGAGCTGATGGAAAGCTCGCAGCACATCGGCAAGATCGTGCTCGAGGTCAAGCCCGGGTAGCGGTGGCGCGGCCGGGCGCTCCGGGCGCTCAGTGGGGCGACAGCCGGCCGAACCGGCGGCGGCGCGCCGTGGCGGACCCGGCGCGCGGCGACTCGCGCCGCTCCTCGCCGCGATCACGCGCGGCGTCCGCCGCGCGGTGACGGCGCTCGGTCCGGAAGAGCTGGCCAAGCGTCAGGATCGCACCCCAAGCGAGCAGCGCGATCGAGCCGAGCAGCAGGCACTCGGCGACGATTCCGGCGATTGCGTCCATGATCCTCTCCTTCGTCTTCGCCCGG
>Ga0187894_10004225_pt1 | contig 15551 bp, 16 predicted proteins | sample GBC1701081metaG_FD_136650 | JGI IMG/M metagenome (GOLD analysis project Ga0187894, IMG submission 136650) | White microbial mat communities from a lava cave in the Kipuka Kanohina Cave System on the Island of Hawaii, USA - GBC170108-1 metaG ... | reverse complement strand
GCTAGCCAACGACTTCCTCCCGCATCCGCGCGTTCTTCACCCCTGGCCCAGCGTCCACTTCGCCGTCAGACATCCAAGGTGGGAGCCGAGTGCGTTAACAGCGCTCGCTCGGATCTGTGCGGGAGGCGCGGGGTGACCCGCGTCCCTACCGCGACTGCCCCTTGTGGAGAGGGTCGACGCGAAGCGTCGGGGTGGGGGTCTGGTGGCGCTGCAGATTGGCCCTCTTCGTATTTCGGGAAGGTCTGGTCCTGTCGGAGCGACCCCCCACCCCTATAACCCCTCCCCGCAAGGGGGGAGGGAATGGGAGCGCCATTGGCGGGCCTGGCGGAGCGTGGTACATCCGCTCTTTCTCTGAACTGTTCCAGCCTTGACCACCCTCGCCGTCATCGTCTTCATCCTCGTCTATGTCGGCATGGCGCTCGGCCGGGTGCCGGGCCTTGCCGTCGATCGCACCGGCGTGGCGCTGCTCGGCCTCATCGTGCTCCTGGCCTCGGGCGATCTCACGCTCGATGCGGCGGGGCGCGCCGTCGACATGCCGACGATCGCGCTGCTCTTCGCGCTGATGATCCTTTCCGCCCAGTTCGAGCAATCGGGCTTCTACGGTTTCGTCGCGGAACGCGTGACGCACGCGGCGCGCAATCCCCGAACCCTGCTCGCCCTCCTCATCGCGGTGACGGGGGCCCTCTCGGCGATCCTCACCAATGACGTGATCGCCTTCGCCTTCACGCCGCTCATCTGCTCAGGCCTCCTCGGGCAGAAGCTCGATCCAAGGCCATATCTCGTGGCGCTGGCAGGCGCTGCCAATGCCGGCTCGGCCCTGACCCTCATCGGCAATCCGCAGAACATCCTGATCGGGCAGGCGGGCGGCCTCGACTTCTGGCGCTATATCGCCATTGCCGCTCCGCCGGTGATCGTGTCGCTCGCTTTCGTCTATGGCGCCGTCGCCCTGACCTGGAAGTCATCGCTCGCGGCATCGAGCTCCGATACGCCATCCGCGCCCGTGACGCTCGACCGTTTCCAGACCGCGAAAGGGCTCATCGCCATAGCGGCGCTGATCGTGCTGTTCCTGACGCCCTTGCCGCGCGAGCTCGGCGCGCTCGCGGTGGCGGGCGTCCTCCTGCTCTCGCGGCGGCTGTCGTCGCGCGAGATGATCGGCGCCGTCGATTGGCATCTGCTTCTGCTCTTCACCTGCCTCTTCGGCGTCACCGCCGCCTTCGCCGAGACCGGGCTGGCGCAGGAAGGATTGCAGGGACTGGCAGAGGCGGGCTTCCTGCCGCAGAGCCTTTCGGTCATGCTGCCGGTGACGCTCGCTTCCTCCAACACCATCGGCAATGTGCCGGCGGTCATTCTGATATTAAAACTTCTGCCCGGCCTTCCCGACGGCGTCCTGTCGGGCCTGGCGCTGCTCTCGACCTTTGCCGGCAACCTGCTGCTGACCGGCTCGCTCTGCAACATCATCGTCGCCGAGCGGTCGCAGGCCTCGGGCGCTCGCTTGAGCTTCGCCGATTTCGCCCGTTCCGGCATACCGATGACCCTGGCAAGCCTTCTCACCGCCGCCTTATGGCTCTGGGTGACGGGCTATATGCCCTTGTAAACGCTAGAGAATTAGAGGGCTCGCCTTGCCGCCGGACCTGTGCTAAGCGGCAGGCCGAAACCAGAGCGGGAGTTGCGGCGGGGGAACCCGTCACATCTTTGTCCCGCTCTTATTGTTGGACTGATGGTCCAAGCGCCGGATGGTCCGGCGCTGACCCTTGCTCCTCCAACCCTGATCGAGAAAGACCGGCGCATCCCATGAACCTGCGCAACATCGCCATCATCGCCCATGTCGACCATGGCAAGACCACCATGATCGACCGGCTCCTCGCCCAGTCCGGCGCCTTCCGCGACAACCAGAAGGTCGCCGAGCGCGCCATGGATTCGAACGACCTCGAGCGCGAGCGCGGCATCACCATCCTCGCCAAGGTGACGTCGCTCGTCTGGAAGGACACCCGCATCAATATCGTCGACACGCCGGGCCATGCCGATTTCGGCGGCGAGGTCGAGCGCATCCTCAATATGGTCGACGGCGCGGTGCTCCTCGTCGATGCCGCCGAAGGCCCGATGCCGCAGACCAAGTTCGTGCTGCAGAAGGCGCTCAAGATCGGCTTGAAGCCGATCGTCGCCATCAACAAGATCGACCGTCCCGACCAGCGCCATGTGGAAGTCGTCAATGAGGTGTTCGACCTCTTCGCGGCGCTCGATGCGAGCGACGAGCAGCTCGACTTTCCCATTCTCTATGGGTCTACGAAGCAGGGCTGGATGGCCGAGAAGCCGGACGGCCCGCAGGATTCGATGGCGCCCTTGTTCGACATGGTGGTCCGCCATGTGGCGCCGCCCATCGTCGAGGAAGGTCCGTTCCGCATGCTGGTGACGACCATCGAGGCCAATCCGTTCCTCGGCCGCGTCCTCACCGGGCGCATCCGGTCGGGAAGCGTCAAGGCGAACCAGGCCGCCAAGGCGATGGCGCGCGACGGCAAGCTCGTCGAGCAGGGCCGCATATCTAAAGTGCTGGCCTTCCGCGGCCTCGAGCGCCAGCCGGTGGATGAAGTCCAGGCCGGCGACATCGTCGCCATTGCCGGACTGACCCACGCGACCGTGGCCGATACGATCTGCGATGTCGCGGTGAGCGAACCCATTGCCGCTCAGCCGATCGATCCGCCCACCCTCACCATGACCTTCCGCATCAATGACGGTCCGCTCGCCGGCAAGGAAGGCGACAAGGTGCAGAGCCGCGTCATCCGCGATCGCCTGTTCCGCGAGGCGGAAGGCAATGTCGCCTTGCGCGTGACGGCATCGATCAACGAGACCGACGCCTTCGAGGTGGCGGGGCGCGGCGAATTGCAGCTCGGCATCCTCATCGAGACGATGCGCCGCGAAGGTTTCGAGCTCACCGTGGGGCGGCCGCGCGTGGTGTTCCGCACCGATGAGACGACGGGCCAGAGGCTCGAGCCGATCGAGGAAGTCATCGTCGACGTCGATGAGAATTACACCGGCATCGTGGTGCAGAAACTGTCGGAACGCCGCGCCGAGATGAAGGACATGCGGCCCTCCGGCGCCGGGCGCCAGCGCATCGTCTTCCATGCGCCGACCCGCGGCCTCATCGGCTATCAGTCCGAGCTTCTGTCGGACACGCGCGGCACCGCCATCATGAACCGCATCTTCCATGCCTATGCGCCGCATGTCGGCGAGATCCCCGGCCGCCATACCGGCGCCCTCATCTCCAATGGCGATGGCGAGGCGGTCGCCTATGCGATCTTCAACCTGCAGGATCGCGGACCGATGTTCATCGATCCGGGTATGAAGGTCTATGCCGGCATGATCATCGGCGAGCATACGCGCGGCAACGACCTCGAGCTCAATGTGCTGAAGGGCAAGAAGCTCACCAACGTGCGTGCCGCCGGCAAGGACGATGCGCTCCTCCTCATCCCGCCGATCCGCATGACCTTGGAAAAGGCGCTCGCCTATGTCGGCGAGGACGAGCTTGTCGAGGTGACGCCGCAATCGATCCGCCTGCGCAAGACGCTGCTCGATCCGCATGAGAGAAAGCGCGCCGGCCGGGCCAAGGAAGCCGAGAGCGCGGCGTGATTTGGGCGTCAGACGATTGTGAGATCGAAATCCGCGATGATCGCGGCGAGGTCGGATCGGCGGTCGACGAGCGCCTCCGTCGCAAGTGGTCTCATTTTCGTCAAAGCCCTGTCGAACAGGGCGATATTCATCTCGCCATTCAGCCGGGATTCGTAGATGACCCCATCGGGTCTTGACGTGTGCGACCAGAAAGCGCGCGACCAGAGGCGGCCCAGCTTTTGAGATCTGGCGCGCGGGACGTCGGTCGGCACTCCCATACGAAGCGGCCCGTCGCCACGCAGATCGACAAGATCCAATTGGCGCTCGACGCGAAGCTTGGCACAAGTCCAATGCTCAAACTCGGCCTCCTCGATGGGAAAGGCCTGAAGTCGACCGACGCCGCGATCCCGCAAGATCGTTTCGGCAAAGCAAACCTTCACCGTGCTGCCGAAATAGACGACAGCATAGCGCTTGGGTGGAATCAGATCAGTTCGTGGATCGCTGAAACGGCTTGGACCATACCCAAAACCGAGGGGGTCGGCGTGCGATCGTCTATAAAGCCGCCACCACACATCACCGGAAGCAATCTGCGACCTGACCAGCGACCGCGTTTTGAATCCGCGAGGCGGCCGCTGATGCGGCATCAAGCGAATGTGCCCGTGGCGATCGACTTGGCGACCTCGACAGCCTCCGCAGCATGCCTGCTTCGCATGGCATCAAGCCCGCGCTTTCCCCCGAGCTCGGGATGTCTCATCAACAGGAAGCGATAGACCGCCCAAGGATGCCCGCCGAGGGCTTGAAATAGCGCCGGCAGGCCCGGGAGCAGTTCGCCCGCATCTGACAATTGCCATCGCGGGAAGCGGATGCCGCGCTTCGGTCCGTCAAGGCCAAGGATTTCATGCCGCTTGCGCTTGTTGTTCACGGTCTCACGCGTGGCACCGATCTCATCGGCGAAAGCGTCAGCCGACAGCATCTCCTCGCTGTTCAGAATGTCGGCGATGCGTTCTTGACCGCGCTTGCGGGCGGCTTGCAGGACCGAATCAAGTTTATCGGAAGCCTCACGAGCTGCCGGAGCGATCGCTATCTTTGGCCGCGGCTGCTGCGGATCGATGACCACGGTCATTTTGACTGGCCTTTTCGATTTTTCAGCTCGTTTGACCGCGACGCTCAGGTTCCGCAGAAGGTGCTTCGTGTCGAACAGCTTGGGAGCCAGCGCTCCCACCAGTTCCATGCGCAGAGGCTTGGCAGTGCCGTGCTTGCGTGATCGGGGGGTCTTTCTCTTGGTTGCGGTCATGTTCCTTACTTAGTCAGCCTCGTCATGTTTGTCAAGTTCGTCAAGGCTGCGGCAATACTGGAAACTGATGCGACGCTGGTCGCGCCTGATGTACTCTCTTGTGAAACGGTTGCCCGGAATAATCGCTCAGGGTGCTATCCGGCGCTCGCTGCGTGTGTCCGAGCCGATGTCAGTCAGCCTATCCCCAGCACCGGTGCCGAAGCCCATTCTGTACACGGTCGTCCCGGTGGAATCGAAAATAATTGCGAAGACCTCAGGGATGATTTCCCCTGTAGGGGTAGCGAACGGGCCGATCTTGTAAAAATATGCGCCCGCCGCGCCTAAACCTTTCATATGCACAACGCTGTAGGTCTCGAACTCGTCATTGCCCACGATAACGAGATCCGGAGGGCCAAAAACCTCCCGGACCTCAGTCTCACTCATCCCGTCTTTGGCAGCAGAAAACGCCGCATCCATAACCAGCTTGCGACCGCCATGCCTCAACCAATCGGCGAAGGCGGGCCACTCCTTCCCGGCCGACGACCACTGCACGGGAATGTATTGCGCGCGGTCATCTCGTATTTGCGATGCGACCCAATGATTCGCGATCACCATCACGGCTATTCCAAGAGCGAAGCCGCCTACAGCCGACAGGGCAACTTTCCACCACATGACGCATATCCCCCAAATTGACGCCCATGTGGGGCGCGCGACATAACTTCTTACCAGGCAGCCACAGCAAGGACTGTTGAGCGCTGCGCCTTTCCGTGCTTTTGGCCGGCAGAACTCGCCAAGAGATACTGAGGTAATTGCTACGCTCGGCGTCCACTGGTCAAGGCTCGTGCTCCGCGTGATTGGCTCCGCCGCCCTATAGGCCTTGACCGGTAAGGCGCCCAAGGGTCCAGCTTGGGCGTCACGACTACCGTCACCGTAAGTTCACGTTCTGGAATTGAAGTTGCGCAAATGCTCGAACATGTCATAAGGTAAAAACTGGATGACGTCGGGGGACACTCATGCAATCGCGGCACGTGTTCGGCAGGGGGTCAATGGCTCGGCCGATTGCGGCCTTCGTATCCAGCATCAAGGAAACTTGGGAGCCGCGCCGAGGGTGAGCCTGAAAAAGGCGGCCAAGGTGCAAGCTCGTCAGCTCGTATCGCCGGGTGGCTTTGGAGACATACCAACAAGTAGCGGGGGACGGATGCGCATTTACCATGAAATTCTTGCTGTCGCCGCCGGGGCGGCAACTCTTGTGTTTCTCGTGGGATCGCCGGTTTCCGGCGAGCCGCTTCGTGACCTGACAAAACCGTTCTGCTCGAGCGTCGATGCGGACTACGCCGGCGACCCTCCGAAGATGTCGCCGAACTGCAAAGCCCCGGTAGCTGACGGTCGTCATGACACCCTCGAAATCTCACTCAAGGCGGCGCGTGGACCGGCGCAGATCGGCGACTTCCTGGTCGCCGATGCGTATCTCTATAACGACAGCTACGCGCCGGAGGTGTGGAGCGTCGATCCCGGCGACAAGATTTCGATCGCCTTCGACAACAGCTTGAGCGGTACTGCCGGGTTTCGCACCAATCTTCATAGCCATGGCCTGATCGTTTCGCCGCGCAACGCGCCGGGCGCGCCGACGGAACGGCTGGGTGACAATGTCTACGCCCTTGTCTACGCTCAAGGTGCTGAGGCCCAGGACCACTCGGCGCATTCGTCGGCCAACGCCGTTCCCGTTCGAAATTTCGAAAAGACGGCAGAATACCTGATCGATATTCCGAAGGATCATCCCAAGGGCCTCTACTGGTACCACCCTCACCCGCACGGGATTTCCGGGCCGCAGATAGCCGGAGGCATGGCGGGATTCCTGACCGTCGGCCAGGCCTCCGACTACGTCGCTCACGAGCTGAAGGAAGGGGAGATCGAAGAAAAGCTCCTGATGCTCAAGGATACGCAGATCACGCGCCAGCCCGGCGCGAAAGAGTGGCAGATCAACGACAAATACGACGCCGGCAACTGCGGCGATTCGGCCAGAAAGGAAAATGGCGTCTGTTTCAAGGACGACAACAACGCCTGGCTCTTCCCCGTCAACGGTCAGGTCTACCCGACCATCGAGGTAAAAGAGGGTGTCGGGCAGCTCTGGCGGATCGGCAATCTCGGTGCCAACGCCACCTATCGGCTCGAGCTGGTCGAAATCGCCGATGACGGCAAGGAAACACCGCTGCCGCTCCAGATCATCGCCAATGACGGCGTGGCGATCGGGCGCGCGGCCGGCCAGAAGCCGCTGATCCAGGAAAAGCTCCTGGTCATGCCCAGCGCGCGCATCGAGGTGCTGGTCCGTCATCCGGGCGCTGCGGGAAAAGCGAAGCGGGCGGTCTTCCGGACCATCGGATTCGACACCGGGGCGACGCCGGGCGATGGTGACACCTGGCCGGCGATCGACCTTGCCGAGGTGGTGTTCGCCGACACGCTCGCCGATTCCGACAAGGATTCCGGTTTCGCGCTCGTAACGGACGGCAGTGCGGCAATCGACCTCAAAACTCTGAATGCGACGTCGGGCAATGCCGATTGTCCGCGACTTGCGGAGGGCGAGGTTCGTATGGTTGCTTTCGATATACCTGGGGTTCCAGCCAGCGAAAGATCCCGCCCCGACTTCACGCCACCACGTGGCTGCACGGCCAATCAGACGTTCCAGATCATCGGCAGCGTCGTCACCAAAGTAGCGGACGACTCGTCATTCAAGGGGGTTCTGTCCGCGTTCGATCAGGCCGTTGGCGACAAATATTCCCGGTCGTTCAAAGAAGCGCCGCAAGCCTATCGCGGCAAGTGTTTCGACGGCGCGCTCGACACCTGCGTCCCCTATCCCTCGGTCGAGGAATGGTGGGTGGTCAACGCGTCGAGCGAAGCTCACAATTTCCACATTCACCAGACGCGGTTCGAAGTGCTGGAAGTGCGCGGCGCCAGCAGTGATTTCACACCGATCCCGAATGTCCTCGAGGACAATTATCCGGTCTTGGCGGGTCAGGCCATCAAGGTGAGGATCGCGCTGAACCGGCCGGAGCAGATCGGCACATTCGTCTATCACTGCCACATCCTTCAGCACGAAGACAAAGGCATGATGGCGGCGATCGAGGTGCGCAAGATTGAAGCGAAATGAGGGCGGCCAATGTCGGGTGAAACGCATTCGAAACGGAGCGCGGCGATCGCCTTGGCGGTCGTCGCCGGTATAGGCCTGTTGGCGGTATCGCGCGCGGCGTCGCAAGATCAGGCGTCCGAGGCTTACAATCCATATCCTCCCGGCATCTTGCCGGCGGACGTCGCTGCTGAGACGGCAAGGGTTCGGGACGAAGTCCGGAAGGCCTTCGATCGCGCCCTCAAGGAATGGAAGGACCTGGGTCCGCTTACGCGGCAAGGAAATCCGCCGAGCATCGCCGGCAAAGGCTACGCTGCGACCAGCCTTCTCGGCGAGTTGATGAACTACGACGAGAACATTTCGGTCAACAGAAACCAGGCCTGCGCCTCTTGTCACATGCCCTATACCGGGTTTGGCGGCCCCATCCCAACCGTCAATCTCACCATGGCCGCCTATCCCGGGTCCGCGCACTTTCGCGCCGCCGTCCGGACGCCGATGCGCTACAGCTACGCATCGAGATTTCCGGTGCTGTACTACGACGAAGCGCAACAGGACTTCTATGGCGGGAACTTCTGGGACGGCCGGGCCACCGGGTTTCAGCTGCAGAATCCCAACGCCGAACAAGCCACGGACCCTCCGGTCAGCGCGGGAGAGATGGCCTTCGCCGACACGGCTTGCATCACCTACCGCCTCTCCCAGGCGCAATATCGGCCTCTGTTCGAAAGCATCTGGGGGGCAGGGTCGCTCGACATCGAGTGGCCGGCGGAGACAGAGAAGATCTGCTCGACGCCCGCGGGCGCGGCGGCGTTCGGCAACAGCGCGACACCGCTGCCGCTCCGTCCGGGGGAACGGGCCAAATCGGACACGGCGTACGATCGCTGGGGTCAATCGATCTCTTTCTATCAAAGCTCGCCCAACGTCATCGCCTTTTCGTCCAAGTTCGACGCCTACCTCGCCGGGAACTATACTCTGACGGCACAGGAGATGGCCGGCTACAAGCTGTTTCGCGGCAAGGGCAACTGCAACTCCTGTCATCTTGACGGCGCCTCGACCCTTCTGGCCGATGGCACTGCAGATACGGGGGCTGCGGCCGATGCGGCTCCGCTGTTCACCGACTTCACCTATGCCAACATTGGCTTGCCGCTCAATCCGAGGGTGCCTTCCTATTACGAGACGATGGCGGACTCGCACGGCTATACGCCCAACCCCGCCGGCTTCGGCTTCAGAGACTTGGGCATGGGCAACTTTCTCAGAAGCGTCAACGGCACTAATCCCAATGCGGATTGGACCAAGCTCGCACCGCAGTTCGACGGCGCCATGCAAGTGGTTTCTGCGCGCAATGCCGCCTTGACGCCGTCACAGTGCCCGACGACCGAAGCTGGTCAGCTCGACGCAGACGGCAAGCCCGTCCCCTATTTCCAAAAGGGGTTTTTTCACAACGGCTACATCAAGAGCCTGAAGCAGCTGGTTCACTTCTACAACACGCGCGATCTTCACGCCTATCCCGTTACCTCGGGCAACTGCCCCGCCGGAAAGACGGAGAAGGTCGATTGCTGGCCGATGCCCGAGGTACCCAACAATGTAGACAAGTCGATCGGCAATCTTGGACTGACCGGTGAGGAAGAGGATCAGATCGTGGCCTTTCTTCAGACGCTGACCGACGGTTACACGACACCCTTTCCCAACCGGGACCTTTTCGCCGGCAAGTGCCAGACGGGCGGATCGGCCGCAGCCCAGGGCAACGAAACCCTGATCGCGGCGCCGGATCTTCCGACTTGTGCGCGTGAAATATGCGGCGTTGCGCCCGAACCCCAACCGCCCATCCGTTAGGAATTCTTGTCGGTCCGCCGGAAGATGGCTAGACTTCCGGCATGACCGATCCTTACGAAACCTTGGGCGTCGCCAAGACCGCTTCGGCGGAGGAAATCCAGAAGGCCTATCGCCAGCTCGCCAAAAAGCTCCACCCCGATCTCAATCCCGGCGACAAGAGTGCCGAAGAGAAGTTCAAGGACGTCTCGGCGGCCTATGATCTCTTGAGCGATCCGGAGAAACGCGGCCGGTACGATCGCGGCGAGATCGATGCCCAGGGGGTCGAGAAGCCGCAGCGCCGCTATTACCGCGACTTCGCCGATCGCGGCGAGACGGGGCCGTTCACCTCCGATCAGGGCTATGCCGATCTCAACGATGCCGACATCCTCTCCGAGATCTTCGGGAGGCGCGGCGCCAATATGAAGATGCGCGGCGGCGACGTGCGCTATCACCTGGCGGTCGATTTCCTCTCCGCCGTCAATGGCGCCAAGCCGCAGCTCGCGCTGCCCGACGGCTCGGAGATCACCGTCACCATCCCGCCCGGCACGCGCGACGGGCAGGTGCTGAGGCTCAAGGGCAAGGGCCGGCCCGGCTATAATGGCGGCGAGCCCGGCGACGCCCTGATCGAGATCGTGGTGCGCCCGCATCCGCAATTCACCCGCAAGGACGACGACATCCATCTGGAATTGCCGATCTCGCTCGCGGAAGCCGTGCTGGGCGGCAAGGTCAAGGCGCCGACGCCCTCAGGCGCGGTCATGCTGAGCGTGCCCAAGGGCGCCAATACCGGGACCACGCTCAGGCTCAGGGGCAAAGGCGTCCCGAAAGCCAATGGCGGCCATGGCGATCAATATGTGACGCTGAAAGTGGTGTTGCCCGACAAGCCCGATTCCGAGCTAGAGGAATTCATCGAGCGCTGGAGCAAGGCCAAAGCCTATGATCCGCGCCGGGCGATGGAGGTATGAGATGACCAGGAAGACGGTGCTTTTCGCCGCCCGCTATGACGAGGAAATGCTGCGCGAATGGGTTGCGGCCGGCTGGATTTCGATTGAGAAGGACGCCATCGGCGAACCCCTGTCGGAAGCCGATGAGGCGCGCTGCCACCTCATCTGCGATCTCAAGCAGGATATGGGCGTCAATGATGACGGGATCGACGTGATCCTCAATCTGCTCGACCAGATCCATGGGCTCCGGCGGGCCTTGCGCGAGACGCTCGATCACACCAAGCGGAAGTGAAATACCCTCGCCCCGCGAAGAGCAGGGCTGTCCGGGGAAGTTGAACCAAGCGGCGAGCCCTATCCGAGCATTTCCCCTCTCGCGTTGCGAAGCAATGGGAGAGGGTGCCCGAAGGGCGGGTGAGGGCTCTTTTGTGGATAAGTGGCAAGACGATAGATTGGAGTCATGGCCATCGCCGACCAGAAGCGCCGGGATCAAGCCCGCCGGCTACGCAACAGCCAGACACCCGCCGAAGCGCGGCTCTGGTCGGGACTTCGCGGGCGACGGCTTCAGAGCTACAAGTTCGCCCGTCAATATCCGATCGGTCCATTCACTGTCGATTTTCTGTGCCGCGATGCCCACCTCATCGTCGAGGTCGATGGCGCAACACATTCGGAGGATCACGAGATAGCCTATGATCAGCGCCGAACGGCCTTTCTGAAATCGCAAGGCTATAGGATCGTCCGTGTCATGAATGATGACGTTTATCGCAGGTTCGACGATGTGATGGACATGATCCTCCTTGCATTGGAAGGCAAGCTTCCAGAGGCATGAAGGAAGAGCCCTCACCCGCCCTATCGGGCACCCTCTCCCATCCTGCGGACGGGAGAGGGGGAGTGCTTGGAAACAGCTCGCCGCCTGATGCAATTTCCCCGGACTGCCCTGCGCTTCGCGGGGCGAGGTGGTTCGGTCACTCTTCCCAATAAGGCCCGTCGAGGCTCGCAGTAACGATCGCCGTCGCTCAACGGCCCGCTATCGGCAATCCCCACCTATCGTGTCGATATCATCGACCTCGCCATGTGAAACAACTGTGCCGAGAAAGCTCGGACCCGAGTGTCCGAGGCCGCCAGTGGCGATTACGCGCATGTCCGAGTCTTTGCGGTCGAACCATTGCCATTCAATCGAACCGGTCAGGACGCGGATATCTGAGCCGGCCTGCTGCTGATCGCTGGTCATCGTTCCCATGGAGCAGAGGTTCGCGATGCAGACTTTCACAGACTTGTCGGAGGTTTGATATTTGAAGGTAACGTCGCTGCCGACAACGCCACCCGTCGGCGATTTCTGGCTACAGAAATCCGGTGCGCAAGCGACTCTGAACAGTACGCGGCATTCCAAATCGGTGCCGCCGACGTCGGCCGCATAAGCGGGCACGTTCAACAACAGCGCCGAAGCAATGAGAATACAAGCTCGCTTGTTGCCCATCGGGACATAGCTCAACATTCGGCATGCCCTCACATATAAAATGATAAACGATAGCCCGAAATCTATCGCAGTTCTGCGTCGATGCAACATATTTCCGTTTGCGTGCCTTTTGCGGTCATCGCTGCAAAAGCCAAATCGATTCAAATTCTTCCCGATTCAGCGGCGCTCCCGGATTGCGTCCATTCACAGGATCCTGGCATGACGAACGTCAGTGAGCGACGACCTGGTGATTACTCTTCCCGGTAAGGCCCGCCGGGGCAGGGCATGCCGCTCGCATAGTCGGTGGCGATGCCGCCCAGCGATGAGAACACTTCCGGCATGTCTTTGGCGCAATTGAAGCCCGCCGCCTTCTCGTCGGCGCGCTGGCGCGCCACGTCATTCGCTTCCGCATATTTCGTGTCGATATAAGCGATGTGGCAGGCCTCCTTGTCGGAGACCTTGGTGACGACGAGCCAGTTCTGCTTCACGGGATTGTCGCCGTCGGCGTTCTGCGTGGTGAACCAGCGCAAGATGGTGGCGAAGGGCTTGCCCGCCTTCATGCGCCATTCGACGCGCGGGCCCAGCGAGTTGAAGGCGCCAAAGGTCTGCATCGACGCGCATTGTGCCGGCGCCATCTTGCCGAAGCCGACGAAGCTCCTGAGATCGCCCTCCCAGACGCGCACGTCATGGTCCTTGATGCCCGGGCACGACCATTCGCCGCCTTCGCCCTCATCCTCGAAGAGCGCGAGCTGCCGGCATTTCTTGAGATCGAGATCGCTATAGATGCTGGTCGCCTCATCGGCCGCTGCGGAAAGCGGCATGAGGCTCAAGATTATTGGAAAGACAAGCCTTTTCATGCCATGTAGGGTCATTGTTCTTTTCACGGAGTATCCCCTTCCATGCGTATTGATGCCATATCGATCGGCAAGAATCCACCGAAGGAAGTCAATGTCATCGTCGAGGTGCCGGTGGGCGGCGAGCCGATCAAATATGAGATGGACAAGGCGGCGGGCACGCTGGTCGTCGACCGCTTCCTCTACACGTCGATGCGCTATCCCGGCAATTACGGCTTCATCCCGCACACGCTGTCGCTCGACGGCGACCCGTGCGACGTGCTGATCGCCAATCAGCGCGGCGTCGTGCCGGGCGCGGTGATGTCGGTGCGGCCGGTCGGCGTGCTGTTCATGCAGGACGAGGCGGGCGGCGATGAGAAGATCGTCGCGGTGCCGGTGCCGAAGCTGACGCGCCGATATGAGAATGTCCACGATTATACCGACCTGCCGGAGATCACGCTGCATCAGATCCAGCATTTCTTCGAACACTATAAGGATCTCGAGACCGGCAAATGGGTCAAGGTCAAGGGCTGGGGCGATGCGGCGGCCGCCGAGAACATGATCCTCGAGGCGATCGAGCGGGCGAGACAGGCGAAAACATAGCGCTCCGCCGACACACCCTCACATTTCAGGAACAGGCACCGATTTCTGTGCGCAGGCGGCGCGCACCGTGTTGTGCAAGAGGCAGGCGATGGTCATCGGGCCGACGCCTCCGGGCACCGGCGTGATCGATCCCGCCACTTCGGCGCAAGAGGCATAGTCGCAATCGCCGACGAGCTTCGCCTTGCCGTCGCGCTCGATGCGGTTGATGCCGACATCGATGACGCAGGCGCCGGGCTTGATCCAGTCGCCTTTCACCATCTCGGGACGCCCGACGGCGGCGATGACGAGATCGGCGCGGCGCACGACTTGGGGCAGATCCTTGGTGCGTGAATGGGCGATGGTGACGGTGCAGTTCTCGGCGAGCAGCAGCTGCGCCACCGGCTTGCCGACGATGTTGGAGCGCCCGATGACCACGGCCTCGAGGCCTTCGAGCTTCTTACCGAGCGCATCCTTGGCGAGCATGACGGAGCCGACCGGCGTGCAGGCGACGAGCGCATCCTGGCCGGTCGAGAGCCTGCCGACATTCACAACATGGAAGCCGTCGACATCCTTGGCGGGATCGAGGGCGCTGAGCACCTTGGTCGAATCGATCTGCTTGGGCAGCGGCAGCTGCACCAATATGCCATGCACGGCCGGGTCCTTGTTGAGCTTGTCGACCAAAGCGAGGAGTTCCTTCTCCGAGGTCGAGGCGGGAAGCCGGTGCTCCCAGGAATTCATGCCGACCTCGACCGTCTGCTTGGCCTTGTTGGCGACATAGACCCTGCTCGCCGGATCTTCGCCGACCAGCACCACGGCGAGGCCGGGCTTCAGCCCGTGCTTGGCTTCGAGCGCCTTAACCGCCTTGGCGATGCGGGCCCTGAGGCCCTCGGCATAGGTTTTTCCATCGATGATCTTTGCGGTCATGGGCTCTGGTCCTGGATGAGATCGTTGAGTTTCTGGCTGATGGTGGCGGGGTCTCCGGCGATCCTGACCGTCTTCAGGCGGTCGGTCTCGCCGGCGGCGATGGCGAAGGACCGCTTGGGCAGGCCCAGAGCCTCGGCCAGAAGCTCGATAGCGGCTTCATTGGCCTTGCCCTTTTCCGGTTGCGCCCTGACTTTGACCTGGAGCGACAGTTTGCCGTCGGCGCCGGTGTGGAGGCCGGCGATCCGGCCCCGCGCGGATTTCGGCGTGACGCGAATGAAGAGGAGGCCGCCTCCGTCATCGGGCTTGAACGGAAGCCCGCTCACACGAAGAGCCGCGGCCCATATTCCCACAGCAGGCTGCGGATGAACCAGATGGCAATGAGGGCGATGATGGGCGAGATGTCGATGCCGCCGAGATCGGGAAGGATGCGGCGGATCGGGCCCAGCACCGGCTCGGTGATCCGATAGAGCGCATAGCGGATCTGGCGGACGATGTTGTTGTGGCCGTTGATGATGTTGAAGCCGATGAGCCAGCTCATGATCACCACGGCGATGATGATCCAGGTGTAGATGTTGAGGATGAGGTCGATCAGGTTGAGGATGGAGAACATGCGCGCCTCTGGTGGGGGATTGGGCCTGAGATTTAGAGGTCCCAAGGGCCCGGCGCAAGGCGGCCTATCTCATATGGAATTACGAGGCGCTTGGCAGCGGGGTCACTCTCCGTCATTTCCCTTCTCCCGCTTGCGGGAGAAGGTGCCCGACAGGGCGGATGAGGGTGTTGGTTAAGCTTGCGACAGCTTCTCAGGAATGAGCTAGGAACAAGCGTCATTGCACTTATTGGGCCTCACCAGGGACCCCGGATATGCGGAAAGAACACCCTCATCCGGCCTTCGGCCACCTTCTCCCGCAAGCGAGACCTTTGCAGAAGTGGAGTATCCGTGATTCACTTGAGTGACGGATAGGAGATAAGCCATGGCGATTCGACAGACGGGTCAGTTGAGCTTGGCAGATGC
>Ga0187894_10004224_pt1 | contig 15552 bp, 16 predicted proteins | sample GBC1701081metaG_FD_136650 | JGI IMG/M metagenome (GOLD analysis project Ga0187894, IMG submission 136650) | White microbial mat communities from a lava cave in the Kipuka Kanohina Cave System on the Island of Hawaii, USA - GBC170108-1 metaG ... | reverse complement strand
CGGATCTGCGCGCAGCCGCACGCGCGCGAAGCCGCACAGGTCGGGCAGCATCGCGCCGAGCACGAAAGCGGCATCGGGGCGTTGCTCGTGCGCGAGCGTGGCGTGGGCGAAGAAATTCACGCCACCCAGAGTCGCGAAGCTACGCCGCGCGCGCGAGCATGCCGGCATGTCTGGCGTCACGATCGAAACGCACGAGGGCCGCGCGCCCGCGGACGCGCTGACGCTCCGGCGCCGCGTGTTCATCGAGGAGCAAGCGGTGCCTGAAACCGATGAGATGGATGGGCTCGACGCAGAGCGCACCCACTTTCTCGCGCGCGATGCCCACGGCCGGGCTCTCGGCTGCGCCTGCCTGCGCGGCTACGGCGCGAAGCACAAGGTCGAGCGCGTCGCGGTGCTGCCCGAGCTGCGCGGCAGCGGGCTCGGGCGCGACCTAATGACCGCGATCGAGGCTCACGCGCGGAAGCTCGGGCAGCGCGAGCTCGTGCTGCACGCGCAGGCCGCCGTCGTCGTGTTCTACGAGAAGCTGGGCTGGACCAGCATCGGCCCGCGCTTCGACGAAGCGGGCATCGAGCATCAGAAGATGGAAAAGCGGCTCACGGACTAGGGTTGTCTGTGAATGGTGCGGCGACGCAGCGCTCCGAGCACGCCGATGCCGGTCACGAGCAGGGTGACCAGTCGGGGCTCAGGGACCGGCACGACGAGCTGATTGTTCACGATTCCGGCGCTCGGCGAGTTCAGCGTGTAGCCGGCGGGGAGGTCGAACACGGGCCCCGATGTCGGAAAAGTCACGGTCGTGCTGAAGTCGGAGACTCCGCCGCCGAGGGCGTTCACCGTGTCGAACTGGTCCGCTGGCGTGCCGGCGATGTTGACCACGCCTCGCGCGCTCGCGTTGACGTACACCCTTACGGAGAACGTCTGGCCGACGGGAATCATGAGCTGACTGCTCGTGATCGAATCTGCGATCGAGCCTCCGCTTCCGTAGTGCCCGATCAACAGGCCGTCGACCAACTGGATCGGCGAGCCGTTGTTGTATGCGTAGGACGCCTGCCCGTAGCCCGCATCGGTCCCGTTGATCTCGATCTCGAAATAGATCTGTCCGACGCCATTCGCGACGGCAGTGAGCGACCCTTGGCTGTCGCCGAGCCCGGTACCGAAGATGGTGCCACCGAGCGCGAGGTGAAGCGCCCCGAGCACCGGGACGGACTGCGAGCCCGTGCCCGTCACGAGAAAGTCGTCGAACTCCCACATTCCCCACGCTTGGTTCCCGACACTCGCGTTGCCTGAAGTAGCGCCCGTGACGTCGAGGACCGCTGTGGTGCCCAAACGCATGGCAAACGGACCGACCGAGGAGTGCGCGTTGCCAATCTGCACGGCGGTGCCGAGCGGCATGATCCCGCTCAGCGGCGTGGCGGGGTTATTGCACGACTGGCTCACCGGACCCGCTCCGACGCTCTCCTGGAAGGGGCCGTTGCAGCCAACGCCGGCCGTGTACATCGATGTGGCGATCGCCGGCGTCGCAACGAAAAGCGCGAGCGCCGAGCTCGCGAGGCGGTAAACCCGCATTGGGGCCTCCCGAACCGATCGCTCCGGCAGCGCAATCTCGCGTCCCGAAGGACGGGCTCGTTTCTCATGTGGCCGTTCAGTGACGGTGGTGGCGCGGAATCGAGCGCTCGAAAGGAATGCGAGCTTTCTCAGCGCAGAAAATCCCTTCCACCATCCACCGTGATGCTCGTGCCGTTGACGTAGCTGCCCTCTTCACTGCACAGGAATGCAACCACGCGGCCGATGTCCTTCTCGCAGTCGCCGACACGGCCGACCGGGATCGAGCGGCAGTACTCGGCGTACTCGTCGGGGCGCGCGGCCTTCCAGCCTGCGAAGCCCGGGGACTCCGCGAGCGGCAGGATGTTCACTGCGCGAATGCCGTCCACGCCCCACTCGACGGCTGCGGCGCGCGTCAGCGTGCGGATCGCTTCCTTGACAGCGCCGTAACAACCGTACCCGACGGGATCGTGGCGCAGCGCGGCGGCGGTGCCCAGGTTGATGATCACCCCGCCACGCTTCTTCAGATGCGGGTGCGCGGCGCGCATGTAACGGTGCGTGGCCTGCGGCCCGGACACCCAGCCGTCGGAGAAGCTCGCGTCCGTGACATCCAGCAGCTTCCCGAGCGGCACGACTTGCGCGTTGTTGACGAGAATCTGCAGGCCGCCGAGCGCGCGCACGGTCTCTTCGACGCTGCGCGCGATGTCGTCGGCGCTGCAGACGTCCGCGCGCAGCGCGAGCGCGCGGCCGCCGCGCTGCTCGATCTGCTTCACCGTGCCCTCGCACTTCGCGAGCGTTCGGCCCACGACCGCGACCGCCGCGTCCTCCGCGGCGAGCGCGAACGCGATTCCTTGGCCGACGCCTTGCCCCGCGCCGGTGACGAGTGCGACCTGACCGGAGAGCTTGCCCATTGCCGACTCCTTGGATTCGAGCAGCCGGCCAGCCTACGCCATCGATTCGACTTTGCTCTGCTCCTAACCGCATCGACTCCGCTCGGCTTCGCCTCGCTGCGCGCGCGCTGGCACCTTCGCCCCGCTGCGCGCGGCGCCTAAGCGCCGCTCGTCAACTCCCGCAGCAACGCGTCGCGCAGCAGCGCGAGCTCTGCATCGCGCGAGGCGAGCTGCTCGCCCTCGAACATGCGCAGCGAGGCGAGGCCCGCGAGCGACGCCACGCTGAACTGCTGCAGCGCGATCGCGCGCCGCCGCGTCAACTTCTCGCGCGAGAAGACATCGGACCAGATGCGCGTCCACGCTTTCTCCATGCGCTCGCGCCACATCGAATCACGGGGGAACACGTCGCTCGCATGCAGCAGGATCTCGAAGGTCGAGCGGTAGTGCGGGCTCGCGAAGTGCTCCCAGCCGCGCGCGACGAACTGCGCGACGCGCTCGGAGAGCGGCGCGTCGTCGGGAACCTCCGCGAGCTTCGCGGCGAAGCGTTCGAAGGAATCCTCGAGCACCGCGAGCAGGATCCCGTCCTTGCCGCCGAAGTGGTGTTGGGCAGCGCCCCAGGTGACGCCGGCACGCTTCGCGATCTCCGCGGCTGTCGTGCGCGCGAAGCCGAGCTCGGAGATGCAGCCGTGCACGGCTTCGAGGATGCGCGTGCGCGTCTCGGCGGTGCGCTCGGCTTGCGTACGCCTGCTCGTTCGCCGCCTGCGAGCACGGCGCGCGCGGGAAACGCGCGCCTTGCGGCCGCGTTCTCGCGGCGCGCCGCGGGGAGGAATCGAGACAGACAAGCCCGCCTTACCTCCGCCCCGCGTCCTCGACCGCGTAGACGCGCGCCATGATCTGCGAGGCGAGCGCCGTGCCCGGCAGCGCTACGCCGCTGTCCTTCGCGAGCTTGAGCGCCCACGCGAGATCCTTCTCCGCGGTGTACAGCTGCGTGCGCAGGTAATTCTGCATGTTCTCGCTCTTGCGCGCGGCGTCGGGCGCCTTGTGCAGTGCCATGAACTGGACCATCAGCTCGGTGAGCTGGCCGTTGCCGCGCCCGGCATCCTCGAGAACTTGTTGGGGAAGCCCGACCGCCTTCGCGAGCGTCAACGACTCGTAGGCCGCGATCCACTGGAGGTAGGTGATCAAGTTGATGCACAGCTTCAGCTTCGCGCCGCTGCCGATCGGGCCGGCGTGCACGATGCGTTCGGCGCACGCATCGAGATAGGGCTTGATGCGCGTGATCTGCTCCGCCTCGCCGCCGATCAGATAGACGAGCTTGCCTTGCAGCGCGCGGGCGGCTCCACCGGTGACGCACGCGTCGAGCAGTCCCAGGCCGGACGCGCTCGCCTCGCGCGCGAGCTCCTCCGCCGTCGCGGGCAAGATCGTGCTGTGCAGCGCGATCACCGCGCCGCGCGGTGCGCCCGCGAGCACGCCGTTCGCCCCGCGCAGCACGGCGCGCACGTGATCGTCCTCGGGAACGCACACGCCGATCGCATCGCAGCCCGCGGCCGCCGCGGCCGGCGACGCCGCCGGCTTCGCGCCCTTCGCGACGCATGCCTCGATCGCGGCGGGCGCGATGTCGTAGACGGTCGTCTCGATGCCCTGCGCAACGAGCCGCATGGCCATCGGCGCGCCCATGTTTCCGAGTCCGATGTAGGCCGCCCGCATCGCACGCCTCCTTCGCCTGGCTCGCGAACCTACCACGTCCGGAAAGAAACATTGCGGATGAAATGTTTTGCGTGATAGGGTCGCCTCCCGTCGCGCAACCCCGCGCGCGAAAGGAGCGGCGATGCCGCGACCGATCCCCGAGCTTTCCGGCGGAGGCCGCCGCTTCGGTCACCTCCAGCTGCTGCGCCACGACCCGCTGCGCCTCTTTCGCCGCGTGCGCGACGAGTGCGGCGAGCTCGGGAAGCTTCGTCTGCTCGATCGCGATGTCGTGTTCTTCAGCGGGGCCGCGGCGCAGGAGACGTTCTTCCGCCAGCCCGACGATGTCTTCGATCCGCAGCCGACCTCGAACGAGTTGATGCGCCCGATCTTCGGCGAAGGCGTCGTCTACGACGCGCCGCCGGAGAAGCGCCGCGAGATGATCCGCTCGCCTGCGCTTCGCGACGCGAACCTGCGCGCTTCGGCGGAGATCATCGCGGCCGAGGCCGAGCACGCGTGCGACGCGCTCGGGGACGCGGGCGAGATCGATCTGCTCGACTGGGCGGCGGAGCTGACGATCTACACCTCCAGCTCGTGCCTGATCGGAAAGCCGTTCCGCGAGCAGCTGACTCCCGAGTTCGGCCGCCGCTACTTCGAGCTGGAATTAGGGACGGACGGGATCGGCTACCTGAACTCGCACGTCGACATCGAGAACTTCCGCAGCCGCGACCGCGCGAAGCGCCGCCTCGACGAGCTGATCGCCGGCATCATCGAGCAGCGCCTCGCGGCGGCCGATCCGCCGAGGGATCTGCTCGGCATCCTGCTCTCGCTGAAGCGCGACGACGGCACGCTGAAGTATCCGCCGAAGCTGATCAGCGGCATCCTGATTTCGACGCTCTTCGCCGGACACCACACCAGCGCGGGCACGCTGGCCTGGACGCTGGTCGAGATGCTGCGCGCGCCGGCCTATCTCGCGCGCGTGCGCGACGAGCTCGACAAGCTCTACGCCGACGGCCGCGACGTCTCTTATCAGGCGTTGCGCGAGATCCCCCAGCTCGAGTGCGCGGTGAAGGAGGCGCTGCGGCTGCATCCGCCGCTGATCTGGCTGCCGCGCACCGCGCTGATCGACTTCGCTTACAAGGATTGGATCGTGCCGAAGGGCGCGATCGTCGCGATCTCGACGGCGCTCTCGAACCTCGATCCGAGCTGCTTTGCCGATCCGGAGCGCTACGACCCGGATCGCTTCGCGCCGCCGCGCGAGGAGGACGCGAAGCATCCGTTCGGCTACGTGCCGTTCGGCGGCGGCCGCCACCGCTGCCTCGGCGCGAACTTCGCGCTGATGCAGCAGAAGGCGATCTTCTCGGTGGTGCTGCGCCGCTACGAGTTCGCGCTCGTCGCCGAGCCGGCGAGCTACGTCGACAACTACTCGGCGATGGTGGTGCGCCCGCGGCAGCCGTTCCGGGTGCGCTACCGCAAGCGCAGTGCCGCTGCCGCGGCCTGAACGCCAGGAGACGGAGATGGAGCTTCCCGGGATTCGAGGCAAGGTGGCAATTGTTACTGGCGCCGGCGGCGGAATCGGCGAGGCCTACGCGAAGGGGCTCGCGGCGGCGGGCGCGCGCGTCGTCGTCGCGGAGATCGACAAGAGCGCGGGCGAGCGCGTCGCGCGCGAGATCGCGGCGAGCGGTGCGGACTCGCTCGCGATCGAGGTCGACGTCGGGTCGCCCGAGAGCACGCGCGCGCTGGCCGAGCGCGCGGCGGCGCAGTTCGGCGGCATCGATTTCCTGGTGAACAACGCCGCGATCTTCGGCGGCATGAAGCTCGCTCCCTACATCAGCGTGGACTGGGAGTACTACACGCGCTTCATGAACGTGAACGTCAACGGCGCGCTCTTGTGTGCGCGCGCGTGCGTGCCGGAGATGAAGAAGCGCGGCGGCGGCGCGATCGTGAATCAGTCTTCCACCGCGGCGTGGATGGCGACCGGCTTCTACAGCCTCGCGAAGCTCGCGCTGAACGGACTCACGCAGGGCCTCGCGCGCGAGCTCGGACCGCAAAAGATCCGCGTGAACGCGATCGCCCCCGGCCCGACCGAGACCGGCGGGCTGCGCTCGGTCGTGCCGGAGGCGTTCATCAAGCCGATGGTCGCGGGCCTTCCACTCGCGCGAATGGGATCGCCCGCAGACCACGTCCCGACGCTGCTGTTCCTGCTTTCGGACGCCGCCGCCTGGGTGACCGGCCAGATCGTCAACGTCGACGGCGGCCAGGTGATGCGCCCGTAGCGTTCTAACAACCTCAGGAGCCCGCATGGCCCTCGCCGCCCTCGCGCCCGGAACGCAGAACCTGATCGACGGCCGGCTCGCCCCTGCCAGCAACGGCGCGACGTTCGAGAACGTCAATCCGGCGACCGAGGAGGTGATCGGCGTCGCGGCCGACGGCACGAAGGAGGACATGGAGCGTGCGATCGCCGCCGCGCGGCGCGCGTTCGACACGACCAGCTGGCCGCAGGACTCGGCGTTTCGCGCGAGGTGCGTGGGCCAGCTCTACGACGCGCTGAAGACGGACAAGGAGCAGCTGCGCGCGATCGTCGTCGCCGAGGCGGGCGCCTGCGTCTCGCTGACGGGCTTCATGCACGTCGACGAGCCGATCGAGATGCTGAAGTACTGGGCGCAGAAGGCGACGGCTTACGAGTACGAGCGCGCGATGAGCGACGTGCCGTTCCTCGGCCAGCCACAGCGGCGTTTGTTACGGCGCGAAGCGGCGGGCGTGGTGGGCGCGATCACGCCTTGGAACGTGCCGCTCTACTTGAACATCGCGAAGATCGGCCCAGCACTCGCCGCGGGCTGCACGGTGGTGCTGAAGCCCGCGCCGGATACGCCGTGGTCCGCGACGCATCTCGCGAAGCTCGCCGCCGAGCGCACCGATCTGCCGCCGGGCGTACTGAACGTCGTCGCGTCCTCGGATCACTTGTTGGGCGAGATGCTCTCCACGGACCCGCGCGTGGACGTCGTCACGTTCACGGGCTCGACCGCGACCGGGCGCCGCGTGATGGAGCGCGCGTCGGCGACCGTGAAGAAGGTGTTTCTCGAGCTCGGCGGAAAATCGGCGAACGTCGTGCTCGACGACGCAAAGCTCGCAGCGGTGCTGCCCGGCGCTGCGATGACCTGCGTGCATGGCGGGCAGGGCTGCGCGATCACGACGCGCCTCTTGCTGCCGCGCTCTCGCTCCACGGAAGGCGTCGCGCTCGTGAAGGCTGCGTTCGAGGGTTGGAAGTACGGCGATCCGACGAATCCGGCGCACCTGCAGGGCCCGCAGATCAGCAAGAAGCAGCAGCAGCGCGTGCTCGACTACGTCGAGCGCGGCAAGCGCGAGGGTGCGAAGTGCATCGTGGGCGGCGGCGTGCCGAAGCAGCTGGAGCGCGGTTATTACGTCGAGCCCACGCTGTTCGTCGACGTCGACCCGAGGATGACGATCGCGCAGGAGGAGATCTTCGGGCCGGTGCTCACGGTGATTCCGTTCGACGACGACGCGGACGCCGTGCGCATCGCGAACGACTCGATCTACGGGCTCTCGGGTGCGGTGCACAGCGCGAGCGAGACGCGTGCGCTCGCCGTCGCGCGCGCGATCCGCAGCGGAACGCTCAGCGTGAACGGCGGCGGCTGGTTCCATCCGGACACGCCGTTTGGCGGCTATCGCCAGAGCGGCGTCGGCCGCGAGAACGGCGAGCTGGGTTTCGAGGAGTACCTCGAGACGAAGGTGATCGCGCTGCCCGGGAAGAAGCCGTGATGCGCGTCGTCGTGGACTGGGACTTGTGCCAGGGCCACGGCGCCTGCAAGAGCGAGGCGCCCGATGTGTTCGACGTGAACGAGAAGAAGGGCGTCGTGATCGTGCTGCAGGAGAGCCCGCCCGAGGCGCAGCGCGCGCAGGTCCTCGCGGCGGTGAAGTGGTGCCCCACCCGCGCGCTCTCGCTCGTCGACTGAGCTGCGCGGCAAAGACTCATTAGGAGATCCGATGGCCTCTTACCCGAGAACCGAGCTGGAAGAGATGATCCGGCGCTTCGTCGCCGCGAATGACGAGGCCGGCCGGAGCGGAGACTGGGGACCTCTTGCGCAGTTCTACGCGCCCGACGCCGTCTACAGCTGGAACAACGGTTCGAGCTGGGAGTTCGTCGCGCGTGGCCGCCAGCAGATTCTCGATTGGGTGTTCGGCACCGAGATGGAAGGCCTCGAGAAGTGGACCTACCCGTACGTGCGCACGCTGATCGACGATCAAAAGGGCGAGGTGATCGGCATCTGGCGGCAGCTCGCGCCGGTGAAGGGCGACGACGGCCAACGCTACGAGATCGCGGGCACCGGCGGCTCCTGGTTTCGCTACGCAGGCAATCAGCAGTGGAGCTGGCAGCGCGACTTCTTCGATCACACGAACGCGGGCAAGATCTTCGCGCAGATGGCGAAGAATCAGCAGCTCACACCGAAGATGATCGAGCGCCTGCAGAAGCGGGCGAACATGCCGGGCTGGGTGCGGCGCAGTGAGTTCGACTGGTACGCGACGGTCGCTGACCGCGAGGCGTGAAGCGATGTAGGTAAGGGAGGGGCGAGCCCCGATCGAAAGCAGCTCGAGAAGCCTCGAGCGGCCCAGCGGCGCGCAGCGCCGCAGTCCGCGCGCAGTGAGCCGAAGGCGAACGGAGATCGGAAGAGACCGTGCAGCTGGTGATCTCGTACGACATGCGCGCGCCGAGCTTCGGCGCGCCCGCGCGCGAGCTCTATGCCGCCGCGCTCGATCAGGCAGCGTGGGCCGACGCGCTCGGCTTCGACATCGTCGGCCTCGGCGAGCACCACGCATCGCCTGATGGCTACAACCCATCGCCGCTCGTGCTCGCGGCGGCGATGGGTGCGCGCACGAAACAGATCAAGCTGCGCAGCTCGGTCGCGCTGGTCCCGCTCTACGACCCGGTGAAGCTGCTCGAGGATGCTGCCGTTACGCAGCTCGCGACCGGCGGCCGCCTGCTATTGGGGATCGGCGGCGGCTACCGCCCGGCGGAGTTCGAGATGTTCGGCCGCAAGCTCGAAGATCGCTGGCGTGCGATTGGGGAGTTCATCGCGCTCGCGCGCCTCGCTTGGCGCGGCGAGCCGTTCACTTGGCAGGGCCGGCGCATGCAGATCACGCCAGTGCCCGATCCGCCGCCGCCCATTTTGTTAGGGGGAGGTTCTCCGGCGGCTGCGCGGCGCGCTGCGCACATCGCCGACGGCTGGTTCCCGCCGCTCGATGCACGGCTCTGGCCGCCCTACCGGGACGAGTGCCTGAAGCTCGGCAAGCCGGACCCGGGCTCCTACCCGAAGCAGGGGCCCATCTTCTTATGGGTGTCGAAGGAGCCGGCGAAGGATTGGGAGCGCATCCTCCCGCATGCACTGCACCAGCTGTGCTCGTACAGCGAGTGGACGATCGAAGCCTACGGCAAGCCGACGGGACCCTACGCCGCTGGCATCACGGCCGAGAGCGTCAAGCAGAGCGGTGCTTATCAGGTGCTGACACCGGAGCAGACGCTCGCGCTCGCGCAGAGGCTCGGACCGGAGGGAGTCTTCTACCTGAACCCGCTGCTCGCCGGCTTGGAGCCGCGTTTCGCGGGCGAGATGCTCGCGCTCTACGAGCGCGAAGTGCATCCGCATCTGCCTCGCGGCACGGAGGCTTGATGTCGGGTGCGGTGCATTTCGATCCATTCGCATACGAGTTCCACGAGGACCCGTATCCGATTTACCGCGCGCTGCGCGAGCACGCTCCGGTGTACGAGAACGCCGAGCTCGGTTTCTGGGCGCTCTCGCGCCACGCCGACGTCGTCGCGGGCTTCAAGGACAGCGAGCTGCTCTGCAACAGCGGCGGCATCTCGCTCGAGATCGGCGCGCTGAACGTGGACCTGACGATGGTGCTCTCGTTCCTCGGCATGGACCCGCCGCGGCACACGCGCATGCGGGGGCTCGTCTCGCGCGGCTTCACGCCGCGCCGCGTCGCGGAGCTCGAGCCGCGCGTGCGCGCGCTCGCGACTCGTTACATCGATCGTTTCATCGCGCAGGGCCGCTGCGACTTCGTCGCCGACTTTGCGGGCCGCCTGCCGATGGACGTCGTCAGCGAGATGCTCGGCGTGCCCGAGAGCGATCGCGACCCGCTCCGCGTGTGGGCCGATCTCGTGTTGCACCGCGACGAGGGCGTGCGCGGCGTTCCGCCCGAGGGAATTCGAGCTTCGATGAAGCTGCTCGAATACTTCTTCAAGCTCGTCGCAGCGCGGCGCCGCCAGCCGGGCGCCGACCTCGCGAGCGCGCTGCTGCAGGTCGAGGTGGACGGCGATCGCCTGGATGAAAAGGACATCATCGGCTTCTGTTATCTGATGATCATCGCGGGCAACGAGACGACGACGAAGCTGCTGGCGAACGCGCTCTACTGGTTGGAGAAGAATCCAGCAGCGCGCGCCGAGGTGAACGCGGACGCCGCGCTGATCCCAGCTTGGGTCGAGGAGACGCTGCGTTACGACAACTCGACTCAGCTGATGGCGCGCACCGCGACGCGGGACTTCGAGCTGCACGGCCAGAAGATCCAGCGCGGGCAGAAGGTGTTGTTACTGATCGGCTCTGCGAACCGCGACGAGCGTGTGTTCGCGCAGCCCGACGTCTTCGACATCCACCGCGACACGAGCGAAAGCCTCGCGTTCGGGAAAGGCATCCACTTCTGCCTCGGCGCCGCGCTCGCGCGGCTGGAAGCGCGCGTCTCGCTCGAGGAGCTGATGCGTCGCCTGCCCGACTACCGCGTCGACACGGACGGAGTCGCCCGCGTGCACAGCACCAACGTCCGCGGCTTCTCCGCGCTGCCGATCGCGTTCACGCCGGCGCGTGCATGACTGCGCAGCCCGAATCTCGATATCCGTTTCCCGCGACTCCCGACGGCTGGTTCGCGCTGATGCGCGGCGAGGAGATTGCGCGGGGCGAAGAGCGCGTGCTCTCGGCGCTCGGCGGCGAGCTGCGCGTGGCGCGCGACGCAAACGGGAGCCTCTCGATCGCGCTCGCGGCCGGTCTACCGGCCTGTGAAGCCAACGGTTTCGTCTACGCGTGGCACCACGCCGGCGGCGCCCCGCCGAGTTATCAGGTCGCGCGCTATCGAGACGACGAGGCTTCCTGGACTCCGTGGCGCTCCAGCGCGTACTCGGTCCGCGTCCACGTGCAGGACATGACCGAGAACATTCTCGACCGTGCCCACTTCACGAGCGTGCACGACATGGCGCTGCCGGCGCGCGAGCACTTCGACGTGCGCTTCGACGGCGCGAGCCTGGTCGTCGATCAGCTGATGCGCGTGACTGCAGTGAACGCGGCTGGCATCGACGCGCGCTCTCGAACCTCGACGAATGGCCCCGGGCTCGTCGCGGTCGAGGTGAAGCAGGGCGCGCTCGACATGCTGACGTACATCACGCAGACGCCGCGCGACGAGCAGCGCTGCGACGTGGGCATGCATTTCTCGATGCGTCGGCTCGCCGACGCGTCCGCCACCGAGCGCATCGCAGAGCTGAACGAGCGCATCACGCGCGCGCAGTTCGAGCAAGACGTGCCGATCTGGGAGCACAAGTGTTATCGCGTACGCCCGGCGCTCGCGGACGGAGATGGCCCCGTCTCCGAATACCGGCGCTGGTTCCGCCAGTTCTACTCGACGTGGCGCGAGGCTGACGCCCACGCGGAGGCTCGCTGAAATGTTCACGCTGCGATTCGACATGCGGCTGCGCGACGGCGACGTTTCCGCGCCGGCACTTTACCGCGCTGCGATCGAGATGGCCGCGTGGGGCGAGCAGCACGGCGCCGCGCTCGTGCTGATTTCGGAGCACCACGCCTCGAGCGACGGCTACCTGCCGGCACCGCTCGTACTCGCGAGCGCGATGGCGGCGCGCACGATGAAGCTGCCGCTGCAGGTCGCCGCGCTGCTCGTACCGCTGCACGATCCGATCGAGCTCGCCGAGCAGATGGCCGTGCTCGACATCCTCTCGGGCGGGCGCGTCTCGTACGTCTGCGCGCTCGGCTATCGGCCCGAGGAATACGCGATGTTCGGGCGCGACATCAAGCAGCGCGGCAAACGCATGGAGGCATGCCTAGCGGCGATGAAGCAGGCGTGGCGCGGCGAGCCGTTCGAGTACGAGGGCCGGCGCGTGCGCGTGACGCCGCGGCCCCTAACAGCCGGCGGCCCAGCGCTGCTGATGGGCGGCAATGCACCCGAGGCCGTGCGCCGCGCGGCGCGCTTCGGCATGGGCATGCTGACGATGGGCGGCGATCCGGGGCTCGCCGAGATCTATCGCAAGGCATGCGAGGAGTACGGCACCAAGCCGCAGCTGTTCGTGAACCCAGTCGGCGATTCGCCCGCGAGCTGTTTCGTCGCGCGCGACGTCGATCGCGCTTGGGCAGAGATCGGGCCTTACATGCTGCACGACGCCGAGATGTACGCGAGCTGGTTCGCGGATATGGGCTCGATCACGAAGTCGAAGGCGATGAACGTCGACGCGCTCCGCGCGGAGAACGGCAACTATCGCATCTTCACTCCCGACGAGGCCGTTGAGCGAATCCGCAAGTACGGTGCCCTGATGCTTCAGCCGCTGTGCGGCGGGCTTCCGCCCAAGCTCGCGTGGCAGAGCCTCGAGCTGCTCGCGAGCGACGTGCTGCCGCGGGTGCGCGCGTGAGCGGCGCGAGCTTCGATTACGACCCGTTCTCGTACGAGCAGGACGAGGACCCGTATCCGATCTATCGCCGCCTGCGCGACGAGCAGCCCGTGCATCACAACGCGCGCCAGGATTTCTGGGCGCTGACACGTTTCGATGACGTGCTCGGCGCGCTCGTCGACAGCGAGAGCTACAGCTCGCTGAACGGCACCAGCCTCGAGTTCATGGACACGCCGAAGCCGGACTCGGGCCTGATCATCTTCATGGATCCGCCGCGGCACACGCGTTATCGAAATCTCGTCAGCAAGGCGTTCACGCCTCGCTCGATGGCGCAGATCGAGCCCGAGGTGCGGCGCATCGCGCGCGCGCATCTCGACGCTCTCGACGGGCGTACGCGCTTCGACCTCATCGAGGGATTCACCGCGCGGCTGCCGATGGACGTGATCAGCGCGCTGCTCGGGATTCCCGAGAGCGATCGGCGCGAGGTGCAGCGCAAGTCGAACCTGATGCTGCATCGCGAGCCCGGCGACCCGCTGCCGACGCGCGAGGCGATCGCCGCATCAGGCGAGCTGATCCACTACATCACGCGGCTGATTGCCGAGCGCCGCGCGCGGCCGGCCGACGACCTGCTGACGCGCCTGCTCGAGGTCGAAGTCGCGGACGAGCGCGGCGAGCTCGCGCGGCTCGCGGACGACGACGTGCGCATGTTCTTCGTGCTGCTCGCGACCGCAGGCAACGAGACCGTGATGAAGCTGCTCGCGACGGCGCTGCACGAGCTGTGGAAGCATCCCGAGCAGCGCGAGATTCTCGCGCGTGAGCCGCGCTGGATCGCGAACGCCGTCGAGGAGACGCTGCGTTTCGATCCGCCGTCGCAATACCAGGGCCGCGTCGCGACGCGCGACGTGACGCTTCACGGAACGACGATCCCAAAGGGCGCGAAGCTTGCGCTCGTCAACGGCGCGACCGGCCGAGACGAGCGCAAGTTCAGCAACCCGGATGCGTTCGACGTGCGCCGCACGATCCATCTGCACCTCGGCTTTGGGTACGGGCGCCACGTGTGCCTGGGGGCTCACCTCGCGCGCATGGAATCGCGCATCGGGCTCGAGGAGTTCCTACGCCGCTTTCCGAGTTATCAGGTCGTGGGCGCCGAGCGCATGCACTCGAGCAACGTGCGCGGCTTCAAGAGCGTCACGGTCGAGCTCTGAGCGCCGCGCAGCGGTCGCGCCGCCAAAGCGGCGGCTCGGCGCGCGCCAAGGCGGCGCTCGGCGCGCGCCAAGGCGGCGGCTCGGCGCGCGCCAAGGCGGCGCTCAGCGCGCGCTGCGTGCCGCTTCGCGCGCGAGGTCGAGCGCACGAAACTGGCAGTGCTGCAGCGGAACGCGCAGCACCGGATACGCAAGCCGCTCCCGCTCGCGCGCGCCGGGAAGGGCGAAATCGCCGCGCAGCAGCGCCGCGATCCAGCGCGCCTGCTGCTCGGAGAGCGGCCAAATGCTGCAGAGCGCGCGCACGATCCCGACGAAGAACAGGCGCGGATGGCGGGGATGCACGACTCCCTGGTACAGCCGCAGATCGCTCGGGTTCGTGCAGCCGATCAGATCTGCTGCGAGAAACGGGAGCGAGAAGCGATAGCCGGTTGCGTAGATGATCGCGTCGACCGGCTCGATCTTTCCGTCCGCGAACTCGACCGCGCGTGCGCTGAGCGATTTCACGTTTTGCCGCGCCGCAATCGCACCACAGGCGATCGCCTCGAGCACGTGATCGTTGACGACGGACCGCTTCTCGAGGGGATCGCGTGGAGCCGGCGGCAGGCCGACGCTCTCGGGCGCCGGCAGCTTGCCGGTGATGCTCTTCAGGATGCGTGGAAACAGCGCGCGGAACAGCGCGTCGCGCGCGAACGGCGGCAGCGCGCGAAAGAACCACGGCACCGGGTCGGCAGGATGGGGCGGCGTCGGTCCGCCGGGCGCGGCGCGCGGAAGGATCAGCTGGCCGGAGCGAGCCGACAGCAGCACGCGGTTCCCGAGCCGCGGCTCCGCGAGCTCGACCGCGATCTCGCAGCCGCTGTTGCCGAGGCCGACCACGAGCACGCTCTTGTTCCGTAACAAGTGCGGCGTCTCGGGGTCGCGATAGTGCTTCGCGTGGAGCGAGTTACCGGAGAAGCTGCCGGGAAACACCGGTGTCACTGGCTCCCACAGATTCCCGCACGCGACTACGACGCCATCGAAGCTCTCGCGCGCTCCGTCCGCGGTCTGCACGATGAAGCCGTCTCCAACTCCCCGCTCGACCGCAGTGACACGGCGCCGGAAGCGTATGTGCTCGAGCAGCCCGAACTCGAGTGCGTAGCTTTCGAACCAATCCGCCATCTGCGCGTGGCCCGGATACTCGGGGTACTCCGCGGGAAACGCGAAGTCCGTGAAGCGGCTCATGCTCTGGTTCGTGTTCGTGCGCAGCGACCGGTACGCCGCGGAGGTCCCACTCGAGTTGTCGATCACCCATTGGCCGCCGACGCGCTCGCCGGCTTCGAGGCAGACCGCGGAGATCCCGGCTTCCCGCAGCGTCTTGCAAGTGGCGAGACCGCTGGGGCCGGCACCGACGATCGCGACTCGCATCGAGACCTCCTCGCTCGGCGGCTGTCCTACTTGGTCAGGATGAGCCGGTCGTTGCGCGTGAGGCGGAGCGTGTAGATCTCGCCGTTGTGCTCGATCTGCAGGATGCGCTCGCTCCCTAATAAGTCGCGCGCGTTGACGGTACGCACGCGCGGGTTCTGCGGCT
>Ga0187894_10004223_pt1 | contig 15560 bp, 9 predicted proteins | sample GBC1701081metaG_FD_136650 | JGI IMG/M metagenome (GOLD analysis project Ga0187894, IMG submission 136650) | White microbial mat communities from a lava cave in the Kipuka Kanohina Cave System on the Island of Hawaii, USA - GBC170108-1 metaG ... | reverse complement strand
GTCGCCCGCGGTCGCGAGCACCTCGATCACGCCGTCCGAGAGCTCGAGAATCGAGATGTCGAAGGTGCCGCCGCCGAGGTCGTAGATCGCGATCTTCTCGTCCTTACCGGGGCGGTTCATGCCGTACGCGATCGCCGCCGCGGTCGGCTCGTTGACGATCCGTAACACCTCGAGTCCCGCGATCTTGCCCGCGTCCTTCGTGCACTGGCGCTGCGCGTCGTTGAAGTAGGCAGGCACCGTAATGACTGCTTCCTTCACCGGCTCGCCGAGATATTCCTCTGCCACGCGGCGCATCTCGCGCAGCACCGTCGCCGAGAGCTCGGGCGTCGTGAACGTCTTTCCACCGACCACGACGCGCGCGTCGTCGTTCGGGCCGCGCACGATCTCGTACGGGTAGAGCGAGATCGACTTCTGCACCTCGTCGGAGTCGAAGCGGCGTCCGATCAACCGCTTCGCGGCAGTGACCGTGCCCTTCGCGTTCGTGATCGCCTGCCGCTTCGCCAGGTGGCCGACCAGGCGCTTGCCGTCCTGCGTGATCGCGAACATCGAGGGCGTCGTCTTGTACCCGCCCGAGTTCGGCACGACGGTCACCTGGCCGTTCTCGACGACGGCAACGCACGAGTTCGTCGTGCCCAGGTCGATTCCAATTACGCGGCTCATTGCTCCTCCCGGTCAGCCCAATGCGCGAAGGCCGGCCTTCGCTTCCTTGTCGTTCGGATCGATGCGCAGCGCCGCGCCGTACTCCCGCTTCGCGTTCGCTTCGAGCCCCGCCGCGGCGTAGACGCTCGCGAGCAGCCTTCGGTACTCGGCGTTGTCCGGCGCCACCTCGACTGCCTGCGCGGCGAACTCCTTGGCGCGCTTCAAATCGCCGGAGACCTGCATCGAGAGCTTCGCCGAGCGGAACGCGAGCTCCGCATCGCCGGGCCTGTAGTGCAGCGCTTCCTCGAAGTGATCGAGCGCGAGCGCGTAGTCGCGCATCTCGAGCGCGCTCTCCGCCTGCTTCACGAGATGTTTGGCGCGCTCGTCGTGCGCCTTGCGCTGCACGGTCGGAAATTCTTCGCGGTAGGCGGAGTTCTCAGGGTCGAAGGCGATCGCGAGCCGCACCGCCCCGGCGGCCTCGAGCCAGCGCGAGGCTGCAAACGCGCTCATGCCGTGCTCGAAGAACGTCTTCGCCTTACGGCGCCGGTCGTCGTGCGCGCGCGCGCGGCTCGACATCGCGGAGACGCGTTCGCGCAGCCGCCGCCTCGCTTCGAGGCCGCGCGCACGCGCGCTCGCGGCGTCGCCGGCGCTGATCACGACGGTTCGCGCTCCGTCGGCTTCGGCCTCCTGAACTTCCTTGCGCGCGGTCGGGTCGGACAGCAGCTCGTACGCCTCGAGCAGGCGCTTGAAGCACGCCTCGATCAGCGGCGCGAATGCGCCGGTGTTGCGCCGGAAGTAGCGGTCCGGGTGCAACTTCTTCGAGAGCCCGAAGTACGCCTTCTTGACCGCGCGCGCGTCGGCGTCGACGGCGACGCCGAGGATCTCGTGGTAGCGGCGCCCGAGCCCGCCCGCGAAGGCCAGAATCTCGCGCTGCAGATCCGGATCGAGGTCGAGGCTCGCGTCGACGTCGGGCAGCGCGAGCGCCTTTCGCTTCGCGCTCGCGGGCGGAGTCGGCGTCGCGGGTTTCGCCTGAGCCGCGGCCTTGGCTTCTTCGGGAGCGCTGCGCGGCTTGCTCGCAGTCTGTGCGGCGGAGCTCGCGCCCTGCTCGCGCGCGGCACGGATCGCGCTCGCGCCCGAGGCGACCAGCACGCCGTCCTTCAGCCAGCCCTCGACGAGGCGGTCGACTTCGTGCGGAGGGAGCGCTCCGATTTGGCGGAGCGTTCCCCAGGACGTTCGGCCATCGATCCGGGAGAGCACGTAGCCCGCGGTGGGGTCGAGTGAGAGTGCGGTCGCCACGACGCCCGGGGCGAGCGCGAGCACTTGCGCGTGCGCGTTCCCCAGCGTGTCACCGACCCGCATCTCGCCCCCAAAGCCCCGCATAGACGGGGCCCTTCCCAGGGCCTGCTATCGGCCTGCCGGCCCGTGAAGCTGAGGGCGGGAGGGCCTCGGTGCACGCACGAGCGAGGGCGCGCGCGCTGGCCGGGCGGGGGCTCGCTCTGCTCACCCGCGTGGCCGCGAAGGCGGGTGCGATGCGGCGTTCGCGCTCGTGTGCGATGCGCTTAGGGAGTGCGCGCGGCCACGCCTGGGGTTCGCTCCGCGACCCCCGCCCGGCCGGCGCGCGCGCCCTCGCTCGCGGTCGGAGGTGTGCGGCCGGGGCGTCGTGTTGCCTTGTTTGGGTGGTGACGCTCCGCGCGCCATTGAGGCGCGCGGAGCGTCACTCTTCGGTGGCAGCAGTGCGGCGGGTGCGGCGGACGAGATCAGCGATCTGTGTCTTTTCGCGGGCGGGGGCGGGCGAGGAAGACGGTGCCGACGCCGCCGTCTGTGAAGATTTCGAGCAGGACGGCGTGCTGCATGCGGCCGTCGACGATGTGGCTACGGGTGACGCCTGCCTTCAGCGCGTCGATGCAGCACTGCACCTTGGGGATCATGCCGCCCTTGATCGTGCCCTCTGCGATCAGGCGCGCGACGTCGGCCTCGGTCAGCTGCTGGATCAGCTTTCCGCTCGCGTCCTTGACGCCCTCGACGTCGGTGAGCTGGATCAGCTTCTCTGCGCGGAGCGCCGCGGCGATCGCAGCGGCCGCGTCGTCCGCATTCACGTTGTAGGTGATGCCCGCCTCGTCGACGCCGATCGGCGCGATCACCGGGATGAAGCCTGCATCGGTCATCGCAGTGATCGGCCCGGGGTCGACGGCGACCACCTCGCCGACGCGCCCGAGGTCTTTGCCCGCCCCAGCGCGTCGCTTCACCAGTAACAAGCGCCCGTCGTTGCCGGTGAGGCCGACCGCCTTGCCGCCGGCGCTCTGAACGAGGCCGACGATCTCACGGTTCACGGTTCCGCCGAGCACCATCTCGACGACTTCCATCGTGGCGTCGTCCGTGACGCGCAGGCCGTCGACGAAGCTCGACTCGATGCCGAGCCGGCCGAGCGTGCCCTCGATCTGCGGCCCGCCGCCGTGCACGATCACAGGGCGCAGGCCGATGTACTTCAGCAGCACGACGTCGGTGGCGAACGACGCGCGCAGCTCCGGATCGGTCATCGCATGGCCGCCGTACTTGATCACGATCGTCTTGTCGCGGAAGCGGCGGATGTAGGGCAATGCCTCGATCAGCACCGCGGCTTTGTCGATGAGTGCTTGCAAGTCTCGTTCTCGTTCTTTCCGATCTCCGCTCGCCTGCGGCTCGCTGCGCGCGGTCTGCACCGCTTCGCGGTACTGGCCCGCTTGCTGGAGCGACACTACTCATGGTTTTTGCGTTAGTCCGGTGGCTCTCCAGAGCAGTCGAACAGTGCAGCTGCACGCCGGAGAATCATGCGCCGATGCTCTCGCGCGCGGCGCGGCGGGCCTCGGCGACTTCTTCGATCGTCTGGACGAGGCTGCGGTAGAGCAGGACGTTGCGCACCGCGGCGGAGAGCGCGGCAGCGAGCAGCTCGGCGAGCTCGGGCGAGGCGTCTTCGGCGCGCGCGGGGAACGCGCGGAAGATGCCGATCGGCTTGCCGCGGAAGCGCAGCGCGCCGCAGACGAGCGGGCCGGCGGCGCCGCTCGCGGGCGTGTCGACGTCGGCGTCGTAGCGCGGGTCGCGCGTTGGATCGCCCGTCGCGACGAGCTGGCCGGTCGCGAGCACCGCTCCCGCGAGCCCGCGAGAGGCCGATAGCTGCGCGCGGTCCGAACGACCGTCGCCGCCGTCGTGCTCCGCCTCGCGCGCGAGCCCGCCGCTCTCCGGATCGCGCAGGTAGATCGCGACCGGCGCTGCGGTGAGTGCCGTCGCGATCGGCCGCAGCGCCGCGTCGAGGATGCGCGCGGGCTCGACCTCGCTGGTCACGGCGTCGCAGATTTCGCGTGCGAGCTCTGCGCCGCGTGCGCCGGCTGTGGATTCAGGAGCCGGCGCGACGGCGAGAGCTGCCGGCTGCGGGGCGCGAGCCGCGTCGCCCTCCGGCAGGTCGATGTCGACCTCGATCTCGGGCTCGGTCGTGGCGGGAGCCGCGGCGGCTTCCGGCTCTTCAGCGGGCGCCGGCGGGGCCTGCAGCATGTGCGCGACCTGCCCGGCGATGATGCGCAGCAGCGCGAGATCCTCCTCTCCGAAGGCGTTGCCGCCGCTGCGCTCCGTCGCGCACAGCACGCCGAGCGTGCGCGCGCCCGCGAGCAGCGGCGCCACCGCGAACGACTGCGACGCGTAGCTGCCCGGCGCGTCGCGCGACGCGAAGCGCGCGTCGCTCGCGACGTCGGCGACGAGCAGCGCCTCGCCGCGCGCGTGCGCGAGGCCCGCGACGCCCTGCCCGATCGGGACCGCGTCCATCTCGGTGTGCGCGACTTTGTTGCCGACCGCCGCGACCACCTTCAGCTGCGCGGCCGAGTCGTCTACCAGCATCAGCGACGTGCGCGCGGCCCCTAACACTTCGGCCGCCGCGCGCACCGCCAGCGCGCGGATGTCGTCCTGCGACGCACCGTCGGCTCGCGACTGCGCCCAGAGCTGCGCCAGCGAGGTTTGGAGCCGATCGACGCGCCCGCGCAGGCTCTGCCAGCCGCTCGCGATGCCGAACGTCTCGAGCGCGCGCCGCACCGAGAGCCGCAGCTCCTCCTCGTGCAGCGGCTTCGCGAGATAGTCGAACGCGCCGAGCCGCAGCGCCTCGAGCACATGCTCCTCTTGCGTGCTCGCCGAGAGGATCACGACGCGCAGCTCCGGCCAGCGCTGCTTGATCTGGCGGAACACCTCGAGGCCGTGGATGTCGGGCAGCTCGAGGTCGAGGATCACGACGCCGACGTCCGGATCCGCGGCCAGCTCGAGCGCATCCGCGCCGGTCGCCGCCGTGACGTGCTCGATCTGCGCGGCTCGTAACACGTCGCCGATCGACTCACGGAAGAAGCGATCGTCATCGACGACGAGCACACGGTGCTGGCTCAAGCTCGCTCCTTCGGAGGCGATCCCGACTCGCGGATGATGGAGGGATCGTCGAATCCTGTCAGCGGCTTTCGCCCCTTCAGCTTTCGCGCGCTGGAGGCTGTTTCGGCGCGCCGCTTCGCTTCGCGCGCGGATGAGCCTTGTCATAGACGGCGACGAGGCGCTCCGCGGAGACCGCCGTGTAGCGCTGCGTCGTCGAGAGGCTCGAGTGGCCGAGCAGCTCTTGGATCGCGCGCAGATCGGCGCCCATGTCGAGCAGATGCGTCGCATAGCTGTGGCGCATGCGGTGCGGGTGGATGCGTCCCGCGAGGCCGGCCTGGAGCGCACGCTTGCGCAGGCGCCGGCGCGCGTCGCGCACGTCGAGTCGGCCGGGCTTCGCTCCGCGCGCGCTGTTCAGCGAGACGAACAGCGGCTCGGCGAGCACGCCCGGCCCGCGGCGCTCGTCGAGGTACGCGCGCAGCGCGTTGCGCGCGGCTTCCGGCAACGGCACGACGCGCTCCTTCCCGCCCTTGCCCCAGACGCGCACCTCGCCGCGCACAGGATCGAGGTCGCGAACGTCGAGCGCGACGATCTCGGCGACGCGCAAGCCCGCGCCGTACATCAGCTCGAACAGCGCCTGGTCGCGCACTGCGCCGCGCGCGGGTGCGCCCGGCGCGGGCGGTGTGTCGAGCAGTGCGGTCACGTCGTCGACTGCGATCGGACGCGGCAGCGGGCGCGGCGCGCGCGGCGCGGGCAGGCCAAGCGTCGGATCCGCTTCGCGCGCGCCCTCGCGCACGAGCCAGCGGAAGAACGCGCGCAGCGAGGCCAGCCGGCGCCCGAGCGTCGCCGGCGAGCGCGCGCGGTGCTGCCCAGCGAGGAACGCACGCACGTCGTCGGCGTCCATCCGCACGGGCGATTTCCCTGAGAACTCGGCGAGCTGGCGAACGTCGGCGAGGTAGGCGCGCTGCGTGTGCTCCGAAAAACCGCGCTCGCCGCGCAGGAAGCGCGCGAAGCCTGCGAGCGCTTCAGGCCATTTCATGCGCCGACCGCCCGCACGACTCCGCTCGCTGCGCTCGCCGAAGCGCCGCTGGCCGCGATCGCGACGCGGTACGGCTCCAGCTCCGCTAGCGCGCGCTCGGCGAGCAGGCGATTTCGCTCGCCGCGCCCGGCGCGCTTCGGCGCGCTTCCTTCGAGAGGCGGAAACAGGCCGAAGTTGACGTTCGTCGGTTGGAACCCGTGCGGCCGCTCTTCGCGCAGATGCGCGAGCAGCGCACCGTGAGCCGTCGTCGGCGGCGGCTCGGGCGCCGGCTCGCCGCGCAGCTTCGCTCTTGCGAACTGCGCGGCGAGAAAGCCGAGCGCCGCCGACTCCACGTAGCCCTCGACGCCGGCCATCTGCCCCGCGAGCAACACGTTCGGCCGCGCTCGCAGCGAGAGATCCGCGCTCAGCACGCGCGGCGCGTTCACGAAGGTGTTGCGGTGCACCGAGCCGAAGCGCGCGAAGACGGCCTCGTTCATGCCGGGCAGCGTCCGCAGGATCCGCTGCTGATCGCCCTGCTTCAGCTTCGTCTGGAAGCCGACCAGATTGAACAGCGCGCCGCGCTTGTTCTCGTGGCGCAGCTGCACGACGGCATATGCCCAGCGCCCCGTTTTTGGATCGCGCAGCCCCGCCGGCTTCATCGGCCCGAAGCGCAATGTGGCGGGCCCGCGCCGGGCCATCTCCTCGATCGGCAGGCAGCCCTCGAAGTAGAGCGCCTTCTCGAACTCGTGGAGCGGGACGGTGTCGGCCGCGAGCAGCGCGGCGACGAATTCCTGATAGGCCGGCGCATCGAGCGGCAGGTTCCAATAATCGCCGTCGCCGTCCTCCCAGCGCGACGCGCGAAATCCGAGCGAGAGGTCGAGCGAATCCGCGTAGACGATCGGCGAGATCGCGTCGTAGAAGTAGAGCGACTCGTCGCCGATGAGCTCGGCGAGCTCCGCGGCGAGCGCCGGCGCGGTGAGCGGGCCGCTCGCGAGCACGACGAGCTCGTCCGCCGGCAGCCGCGTCGCCTCCTCGCGGCGCAGCGCGATGTTCGGGTGCGACTCGAGCTCGGTCGTGATGCGGCGTGAGAACTCGTCGCGATCGACCGCGAGCGCGCGGCCGGCGGGCACCGCGGTCTCGTCCGCGACGCGCAGCACGAGCGAGCCGAGGCGGCGCATCTCCTCCTTCAACAGCCCGACCGCGTTCGTCAGCGCCGCCGCGCGCAGCGAGTTGCTGCACACCAGCTCGGCGAGCTCGGGGGTTTGGTGCGCTGGCGAAAAGCGCACCGGCTTCATCTCGTAGAGCTTGACTTGCACGCCGCGCTCGGCGAGCTGCCAGGCAGCCTCACTGCCCGCTAGGCCCGCTCCGATGACGATGGCGCGCATGATGTGGGGTGACTTAGCGAGCGCGGGAGCGGGGCGCCGGCCTGCGTGGCGGGCCGGCCCGCCTTAGTGCGCGCTCGCGACGGCGCGCGCGGGGGGCTGCGCGAGGCGTGCGCGCTCGCGACGGCGCGCGCGGGGCGGAGGGGTCGCGACTTCGGGCCCTTGTACGTGAGGCGTGCGACGTCGGTGGAGGCGGTGCGCACGCTCACGGCGTGCTCTCGCGCTCCAAACGCCATTCGTGGCTTTTTTGGCATGCGGCGCTCACGGCTGTTACCGGGCCCTCCGCTGCGACGCCGCTCCGCCCCGCGCGCGCCGTCGCGAGCGGGCGGTGGTGTGCGGCGAGCTCGACGAGGTGATTCCTTAGGGAGGTGGTGGCGCCAGCGCGCCGTCGAGGCGCGCTGGCGCCACGCTTCGCGTCGTCGCGGTGTTGGGAGGTGTTAGGGAAGTAATCACGTCGTGGTCCAGCGGCCGTCGCGGTCTTCGGATGCGGCGCCGCGTAGCTCGAGATCGAGGAGTGCGGCGGAGAGGTTGGATGCGGCGACTCCGAGCTTCTCGGCGAGCGCTTCGCGCGGTAGGGGCTCGCCTCGCAACAGCTCGAGCACGCGTGCCGCCAGCAAGGGCGGCTCACCCGCCTGTTCTTCGCGCGCGGCGGGCGCCGCTGGCTTCGCTGCGAGGCCGAGAAGCGCGCAGAGGTCGGCTGCGCTCGTCACGATGCCCGCGCCGTCGCGTAACAGCTGGTGCGGGCCGGCGCTGGTTGGAGAGTGGACCGGGCCTGGCACTGCGAGCACGTCGACGCCCTGATTCGCTGCGTGGCGCGCCGTAACGAGCGTGCCGCTCGCGATGCGGGCCTCGACGACGATCACGGCCTCCGAGAGCGCGCTGATCAGGCGATTGCGCAGCGGGAAGTACGGCGCGCGCGGCGGCGTCCCGACCGGGAATTCGCTCACCAGCGCGCCGCGAGCTTCGAGCGCTTGCGCGAGCCGGCGGTGGCTGGGCGGGTAGATCTGCTCGATCCCGCACGGCAGGAATGCGAGGCTCGCGCCGCCGGCTTCGAGCGCCGCTTCGTGCGCTGCGCCGTCGATGCCGCGCGCGAGGCCGGAGACGACGAGCAGCCCGGCGCGAGCAGCCCCGGCCGCAATCTCGCGCGCGATGCCGCGCCCGTAAGCGCTGCAGGCGCGCGCGCCGACGAGCGCAACGGCGCGTACCAGCAACAGCGCGGGACTCCCGCGCACGAGCAGAAGCGGAGGCGCGTCGACGAGGCGGCGCAGCCGCTCCGGATAGAGCGCCGACCCGATCGGCACTGCACGCGCCGAGATGCGCGCGAGCAGCTCGAGATCGCGCAGCGCCAGGCGCTCCGCTCCCTCATCGCGCTCGAACCCCCCTGCCACCTCCGCGGGCTTCCGCGCGCGCCGCAGCGCGGGCGGCGTCTGTTCCGGATGCAGCGCATACCGTCGCTGCACCTGGAGCCACAGCTTCAGTGCCTCGCGATCGCCCGCCTCACGCGGATCGAGCAGATCCACGCTTCCACTCCGCGGGACCGGAGCGCGGGGAACCTCTCCTGCGCGGCGCGAGCGCGCAACGCGAACGGGGGTTCACCTCAGGACGCGTTGCGGAGGAGCTGAGGTGCACGCGCTCGCGCGGGGGCGCGCGGGCCGGGGGGTCGCGACTCCGGGCCCTTGTAGCGGCGGTGTGCGACGTCGGGGGTGGCGGTGCGTGCGCTCACGGCGTGCTCTCGCGCTCCAAACGCGGTTCGTGGCGTTTTTGGCATGCGGCGCTCACGTCTGTGACCGGGCCCTCCGCTGCGACGCCGCCCGGCCCGCGCGCCCCCGCGCTCGCGGTCACAGGTGTGCCGCGGATTGGCGAACGTTTTCTTAGGACGTAGTGCTGCCAACGCCCCCATTGAGGGGGCGTTGGCAGCACTTTTCGGCATAGCCGACGCGTGAGGCTTCTTGTTAGGGACCGGCGCCGGAGCCGCTTGGCGAGCGATCGCTCACGCGCCGCCGAGCGCGAAGAGTGACTCCGGCGCGCCTCGATGGCGCGCCGGAGTCACCGCGTCCCCTAGAAACCGGGGGTGCAAGGACGTGCACCTCCGCCCGCGAGCGACGGCGCGCGCGGGGCGGAGCGGCGTCGCAGCGGAGGGCCCGGTCACAGACGTGAGCGCCGCATGCCAAAAAAGCCACGAATGGCGTTTGGAGCGCGAGAGCACGCCGTGAGCGTGCGCACCGCCTCCACCGACGTCGCACGCCTCCCGTACAAGGGCCCGGAGTCGCGACCCCTCCGCCCCGCGCGCGCCGTCGCGAGCGCCGCGTCGAGACTCAGCCGCAGGCGCCACCCAGCGCAAGCCCCTACGGAGCGATCGAATCACTCCCGCGGAACTTGAACCCCCGGTTCAACTCAGTGTTCGTGTGCGTAACAACAGCCACCGCTGTCCTGTCGTAGACGTCGACGACGATCGCCTTCGCGAGCACGCGATCCGCCAGCGCCCGCTGTTCTTTGCGCACCGAGTCGAACGCCATGTCGCGCGCCTCGTACACCTCGACCGGGCTGCCGACTTCGAGACCTTCACTCGTGCCGCGGTTCAGATAGATCACGTCGCCCTGGCCCATCTGCACGCGCTTGTTAGGCGTGTGGGCGATCACGCCCTCGACCTGCGGCTTGTCGCCGATCGGGATGTCGGCGCTGCGCATGCGGCGCGGCATCACGTGGTCGCCGCGCAGGATCTCACTCCGCGAGAGGCGAATCACACCGATCGCGCTCTCTTCCGAGACCGAGGTGATCTCGAGCCAGCCGAGCTGCACGGTGATCTTGCCCATGTCCTTGCCGTTGCTCGGGTCGATCACCGTGTCGCCGGTGCGGAAGATGTCGAGCTGATCGCCGACGGCGACCTCGCTCTGGCCGAGGCCGATGTCCACTGGCGTGTGGTCGGTGAGCATGGCTCGGTTGTTAGGGGCGGCGATGATCGTGGCCGCGCCCTCGAGCTCTTCCATCGTCACGAAGCCCGTGGTCTGGATCTCGCCATAGCGGTAGTAGGAGCGCGGCCGCACCGGCTCCGGGCCGTCGGGATCGGCGATCGCGGCGGGCATCGGCTCTTCGATCGGCGCCGCCTGCGGCTCGTTCGCGAGCAGCTGATCCGCCTCGGCGTCGCTGACCTTCCGCATCTCGTGCGGGCTGATCCAGATGCGCTCGTTCGGATAAATGCGATGCGGGTTCTCGACTTCCGCCGTGTTGTCGGTCCAAATCGAAGGCCATACCCACGGCGTGCCGAGGTAGGCGTCCGAGATGTCCCACAGCGTGTCGCCGGGCTTCACGATGTGAATGCGGCCGGGGCGACCCTGAGAATCGTGGCCGACCGGGCCGAGCGTGTCGTCAGGCGTCGCCGCCTCCGCCGCGGGCGCTGCCTCTGCCTGCGCAGCCGGCGCAGGGGCCGCTTCCTCCGCAGTCGCGAGCGCCGCCGCACCGAACGCGAGCGCCAACACCGGCGCGAGTTTTGCGAATCCCATGAGTCCCTCCGCCAAGATTCGTCGCCAGGCAAGGCCGACAGCCAAGCCGAGGCTCACGGGCTCATCGGCGGACGCAGACCATGGCTTTACAGCGCGTAACGAAGCGTTCGCGCAAAGCGACCACCGCCGCACCATTACCCGCGAAGAGTGACGCCGGCGCGCCTCGATGGCGCGCCGGCGTCACCGCGTTCCCTAGAAACGGGGTGCAAAGACGTGCACCTCCGCCCGCGAGCGACGGCGCGCGCGGGGCGGAGCGGCGTCGCAGCGGAGGGGCCGGTAAGAGCCGTGAGCGCCGCGTGCCAAAAAAGCCACGAATCACGTTTGGAGCGCGAGAGCACGCCATAGACGTGCGCACCGCCTCCACCGACGACGCACACTTCCCGTACAAGGGCCCGGAGTCGCGACCCCTCCGCCCCGCGCGCGCCGTCGCGAGCGCGCGCTCAGGCCCCGGTCTTGGCCAGCCCCGCCCGAGCCTCCTTCACCCACTCCGGCTCGCTCGCCCCCTGCGCCTTCGGCAGCTCTCCATACTCCGCCAGCGCAAGCTTCCACTCCGAAGCTGCCTCGTTCTTGTCCCCGAGCGCCGCCAGCGCCAGCGCGAGGTGGTGCCGCACGAGCGGCCGCGTCATCCGGTCCTGCGGGATCGACGGGTCGAAACCTCCCACCGCCTCCCGCAGATAATTCACCGCCGCCTCGGGCAGATTCTTTTTGTAGAACACCCACCCGAGCGTGTCCGCCGACGACGGGTTCGTGCGCGGATTCTTGGCGAGTACCGCCTTCGCTTCCTGCGCGAGATCGAGCGCGTAGTCGAGATCCTGACCGCGCTCTGCGAGCCAGAACGCCAGATTGTTCTTCGCGGCTGCGAGCTCCGGATTCAGCTCGATCGCCTTCTTGTAGTGAATGATCGCGTCGTCGATCCCGCGGCCGCCCTGCGCTTCCTTGAGAATTCCGAGCACGAGGTGCAGCTCGCCCGACTTCGGGTTTTTTTCCAGCGCCGCCTCGTACGTGCTGATCACCTGGCTGCCGCGGCCCTGGCGGTTGAAGAGGCCGGCGAGCTTGCCGTAGCTCTCGAGCTGGTTCGGATCGATCGCGATCGCGCGCTCGTAGCTGCGCTGCGCGGCATCGAGCTGACCGACCGCGAGCTCGACGTCGCCCTGCAGCCGCGCGAGCGCCGCATCCTTGGGCGCGGCCTTGCTCGCCGCCCGCACGCGCGTCAGCGACTGCTCGGCCTGGCCTTGTCGCATGTCGACGGTGACGAGCGAGGCGAGTACCTCCGCGTTGCCCGGCGCCAGCTCGGCTGCGCGCGCGAGGTGCGTGCGGGCGGTCGCGAGCTCCGTGTTCGCGCGCGCGTCGAGCTCCGGCTTCACGACCTCGCCGCGCTCGTTGCGCGCGTCGCTCGCGAGCTGGAGCGCCTCGATCAGGTGAACGCGCCCGACGGCGAACTCGGCATCGATCCCGCGCGCGCCCTCCTGAATCTGCGCGAGCTCCCCGAGCGCTTCCTTGCGCTGACCCATCTGCACGAGGCTCTGAGCGATCACGATGTGCATGCCCGGACCCGCACCCTGCTCGAGCGCGCGCTTGCCGGCTTCGACGGCGAGGGCGTGATCACCGAGCGCAGCGTGCGAGCGGGCGAGCAGCTCGATCGCCTCGACGAAGTTCGGCTGCCGCGCGAGCGCCTCCTGCGCATCGCCGCGCGCACCGGCGCGGTCGCCGGACAAGAACTTCGCGGAGCCCGAGAGGAAGTAGGCCTGCGCCATGTCGGGCCGGCGCTCGATCGTGCGCCGCAGTGCCGAGAGCGCCGCCGGGAAATCGTGGCGCGCCAGCTCCAGCTTGCCGCGCACGAAGTTCGCTTCCGCGTGCTCCTCGTTCTGGGTGAGGATCGCGTTGATCGCCGCCTCCGCCTGCGCGAGCACGGCGCTGTCGCCCTGGCGCGCCCCGATGTCGACGAGCACCTCGGCGCGCCGCAGCTTTGCGAGCTCGTTGTCCGGCGCGAGCTTCACCGCGCGGTCGGCGGCCTCGAGCGCGCCGTCGAGATCGCCGGCCTTCCCGCGATGCGCCGAGAGCACGAGCCAGGGCTCCGCCTTCTCAGGCTGAGCGGTGGTCGCCTGCTCGATCATCTTGTCGGCCTCGGCCTTGCGGCCTTGCTGCGCGTAGAACGCCGCGAGCGCGTAGATCAGGTCGACGCTGTCGGGCTGGGTGGCGATCGCGTGCTTCAGCACGTCCTCCGCCTCCGCGCCGCGCTCGCGCGAGGCGAGGAAGTTCGCCATCACGGTGGTGGCGAACACGAGCTCCTCCGGCTTCGCGACCTCGAGCGCCTTGCGATACGCGGCCTCGGCGTCCGCATCGCGGTCGCGGTTCGGAGCCGACGCGTAGAAGCCGCCGAGTGCGGCCGCAGTGCCGAAGCCCGGCGCGAGCTCCGCGAGCTTTTTGTACTCCGCCTCCGCGGCTTCGAGCTTGCCGGCCTGCTTCAGGTGATTCGCCCAGAGCAGCACGACCGGCGGCTGATCCGGAGCCACCTTCACGCCCGCCTCGAAGGCCTCGCCGGCTTCCTCGTGCCGGCCGAGCGCGGTCAGCGCGCGCCCCTTCAGCGCATAGCCCTCCCAGCGTTTCGGGTCGGCGGCGATGATCGCGTCGCCGCTCTTCACGGCGTTCTCGAGCTCTTCCCCGCGCCCGAACAGCAGGAACTCACCGTGATCGATGCGCGCCTGCACGTCTTTCGGATCGAGCCGGACCGTCTCCTCGAGCTCCCAGTAGGCGTTTCGCGGCTCTTTGCGGCCGAGGTACGCCTTCGCGAGGCCGTAGTGTGCGGCGGCGTCGTTCGGCGCGAGCTTAGTCGCGTTCTTGTACTCGATCACCGCCTCGTCCCACTTCTCGGCGGCCAGCAGCTCGCTGCCTTTCTTCGCGTGCTCCGCGGCACGCTCCGCGTCGTTCTGACACGCGAAGCCAGCCAGCGCGACCAGACAAGCGAGCGCACGTACGAACCTCATGGATGCTCCTCGAACGGGACGACTTTGTAGCGGGCTGCCGCGTGTAGCGGCTGCGATCGCCAAAGTGAAGGTCTGAAGGGGGTGAAGGCGACTCGTCAGCGTTGGCGCGGCGAAACGCCGCGACTCACCTACTCAGTGTCCCGATTGCGGCGCCAGGTTGCGTGCGTAATGCCCATCTGCTGGATCATGTAGTTCAGCTTTCGGCGCGAGACCCGCAGCCAAGCGGCAGCTTCCTTCTGAACCCAGCCGCATCGCTCGAGCGCCTCCAGCACGACCGCCCGCTCGACCTCCCCGAGCGAGAGGCCGGCCGCCGGTAGCTGCGGCCGCCAGCCCGCTCGGTCGCCGTGCGCCCCGCTCGCGATCGAGAGATCACCCGCCTCGAGCGAAGGGCCGTCGCCCATCAGCACCGCGCGCTCGATCGCGTTGCGCAGCTCGCGCACGTTGCCCGGCCAGTCGTGGGCGCGAATGCGTGCCAGCGCCGCGGCGCTGAAGCCGGAACGCGGCCGGCCGAGCTCGACGGCGAACTCGGCCAAGAAGTGATGCGCGAGCAGCTCGAGATCGTCGCGCCGCTCGCGCAGCGGCGGCAGCTCGATCGCGATCACGTTGAGCCGGAACCAGAGGTCCTCGCGGAACTCGCCGGCCGCGATCGCGTCGCGCAGGTCCTTGTTGGTGGCCGCCACCACGCGGGCGTCCGTGCGCAGCGTGCGCGTTCCACCGAGGCGATGGAACTCCTGGTCTTGCAGCACGCGCAGCAGCTTGGACTGAGTCGCGAGCGAGAGGTCGCCGATCTCGTCGAGGAAGAGCGTGCCGCCGCTCGCCTGCTCGAAGCGGCCGACGCGCTGCCGATCGGCCGACGTGAACGCGCCGCGCTCGTGTCCGAACAGCTCGGACTCGAGCAGCGTCTCGGGCAGCGCCGCGCAGTTCACCTTGACGAACGGGCCCTCGGCGCGCGGCGATGCCGCATGCACGAGGCCCGCGATCAATTCTTTGCCGGTGCCGGTCTCGCCGGTGACCAGCACCGTCGAGCGCGTCGGCGCGACTCGCTCCGCGAGCTCGATCGCGGCCGTGAGCGCGGGATGCCGTCCGACCAGCGCACCGCGTGAGCGCCGCGCGCCACGTTCGGCGCGCAGCTCCGCGACCTCTCCGACGAGCCGTGCGTGCGAGGCAGCGCGCGCGGCGCGCGCCTCCAGCTCCGCGAGCTCGAACGGCTTCTGCAGAAAATCGACGGCGCCCTCGCGCATCGCCTCGACCGCCGCGTCGATCGTGCCGTGCGCCGTCATCAGCACGACTGCGCTGCGCGCGTCGCGCGCGCGAGCCGCGCGCAGCACGTCGAGCCCGTTGCCGTCGGGCAGACGCAGGTCGGTGAGCACGACCGTGAACGGATCGCTCGCCTCCGCGAGCCGCTCGCGCGCCTCGCCGCAGCCGGCCGCTTCCTCGACGCGCTCCCAGCGCGGCGCCAGCGCGCGCACGATCGCAGCACGCAGCGTCGCGTTGTCGTCGACGACGAGCAGCGAAGCGTTCGCGAGGCTCACGCGAACGGCGCCTCGGGGACGTAGAGCGTGAAGCGGGCACCTCCGCCCGGACGATCCGCGACCGTGACGCTCCCGCCGTGGGCGGCGACCGCCTTCTGCACCCACGCGAGCCCGATGCCCGAGCCGCTCGC
>Ga0187894_10004222_pt1 | contig 15564 bp, 2 predicted proteins | sample GBC1701081metaG_FD_136650 | JGI IMG/M metagenome (GOLD analysis project Ga0187894, IMG submission 136650) | White microbial mat communities from a lava cave in the Kipuka Kanohina Cave System on the Island of Hawaii, USA - GBC170108-1 metaG ... | reverse complement strand
GGCGGCGATTCGCTGAACGCGGTGCAGGTGCTCGTCCGGCTTCGCGAGGCGTTCGGCCGTGAGATCGCGCTGCGGACGCTGCTGGATCACACGACGCCGGCCACGCTGGCCGCGGAACTGCTGCGTGCGGAGCGTGTCGACGCCAACGAGCCGCCGCTCGTGCCGGTCGGACGCGAGCGGCCGCTGCCCGTGTCGTTCGGACAGGAGCGCCTGTGGGTGGTGGATCGCGTCACGGGCAGCCGCGCGTATCACATTCCACTGGCCGCCGAGCTGAAAGGCCAGATCCGGCCGCGCGCGCTGGCGTCGGCCGTGACGAAGCTTGCGGCGCGGCACGAGGTGCTGCGCACGACGATTGGCGTGGAGGACGGCCGGCCCGTGCAGATCGTCGCGGCGCCGGCGGCCGTGCGCGTGCCGCGGGTCGATCTCGGCGCGCTGCCGAACGCGATGCGCGAGCGCGCGTCACACGCGGTGCTGCACGCGCTCGAATCGCAGCCGTTCGACCTGCGCATCGGCCCGCTGTGGCGCGTCACCGTCATCCAGCTCGACGCGGAGACGCATCTCTTCACGTGCATCCTGCACCACATCGCCGCGGACGGCTGGTCGATCGGCGTGCTGCTGCGCGATCTCGCGGCGCTCTACGAAGCGGAGCGGACCGGTCGACCGGCGGACCTGCCGGTGCTGACGGTCCAGTACGCGGACTACGCGGCGTGGCAGCGGTCGACGCTCGCCGCCGGCCGGCAGGCGGCCGAACTGGAGTACTGGCGAACGCGACTGGCGGACGCGACGCCGCTCGCGCTGCCGACGGATCGTCCGCGCGGACCGCTGCCCGGCGTCCGCGGCGGCGCGGTCCTGCATCGCTGGGACGCCGCGCTCGGCCACGACGTGCAGGCATGGGCGCGCGCGCAGGGCGCGACGTTGTCGATGGTGCTCGTCGCCGCCTGGCAGGCCCTGCTTGCACGGTACGCCGGACAGACGGACATCGCCGTCGGCACGCCGGTCGCGCAGCGGCCGCGGACGGAACTGGAACATCTGATTGGCTTCTTCCTGAACACGCTCGTGCTGCGGACCGAGGTCCACGGATCGGCGTCGTTCCAGGCGCTGGTGTCGGACGTCCGCGGTCACGCGCTCGGCGCGTTCGCGCACCAGACGGTGCCGTTCGAGCGGATCATCGATGAACTGCAGCCGCAGCGCGACCTCGCGCGCACGCCGTTCTTCCAGGTGATGTTCGTCCTGCAGAACAACCCCGATCAGGCGGCGACGCTGGACGATCTGGGATTCGCGCCGCTGCCGCCGCGCGACACGGCGACGAAGTACGAGCTGACGCTGCAGGCGGAAGCGCGCTCTGACGGCATCGAGTGGCTGCTGCAGTACGACGCGGCGCTGTTCGATCGATCGACGGCGGACCGCATGAACCGTCATCTCGAAGCGCTCGTGCGCGCGTCGCTGGCCGTGTCCGACGCGCCGCTCGGGACGCTGTCGCTGATCGGCGAGGAGGATCGGGCGCAGGTGCAGGCGGCGGGGCGGTTCCCGCTCGCGCAGCCGGACGTGGCGGGCGCGCCTGACTGGACGCTCGATCAATCGCTTGCCGATCGCTTCCAGCGGATGGTGAAGCGCGCGCCGGATCGCCTGGCGGTGAAGACCGCGCGCGTGTCCTGGACGTATCGCGACCTGAACCAGCACGCGAACCGCGTGGCGCGGGTGCTCGTGCAGGCGCTGCTCGATCCTGGGCGCGTGGCGCTGCTGTGCGGACATGACGAGGGGATGCTGCCGGCGATGGTTGGCGTGCTGAAGGCGGGACACGCGTACGTGCCGCTCGACCCGGGGGCGCCGCTCGCGCGGCTGCGCCAGGTCTGGGCCGACGCGGACGCGTGCGCGATCGTCACGGACGCGGCACACGCCGGCCTCGCGCGCGAGATCGCAGCGTCCGCACCGGCGCCGATCGTCGTGATGGAGGAACTGGACGGCACGCCGCGCGCGCCGAAGCTGCCCGTCGGTGCGCCGACCGATCCGGCGTACGTCCTCTACACCTCCGGATCGACGGGACAGCCGAAGGGCGTCGTCCAGAATCAGCGGAACGTCCTGCACTTCATCCGCACCTACACCGCGAATCTCGCGCTGCGATCGTCCGATCGCCTGACGCTGCTTCCGGCGTACGGATTCGACGCCTCGGTGATGGACATCTGTGGCGCGCTGTTGAACGGCGCCGCGCTGTATCCGTTCGACATGCGCGACGCGACGCCGCAGGATCTCGCGGACTGGATCGGCCGCGAGCAGATCACCGTGCTGCACGCGACGCCGACGGTGTTCCGCACGTTGACGAGCAGCCTGGCGCCGGGTCGCATCCTGTCGAGCGTGCGCCTCGTCGTGCTCGGCGGGGAAGCGGCGTACCGGGCGGACGCGGAGCAGTTCACGGCGCATTTCCCCTCCACCTGCGTGCTCGTGAACGGCCTCGGACCGACCGAGTCCACGGTGACGCTGCAGTCGTTCACCGCGCAAGACGAGCGGTTGTCGCGCCACGCGTTGTCCGTCGGGTATCCCGTCGCGGACACGCGTGTGCGTCTCGTCGACGCGGACGGGTACGACGCTGAAGTCTTCGGCGAGATCGTCGTCGAGAGCCCGCACGTCGCGGTTGGCTACTGGCGACGCGACGATCTCACGCAAGCCGCGTTCGAGGACCTAGACGATGGCCGGCGCCGCTACCGCACGGGCGATCTCGGACGGCTCCTGCCCGACGGCGGCATCGAGTTCCTCGGACGGAAGGACCGCCAGGTCAAGATCCGCGGACATCGGATCGAGCTGGGTGAAGTCGAGACCGTGCTGGCCGAACACCCGGCCGTGCGCGACTGCGTCGCGTTGCTCGCTACGGATTCCACCGGCGCCCCGCGCCTCGTGGCGTATGTCGTGCCGCGCGAGGGCCAGACGCGTGAGGGGCAGACGCCCGAGAGCCAGACGCTTGCTGCGCGCGATCTGCGCCGGTTCGTCGCCTTGCGATTGCCGGACCACATGACGCCGTCCGCGTTCGTGCCGCTCGACGCGCTGCCGTTCCGGCCGAACGGCAAGGTCGACCGCGACGCGCTGCCGCCGCCGACGTTCGAGCCGCGCCGCGAGGCGTATGTCGCGCCGCGCGACGCGATGGAGCGGCAGATCGCGGACCTCTGGCGCGACGTGCTGCGCGTCGGGCGCGTCGGCGTGGACGACAACTTCTTCGAACTGGGCGGCGATTCGATCAAGGCCATTCAATTGACGACCCGCGCCCGCGCAGCGGGCCTGTCGCTGACGCCGCGCCTGCTGTTCCTCTATCAGACGGTCGCGGAACTGGCGGTCAATGTCACCGCCGCCGCTCCCGAATCAGCGTCGACGGACGCGCCGCAAGCCGATGCGGCAGTCGAGATGACAGACGACCAGTTGGCGAAGCTGGCGTCGCGTGTGGAGTTCGAGATCTCGTGAGCACCGCCAGCAACATCGAAGCCGCGTTCCCGCTGTCGCCGCTGCAGCAGGGGATGTTGTTCCATTCGCTCGGCGCGCCGGGCACGGGCGTCTACGTCCTGCAGGCGCGCTGCGAGCTGCACGGCGCGGTGGACGCGCACGCGTTCTACCAGGCGTGGCAGCGCGTGCTGGATCGACATCAGGCGCTGCGGGCCGCGTTCGTGTGGGAAGGCGTGGACGAGCCCGTCCAGGTGATCGGCCGCCGCGTGCGGCTGCCGTTCCACGTGTACGACTGGCGCGGCGTGCCGGCGGCGGAACAGCGCCTGCGCCTGGACGAGTGGACGCGGCGCGATCGCGCGATCGGGTTCACGCTGTCGCGTGCGCCGCTGATGCGCGTTGTCCTCGTACGCCTGGAAGACGAGCGCTACGAAGTGCTGTGGACGCATCACCACATCATCGCGGACGGCTGGTCGCGGCCGGTGCTGCTGGACGAGGTGTTCCGCTGTTATCGCGCGTTCGCGCAGGGGCGCGCGCCGGAACTGCCGCCGGCGCGGGCGTACCGCGAGTACATCACCCGTCTGCCGCGCGATCTGGTGTCCGCGGAGGCCTACTGGCGGGCGCAGCTCGCGGACGTGACGCAGCCGACGCCGTTCGGCGTCGATCGATCCGCCGCCGCGCGCGTCGCGCCGGACGGCTACGGCCGCGCGGACCTGCGGTTGTCCGAGGCGGACACGATCCAGCTCGAATCCTGGGCGCGCCGGCAGGCGCTGTCGCTCGGCTCGGTGATCGCCGCGGCGTGGGCGCTGGTGTTGAGCCGCTACAGCCGCGAGAATGACGTCGTGTTCGGCGTGACGGTGTCCGGACGGTCCGCAGCCGTTGACGGGATCGAGACGCTGGTCGGCCTGTGCATCAACACGCTGCCGCTGCGCGTGCACGTCCGCGCGGGCGAGCCGCTGGTCGACTGGCTGCGCGCGCTGCAGCGGCAGGCCGCGGACCTGCGCGAGTTCGAGCACGCGCCGCTCGCGAAGGTCCAGCAGTGGAGCGGCGTCCCCCGCGGCCTCCCCCTCTTCGACAGTATCGTCGTCTTCGAGAACTTCCCGGTCGAGACCGCAATGACCGCCGCGTCCGCCGACCGCGCAGCCGTGGATGCGGATACAACGCAGAGTGGCGCACTCGACGTGCGCAACGTCCAGGGATACGACAAGACGAACTACGCACTGACGCTGATTGCCGCGCCCGGCCGCCAGTTCTCGCTGCTGGCGACGTACGATCCGGCACGCTTCGAGACGGAGACCGTCGAGCGCCTGCTGAACCATGTCGCGATGGCGCTGCGCGGGTTCGTGAGATCGGGTGAGGCTGCAACAGGCGATGCACGCCGCCGGACGGTGGGCGACGTCGATCTGCTGACGGCCGATGAGCGCACGCGGATCGTCGCGGACTGGAACGCCACGGCGCGCGAGTGGCGCGGGCCGGAGGAATCGCTGGTCGCGTGGCTCGACGCGCAGGTGGCGCGGACGCCGCACGCGGACGCACTGTGGGCGGAGGACGGACGCTGGAGCTATGCGGTCCTGCACACGCACGCGAACCAGATCGCGCGGCGCCTGCGGCGTCTCGGCGTCGGCGCCGAATCGCGCGTCGGCGTGTGGATGTCGCGCTCGCGGTTCTACGTCGCCGCGATGCTGGGCGCGATGAAGGCGGGCGCGGCGTACGTCCCGCTCGACGCCAGCTATCCCGCCGCGCGGCTCGCGTTCCAGGTGGCCGACGCGGACGTCGGTGTCGTCCTCACCGAGCGCGCGCACGTCGCGGCGATTCCGGAGGGCCGCTACGCGATCGAGGTCGTGGATGATCCCGAGGCGGCGTGGCGGCGGGAATCCGCGGATCCGATCGCGTTGCGCATCGAGCCGGAACAACTGGCGTACGTGATCTACACGTCGGGATCCACGGGACAGCCGAAAGGCGCGATGAACAGCCATCGCGGGATCCTGAACCGCCTGCGCTGGATGCAATCGGCCTACGGGTTGACCGGCGCGGATCGCGTGCTGCAGAAGACGTCGTGCAGCTTCGACGTGTCGGTGTGGGAGCTGTTCTGGCCGCTGGGCACGGGCGCGGCGATGGTGCTGGCGAAGCCGGGGGGACAGCAGGATCCGCTGTACCTCGCGGATCTGATGGCGCGCGCCGGCGTCACGGTGGCGCACTTCGTGCCGGCGATGCTGGACGCGTTCGTCACGGCCGGCGGATTCGTGTCGTGCGCGGGCGTGCGGCTGATCGTCTGCAGCGGGGAAGCGCTGCCCGGCCCGCTGGTGGGACGCTGCCTGCAGGCGTGGCCCGGACATGCGGAGCACCGGCGGCTGGAGAACCTGTACGGTCCGACGGAGGCCGCCGTCGACGTGTCGTTCTTCGCCTGCACGCGCGACGCGTCCGCGGACGCCGTGATGCCGATCGGTCGTCCGGTGGCGAATACGGAGCTGTATGTGCTGGACGCGACCGGCCAGCCCGCGCCGGTCGGCGTGATGGGCGAGCTGCACATCGGCGGCGTCCAGGTCGGCCGCGGCTACTGGCAGCGCGCGGACCTGACGGCGGATCGCTTCATCCCCGACGCGTTCGGCCCGCCGCCCGGCAGACGACTGTATCGCACGGGCGACCTTGCCCGCACGCGCGCGGACGGCGTGCTCGAGTACGTCGGCCGCTGCGATCATCAGGTCAAGCTGCGCGGCAACCGGATCGAGCTGGGCGAGATTGAAGCGGCCCTGCGCGCCCAGGACGGCATCCGTGACGCCGTCGTGCTGCTGCGCGAGGACGCGCCCGGCGAACGCCGGCTCGTGGCCTACGTTGTCACCACAGCCGGGACCGAGAGTGTCTCGCCCGAGAAGGCCGCGAGCGGCGCGGCGAACGCCCCGGCGCCGGCGGACTGGCCGGCGGACGCGGTGCAACAGGCATTGCGCGCGCGGCTGCCCGAGTACATGGTGCCGGCCGTGTTCGTCCGGCTCGACGCGCTGCCGCTCTCGCCGAACGGGAAGGTGGATCGCCGTAAGCTGCCGGCGCCGTCCGGCGATCGGCCGCGTCCGGCGCAGGGCTTCGTGGCGCCGCGGACGGAGGTGGAAGCGACGTTCGCGCAGATCTGGAGCGAGGTGCTGAGGCTCGACAGCATCGGCGTCCGCGACAACTTCTTCGCGCTCGGCGGCGATTCGATGCGGATCATCCAGGTCCAGGCCAAGGCACGTGAGCGGACGCTTGCGGTCTCGATCGAGCAGTTGATGCGCTATCAGACGATCGAAGATCTGGCGCGTCAGCTTGCCGCAGGCGAGTCGACGCCGGCGGACATCACGCCGGTCCTGCGCACGCAGCCATTCGATCTCGTCCCTGAAGCGGATCGCGCACGTCTGCCGCGTGAGATCGAGGACGCCTATCCTCTGACCGAGCTGCAGGCCGGCATGCTGTTCCACAGCGAGCTCAGCCCCGGATCGTCGGTCTATCACGACGCGCTGACGTTCCACCTGCGCGTCGGATTCGACGCGGACGCGCTGCGGGCGTCGCTGGCCGACGTCATGACCGCGCATCCGGTGCTGCGCACGAGCGTGCAGATGAGCGCGTACGCGGAGCCGCTGCAACTGGTCCACCGCGTCTGCGATCCGCCGCTCCATATCGATGACTGGCGCGGCGAGCCGGCGGACGAGCAGGACGTGCGGCTGCGGGACTGGTTCGCGACGGCCAGCCGCGCGCGCTGGGACTGGACGCAGGCGCCGCTGTTCCGCCTGCATGTGCACCGCCGTACGGACGCCACGCTGCAGGTGACGCTGCTGTGCCATCACGCGATCCTCGACGGCTGGAGCGTCGCGACGTTCCTCACGGAGCTGTTCCAGTCGTACCTCGAACGGCTGCGCGCCGGCCGCGCGCCCGCCGTGCAGGCGCCGCGCAGCACGTTCCGTGACTTCGTCGCGCTGGAGCGCGCCGCGACGCAGGACGCCGCCGCCGCACGCGAGTACTGGCTGCGGCACCTCGCGGATCATTCACCGACCATCGTGCCGCGCTGGCCGTCGGAAGAGGCCGCCGGTCAACCGCAATCGTTCGGCTCGCGCGGCCGGATGCTGCCTGCGGACGTCAGCGCCGGCCTCGCGCGCGCGGCGGAGCGCGCCAGCGTGCCGCTCAAGAGCGTCCTGCTCGCGGGTCACGTGCGCGTGCTCGCCTTCGTCTGCAATCAACCCGATGTCGTCTCCGGCGTTGTCTCGCACGGCCGCGCGGGCGATGGGGACGGCGACCGCGTCCTCGGGTTGTTCCTGACGACAATGCCGATGCGGTGCGTGGTGGGACGGGGATCATGGATCGATCTGGCGCGGCGCGTGTTCGAGATCGACTGCGGCCACATGGAACATCGGCACTTCCCGATGGCCGCGCTGCAGCGCGCGCTCGGCGGACAGCCGCTCTTCGACGCGGCGTTCAACTTCATGCACTTCCACGTCTATCAGGCGCTCGCGGGCGTCCAGGAGGTGGAAGTCGTCGACGGGAACAGCCGCACGGAAACGAACTTCCCGCTGGTCACGCACGGCACGCTGCACGGCGGCACGGGGGCGATCGAGCTGCGGCTCGACGCGGACCTGACGCAGTTCCCGCCCGCGCAACTGGAGCGCCTGCTCGACTACTACGAGCGTGCGTACGCGGCGATGGCCGCGGATCCGGAGGCGTCCTGCCGCGCGGCGGCGCTGATGTCGGACGCCGAGCGCGCGCAGGTCGTGGACGAGTGGAACGCGACCGAGACGCCGCACCGGCTCGACGTCTGCATCCAGGATCTGATCCGCGAACAGGTCGAGCGGACGCCGTCCGCGGCGGCCGTCGTTGCCGACGATCGCGAGCTGACTTACGCGGAGCTGTGGCATCAGGCGGGCCGCCTGGCGCGCGCGCTGCGCCGGCTGGGCGTGACGCTCGACGCCTGCGTCGGCCTGTGCATGCCGCGCACGATCGAGATGACCGTCGCCGTGCTCGGGACGCTGCGCGCCGGCGCGGCCTATGTCCCGTTCGATCCGGCGTATCCGCGCGAGCGGACCGCGATGATGGCGGAGGATGCGGACGTGCGCGTGCTCCTGACCACGCGCGCGCTGGCGCCGCGCTTCGAACATCTGGATGCGATCACGATCTGCCTGGACGATGAGGCACAGGCACGAGAGATTCTGGACGCCGCGGGCGGGGACGTGGGTGAGGCCGATGAGGATCCGCGCGTCGATCCGCGGCAGATGGTGTACGTCATGTACACCTCCGGATCGACCGGACGGCCGAAAGGCATCGGGCTCACGCACCTGTGCCTGACGAACCTGATCGAATGGCATCTGCTGCGACTGGGCGGCGGCGCGCGCACGCTGCAGTTCGCCTCGCTCAGCTTCGACGTCAGCCCGCATGAAATGGCGGCGGCGTGGTGCTCTGGCGGGACGTTGTATCTCGTGCCGGACGAAGTCCGCGCCGACAGCGAAGGCCTCGCGCGCTATCTGCAGGCGCGGCAGATCGAGAAAGCGATCCTGCCCGTCGTCGTCCTGCAGCAGCTCGCGGAGCATTGCGGGCACCGGCCCGAGCTGTTCGCGAGCCTGCGGCAGGTGATTACGACGGGCGAGCAGCTGCGTCTGACGCAGCCCGTGATCGACCTGCTGGCGACGCTGCCCGAGTGCCAGTTGCACAACCACTACGGACCGGCCGAGACGCATGTCGTCACGGCGACGGAACTGACCGGCGCCCCCGCGTCGTGGCCGGTGCACCCGCCGATTGGACGGCCGATCGACAACACGCAGATCTATCTCCTCGATCCGCGGTTCCAGCCCGTGCCGGTTGGGACGCCCGGCGAGCTGTACATCGGCGGCGTCGGCCTCGCGCGCGGCTACTACCGGCGTCCCGATCTGACGGCCGAACGCTTCGTGCCGGATCCCATCGCCTGCGTGCCCGGGCAGCGTGCGTATCGGACGGGCGATCTGGCGCGCTGGCTGCCGGACGGCGAGATCGAGTTCCTCGGACGCATCGATCATCAGATCAAGATCCGCGGCTATCGGATCGAACTGAGCGAAGTCGAGGCGGCGGTGAGCCGTCATCCCGGCGTCCGCGACGCGATCGTCATCGCGCGCGAGTTCGGGCCGCAGGACACGCGGCTGGTTGCCTACGTCATCCCGGGCGGCACACCGGCGCCGTCCGCGCGCGATCTGCGGGCGTTCGTCGCGCAGACGCTGCCCGAGTACATGGTGCCGGCGGCGTTCGAGACGCTCGACGCGTTCCCGCTGACGCCGAACGGCAAGATCGACCGACGCAAGCTGCCGGCGCCGGACGCGCAGGGCGCGAGCGCCGCGTCCACGGTCTACGTCGCGCCGCGGACGCCGGGCGAGCAGGTCGTCGCGGGCATCTTCGGCCGCGTCCTGCACGTCGAGCAGGTCGGCGTCGACGATCACTTCTTCGAGCGCGGCGGCCACTCGCTGCTCGCGACGCAGGCCATCGTCCGCGTGCGCGAAGCCTTCGGGCTGGACGTGCCGCTGCGCGCGCTGTTCGAACGTCCGACCGTGGCCGGCATGGTCACGGCGCTCGGCGACCTGCTCGAGGATCGGCAGGTGCTGGACGAGATCGCGAGCGCGATCCTCGAAGTCGAAGGCCTGTCGGACGCGGAAGTCGCCGCGCGCCTGGCCGCCGGCAACGCCGCGACAGACGCGGCGGGTTCACACGCGTCGATCGGGTGACGCACTCGCCATCACGCCGTCCGCGTCCGCGGGCGGCCGCACGTCGCGCCATCGCGTTTTCGATGGCCGATGACATCGGGTAATACACATCGCGACACACGTCGAGAGGAGGCGTGATGCAGTTGACGCCATATCAGTTGCGGAAATACCAGGAGGATGGCTTCGTGCTCCTCCCCAATGCGTTTTCCGCGGCGGAGATCAAAGGCTTGAAAGCGGAACTGCCGCGCATCTTTGCTGAAGAGACGCCGGCCCGTATCGCCGAAGCCCAGAGCAAGACCGTCCGGTCCGTCTACGGACCGCACCGTACGAACAAGAGCTTCAAGCGTCTCTCCGAGGACGCGCGGCTCGTCGAACCCGCGATGCAGGTGGTGAACAGCGATGTCTACATTTATCAATTCAAGATCAACGCGAAGCAGGCCTTCGAAGGCGACGTCTGGGAGTGGCACCAGGACTACATCTTCTGGCGGGACGAGGACGGCATGCCGGAGCCGCGCGTGACGAACGTCGCGGTGTATCTGGACGAAGTGACCGACTTCAACGGCCCGATGTTCTTCATCCCCGGCTCGCACCGGCACGGCGTGATCTCGGTCGATGGGCAGGATACGCGCTCCGCGAAGTCCGGCACCGAGCGATCGCCGGAGTGGATCTCGAACCTCACCGCCAAGCTGAAGTACAGCCTGCAGCGTGAGACCGTCGCCGATCTCTGCACCGAGCTGGGTCTCGCGAGCTCCAAGGGCGCGGCCGGAACCGTCCTGCTGTTCGACTCGAACGTCGTCCACAGCTCGCCCAACAACATCTCACCGTTCGATCGCGTGATGGTCATCGGGACCTACAACAGCGTGAAGAACATCCCGACGAAGCTTCAGCGCCCTGATTTCCTGGTGAGCCGCGACTACGAGCCGATCCTGCCGGTGCAGCCCGCGGCGCTCGTGTCCTGATCCGGTTGCGATGAGACGGTAAAGAGGACCGTCGCCTCCAGAGGCGGAGGCGTTCGGGATCGCCATCAGCGCCGCGCGCGTGCGGCGGCGCCGTCATTCTGTCTGTGTTCTGTCGATGAGCACTTCCGCCACCACTCCGGACCGACGCGCGCTCGTGCAGCAGATGTTGCGGCGCAAGGGCATCGATCGGCCCGCGGACGCCGGCATTCCGCGACGGCCGCGGTTCAGCCCGTGCGAGCTGTCGTTCGCGCAGCAGCGGCTCTGGCTGATGGATCAGCTCAAGCCGTTGAGCGCGGCCTATAACATTCCAGTGCGCTTCCGCCTGCAGGGTGCGCTGGACGTGGCCGCCGTGCGCGCGACGTTCAATCAGTTGATCGCGCGCCACGAGTCGCTGCGCACGCAGTTCGGCACGGTGGACGGCGAGCCGCGGCAGATCGTCCACGAGTCGCTGCGGGCGGACGTGCCGCTGATCGACGTCACACCGCTGCCGGCGGATCGCCGCGAAGCGGCCGCGCGCCGGCTCGCGTGGAAGGACGCGGCGACGACATTCGACCTGCGGAGGGCGCCGCTGCTGCGTATCACGCTGGTGCGCCTGGCGCCGGACGACCACGCGGTCCTGTTCACGATGCACCACATCGTGTCGGACGGCTGGTCGATGGGCGTCGTGGTGCGGGAGTTCTCCGCTCTGTATCTGGCGCGGGCCGCGGGACGATCCGCGGACCTGCCGCCGCTCGAGGTGCAATATCCGGATTTCGCTGTGTGGCAGCGGGGAAGGTTTCGGGGCGAGGCCTTCGATCGTCTGGTTGCACAGTGGAAGGCACGGCTGGCCGATCTGCCGGGCACGCAAGTACCGGCGGATCGGCCCAGACCGGCCCGTCGCACGGGACGCGGCGGCAGCGAGCTGTTGACGCTGTCGCCGAGGACCGTGGACGGTCTCCGGGCTTTGAGCGACCGCGAGGGGCTGACGCTCTTCGCGACCTGCGTGGCCGCCATGTCCGTCTGGCTGCACCGTTACAGCGGCCAGCGCGACCTCGCGATCGGCATCCCCATCGCGAACCGCCTGCGCAGCGAGCTGGAAGGACTGATCGGCTTCTTCGTGAATCAGCTCGTCCTGCGGATGAAGATCGACGGCGCGCTGACGTTCCAGGAGGTCATGCGACGCGCCCGCGAGGTCACGGTCGACGCGTTCGCCCATCAGGACGTCCCATTCGATCGCATCGTCGAGGAGCTGCACCCGGATCGCGACGCCGAGGAGAATCCGCTGTTCCAGGTGGCGTTCGCGTTCCTGAACACGCCGGCCACGGCGCTGGCGCTGCCGGGATTGACGCTGACGCCGTTCGGCGCGCAGACGGACGCGACGCGGTTCGATCTCGAGCTGCACATGCGCGACGCCGACAACCGCCTCGGCGGCGTGCTGTACTACGCGGCGGATCTGTTCGAGCCGTCCACCGTCCGCCGGCTGCTCGGGCATTTCAGCCGTCTGCTGGAGGCGGTGTGCGAGGATGCGGCGCGGCCCGTATCCGGGCTGCCGTTCCTGACCGACGCCGAGCGCGACCAGATGCTCGCGTGGAATGACACAACGCGCGCGTGGGAACCGGCGTCCGTGCTGCAGATGCTGGACGCGCAGGCCGCACGCGTGCCGGACGCGCCCGCCGTGATGGACGAGGACGGCGCGTACGACTATCGCGCACTGCATGCGGAGGCGGACCGCCTCGCGGGTTGGCTGCGCGGTCAGGGCGTCGGCCGCGGCGCACGCGTCGGGATCTGGATGGCGCGCTCGCGCCACGCCATCGTTGCGATCCTCGGTACGTTGAAAGCCGGCGCGGCGTACGTGCCGCTGGATCCCGCCACGCCGCCCGCCCGTGCCGCCTTCCAGTTGACGGATGCCGGCGTCGCCATCGTTGTGACCGACACCGCACGCGTGGACGCCGTGCCGCCCGGGACGTACACCGTCTGCGCCGCCGACACTGCTTCGACGCCGTGGAACCTCGCCCTGGACGGAAGCGCCGCCGAGCCCAGGTCATCGTCTGTTGCACCGCCGGTCACGATCGATCCAGAGGATCTCGCGTACGTCATCTACACATCGGGCTCGACAGGGCAGCCGAAGGGCGTGATGGTGACGCACGGCGGCGTGCTGAACTATTTGTGCTGGGCGCGCGCGACGTATTCGTTGAGCGAGCGTCAGGGCACCGGGACGCTGTTCCATTCGTCCCTGGCGTTCGACCTCACGGTGACCAGCGTCCTCGCGCCGCTCGTCGCGGGCGGCTGCATCCGCATCGTGCCGGATCGCGCCGGCATCGACGATCTGACGCAGGCCTTCCGCGCCAGCCGCGATCTCGGCTTCGTCAAGGCGACGCCGTCCCACCTGCACGCGCTCGCCGCGACGCTGCCCGTCGAGGAGCTGGCGGACCGCACGCGCGCGTTCGTGGTCGGCGGGGAAGCGCTCGACGCCGCCCTGGTCGATCTGTGGCTGACGCGCGCGCCGGAGACGCGCATCTTCAACGAGTACGGCCCCACGGAAACCGTCGTCGGCTGCTGCGTGCAGGAGCTCGCGGCCGGTCCGCGATGGACGGATCCCGTGCCGATCGGCCGCGCCATCGCGAACACGCGGCTCTACGTCGTCTCGCCGCACGGGCAGTTGTCGCCGGCCGGCGTCGCGGGCGAGCTGTGGATCGGCGGCGCAGGCGTCGCGCGCGGCTACGTCGATCGACCGGATCTCACCGCGGATCGCTTCGTACCGGATCCTTTCAGCCCGGAGCCAGGCGCGCGTGCGTACCGCAGCGGCGACGGCGTCCGCCTCCGCGCGGACGGGACGTTCGAGTATCTCGGTCGTCTCGATCATCAGGTCAAGGTGCGCGGCTACCGCATCGAGCTGGGCGAGATCGAAGCCGTCCTGACCCGGCATCCGGCCGTCCGCGAAGCGACCGTGATTGCGGACCGCGACCTGCATCGAGGCGCGTCGCTGGCTGCGTTCATCGTCGTCGATGCCGATCACGTCGCGCGCGAGATGCCGGAATGGCTGAACGAGGCGGCGACGGCGCAGGTCGAGCAGTGGCAGGCGGTCTTCGACGACACAGTCCGCGGCACGGGCGCGTCTGTCGAGGCGTCGATGGCGGATGCGGCGACGATACAGACGCCGGACGAGCCGGCGACGAACTTTGCTGGCTGGAATAGCAGTTACGACGATGGGGCGATTCCGGAAGGGGAGATGCGCGAGTGGCTCGATCACACGATCGAGCGGATTCGTGGGATTGGAGCCGGACGGATCCTGGAGATCGGCAGCGGCACCGGGCTGCTCCTGTTCCGGCTCGCGCCGCATTGCCGGCAATACGTCGGCATGGAGCTGTCGCGGCAGGCGATGGCCCTCGTGCAGGACGGCCTCGCGCGCGCGGGCGAACGCCTGGCTCATGTCCGCGTGCAGCATCAGCCCGCGCACGACTTCACGGGCATCGATGCGGGTACGTTCGACCTCGTCATCCTCAACTCCGTCGTCCAGTACTTCCCGACGCTCGACTATCTGACGCGCGTGCTCGTGGACGCCGCGACGCGGCTTGCACCGGGCGGTTCGATCTTCGTCGGTGACGTCCGATCGCTGCCGCTGCTCGACACGTTCCACACGTCGGTGCAACTGCACCGCGCGGCGCCCGCGACGCGATGCGCCCGCCTGCGCGACCGCATCCAGGCGCGCGTCGCCGAAGAAGAAGAGCTCGCCATCGATCCCGCGTTCTTCGCCGACATTCACGCGCACGTGCCGGCGCTCGCCGGCGCGGACGTGCTGATCAAGCGCGATACGGGCGACAACGAGCTGGCGAAGTTCCGGTACGACGTCATCATCCGGACACACGCCTCGCGGGCGGATGCGGCCGACGGCGTGCGCCTCGACTGGACGGTCGATCGCGTGTCCATCGGCGGGCTGGAGGAACGCCTGCGGGCCGGCGGCACGTCACGGGTGATCGTGTCAGGCGTGCCGGATTCGCGAACGTGGCGCGACACGCGTGCGGTCGATCTGCTGAAACAGGCCGAGCGGTGGGAAACGGCCGCGGACATCCGGCGCCGCGTCGCTGAACAGCCATCGTGCCCGGTGCGCCGCGAGGGCTTCTGGGCGCTCGAAGCGCGGCATCCTGGCTGGCGCGTCGATCTCTCGTGGACGGACACCGACGCGCGTGGAACGTTCACGGTCGCGATCACGAGCGCGGCGGCTGAGAGTGCGGCGACCGCTTCACCCGCGGTGTCGAGCGCGAGCGGACGTGCGATGCGGCGGTACGCGAATCATCCGATGCACCGCAAGGTGGCAGGACGAGTCGTCGCGCTGTTGCAGGATTACGTCGCGCGGACGCTGCCGGACTACATGGCGCCGGCCAGCATGACCGTCCTGCCGGTGCTGCCGCTCGCCGCGAGCGGCAAGGTGGATCGCGCCGCGCTGCTGCAGCTTCACGCGCTACGGACGGACGAGCGCGCCGCGCACACGGCGCCGCGGACGCCGATCGAGGAACTCGTCGCGG
>Ga0187894_10004221_pt1 | contig 15567 bp, 7 predicted proteins | sample GBC1701081metaG_FD_136650 | JGI IMG/M metagenome (GOLD analysis project Ga0187894, IMG submission 136650) | White microbial mat communities from a lava cave in the Kipuka Kanohina Cave System on the Island of Hawaii, USA - GBC170108-1 metaG ... | reverse complement strand
CGTCTTCCGGCACGTCTTCCGGCACGGTTCCTAGATGGTCGACGCCAATTTCGCGATGACCGCGAGACAGTGTCACCGCCATCTCGATGGTGCGCGCCAGCTCGCGCACGTTGTAGGGCCAGCGGCGCTCCAGCAGAGCGGCGCACGCCGCGGACGTCACGCGATATGTGCTTGCCTGTTCCCCGGCATAGCGTCGCAGGAGCGCCGCCACCAGAAGCCCCAGGTCTTCCATTCGGTCCGCCAGGCGCGGCAGGGACAGCGTGAAGCCCGACAACCTACCCGCCAGGTCGGGGCGGAATCCGCCGGAGGCGACCATGTCCTCCAGGCGCCGCTGACTGGCAGCGACGATCCGCACGTCTACGGCGGTGGGCGCCGTGGCTCCCAGCGCCATGACCTCACCTTCTTGCAGCACGCGCAGCAGCTTGGCCTGACTGCCCACGGCCAGCTCGCCGATCTCGTCCAGAAGCAATGTTCCCTTGTCGGCAGATCGGATCAGGCCCGGGCGATCTTCGCGCGCCTCGCTGAAGGCCCCGCGCCGATAGCCGAACAGCTCGCTCTCCACCAGCGTTTCGGGAAGCGCAGCGCAGTTCACGGCGACCAGCCCGCCCTTGCGTCCCGACAGCGCATGGATCTCTCGCGCCACCACTTCCTTGCCGGTGCCCGTCTCCCCCAACAGGAACACCGGAACGCGCGACGCCCCCAGCTCGGACAGGCGCGCGAGGTCCTTCGCCAGCGCCGGCAGGAATGTCGCGAGGGTCGCGCTGCCCGGGACGGACGCGGGCACGCGCGCGACGGGACGGTCGACCGCTCGCAGCAGAAAGCCGCTGCGCCCTGCCACGAACCAATCGCCGTCGTCGACGATGGCGTGGGTCACGGCCTTGCCGCGCAGGTGGGTTCCGTTGCGCGATCCCAGGTCTTCAAGCGAAGGCGCGCCGGGGATGGGCAGCCGCAGGCGCACGTGGTGCCGCGAAATGGCGCTGTCGGGCACTTCGAGGCGCCATGGACCACCGGAGTCGCGCAGGAGCGCGAGCTGAGGTCCGCGGCCGATGGCGAGATCCTCGATGCCGTTCAAGTCGAAGGCCGCGCTACCCAACAAAGGTTCTTCACCACACAACACCAAATGGAGCGCAAAGTGCGGTCGCCCGATACCCTCGCCCTCGGGCTGGATGACGATGGCGTCGGTCTCTTCGGGGCCCGCGGCCAACCTCATCTTGCCGTGGATTCTATGCCGATCCGGCGCGGCATGTAACAGCCTGCAACGGGCATGTGTTACACATCGTGTTACAGGTGGAACGGCCGGTGGATGCTTCGTGGCGCGCACCAGGTCGCGTGACTCGCCGGACACTGCAATTTCAGGCGTGGCGGCGGTGTAGGAAGATCAGCGGTGGTCTGCCCCTTGCGGTCCGCTGCCGACAGGCGCACGGTTTGCATTCGGGAACGTCATGCGTGGATTCATCGTCTCGTCGATCCTGGCGACGCTGATCTCGGCGAGCGGCTGCGGCGGCGGACGCGCCGGCGGCGGCGACGGCGGGTCGGGAATCGGAGGGAGCGGCTCGGGGGGCAACGGCGCGGGCGGCAGCGGCGGCAAGGGAGCCGCATCGGGTGGCGGCGGCGGCAGCCGGCGCGACGCGGGAAGCAGCGGCCCCGACGTGGTGGTGCGCTGGGACGGCGGCGGTCCCACGTGCGGCGAAGTCTCGGTCCCCGTCGAGTACAAGCCGGTCATCCCCGACGTCATCATCGTCTTCGATCGTTCGGGATCGATGAACGACTCGTTCGGAGGCGGCACGCGCTATACCGTCGAGCGCGACATTCTCAAGCCGCTGGTGACTCAGTATCAAAGCAGGATCCGCTGGGGCTACGAGCAATTCCCGAAGGACGCGGGCTGCGGGACGAACTGTTGCGAGGCGGGGCCGGTGCTCATCCCGCCCGCCCCCAACAATGCCGCGGCGGTCAACGCCGCCATCGACGGCGCCATGCCGCTCGGTCGCACCCCCACCGCCGGAGCGCTGCGCAACACGCGCAACTTCTATTCCGGTTTTATGGACGGCATCAAAGAGCGCTACGTCATCCTGTCCACCGATGGGAAGCCGAACTGCGACATCAATGGCGACCGCGCCTCCGAATCCGCGGCTTGCGACGAGGCGGTTTCCGAGACCCAGGCGCTGCTGGCCGACGGTGTCAAGACGTTCGCCCTCGGTGTCGCCGACGACGGTACTCTCGTCGGTTGCCTGGAGCAGATCGGCGCCGAAGGCGGCGTCCCTCAGCCTGGCGCGCCTCCTTCCTACTACTCGGCGGGCGATCCGGCGTCGCTGGATGCCGCCCTCAAGGCGATCCTGTCGACGATCTCCGTGCCGTCGTGCATGTTGACCTTGACGTCGAGTCCGCCCGACCCGAGCAAGGTGGTCATCGTGTTCGACGGCAAGGTCGTCCCCTGGGATCCCACGCACAAGGACGGCTGGGACTATGCCGCGGGATCCACGGCGGTGGTCATTTTCTACGGCTCGTGGTGCACCAGTCTGTCGGCGGGAGGAATCAAGAGGATCGAAGCGCAGTTCGGCTGCCCGTCACCGCGCGACGCCGGCCCTCCACCGCCGCCGTCCTGCCCGGCGGGCATCATCTCCTGCGGCACAGGCGGCATCGAGCCCGGATTGTGCCCTTCGGGGACCGTCTGCCGTGGCGGCTGCTGCACTCCGTTCGTGCCGTAGACGCTCGTCTCGAAAGGAGCGGATCGAAGTGTCGCCGCCCTTGCCCCCGGCGACGGACGCGTGCTAGCTGTCCGGAATGGCAGCCAAGGTTCTCGACGGCAAGGCTCTCGCGGCACGCATTCGGGCAGGCATCGCCGACCAGGCGAAGGCGCTCATCGCAAAGGGCGTCCAGCCGGGTCTCGCGGTCGTCCTGGTGGGGGAGAACCCGGCCTCGCAGGTCTACGTCCGCAACAAAAGCCAGGCTTGCCAGGAGGCAGGGTTCAAGACCTTCGACCACAAGCTCCCCGCCGCCACCTCCGAGTCGGACCTCCTCGGCTTGGTCTCCGACCTCAATCGCCATCGCGCAGTGGACGGTATCCTGGTGCAACTCCCGTTGCCGGACGGCATCGACGCCAAGCGCGTGCTGCTGGCCATCGATCCGGCGAAGGACGTGGACGGCTTCCATCCGGCAAATCTGGGCCGCCTGCTGATGGGCGAGCCCAGCTTCGTTCCCTGCACGCCCTTCGGGATCATGAAGCTCATCGAAGAGGCGGGCGTCACCCTCTCGGGCGCCGGCGCCGTGGTCATCGGCCGCTCGAACATCGTCGGCAAGCCCATGGCGGCGCTCCTCATCGGCGCCAACGCCACCGTCACCGTGTGCCATTCGAAGACCCGCGACCTGCCCGGCGTGGTCCGCGCCGCCGACGTGGTGGTCGCCGCCGTCGGGCGCCCTCATATGGTCAAGGGCGATTGGATCAAGCCGGGCGCCACCGTCATCGACGTGGGCATCAACCGTCTTCCAGACGGCAAGCTGGTCGGCGACGTGGACTACGCGCCCGCCGCCGAGCGCGCCGCCGCCATCACCCCGGTGCCGGGAGGAGTCGGCCCCATGACCATCGCCATGCTGCTGGCGAACACGCTGGAATCCGCCAAGCGCCGGCCCGCAACCTGACGAAGCCTCGACCGCCCCTCACTTGAGGGCGGCGGCGATCTTGGGCATGAGGCGGGCGGCCATCAGCTTGGCCCGGCGTTCTTCGGGGCCGTCGTATTTGTCGCCGGGGGCCGCGGCGACTTCTTCCAGTAGACGTTTGGCCTCGCGGGGGTTGTCCTGATCGAGCTGGAGGTCCGCCCAATAGACACGCGCCCGTAGGTGGTAGGGATTGACGTCGGTGACCCGACGAAAGTGCGCTGCCGCTCTTTTTGCGTCGCGCAGGGGCCAGGGCAGCTTGGCGTAGAAGCGCCCCCACGCCGCGTCGATGCCGCCGTGCTCGTAGCCGGCGTTCAGCGCTGCGGCGCGCTCCAGGCGCGCGCGGAACTTGCCCTCCATGCCACCCGCCAGCGCGCTCACGACGCCCAGTCCCAGCGCGTAGTTGCCGATGTTGGCCATGGCCCAGTAGTGGCCCGCCACGTCGTCCGGGCGCGCGGCGACGGCGCGCTCGGCCAGATCCCAGCCAAGCTTTCCGATGCGCGACCTCTCGGCCGCCGGCAGGGCAGGGTCATCGCTCAGCCAAAAATGTAGCCGCGCCGCCCGCCACAGGACGCCGTAGTCGCCGGGAGCGCGAGCTACCGCACCGTCGAGGACCTTCTGCTGGGCGGCCAGGGCGGTGGGGTCGTCGCGCCGCTTCCATAGCTCGTCCGCCGCGCGCGCGGCCTCCGCTGTCGACGAGGGTGCGGCGGGGACCGGCTGGGCGAGGATCAGGAAAGCGACGGCCGCCAGGTTCACCGCTGGAATATACATGGGGTGGGTTATGCTCCGTCGGAGGAGGCCGCCAAGTGCCAGCCGAGCAAACCGAGCAAGCCGAGCAAACCGATCTGAAACTCGCCGGGGGTAAGACCGTGACGCTGCCGGTCGTCGTCGGAAGCGAGAACGAGAAGGGCATCGACATCCGCAACCTGCGCGCGCAGACCGGATACGTCACTCTGGATCCCGCCTTCGTCAACACCGCGTCCACGACCAGCGCCATCACGTTTCTGGACGGCGAACGGGGCGTCCTGCGTTACCGCGGCATCCCCATCGAAGAGCTGGCGGAGAAGTCGACCTTCGTCGAGGTCTCTTACCTGCTGATCTACGGCAAGCTCCCGACCCAGACGGAGCTGGGGACGTTCTCGAAGCTCCTCACGCGCCACTCGATGCTGCACGAGGACATGCTGCGGTTCTTCGACGGCTACCCGTACAGCGCCCACCCCATGGCGATCCTGTCGTCGATGGTGTGCTCGCTGTCCAGCTTCTATCCGGAAGCGCTGAACGTGAAGAACCGCGAGCAGTTCGATCTCACCATCGCACGCCTGATGGCCAAGCTGCGCACCATCGCCGCCTATTCATACAAGAAGTCCATCGGGCAGCCCTTCGTCTACCCGAAGAACTCGCTGAGCTACTGCGCGAACTTCTTGAACATGATGTACTCCGTGCCGGCCGAGGAGTACCCGATCGACGAGGATCTGGTGCGCGTCCTGAATCAGCTCCTCATCCTGCACGCCGACCACGAGCAGAACTGCAGCACCTCGACGGTGCGCCTGGTGGGCAGCTCGCAGGCCAACTTGTTCGCGGCCATCGCCGCCGGGATTCTCGCCCTGTGGGGACCGCTGCACGGCGGCGCCAACGAGGAGGTCCTGGAGCAGCTCAACCAGATCCGCGCGGACGGCAGCGGCCCGCAGAAGTTCATCGACCTGGCGAAGAAAAGGGACTCGGGCTTCAAGCTGATGGGCTTCGGCCACCGCGTGTACAAGAACTACGACCCGCGGGCGAAGATCATCAAGGGCGCCTGCGAGCGCGTGCTGGCGAAGATGAAGAAGCACGACCCGCTGCTGGACATCGCCCGCAGCCTGGAAGAAGCGGCGCTGACCGATCCTTACTTCGTCGAGCGCAAGCTGTACCCCAACGTCGACTTCTACAGCGGCATCATCTACCGCGCGCTCGGGATCCCGACCAACATGTTCACCGTGATGTTCGCCATCGGCCGCCTGCCCGGCTGGATCGCCCACTGGAAGGAGATGGTCGAGGACACCAACACCAAGATCGGCCGCCCCCGCCAGATCTACACCGGCCCCACCGAGCGCCACTACGTGCCCATCGACCAGCGCGCTTAGGACAGCTCCCCAATTTCCGGGGAGCTGTGCTTAGGGCGCGGGGAAGACGCAGCGGGCGCGGTCGCCTTCGGTAGGCGCCAGACCGCGGTCGTCGGTGTAGTAGGCGCGCCGGAAGTCTTCGTCCCAGCACTCCTGAGCGTTCAGCGCCGCCCACGGGAGGTCGCCGTTGGTGGCCACCATGTCGGCTCGCCCCGCCCCCGACGCCAGCCAGCGGCTGACCACCGCCAGATGCTCCTTGCGCGTCTTCTGGCCGAACGGGTCGTTGTTCCGATCGAGGTCGCCCTCCACGCGGAACTCGAAGGTGCCGGCGCCGTCGGTGGCCTCGCGGTAGCGGTACTGCGCGGTGGCGGTGGGGGCGCCCGCCCGGTCGGCGAAGTCGCGCAGGTCCAGGACCACCGTGCGTGGCACCACCGAGTTGTCCCACTGGATGTCGGCGCGGCCGACGCCGTGGTTGCCCTCGGGATCCAGGCCGTGTGCCGCCGAGGCGTCGATGAAGAATTGGCCGTGGCCGTGTCCGCTGCCCACGCCCACGAACGTGCCTCCCATGATCTCGACGTAGGCGGCGTCGCCGGCGCGCTTGGGCTTGCCCAGCAGCGAGAACGTCATCGTGCCGGGGCCGCTCCGGATGATAGTCAGCCGGTGAGTCACCGGCGAGAGCGCCTCGGTCCACGGCCCCCAGGTCCGGCTGGCACCGTCCGCCGAGCGGCTGGTGGCGGGCCACGTGCTGACCTCCCTGACGATCGCGACGATTCCCAGGACGAACCCGTTGATGGCGCGGGACACGTCGTGCGTGATTTGATAAAGCTCGGCGCGCCGGCCGATGACCGTCAGCGCGGTCAGTTCGCCCATGAGCTGGCCTGAGGATTCGCGCAGGCGCTCTCCCAGGTCGATGTCCTCGCCGATCTCCGACAGCGGCTTCGGCGCGACGCCGTCGTCCGCGGCGGCGGCGACGCCGGGGACGTTGATCGCCACCTGGCTGGCGCGGGGGATGGCCTCGGTGTATTCGTCGCCGGGCGCTCCGTCCGGCATCGTGCACCCCGCGTGCAACAAGACGAGAGACAGGAGAGCGCCGGTCGCCGGCGTCGAAGCTGCCTTGGAAGCTGCCATGGGTACCTCCGTATTGGCCATCCTCTCCGACGAAGCACCATCGATGCCAGTTTGATCGCTCATAAAAACCGGCCGCTGTCCTTTGAATGCCGGTGAGCCCCGTCGTCTCACCCGAGACGGCCCCGCTCGGACGTCCGAATCTGGGTTCCGGGGTGCTCCACGGGAGAGGAGGTTTATTCCGCGCGGGACGGCGAAAATGCCATAGCGTCACTCGCGTCTCGGGCTGCGAGCGACAGCGGCCCGTGCGTCGCCCTATAATCGCGCCGGGATGACTGTCACCGCGGCCGCTGTCCTTCTGGCTTGGAGCGCGGTGGCGGGGGCGGCGCCGGGAGGGCCTTTCGAGGGACAACTTCAGGAGGCGACGGCGCGCCTCGCGGTGGCGCGCGGCGATGCCCGCGCGATCGTATCGGTGTTGGCCATCGCCGCGCTGGACGAGGACCTCCCGCCGGGGCCCGTGGCGGCGGCGCTTCGGAGCGTGGCGGAGGGAGCGGACGGCGATCCGCTGGTGGCCGCCCATGCCGCGCATCGGTTGTCCCTGATCGAGGATCGGCGGGACGCGGCGGGTGGGGAGGCGCGCCGGCGTGGGCTCGGGCTGCTCTCGCGTTTTTCCGTGCTGGGGCCCTTCGCGGCCGACGGACGGGCCGGTCATGGGCAGGTGTTTCCGCCGGAGAGCGAGGTGGAGCTCCCCGACGCGGCGCAGCGTTATCCCGGCAAGGAGCGTGAGATCTCTTGGCGTCGCGCCACGACCGCGGACGGTGGCGGCATCGGCTCGGTGCAAGGCGGGGCGATGCACCTGGATGCCCTGCTGAGGCCGGACACGGAGGCGGTGGCGTTCGCGCTGACGTACGTGCACAGCGATCGCCCGCGCGACGCGGCCGTGCGGTTGGGATCACCGGGGCCGGTCAAGGTCTGGTGCAACGGCGCGCTGGTGCACGCGCGCGACGTCGTGCGGCCGGCGGCGTTCGACCAGGACGCGGCGCCGGTGCGCTTGCGTAAGGGATGGAACCGCCTGCTGATCAAGACGCTCATCACCCAGGGAAGCTGGCGGATCTTCGTCCGGTTGACCGACCGCGACGGGCGGCCGCTGCCGGGCCTCGAGCATGCGGAGGCCCCGCCCGCGGGGGCGCAGACCAGCGCCGGGGCCGCGGTGGGCGGACGCGAGGCGCGGCGGCGGCCAGGGGTTGCCGTGCGCGAGCTGGGCCGGATCCTCGAGGGCGCGACCAAGACCGCTGTTGACGCGGAGGCGCAAGCCCAGGCCTGGCTGGACTACGGGCTTTACCTGGCCGCGGTCCAGCCCGGCGATCAGCCCGCGTGGGAGGCGGAGATCGCGCTGCAGCGGGCGGCTTCGCGACGCGCGACCGCGCTGGGGCTGCTGGCGCTCGGCGCGGCGGCCCGTGACGACGACGGACGGCGACACGCGCTCGAACGGGTTCTCGGGATCGGCGGGGCCGGCGCCGCGCCGCTGCGCGCGCTGGCGCTGGCGCGGCTGGGTGATGTGGCGCGCGCGGGGCAGCGCGAGGCGCTGGCGGTGGAGCGATGGCGGGCCGCGCTGCGCGAGGACCCCGCGTGCTGGCCGGCCGCCCTGGGGCTGGCCGACACCGAGAACGCGGCCGGCTTGCCGGCGGTGGCCCTGGCGCGGCTGGAGGCGTTGCCCGACACGGTACGCGCGGTCCCACGGGTGATCCGCCACCGGGCCATGCTGCTCGAAACTCTGGGTCGGCAAACCGAGGCGGAAGGTGTCCTGCAAGCGTTGGTGGCGGCGTGGGGAGCGGATGTCGATCTGACGGAGAATCTGGCGTCGGCGGCGCGCGCGCGCGGCGATGTTCCGGCGACCCTCGCGCATCTCCGGCGGGTGGCCGACATGCGGCCGGACTTCCCGTCGATGACACTGGATCTCGCCCGCGCGCTCGAGGGGGCAGGGCGCGGGACCGAAGCGCGAGCCGCGATGGAGCAGGCGGTGGCGCGGCTTCCCGACGAGCCTCGCCTGCGGGCCGAGCTGGGCAAGCTTCTGCACCGGGCGGGCTACCCGCGGGAGGCGCTGGAGCACCTGCGCGCCGGCCTGACCCTGCGCCCGCAGAACCCGGAGCTGCGCCGCTACGCCGATCGCCTGGCCGTGGAGGTCAGCGCAGGCGCCCCGGAGGGCGCAACGGGGGGCGGCGATCCGGCGTGGGATCGCGCGGCCGACGTGCCGGCCCTGCTGGCCGCGGAAGCGGACCGCGCGCGCGCGGGCGGCGGCGCCGCCGCACCGGTTGCCGACGAGGCCGCCGCGGGTGCCGTCGTGCTGATCGATCGCAAGGTCGTGCGCGTCCACGCCAACCGGCTTTCGGAGACGTTCGCGCAGCGGGTTGTCGTCATCCGCACGGACCGCGGCGCGCGCGAAAACCGCGAGCTGTACATCCGTTACGCGCCCGGTTCCCAGGACGTGGAGATCCGCGAGGCGCGCATTTTCCGGCGCGCCGACAGCGGCGAGCTGCTGACGCTGGAAGCGAGCGCCCGCGATCATCGCGATCTCTCCGAGCCCTGGTACGGGCTTTACTACGACAGCCGGGCGGAAGTGATCCGGTATGAAGGCCTGCGACCGGGCGACGTCATCGAGCTGCAGTACACGGTGGCGGACATCCACAGCCGCAATCAGATGGGGGACTACTTCGGCGACATGCAGCTCATCGCCGAGGGCATCCCCAAGCGTCACTGGGACTACACGCTGGTCGCGCCGGCAGGCACCGAGCTCCACTTCAATTCGCCACGTCTGGCCGGGCTGACCCGAGCGATCCGCGACGAGCCGGGGCGGCGGGTCCACCGCTTCACCGCGCTGGACGTGCCCCCCATCGAGCCCGAGCCGGCCATGCCCGGATACGCCGAGGTGGCGCCCTACCTGCACGTCAGCACCGATCGCACCTGGGCCGCCGTGGGCGCGCGCTACTGGCGGCTGGTGGAGGAGCAACTCACCGGCGACGATCGGGTACGAGAGGCAGCGCGCGCCGCCGTCCGCGGACGCGTGACCGACGAGGAAAAGGTGCGCGCGCTGCACAGCTTCGTTCTGGGCAACACGCGCTACGTGGGGCTGGAGCTCGGCATCCACGGATACAAGCCCTACAAGGTCGGCCAGGTGCTGGCGCGGAGGTTCGGCGACTGCAAGGACAAGGCGTCGCTGCTGGTGGCGTTGCTGCGCGAGGTGGGCGTGGCGGCGGATCTGGTGCTGGTGCGGACCCGGCGGGGTGGCCGCATCGACGACGACCCCGCGTCGCTCGCTGTGTTCGATCACGCCATCACGTACGTGCCGAAGCTGGGCCTGTACCTCGATGGCACCGCCGAGTTCTCGGGCATGAGCGAGCTGCCCAGCCAGGACCAGGGGGTGATGGTGCTGCGCGTGTCGGCCGCCGGCGCGGTTCTGACGCAGACTCCGGTGCTGGCGTCGGCAGCCAACCGGGCGGCGCGCCGCTGGGAGGCCGACGTCGAGCCCGACGGCGCGGCGACCATTCGCGAGGACATGACCATCACAGGCCAGGCGGCGCCGGAATGGCGCCAGCACTACCAGACCGAAGGCGAGCGGCACGAGCGTTACGACAAGGTGTGGAGCGCCCGGCATCCGGGAGCACGGCTGGCCTCGGTGGCGATGCCCGACATCGAGGACCGCGACCGCCCGGTGCGCGTGCGGGCGGAGGTTCAGGTGCCGCACCTGGGATGGCGCGGCGGCGAGGACCACATGGAGCTGCCGATCGCGGCGCGCGACGCCGACTTCGCCCGGGCGTACGCCCGACTGTCCACCCGGCGCACCGAGTTGGTCATCGCGTACCCGTGGCAGCACGACGAGGAGCTGGTGTACGCCCTCCCGGCGGGATGGCGGGCGGCGCGCCTGCCGTCGGAGCGCTCGCTGGAAACGTCCTTCGGAACGTTTCGATTGCAGGTGACGGCGGTCGGCGCGCGCGAGGTGCGGGTCATCTCCAGGCTCGACGTGCGCAGCCACCGTGTCGCGCCCACGGACTACGCGGCGTTCCGGAGATTCCTGGGCGATGTTGACGCCGCCCTGGGCGAGCGGATCGTGCTGCGCAAGGACGGCGGCGCGTCGCGGAGCGAGCGTTGATGCGTTGGCGCGCCGATAGCCCGCGCGCCGCGGTGATCATCGCCGCGGCGGGGATGAGCCTCGCGGGGTGCGCCACGACGCCGAAGGGAGGGGCGGGAGCGCCTCGATGGCGGCTTGACCAGGCGACGGCCGCGGCGTGGGGAGCCCTAGTGGAGGGGCGGACGGACGACGCGATGGCCGGGTTCGAACGGCGATTGCGACAGGCACCCGACGATGTGGCGGCCGCGTTCGGGCGGGCGTCGGTGGAATACGAGCGCGCGGAGAGCCCGGCGGCGCTGGCGCGCTACACGGCGCTGCTGGAGTTGGTGGCGCACGGACGAGGAGGGGCGTGGGGGGACGTGCTTGCGCCGGTCGCGGCGGCGCGGCTGGGGAAGCTGCTCGACGAGGCTGGCGTCGGCGCTCCCGGGAAGCCGCAGAGGGGTCTGCCGTTTCGAGTGTCGGCGGAGGACCGCATCCTGGCGGTGCCGCGCCAGCGGCTGCCGTGGCGGGCGCGCGTGGAGCTGGCCCTGCTGGCCGACGGCATCGCCCGGCGGCGCGGCCAGCCGCAACGGCTTCGGGAGCTCGCGCGCCAGGCCGGTTGCGCGCGCGACGTGGTGTACGCCGGCACTCTGGGAACGCTTCCTCACCTGGACCTCGATCGGCCGTCGGGCGCGGCGGTCCGCCACGACGGTGAGGCCCTGCCGCGCGCCTTGCCGGCCGCCGGCTGCTGGCTGGCCGTGCCGTCGCACCGCGGGCGACCGGGGGCCGATGTGCTGCGTACGGCCATCGATGTCCCGGCGGGCGATTATGGAATCGTGCTGGATTACTCCGGCGAGGCGCGCGTGCGTGTCGACGGAAGCGCGGCGTTTCCACATGGCTCCGGCATCACATGGGGGCCGCGACGTTCTGGGATTGCCGTCCGACTGTCGGGGGGGCGCCATGAAATCGAGCTGCGCATCGCCACACAAGGGGGAAGCCCGCGGCTGTCGCTGATGGTGATGCCCCTTGCGCCGGAGGGCGCGCCGCAGCCGGTGGCGTTCGTCGAGCCGGACGGGGACGGCGGCGGGGCGAAGGGTGCGGGCGCGGCGTCGCGACCGCCGATCGTCGCCCCCTTGGCCAGCGCCCTGGACCCAGATCCAGGAGGCGGCGGTGGTGTCGGCGTCGGGGCCGGCGCCGCCAGCGCGGGTGCCGAGGCGCAGGCGCTGCTCGATTTCGCGCGCGCTCACGCGGCACGAGACGCCGGGCAGGTGGATCAGGCGCTCGAAGCCGGCGAGCGGCTCGCCGCCCGCAGGCGTTTCGGGATTGGCCTGGCGCTGGCTGCTCGCATCGCGTCCGAGGACGTCACGCGCCCCGCGAATCTCGGGCGCGATGCTGCGCGGGCCTTGCTGCGGGCGGCGGTGGCGATCGATGGACGGATGGCGCGCGCGCGATACGGAATCGCTCTGGCCGAGCTGGCAGATGGCCGCCCCCGGCAGGCGGCAGAGCAGGGCGAGAGCGCGGCCCGCGCTGCACCCGGATGGTGGCCGCCGCAGTTGACGCTCGCGCAGGCGTACCGCGCGCGCGGCCTGGATCACGACGCGGACCGCGCGCTGGATCGCGCCTTGGAGGCCGCGGCAGGAGCGGCGTGCCCGTTGCTGGGCGCGGCGCTGGCGCGCGCGCGCGATCGCGACGCGGTTTCCGAGGAGGCTCGCCTGGCGGCGGAGCTCGCGCGCTGCGACGGGGAGTCCGATGCGCTGGTCACCTGGCTGCGGGCGCGCGGCGACCTGACCGCGGCGGCGACCGCCTTGCATGCGCTGGCGGCGCTCGACCCGGGCGAGCAGACGCGGCGTTCCGAGCTGGCGTCCGTGCTCCTGGCGATGGGCGATGGGGCCGGCGCGGCCCGCGAGCTGGCTGCGCTGGCGCGGGAGCTGCCGCGCGAGGCGTCGTACCACGTGAGCCTGGCAGACGCGCTGGCCGGGGCGGGGGATCGGGATGCAGCCCGGCGAACCATCGAGCGCGCGCTGGCGCTGCGGCCCGACGACACGGCGGTGCGGCGGGCGGCCCGCGCGTTCGGCGTCGCGCTTCCGCTGGACGGGTTTCGCATCGACGGCGCCGACGTCATCCGCGCGTTCGGCCGATCGGGGCGGCGCTATGCGGCGCCTTCGGTTTTGATCCTTGATCGCACGGTGGTGCGCGTCTTCCCCGACGGGGTCCAGCTGATCCTGACCCACAACATCATCAAGGTGCAGACCAAGGAGGGCATGGAGCGATGGGGCGAGGTGGCCATTCCCGGCGACGGCGAGGTGCTGGCGCTGCGCACCCACAAGCCCGATGGGACCACGCGCGAGCCCGAGGACATCGCCGGCAAGGACACGGTGTCGGCGCCGGAGCTGGCGATCGGCGATTTCCTCGAGCTCGAGACCCTGGAAGTGCGGCCCCCCCCCGACGCCTTCGTTCCCGGGTTCCTGGGTGACCGCTTCTTCTTCCAGTCCTTCGACGCGCCGCTGGACCGCAGCGAGTACATCCTGGTGACACCTCCCGGAATGCCGCTGGATGTCGATGCGCGCGCGGGGCCGCCGGTGGCCCTGCGCCGCATGGCCACCGAAGCGGGGGTCGAAGGGATGATGGTCACCACCTACGCCGCCACGGAGGCCCGCCAGCTTTTCGCCGAGCGTTCGTCAACGTCGGTGGTGGAAATCGTGCCGTCCGTGCGGGTTTCGTCCGGCATCAGCTTCGAGGGGTGGTCGCGCTTTCTGCGCGAGCAGGTCCACGGATCACTGCGTGGGTCGCCCGCCCTGCGAAAGACCGCCGCCTCCCTGGCCGCCGCCCATCCCGCACCTGAGGCGCTTGCCGCCGCCATCGTGGCGTGGGCGCAGGAGCGGATCGAGGCGACGTCCGGCCTGAGCGATCCCGCGTCACACACGCTGGCCCGCGGCCAGGGAGATCGCGTCGGCCTGGCCATGGCGCTGGCGCGGATGGGGGGGCTGTCGGCGCGGGCCGTCCTGGCCCGTCCGCTGGGGACGGCGGCCGGTGATGCCGCGGCCTCCGTGCAGGAGATCCAAGACTTCGCCACGCCTCTGATCCGCTTCGACCTTCCGACGGGAGTGGTGATGACGGATCTCAGTGGCCGGCACGCGCCGCTCGGCTATTTGCCGCGGTCGCTGGCGCAGGCGCTGACGCTCGACTTCGAGGCGGAGCGCCTGGAGCGTGCGCCGGGCTCCGCGGCGATCGATCGCCGATCGGTGGCGGTGCGCATCGATCTCGACACGGCGGGGCGGGGCGCCGCCGAAGTGGTGGAGGAGCTCGCTGGAGGACCGGCGCTGGAATGGGCCGAGACCCTGGATCGCGTGGGCAGCGATCGACCGAAGCTGCGGCAAGAGCTGGAGCAGCGCTGGCTTGGCCTGCAGTTTCCCGGCGCCGTGCTCGAAGATCTGGACGTCGACCTGCGGGACAAAGGGCGCTCGGGCGCGCGCGTGCGCTACACCTTCGTCAGCCCGGCGATGGCGACGCTCGAGCGCGGAGAGCTCAAGCTCGCGCCCACGTTCTTTCGCTCGCAGCCGGGGCGGCGCTACGCCACCGAGGCGACCCGCAAGGCGGCGCTGGTCGTCGGGCTCGACAGCGATTTCGACATGCGTGCCGAGATCCGGATCCCTGCCGGCGCCCGCGTGGTGGAAGCCGGAGCGGGCGGCCGGTCGGGCCTGTCGCGCGAGACCGGAATCGTGTTTTCCGAGGAGCGCGCCGTCAAGGCGGGCCCGCCCGACGCCGTCGTCATCATCCGCGCCGCCCGGATGCCGTTTGCGCGTGTCGCGCCCGCCGATTACCCCCGTCTAGCGATCGAGCTGCGCCGCGTGGACGCCCTGGAGCAATCGGAGATCCGCATCGCTCTGCCGGGGAGAGGGTCGTGAGGCAGGATCGGACACAGGCGCGGAGGCCGGCGCAGCGGCAGCCAGTTCGCCCGGGGCTCGCGGCCGCTGTGGTTGCCACCGCCACGCTGGCCGCTGCGTGCTCCGACAAGACCGGCGTCGCGGGCTCGCGCCTGTTCGTCGGGTTGGCCAACGACGCCATCAATCTGGACCCGGCCCGCGCAAACGACAACGAGTCCATCGAGGTCAGCGATCAGATTTACGCGCGCCTCGTCCGCTTCGGGGCCGGCCTCGGCGAGCCGGAGCCGGACCTGGCGAAGGGGTGGCGGGTGAGCGAGGACGGCATGACCTGGACCTTCGATCTCCGTCCGGACGTGACCTTCCACGACGGCACGCCGGTCGACGCGGCGGCGGTGGTGTTCTCGTTCGAGCGTCAGATAGATCCGCGCCACCCGTTTCACGGCCCGGGCTTCGAATGGCTGGCCGCCTACCGCAACATCCGCAAGGTCACCGCCGTCGGCCCGCTCCGCGTGCAATTCGAGATCGAAAAACCCTACGCCCCATTCCTGGCCAACCTGGCCATGGCGCCGGCGGCCATCGTGTCCCCCACCGCCGTCCGCCGTTGGGGCGGCGATCTCGGCAAGCACCCCGTCGGCGCCGGCCCCTTCCGCTTCGTGGAGTGGGTCCCGGGCGACCGCATCACCCTCGAACGCAACCCTACTTATTGGGACTCACCCGCGCGCATCCAGCACCTGATCTTCCTGGCGTTGCCGGAGGCGGGCCG
>Ga0187894_10004220_pt1 | contig 15574 bp, 12 predicted proteins | sample GBC1701081metaG_FD_136650 | JGI IMG/M metagenome (GOLD analysis project Ga0187894, IMG submission 136650) | White microbial mat communities from a lava cave in the Kipuka Kanohina Cave System on the Island of Hawaii, USA - GBC170108-1 metaG ... | reverse complement strand
CCCCGACCAAAACCGAAAGCATGGCTTTGCTCATAATCCAATTTAGACGCTGTCGTTCCTGAGATTGCCAGAGAATTTCGTGCACAAGCCACGAGCGACGTCGCCAGCGGCAGCAAACTCGGCCTCGACGCGACGAAGAAATTGCTTGGCGAAGGTTTCAAACGCCCGTGGCCGCCGCTCATCAAGATGGATGGGAACGTGCGACAGAGAATCGATGCGCTATTCAGCAAATAAAACGGGGCGCACGCGCGCCCTCGCGCTAATGAGCGACCCCTTTATGCCCCCTTTACGGGCAGTGAAGAATCTCGCGAGTCACTCGCGAATGTGAAGAAGAATGCCGCGCCTTTATCCACTTCCGCCTCTGGCCAAATGCGCCCACCGTGGCGGTGGATGATGCGTTGCACGATGGACAGTCCCACGCCAGTGCCCTCGAATTGCTCGTGACTGTGAAGCCGCTGGAAAGCGCCAAAAAGTTTCCCGGCATATTGCATGTCGAATCCCGCGCCGTTGTCCCGGACGAAACAAATCATTTCGCCAGCCTGCTCCTGACATCCTACTTCGACAATCGCATTTTCTTTCTCGCGCGTAAATTTGAAGGCATTGCCAAGCAAGTTCGCAAAAACTTGTTTGAGCAACGACGGATCGCCGATGCAATCGGGAAGTTCGGAAATGCGGACTTCCACATTTCGTCCTTCTCGTTCCTTGGACAATTCGTCGAGCACTTGCCTGACGAGGGCGGTGAGACTTATTGGCTGTTTGGAAAGAGGCCGACGCCCCAAACGGGACAGGTTGAGCAACCCTTCGATCAGTTCTCCCATCTGAGCCGCACTGGAACAGATTCTATCGAGATGACGTTTCTCTTGCTCCGAAAGATGTGATTCGCTTTCTGTGCGAAGCATCTGCGCAAAGCCTCCCACCGCCCGGAGCGGAGCGCGCAGGTCGTGCGACACCGAATAAGAAAAAGCCTCAAGTTCCTTGTTCGCGGCTTCGAGTTCGGCCGCGTGGTCACGCACTCGTTTTGCCAGTTCCGAGTTTTCCATGCGCAACCGGCGCATCGTCAAGGCGCGGGAGAGCACGGGCAAAACTGCGGTCAAGTCGAAGGGCTTCAGAACGTAGTCAAGAGCGCCCGCCTGCATCGCCCGCACAGCGGTATCAATTGTGCCGTGCCCGGTCATCATGACGCCGACGAGATTGCCATCAATTTCCAAGGCGGCCCGCAACAGAGCGATGCCGTCCATTTCTGGCATCATCAGGTCGGTGAGCAACAGATCGAACCGCTGGTCTCGAAGCGTGACCAGAGCCTCGTTGGCCGATGTAAATCCGGCCGTGAAGTAACCTTCGTCGCGCAGCGTGTTGCGAAGCGCCTCCATTTGAGGCGCTTCGTCGTCCACGATGAGGATTCTGGCGATTGGCGTGTCTGGCATAACCTTCGGCATCTTAAATTCCTAAGAACTCACGGTGGGGCAACAGTGCGCCAAAGCTTCCCGCAATTTTTGCAATACCGGCGGTTTGTTCAGCACGCGGTCCACATGGGACGGGACATTCTGTTCATCAACGAGACGTTGTCCCCAGCCGGTGAGGAGAATGACTGGCATGGATGGCGACATGCCCTTGATCGTGCTGGCGACTTTGCGACCGTCCACGTAAGGCATCCCCAGGTCGGTAATCACAACAGAGAACGGCTCTTTGCGTTGATGCGCTGAACGAAACGTTTCAATTCCCGCTTCACCGCCGTTTGCGGTAACAACCACATGACCGTCTTCCTCCAGCGTGTCCCGCAGCGATTTTATCAAGATCGGGTCATCGTCCACCACGAGGATGCGCAGCCGTGACGGAACGGTTTGAACACTTGCCGGTTCGTCCGTTCCGGCGATGGGGACAGCAGGCGCGCTGAAACTGAGCCGCGCGGTTGTGCCTTTGCCCTCGGCGCTTTCAATTTCAAGCTCCGCGCTATGGCGTTTCACCATGCCATACACCATCGCCAGACCGAGACCCGTGCCGCGCTCGCCTTTCGTCGTGAAAAATGGCTCAAGGCAGCGGCGGCGCGTGTCCTCGTTCATGCCGACGCCAGTGTCCACCACTTCCACCTGAACGCGCCGTGCTGAATCACGCTCAACGGCCTTGGTTCGCAGCGTCAGCGTGCCGCCTTCCGGCATGGCGTCCACCGCGTTGAAAACGAGATTGATGAGCGCCTCACGAATTTCGCTCTCGACTCCTCGCATGGCCGGCAAGTCGGAGGCAAAGTCCGTTTCCAGCTTGATGACGGTGCCACGCTGCTGCGGCATGTCGCTCCAGCGGGCGCGGGTCAGGTCAACAACCTGCTTCACCAGCCGGTTCAAATCCAGAGCTGCGAGAGCCAACGCCGGTTCGCGCTGCCGGTAAAACTCCCTCATGCGCGCGACCGTCGCGGCCACGTCGTTTGTCGCGTGCCTGATGGTCTCCAAATAATTGCGCGCGCGCTCACTCAAATTCACTTCGCGCTCCAGGAGTGATTGAGTGTAAAGCGCGACCGGCGAGATGGCATTGTTAATGTCGTGGGCGATGCCGCTGGCCATCTGGCCGAGCGCGCGCAAGCGCTCCTGCTGCATCACCGCCTGCTGCGTTTGTCGCAAATCTTCGTAAGCCTGCTGCAACGCGCTGTAGAGTTGCGATTGATGCGACGCGAGAGCGACGTGTTCGCTCAATTGCTTCAGAAATTCACATTCGCCGCTGCTGAAGGAGTGAGCGGCGCGTCGGGCCGCAACCAAAACGCCGAAGACTTTGCTTTCCACCTGGAACGGCGCAACGACCAGCGCAAGCAGTCCGCCACGGGCGAGCCGTTGCGGAAAGGGAAACTCGACCTGGCTACTGTCCGGCTCATAAACCAACTGGCCACGCACACAGCGGGAGAGGCCGTTTTCGTCAATCGGAATGGTCGCCTGCTCCGCCATCGCCAGTTCCATCGCGGTCGGCACGCTCTTGACTCCGACGCGCACGACTTTGAGAGTGTTGGCGACGGAGTCGTGGAGACATACGCAACTGAAATCAACGGGAAGATTTTCTTCGAGGTTACGAATGACGACTTGATGAATGCTCCCTAAATCTTGCCGCTCTCCAATTGCACGGGTGATATGATGGAGCAGGTCGAGGCGACCGAGATGGGTGCGGAGCTTCTGTTCCGATTGCTTGAAGTCTTCAAAGTCGGTGTTGGAACCGAACCATTTCACAATGTGCCCGGTCGCGTCGCGCAATGGAACAGCACGGGTTTTGAACCAGCGATAAACGCCATCGGCGCGCCGGATGCGAAATTCCACGTCAAAGAGATCGCCTCGCTTGGTTGCCTTCTCCCATTCGCCCTGGACGCGCTCGCGGTCTTCGGGATGCAGATGTTCGGCCCATCCATAGCCAAACTGCTTCTCAGCCGGGCTTCCCGTGTATTCCACCCATTGGCGGCTGAGGTAGTCGCAATAACCGTCCGGCCTGCATGTCCAGACCAACTGTGGCAACGACTCTGCCAGAGTCCGGAATCGTTCCTCACTCGCACGCAACGCCTCCTCTGCTTGTTTGCGATCCGTGATGTCGCGCACAAACGCGCTGAAAACTTTCCCCGTCCCCGTTTGAATCGGAGTGATGGCCAGTTCAACCGGGAATTCGCGTCCGTCGCGATGGAGAGCGCTAAGTTCGATGCGCTTGTTCAAGACCGGGCCTTCGCCCGTCGCCAGAAAACGCTGCATGCCGCGCCGGTGAGCTTCGCGGTAGCGCTCGGGAATAATAGTCTCCGCCAATGAACGACCACGGACTTCATCCATCTTCCAGCCGAACGTTTTCTCCGCTTGTGGACTCCATCCGGCGATCATTCCGTCGCTGTCAATCGTGACGACCGCATCGAGCGCGGTTTCAATGATGAGCCGGGTGCGTTCTTCGCTGTCGCGAAGGGCGTCTTCAATTCGCTTGCGCTCGGTGATATCCGTTGAAATCCCGAACACGGCATAAGGATTGCCACTGGCGTCTCGCAGCGGACATTTCACGGAAACATAAGTGTGAGGGCCGTCGTCGTGTGGAGCGACTTCCTCTTCCAGAAGGGCCTCTTTCGCCGCAGCGACGCGTTGGTCCATGTCGCGAAACGCATCTGCCGCCACTTTGGGAAAAATATCGTAATCGGTTTTTCCAACGATGGCACTCTTGCCGATGTGGAATAGCTCGGAAAAGCGGCGGTTGACCATCAAGTAGCGTCCTTGCAAATCCTTGACGTAAATGACCGCCGGGGAGTTTTCGATGATCGCCTGAACCAGTTCCTGGCTTTCACGGAGAGATTCTTCCACGCGTCTGCGTTCCACAATCTCAGCCTCCAGGCTGGCGGTGCGATGTTGAATCCGGCGTTCCAACTCCTCGTTCAACTGTGCAAGTCCGCTCTCCGCACGGATGCGCTCACGCATGTCCAGCGCGGCCATGTGCATCACCATCACCAGCAAAATGAGATAGCCACAAACCCGGCCCAGATGTGCCAGCATCGCCGGCGTGTCATGCGGCGCGCGTGAATAGAGTTGTATTGCTGCCGCCAGAAGAAGCACCAGCGACATCAATGCCAGCATCGGCAATAGCCGGTCTGCGGCGCGCTGTTTCCAGCAAAACCATCCGACCGTTGCCCATAACAGTGGTGACAAGATCAGGGTGGGACGCGTGATGCCAAGCCAGCCCGGCGGCGAATAGCGCGGAAGCCAGTGGAAAAGGACCAGAAGGCCTGCGCTTAAAACGATCAAAGAGAGAGCGAGCAGCCAGGTGCGCCGTCCATTTCGGCGCATCAACCAGACCGAACAGCCGACTCCGATTGCCAACACGTGCACGGCCGGCGGCCAGGTGCCAGGCCGCAGCACGCTTTGCGACTGCGCGATTGGCAGCAAACGCCCGGACCACTCCACGGTTACTAGAACATGGATAAGATTCAGCAAACATGCGACCGCGAAGCTGACGGCAAGGTGTTTGGGCAGCGGATTATTGATGCGTCCGCCCATGTCCCACAAGAGCAGTGCCAGCACCCCCGGCAGCAAAAACATGCCCGTGTCCAAAATAACGTGCAGATTGGGGTAATCCTTTTGCCCGGCGGCAGCCAACACCGCGCCCATCAGTCCGAAGACAACCAGCGTTCCGATCACGCTGCGGGACAATCCGAATCTGGCAGTCAGCTCATTCAAGTGATAGGAAATTGCTTTTTGCGGCCGGTTGTAGCGAGCGCTCCGCGGGTCAGGGAGAATTGGTTTTTCGGTTCTCCAAGCATGGGACGAGGGTAACAAAGACGGCGGCACGTTTGTCAAACTTCATTGTCGCCCGGTTTCGGAGACCGGGGCGGACTGATAGGAAATTGGTTTTTGACACTGTGCGGTTCATCGTGGTGGCGGACGCCGACGTGGACATGCACAACACCAGCGAAGTCCTTTTTCGCCTCTGCGCCAACACCGACCCAAGGGGAAAGCCGAAATCTGAAATCCGAAATGAAGCGAGGCCCATCCCGCGTGCTCGACCACGCGACGAGCGAAATCGCCATCGGCAGCAAACTCGGCATCGACGCGACAAAGAAATTACCGGGGGAAAGTTTCAAACGTCCCTGGACACCGCTCATCAAGATGGATGAAAGTGTGAAGGCGGAAGTGGCCAAGCCGGATTACGCAGTCGGTCAGGGATTGGGCAATTGCCTGATCCGATAGAAGTTCATGCCATTCGTGGCGGCCGTGTCGGTGAAGGTCATTGGATTGACGTTGGCGGTGTTGCTCCAAATGGTGGTCCAATTGGTCAGCGTCGCACTGCGTTCCACTGCGTAACGCAGACCGACATCGGCCGAGTAAGAAAATACGAACTGAGTGCCGAAGCGTTGCACTGCGCCAAGCACGATCGGCACCGGGGCGATGGCCGTGAGTGTCACGTCATTGCCATCGCCTCCGAGGTAGCTGATGCGAAAAAGCATTCCATTCAGGTTGGTGATTGTCCCTTCGGGTCCTAAAGGTGCGTTCGCGATTGGACCTGGAGAGGTCTTCTCGACGATGGTGAAAACCTGGCCTGCCTGCGGATTAAAACCAAAAGATGGAAAGAGGCGAACCATGCCCAGGTTCAAGTCGCCAGAGGCAACGAGTTTGCCGTATTCGCCGACATTGGTTCCATTGAGCCGAATATTCAGGACACGCCAACCCGGCGCGCCTTGACCACCGAAGTTTTTGACCGAAAGCGTTGAGTCTGGAGTGACGGTGCCGCATACCGTTACATCTCCGACCACACCGTCACCAGTCAGAGCAGGGCAACTGGGAATCTCCATCTCCAAGAGCATCGTAATGCTGAGGTTCGGTTGCGACCCCTGGACACGGAGTGTGCTAGAGGGGGTGCCCTGAATCACAGCGGAAACAGGGTGAGGGTTGTCTCCAAGGAGAGCCAGACTGGCGTATGACACGCGAATGCTGCCGCCGGTGAATTGTCCCCTGATAACCAACTGCTGGATGGAAGAGTACAGACTGGCACCCCCAACATTTCCAATCACCGTCAACTCTCCCGAACCCCCAATTCTGGCCGGCGGTGTTCCACTGAAAGTCAAGTCACAGGCCATCACATTGGTCCCACTGCTGCTGATAACACCCGAACTATTGGTCAGCGTAATCGGATTGCCGCGAATGGTGTGCCTGCTGGCCCCACTGAACGTGATGGAGCGGAAGATGCGGTCGGTTAAATCGTTGGTACTAACCATGTCTCCGGGCGGCAAGCCGCCGGGAAACACGAGTGCGTCGCCGTTTACGAGCACGCCGGCCGGAGACCAATTGGCCGGTGCGGACCAGTAGCCGGAAAGATCGGCGCCGGTCCATGTGCGCGTTTGCGCATTAGTGGGGGGCTGGCTGGTGTCAACCACGACGATCTGCACCGAGTCAGAAATTCCGCGCCCGCCAGCGTTGTCCACGGCTTCGGCGTGCAGTTGATATTGTCCCGGAGGCGGATTGGTCCATCCCCTGACGTAATAACCGTCTGATGCGAGCGTCCCCTGGCCGACATTAATCGCGGGGCCAATGGTCGGCGTGGCGAAAAAGTCCACATTGCTCACTGTCCCATCGGAGTCCGTCGCCCGCGCTCGCAAGCTTATGGCGAACCCGGGGGGGAAGGCAGCGTTGTTGGCTGGTTGCTGCCAGGTGACGATTGGCACCGCGTTGGTGGGCTCTGGCACTGGCGTCGAGCGGAGATAAGAGAAACCTCCTCCAGAAGTGGGACCTCCTCCAGGTGCGCCGCCGGTCCAGGAGGTAAATCGGACCGCGAGATAGATATCGTCAGGAATCAGGTGCAGGACCGCTTGGACGCCGACCGTTGCGTACGGGTTGGGATTGACGCCTTTGGCCCAATGGTTCCAATTCGTATAACTGAGCGTCGCATAATTCTCCAGAGAACCATTGGCCCATTCCGTGCCGGCGGGGCTGAGGAAATGGGTGAAACGGCTTTCCGTACGTGCGTTGAAGAGCCCTTGAGACGAACCGCGGGTTATCCAAACATTTGCAGTCAGCCGGTCCTGATTTTCCGCAAGGAGGGGGTTTGCGTAATTTGTCTTGGTGAAGCTGATCATTGGGCCGTCCCAAACCGTCGCCGCATGGGCCGAGATGGCCAGCAACAGGATAGCCGAGCTGCTGATCGAACGTATCGAATGTGTAGTGCCGTTCATAAAGAGTCGGTCAGGGATTGGGCAATCGCCTGACCCGATAGAAGTTCATGCCATTCGTGGCGGCCGTGTCGGTGAAGGTCATTGTAATGGGACCGGCCAGAACCGCCGCCCGGGCACCGGGGACGGTCGCGAGGCTCAAAACAACGAGTGCCATCAAGTGCTGAATTTTCATAGGATGATATGAATGGCAGAATACACAATGGCCTGGCTTCGGCAATTCTGAAACGGCAACTCTCCAGACTGCTCACATCTTCAAGATGAACTTTCCCGAGATCGTGGACATCTCGCTGCCGGTCGAAGGCGTCTTCCACAACCTCGTCTGAAGTGGAGGAGCACACGCCTCTGGCGTGTGGGTTTCGGCGTCCCGCCGAAACCTCTTTATGCGCTCGGAATGTATCCGGCGAGACGCCCGCGCTCCCCTACAAGTCCTCGCAGACGGCCACCTATGCACGGCCTCTGGGGCATGGGGCAGATGATGTTCACCAAATACATCGTGGTGGCGGACGCCGACGTGGACATGCACAACACCAGCGAAGTCCTCTTCCGCCTCTGCGCCAACACCGACCCAAGGGGAAAGCCGAAATCTGAAATCCGAAATTCGAAATGAAGCGAGGCCCATCCCGCGTGCTCGACCACGCCACCAGCGAAATCGCCTTGCCCCGTGAGATAGAGTATGGGCAAGGCATTCGGCCTTAATCACGGCGGGATTATCTCCACGGGGCGAGGCAGCAAACTCGGCATCGACGCGACAAAGAAATTGCCCGGCGAAAGTTCAAACGCCCCTGGCCGCCGCTCATCAAGATGGATACTGCGGTGAAGGCGAAGATAGAAGAGCTTTTGACGGGAAGAGTCTGGAGCGGCGAATAACTCGGCTTTACAACTTCCGGCGTTGACGAACCGAGCGATGCTCGGCGCTCTTTTTGTCCCAAGCATCTCTCGGTCGCATCCGTGTCCGGATCGTCGCTGGAACGTTGCAGAATCTTTGCACCATCTCACTCGAAGCCTTGCTTATGCTGATTGACAGGCAAAACGATCTTCGGAATGGGATCAAAGCGCTCAGGTAGCGCCAGAGATTTGGGTTTCCGGCGTTTTGCCATCAACCAAAACAACAGCAAACAAAACCAACCCATCAGCAACGGAGCAATCCCATGAATACTCATTCCTTCAGAATGTTGTCGTTAGCTTCCGGTTTATTCTGCGCGGCCGTCGCGCTGAACGTCACGGCCATCGCACCGGCAGCGCGGGCCGACCATTGGCACCCGCATCGGCCGTTCAATGTCCGTCTCTCGCCCATCGGCACGCACACCAATGGGCCACCGTACAACACCAGCGCCGCGGAGATCGTAGCGCACGATCCCGACACGCAGCGACTTTACGTTGTGAACGCACAGGGCAAACGCGTTGACGTGCTCGATATCCACGATCCGACGGCTCCAACCAAAATTGGGATGATTGATTTGGCTTCGATTGGCCCAGTGGTCAACAGCGTGGACGTGCATAACGGCGTTATCGCCATAGCCGTGGAAGGGCCAGTAAAAACTAATCCGGGCAACGTCGTGTTTTTAGACTCGAATTTGAACCTGTTGAAGATGGTTCAAGTGGGATCATTGCCTGACATGGTCGTCTTCTCACCCGATGGCCGCTGGCTGCTTTGTGCGAACGAAGGCGAGCCGAATACTTACAACGATTTCGGCAGTGAAACCAACGGCCCCAGCGTCGATCCGGAAGGGACCGTCAGCATTGTCGATCTCCGGCATGGCGCGGCGCACGCCACGGTGCGCACGGCCACGTTCACCGCGTTCAACGGCGCCAAGCTTGATTCAAGCATTCGCATTTTCGGCCCTAACGCGACGGTCGCGCAAGACCTGGAGCCGGAATATATCGCCATCTCGCACGACTCGAAGACCGCCTGGGTGACGTTGCAGGAAAATAATGCCATCGCCACCGTGGACATTCGCTCCGCCACGGTCACGCGCCTGGACGGGTTGGGCTTCAAGAACCACTTGCTGCGTGGCAATGGTCTGGACGCGAGCGATCAAGATGGCGCGATCAACATCGCCAACTGGCCCCTGCGTGGTGTGTATATGCCAGACAGCATTGCCACCTACGAGGTGCTGGGCGTTCCACTGTTGGTAATGGCCAACGAAGGCGATACGCGTGTCTATCCTGGTTTTAGCGAAGAGGTTCGCATCGGCTCGCTCACGCTGGACACGAATCGTTTCCCCAACGCCGCCGAACTCAAGCAAACGAATAACCTCGGACGGCTGACCATCACTAAGGCGAATTCCGATCCTGACAACGATGGCGACGTGGATACACTCTACGCGCTGGGCGGACGATCTTTCTCTATCCGCACTGTTCGAGGCACCTTGCTTTTCGACAGTGGTGATGATTTCGAGCAAATCACGGCGTTTGTATCACCCACCAACTTCAATTGCAGCCACACCGCCAACACCCGCGATGCGCGCAGCACTTCCAAAGGGCCGGAGCCGGAGGGCTTGGCCATCGGCAAAGCTTATGGCCGCACGCTGGCCTTCATCGGCTTTGAGCGCATCGGAGGCGTGGCTGTGTACGACATCAGCAACCCCTTCTTGCCACAGGTCCTGGATTACGTGAACAACCGCGATTTCACGAATCCGTTCAACTTCGACACTGCGAAAGATTTGGGGCCGGAGGGCCTGGCTTTCATCAAAGCGGAAGACAGCCCGAACGGCAAACCCCTGTTAGTCGTGGCGCACGAAATCAGCGGCACTACGACTATTTTCGAGATCAATCGAGAATAGCCCGGTAAATGAAATGAATGGTAAGGCCGGGCAGAACCTGCCCGGCCTTTTGTTTAATCCATTAAGACACCGCCGGTCGGTCCAGTTCCTTGGCTCACTCCGCTCGCGGAATATGCTCGCCGCTATGACAACTCCGCTGTTCCAGCGCAGACGCAACGTGGACAAACACCAGGATTCCATCAAAACATCGCCACGATCATTTCTACCCGCCCTGGTGATGCTGGCTCTATCATTAGCCTCCACCCATGCCGCGGCGCTTTATCCAATAATCGTTAACAACCGCTGGGGATTCATGGACAAGTCCGGCCAAGTCGTGGTTAACCCCCAGTTTGAGCGCGCGGGATCGTTTGCGTCGGGTTTGGCCGAAGTGCGTCTTAGCCGATGGGGCTATGTCGATGCCTCGGGCAAGATCGTCATCAATCCGCAGTTCGATGAAGCTGGTTCGTTTAGCGAGGGGTTGGCGGCGGTCGAATTTGCTGACCGTTACGGTTACATCAATCCTGAAGGCAAATACGTGATCAATCCTCAGTTTGATGGCGCGGGACGGTTCGTGGAAGGCCGTGCTCCGGTCAAACTCAAGCGAGTTTACGGCTATATCGACAAGACGGGCAGCATCGTGATTAACCCGCAGTTCCAGAGCGCCACCGAATTCGCCGAAGGGCTAGCCGTCATCGAACTTGGTGGACGCTTCGGTTATATCGACCCCGCTGGAAAGATCTTGATCAACCCGCAGTTTGAGAAGGCCGGTTCGTTTTCCGACGGCTTGGCCGCGATTCGCCTGGACCGTCGTTGGGGTTTCATCGACAAAACAGGCAAAATCGTCGTCAACCCGCAGTTCGAGGATGCGCAGGCTTTCGTGAAAGGCCTGGCTCCAGTTCGCGTGGGAAAGCTCTGGGGATTCATTGAGCCAAGTGGACGTTTGGTGATCAATCCTCAGTTTGACGATGCCAGCTCGTTCTCCGAGGGCTTGGCGCGAGTGAAGATGGGCGGACGCTGGGGCTTCATCGACAAAGACGGGAAGTTTGTCATTAACCCACAGTTCGACGAAGCGATGCCATTCGCGGATGGCTTGGCGCGAGTGAAACTCGCGCGCAAGACCGGTTACGTCGATTCTGCCGGGAAGTACGTTTGGAATCCGGCTAATTGAAGTAGCGGTGAGATAACGCCGTTCCAGGCGCGACATCGTCCACGGCTGTGCTGGCTACCATGAGGGGATCTGGTTTGGCTGCTACGACGGCTCCAAGGTGAAAATCGAAGGGCCGACGACCACTCGAGAAGTAACATTTACAGGTTTTACCGTATCCGTGGTCCGCTGTGTTTAAGCCAGCTTGCACAACCCATCGCGCCGTTTACGATGGCGGCGCGACATGGATAAAAGAATCGCATTGGTCACCGGTGCCAGCCGGGGCATTGGCCGGGCTGCGGCGAAAGCCTTGGCTGCGGACGGCAGCCATGTTTTGGTCAATTTCCGCCGCAACCAACAGGACGCTGAAGAGACGTTGGCTCAACTCAAGCAAGCGCGTGGCAGTGGAGAACTGTTGCCTTTCGATGTGGCGGATGGGCCAGCTTGTGAACAGGCCATTGCGCGTGTCCTCCAAACGCATCAGCGGATCGACATCCTGGTGAACAACGCCGGTATCCGCCATGACGCGTTGCTTGTGTTCATGAAGCCGGAACAGTGGGCGAACGTTATCGCCACCAACCTGAACAGTTTCTACAACGTCACCCGGCCAATAGTGAAACAAATGGCGCTCAAGCGTTGGGGCCGCATCGTCAGCATCGCCTCCACCGCTGGCCAGACCGGCGTCGAAGGCCAGGCCAACTATGCGGCGGCCAAAGCCGGCCTTATCGGCGCATCCAAAGCGCTGGCGCGCGAAGTCGCCAAGCGCGGTGTCACGGTCAACGTGCTGGCGCCCGGCTTCATCGAAACCGACATGGTCGAAGACTTGCCACGCGAACAAACGTTGGCACAAATCCCAGCAGGCCGTTTCGGCAAACCCGATGAAGTGGCGGCAGCGGCGGCTTTTCTGTGCTCTGACGATGCGGCCTACATCACCGGGGCGGTGCTGAATATCAACGGCGGCGTTTACACCTGAGATGGCAGTCGAGAGCCAAAACGTTCATTGGTCCGGCACCGGCAAATTGCGTGGCGGGCGTTGGGGCATTTGGTTTTTTCTCACCGCTCTGCGCGTGCTGGGATTGCGCCTCACTTACGTCCTGCTTATCCCCGTGGCAATTTACTTTTCCTTCGCCTCGCCCGATGTGCCGGCCACGATGGCCTACCATCGCCGCATTTTCGGTCCGATACCGTGGTGGAAACGGCGCTGGCTGGTCTTTCGCCACTTCTTGTCGTTCGGCGTAGCGATCATCGATCGGATCGCTGTTCTCGCCGGCGACACACGGCACTTCTCATTCTCGTTCGATGGCGAACATCATTTGCGCAACGCCGTGGCTGAGGGACGAGGTGTGTTGTTGCTGACTGCGCACCTGGGCAACTGGGAAGCTGCTGGCCAGTTGCTCTCACGCATCGAAGTTCCGATCAATGTCACGGGCTTCGACCGGGAAACGCCGGAAATTCGAGCGCTGCTAGACCAGGCCTCAAAAGCCACGTTTCGTTTGATCCCATTGACCGGTTCTCCCACGGACGCCATTACGCTTGTCGCTGCTTTGCGCCGCGGCGAAGTGGTCGCCATGCTCGGTGACCGCGCTTACGGCAGCCCTTCCGCGCGTATCCCGTTTCTCGGCGGCACGGCTTCCTTCCCGATTGGCGCTTACGTGCTGGCGGCCATTGCTGGCGCGCCGGTCGTGCCGGTGTTTAGCCTGCGCGAACCAGGGGGCCACTACCGCTTCTTCGGTTTTCCGCCGAAGCGTCCTGTGATGCCTCCGCACGATCAGCGCGATGTTTACTTGCGCGAATGCGCTGTCCAATTCGCCCAGGAGTTAGAAACCGTGCTGAAACGCGATCCCTTGCAGTGGTACAACTTTTTTCCGTTCTGGGAAGACAACGAAACCGCTGCAAGAAGCGCGGACCTCCCTGTCCGCATGAACTCATCGGCGCCTCAATCCCTCGCGGGCCATCCGGTTCCTACTCGCCACTGAAGATGATGTCCATTGCCATCAACGCGCTCCTCCCTCATCGCCCGCCGATGCAATGGATCGACGCTCTCATCGATTGCGACGAGACGGCTGCGAGAGCGACGGCGTCTTTCGTCGCCGATCATTTTGCCGCAAACGACGGCCAAGTGCTGGAGACAGCGCTGGTCGAATGCGCCGCTCAAACGGTCGCCGCGGCCAAGAGCTATCGGGCGCAGACAAGTGGTCAAGCCGATCTAATCGGGACCGGCATGTTGACGGGAGTTTCCAACTTTCGCGTTCATTCCCGTCCCTCGGCGGGATCGACTCTCCAGATCGAAGTGCGCGAATTGAAACGGCTTGGCCCGATGCTCATGGTTTCCAGCACCATCTCATGCGACGGGCGACCCGTGGCTTCCGGAGAATTGACGTTGTATGCCTGACGCCAAGAAGCGTTCCACTGCCGTGGCTGTCGCAGGTTGGGGCGCCATCACCGCCGTGGGTTCGGGCATAAAGGCATTGCGAACGGCTCTGCGGGCCAATACCAGTGGCCTCCGCGCCGGCGCCCGGTTTGATCATCCTCGTTTCCAATCCAGCATCGTCGGCGCGGCTCTCCCGGAAAGGACCAATGGCAACCAGGACGATCCTGCTTATCTGCTCGCGGCTGAGGCTTTGAGGCAGGCGTGCGACGATGCGAGAAACACGCTCGCTTCCATCTCATCCGAACGCATTGGTTTGGTCCTAGCCACGACCAAAGCCAACGTGGAAGCACTCGAACGCCTGACCGAAGGTCGTCCTTGTTCAGTCGCGGCTCGCCGTCATTTGCGAGCCGACCTCCTCGCGCAGGATCTCGCTGTTGAGAACGGCGCGCGTGGTTCGGTCCAATGTATTTCACTCGCCTGCACGTCGGGTCTGGTGGCGCTTCAACAAGGAGCCAAGCTGATCCAACGTGGCGCCGCTGATGCGGTGCTCGTCGTTGGCGTCGATCATCTTTCAGCCTTTGTCGTGGCTGGCTTTTCCGCGCTCAAAGCGATTGATCCACTGGGTTGCCGGCCCTTCGACCGTGATCGATGCGGGTTGAGTCCCGGCGAGGCCGGCGCAGCGATTGTGATGGCGCGTGCCGAACTCATTTCACAACCAGCTATCTTCGTTCGCGGATGGGGTATCAGTAATGACGCCAATCATTTGACCGGCCCATCGCGTGATGGTTCGGGTTTGACCTTGGCGATTCGCGCAGCGCTGAGTTCAGCCGGATGGCAACCGTCAGACATCGACTATGTGAACGCGCACGGCACGGGCACACCTTACAATGACGTGATGGAATCACAGGCTCTGCGGACCGTTTTTGGGGAAGCCTGCCCGCCAGTTAGCGGTCTCAAGGGGATGCTTGGCCACACGCTCGGTGCGGCTGGCGTCGTGGAAACCATTTTGTGCGGATTGGCGATGCAAGAGCGTTTGTTGCCTGGCACCCCTCGCCTGAACGTGGCGGCGGAGGGAGTGCCGGCCAGCATTGTCAGCGTCCCGCGCTCCGCGGAGCGATTGAACCGCGTCCTCAAGCTCAACACCGGTTTCGGCGGGGTCAACGCCGCGCTCGTTCTCGGCCATGAATGACGTGATCCTTGCGGCAACAAGTCAGGTGACCGAGGCAGACGCACGCGATGCTCGGCTCGGTCCGCGTTTTGGCCGGCTGGATCTGTTGAGCCAATTGGCCGTGCTGGCGGTCGAGGCGCTGCGTGTCAATTTCGAAACCATGCAACGTGATCGCATTGGCCTTTGCCTCGCCGCGCGCGCGGGATCGCTCCCGACCGACCTCGAATACTGGCAAGGTCGCGATGCCATCGGCGGGTTGAGTCCCACCCTGTTTGCTTACACCTTGCCTAGCGCCGCGATGGGGGAGATCGCGATTCGCTACCGGCTCACCGGCCCGCAACTCTGCTTCGTCGGCGGCGATGCCGATCTGTTGCCCGAAGCTCGCGATTGGTTTGAACGCGGCACTATTGATGGCTGTCTCTGCGTTTCCTCCGACATCATTACGGCGGCGGTCGCGGAATTAACCGAT
>Ga0187894_10004219_pt1 | contig 15577 bp, 14 predicted proteins | sample GBC1701081metaG_FD_136650 | JGI IMG/M metagenome (GOLD analysis project Ga0187894, IMG submission 136650) | White microbial mat communities from a lava cave in the Kipuka Kanohina Cave System on the Island of Hawaii, USA - GBC170108-1 metaG ... | reverse complement strand
CGGCAAACTGGTGCCGAGCAAACCATTCACAAGCGCCGAAGTGAAAGGCAAAGATATAAAGATGCAGATGACCGTGCAATTTCAGGGCAACGATCTGGAAATCACTTATACCGGCAAGATTGACGGCGATGGCATGAAGGGCGACGCTGATTTCGGCGGCTTCGCGTCCGGCACATGGTCAGCGAAACGCAAAGCTGAAGGCGCGACACCGCCAGCAGCAAGCGCCCCGTCTACGGGACAAGCAAGCGGTGCAGGGCTAGCCGGAAGTTGGGACATGACCATTGATTCGCCACAGGGCAAACGGACAATTCTACTGATTATTGCTAACGATGGCGGCAAATATAGCGGTAAAGTCAAAACGCCGCAGGGTGAAGCGCCACTAAAGAGCGTTGCCGTAAATGGCAGCGATGTAACTCTCGTAATGGAGCGCGAGGTTCAGGGACAGCAGATGGAATTCACCTTCAAAGGCAAAGCCAGCAAAGACAAAATGGGCGGCGATGCCGATTTTGGCGGTTTCGCTTCCGGTACGTGGGAAGCTGTGCCGCATAAGGGAGAAGCCGCTTCTGCTGCGCCGGCAACTGCCCCAGCCGGTGGCGCAACGAATGTTACAGGCGCTTGGAGTGGTTCGGTTGAGACTTCGCAAGGCTCCGGTACGCCGACCTTCACCTTCAAACAGGATGGCGAAACTTTGACCGGAACCTATAGTGGGCAACTCGGCGACGCGCCGCTTAAAGGCACGGTGAAAGGCAATGACATTGCCTTTTCCGCCAAAGTGAGTTTTTCCGGGCAGGATTTGGAGTTGAAATTTACGGGCAAAATCGAAGGCAATACCATGAAGGGCAAAGCCAATTATGACCAGCTTGGCGAAGCCACCTGGTCAGCGAAAAAAAAGTGAGCCAAACCTTAAGGGAAATGGACAGCTAAGGTCGCTGCAAAATGTTATTCCACTCGTACCGCAGAGCATCACCAGGACAATCCCAGCAGACCTTGGCAAATGCTTAATTTCCTGAGTAGCTGAAACCGGCTGCTGGAGCCGGTTTCAGCTACTCAGGATTTTCCACTTTCTCACTCCTTCCCGGATGTCGGCTGCCGCTTGACCAATACCTTTCAGAAATATAGACTTACTATATCTGTAAATGATACGGATAACCTACAGTCTAAGTGGTAGCTAGTATGGTTTCACAAAATGCCACTTGTGGAGTTTCCATGCTGGCATTATTCACTACCCTCGATAATAAGCTACAAACTTTGTCATATCTCCGTAGCCGCTAAGTTTGGCATAGGTCTTCACTCTTTCTTGTAGATAAACTCGGAGTTGTTTGCTCTCTCATCGGGAGGTAAGGATTTTTATGATTACCAGTTTAGTCGAAGTCGAAGTCGCTAAAAAACGTTTGGCAGCGGGAGAGCAGCCCTACGCCTTTGAAATCAGTGACCAAATCTCAATGCTTGGTCCGGCTTGTGGATTCGGAGCCAGTTATCTACACAATCTTCAGACCAAAGGCGGCTATGCGGAAAGTTTTGACGAAGCCAGCCAGATTGCTACTGCCAGAGGCGCAATCATAACCGGCATCTGGTTTGTGAAGCCTTAGCATTTGTAGGCAGTCCAAGAAAGCGGCGAACCGGGAATAAATCCTCCGGGTATCTTAACCTTGAAACGGCTTGCCTCGGCGAAGCCGGTGCGTTGAAGGGAAGGAGAAGCAAAGAGATGCAAATGAGTACGCTTGATCAAAAATTGATTCACGCCCTTTTACAGGAGATAGACAACTGCTTACATCAACGAGTCTTGACCGTCAATAATGGACATCTGAACCATCTTTGCGAAACCAGCGAATTATTTGACTATTTGCTTTATCTGCAAAAGGAAGGTTTGATCAGCGGCAATCTAATCAGTAAAAGCACAACGAACACGCCGCATAAAATGATCAATATCCGCTTGACCAATATGGGTACGCGAGCCCTGCGATCATTCGCTCAACACCTTGCCGTCGCCTAAGGAGTTATCATGAACTGGAGTATCGCGTTGGGAGTCAGCCTTGCAGCCTTGGGCGGGCTATTTATCTGGTTACTGATGATTCGCGGCGGAGGGGCTTCGGCACAGCGATTGACGACTCCTACGCCGCCGACATTTGCACCTGTAAGCGCCTTTATCAAACAGCCAATACCCGACGGGCAGGAACGTCTGGCAACTCAGGCTGAACGCGATGATGTCAAGGGCATAATCGAACGTCGTAATACAACTCCTGCCATTGCCTATACGCCATTGTAACGGAATTTTATGTCCTCAGTTTGAAAATCTTGAATGGTAAACTTGTAAGGGAGACAACTATTTTGGCAACCAATCCTAGTACTATAATTGTAAATGATATACCCCTCAGTCTTGCGCCTGGCGATTTTGTAGGCAGCGCAATCCCTGTAGAAAATGTAGAGATTTCTATAGGGGTTTTGCCCGAAGCATTTATTGAAGCCGTGCGCCCGCAAAGAGAAATAGGCGATCAAATCAATCGCTTTATGCTTTGCGTATTGATCAGCAAATCGGCAAAGCGCCTGAAGGCGAGAGCCGAAAATATAGGCGTATCGTTACCCATGTCAACCATCACCAGAAGCCTTCAACAAGCTTATCAATTGGCGGCAAAGGATGAAAACGGACCCTTTGCTGAATCCAAACCAAATCTTGCCGCACTGATGAAATTGAATGAGAAGGTTTTGAAAAGTGAAATCATTCGTCAGGCACAAGTGGTCGTGAAAAAAAGGTGATCTTTACAGGCGCTAGCTACGCTAGTGGGTGGATAAAGAGATACCTATGGCGCTCATCATTTTGTCTGCAAGATTAGGGCAACAGCAGCGTCAACTCTCAAAAAATCGTCTCTGTATCGCCATCGGAGTACAAAATTTCTTGCGCCTTTTTGAACGCCCTGCTTGCCATCCATAACTTTCGCTTTGATTGACACTTACAGAAACGCTCAACTATCATCAGCTTTAGTTCAAATGATTAGCTTTTAATTTGCCTGGGTGAATTGAGGCTTGAGGAAAAGTTATGAGCGCGACTATAGAAATCAAAAATCGTCTCGAAGAAGCTGAAATCGAATGGCAGGAGCGCACGCTCAAGCCGACCCTGAAAAAGATGCCCGAAAGCCGCGAAGTCTTTACGACCACTTCGCTTGCGCCGGTTGAGCGTCTTTACACGCCGAATTCTTTACCGAATTTCGATTATGAAAAAGAGCTAGGCTTTCCCGGTCAACCGCCTTATACACGCGGCATACACGCGACTGGCTACCGGGGCAAAACTTGGACGATGCGGCAATTTGCCGGTTTCGGTTCGGCTTACGACACCAATAAACGCTTCAAGTATCTGCTCGAACACGGGCAGACCGGGCTTTCCACCGCTTTCGATTTGCCGACCTTGATGGGCTATGACGCTGACCATCCCGTCAGCGAGGGCGAAGTTGGCAAATGCGGCGTGGCAATCTCTTCGCTTGCCGATATGGAAGTCCTCTTCGATGGCATTCCGCTCGAAGAAGTCACGACTTCTATGACCATCAATGCGCCGGCTTCGATGATACTGGCAATGTTTCTCGTGGTTGCCGAAAAGCAGGGCGCAGATTGGCAGAAGGTCGGCGGCACATTGCAAAATGACATCCTCAAAGAGTACATCGCCCAGAAAGAATGGATATACCCGCCGCGTCAGGCAATGAAACTGGTGGTTGATTCGGTCGAGTTCTGTACCAAAGAAGCGCCGAAATTCAATCCCATTTCGATTTCCGGTTATCACATCCGCGAAGCCGGTTCGACGGCGTTGCAAGAGTTGGCATTCACCTTACGTGACGGTATTGAATATGTACAATACTGCGTCAATCACGGTATGGATGTTGACGACTTCGCGCCGCGCCTGTCGTTCTTCTTCAACTCACATAATGACTTTTTTGAAGAGATTGCCAAGTACCGCGCCGCCCGTAGCATCTGGTACAAAGTAATGACCGAACGCTTTGGCGCAAAGCATCCGCGTTCGTGGATGATGCGTTTTCATACGCAGACGGCGGGCGTCAGCTTAACCGCGCAACAACCCTTGAACAATATCATCCGCGTTGCCATTCAAGCCCTTGCCGGGGTCATCGGTGGTACACAATCGTTACATACCGACGCTTATGATGAAGCTCTCGCCCTGCCTTCGGATGAAGCGGCGTTGATTGCGCTCCGTACCCAGCAGATTATCGCTCACGAATCGGGCGTCACCAATGTTGTAGACCCGCTTGGCGGTTCCTACTTTATCGAAAAACTGACCCGCGAAATGGAAGAAGGGACGTTCGATTATTTCCGCAAGATTGACGATTTCGGCGGCATGATTGAAGCCATAGACGCCGGGTTCCCGCAGCGCGAAATTCAAGACTCTGCGTATCACTATCAACTCGCCGTTGACGCCAAAGACAAGATTATTGTCGGCGTTAATGACTATGTGATGGATGCCGAGACGCAACGGATTCCGCTTTTGCAGATTGATGAATCAACCGCCGGGTTACAATCGGGGCGATTGGCAAAATTGCGCGACGAACGCGACAGCAAGCGGGTTGCGGAAACCCTCAAAGCCCTTGCTGATGGTGCGAGGGACGACGCAAATACCATGTACCTATTGCTCGATTGTGTGCGAGCTTATGCGACGCTTGGCGAAATGTGCGACGCCTTAAAGCCGGTTTATGGCGAATATCAGGAGCCAGCATTCTAACGATGAAGAACATTCGGAGATTCTCTGTCACCCTTGTTGTCTGCTTTTTTCTAACCAGTAGCTGTGTCGCTGACCAGAAAGATGCGAACGGCAAACTGCGTGTGCTGTTTATCGGCAACAGCTATACCTATTTCAATAACCTTCCCGATATGTTCGCGCAACTGACGGCGTCGGCAACCCCACCGGGACGAATTGAAACGCAGATGATTGTGCGCGGCGGCGCGACGCTGAAGATGCACTGGCAGGACGGCGCGGCGCTCAAGGCATTGCAACAGGGGAAATGGGATTATGTCGTCTTGCAGGAACAGAGCCTGCTGCCAATCAATGACCCGGCGACGATGCACCAATACGCCCGCCTCTTTGACGCCGAAATCAGGAAAGCAGGGGCAAAGACCATTTTTTATCTGACGTGGGCGCGACAGGATCATCCTGAAATGCAGGTGAAGTTGAACGACGCTTATTTGAGCATCGCCAGAGACCTTGGCGCGATAGTCGCGCCGGTTGGCATCGCGTGGCAAACCGCTTTCAAAGAGAATCCGCAAACCGTCTTTCACATTGAAGACAAAAGCCATCCCAACCCGGCGGGTTCTTATATGGCGGCGTGTGTACTCTACGCGACGATTTACGGCAAAAGTCCTGAAAATTTGTCGGGGCGCATTGTTGGGAAAGCGACTGACTTGGCGGGTAAAGAAACCGGCGAACAGAAAGAATTAGTGAGCCTCGACAACCCACAAGCCGCTTTCATTCAACGCCTCGCGTGGCAGACCGTTAAAGAGATGAGCAGCGATAAGAAAGCGATGGTGAAATCGAGATAGCCGCTAAACGGAAATAGTCCGATAGTGCGAAAGGATAAGGTTGATAGAGCCAGAAAAGACAAACCACAGAGACACAGAGACACAGAGGTTGCACAGAGAAGAGTAGAATCCTCTGCGCTGTCTCGGCGTTCTCTGCGTCTCTGCGGGGCATCTTTTCTTGTTGAAGTACACAGTGATTGCTTCCCTGTGAAATCTCTGTGTCTCAGTGTCTCTGTGGTGGAAGCCTTGCCTCAGTCACCATCAGCAATTGTCAACAGTACGTTTTCGGCTATGAATCCTTTTCGCCCACAAATATCTTGCCATATACGGAAGAAAAAACTTTCGTTTGCAACCATTCAGGCAATACTCGTTTGACCGCATAAGCAGCTTTCGCATCATTGCCACAACGCACCCGCAGTGGCATCTTCTTCGCCTTTGCCAATTTCAAAACCGCTTTGATTACCGGCGTTGGCGCAACGCCTGCGCCTGATGCTCGTTTCTCCCGGTAACGACTGTAAGCGGCGGTCTGTTTTCGATATGGTGAGGCATTATCAAAACTCTTTTCACCCCATGTTACTTTATCCGCAAAGCTCGTTCTAAAACCGCCCGGTTCTACAAGCGCCACCTGTACGCCATGCGGTTTGAGTTCGTAATAAAGTCCTTCGGAAAAGCCTTCGACGGCGAATTTACTGGCGCAATACAGCGCCGACATCGGCATTGCCGCAATACCCAAGACCGATGACAAATTGATGATGCGCCCCTTGGCGTTGCGAAGTTGCGGCAACAACTCTTGCGTTAAAAGCGCCAGCCCGAAGAAATTGACTTCCAACTGTTCACGTATCTGCGCTTCGGATAAATCTTCAACCGCACCGAATAATCCATAACCGGCATTGTTCACCAGACAATCGAGCGTGCCGGCGCATCGCTCCTCAATAAACGTCTTTACAGCATGACGCTCTGCCTCGTTCGCCACATCAAGCGAGAGAAGCGAGAGCCGGTCGGCGTACTTCTGCAACTCTTCGTTAAATATCGCTTGGCGATTTTCTGCATCGCGCATGGTGGCAATAACGCGAAAGCCTTCGCGTAAAAATTCAGATACCAGAAGCCGCCCGAAACCCGACGAGCAGCCGGTTAGCAGAATGATTTTATCGCTCATCGGTCTTTTTCTCTTTTCGCGTCGGCAAATTGAACAAGGCAGATTGAACTGCCCGCAGAGGTTTCAGCAGCCGGTCAATGATAAAGACTTTCATGGCATATTGCAGCGGCATCCATAAGGTCATTCGCGCCACACAGGCAAGTTCCGCGCCCTGTTGCCACGCGGGATTGATTAGCTGAAAGAAAGCGACTTTCGGATTGGTCTCAAGAAGCCTTGCAGAAATCGGCGCGACGCCAGTTTTCACGTGGCAGGCTTCGCTTGCCGGAACGACTACGCCGCTTGCCGCGTTGTATTCGTCGGGGTAGAGTTGCGAGTAAAATGCCTGCATCAATTCCTGTTGATAAACAGGCGTCGGGCGGTCAAAGCGCGGATAGTATTCCTGAAAATTATTCGCCATCATCAAATAGGTCTTATAGCCTTTGGTTATCAACAGCCAGTAGAGCGGTGCGAACGGGCGCTGTAGCTTTTTCGTAAAGAGGTAACGCAAGAATGCCTTACCAAGTGCGCGTTGTCCCCAGAAATCTTTTTCGATAACCGTATCGCCGCTAAAGATGCCGTGAAAGGTTTTGCCCCGGTGTTGAACGCGGATACAAGCAAGCGTAGAAAAGCCGCGAATCGCTTTTTGCGCGTCATCAAGCAGCAAAATTACATCATCCTTTTTCGCCAAATCTTTGCGGAACTGCTCGTCGCTCACCTCGTCATAGTACGCCTGCATGAGCGCCAACATTCGCCCTTTCTCCGCCTCTGTAAGAGCAGCAACGGCGACAATCCGCGCTCTTAGTTTTTGATTTTGTGGGGCGGTTTTCGGCATGAGATGTTAGTTTTGCGAACCGAGTTTCGAGAGTAATTTCAAACGTGGCGCATCGGTTTTACTGCTTTCTTCAACGGGCAAACCCCAATCAATCGTTTGTTGTTTTTCGGCGTGTTGAATGAATTGCACAATCGAAGCATCGGCTTTTATCGGCGTGCGAAGATTAAAGCGAATGGTCTTGAAAATCAGCGTATCGCCTTTGGCGAAATAAGCCCCGACAAGCCGTGTCAGCAACAGCAATATAAAACTCCACAATCTGCCGACAATGCCCTTGCGCTTCTTGGTAATCAGAATCGTCTGCCCTTCTGAGCGCCCGTCTTTTGTCGGGCGCAAGGCGAACATAATATGGAAATGAAGAAAATCGGGTCCAATTGTTACTGTTCCGGTACTAGCGAAAAAATAGCATATCGCATAGGTCAACGAGCGCTTATAAAAGCGGCTCAAAAAGCGTGTGAAGATAGAGGTTCGCAGTACGGGCGTGGTGTTGACGAATTCAATACAATGCTGATTTCTGATGCGCGGTTCCAGATGCAGATTGACCGGAAGATGATGTACCGAATTGAAGTGCTGCGCGTCAATGGCGTTGATCATCATCACGCTCGGATGGCAGGCTTTAGTAAAGCGATTTGCCAACAGCGTTTCGCATTCGTCGTTTTCCAGTTCCGGCACGAAGGGCAAAGTGTGTGTTGGTTCGTAGCCCGCCCACAGCCAGATTAAGCCGTACTTTTCGGCAACGTGCCACGCTTGAATCGGCGGCACGAATGAACATTCCGACTGACAGGGAATCTCAGCGCATTTACCCTGCGCGTCAAACTTCCAGTAATGGAAGAGACAACGCAACGCCTCGCCTTCGACTTTACCCTCAGCCAGATGCGCTCCCATGTGCGGGCAATAGGCATCGAGAGCCGTGACGCGCCCGCTCTCGCTTCTATAGAGTACCAGTTCGCGTCCGAAGAAGGTAAAGGCGCAAGTACGCCCGCGCTTGAGACGGCGCGACGGCATTGCCCAGTACCATCCCTCAATAATCTTTGCCGGATTGTTGAAGACTCGCGTGTTGCTGATAGAACTCATAGACGGCTCATTTGTAAGAGTTGTAGTTCAATGTTGGGAGAGGAGCTAAAAGTTCAGAGTACAGCCTTCAGGCTGAGTCTTGCTTTTTACAACTTCAGCCTGAAGGCTGTACTCTGAACGGCTCGCCTCACTTCGCTACCACCGATTTGCAAGGACTTGTTACCCCGTAGCGCAATTATACGAATCTTCCCCATCTGGCAACAACCCGATTAGGAAGCGCAGCGATAATTGAAAAATTCGTAAGCGCGTCGCCAGCCTTGCTTCTGCTTTTTATAGATTTTGTAGATCACGCCTTTTTCCGCTAAGTCAGCGATAATCACTTCCGCCGTGCCGTCGCGGTCTAAATCAATCTGATCAACGAGAACTTCCGGCAGCGTGTTCTTGCCCAGGTCATCAAGCCGGTCTTCGCTGCCGCCAAGGTCTGCGGCAGTAATGCGCCCATACTGCGAGATGGCGACTTTGTAGCTTGCGCCCTGCCATTCGGCAATCAGAAAGAGAATGTGAACTGCCTTCGCGCCTGCCGTTCGCTTGATTAGAAACGTAGCTACCATTTCCACTTTGCCATCGCCGTTGAGGTCGGTTGCCGTCTCGTTGACATACTTCATACCGTCACGGATTTGCGCCTCGCTGACGCCTTTCTGGCGGTAGAGCATTCGCGCCAAATCTTCCACCGCCTGACGCTCTTTGGCGGTCGGCAGCCGTCGTGAACGGGAGTTTTTGCCGAGTTCCGGCGCATCGGTCGCCAGCCCCATCACCTTGCCTTTAATTTTATCCGTGCCGCTGATTTTGATGACCGCTTCAGTGCGCGAGCATTCCTTTCTGAGATTCCACTGTTTGACCTCAACGGTTCCGGCTGCCGCGCCGCCGAAAAGCAGACGATATTTTGTACCGGCGCGATAGTATTCATTGGCAAAGCGGGTCAATTGCGAAACACTCGCATCGCCGCCGGGCGGATTGCTGTATTTGCCATTTTGAATAATCACAATCGGGTCGAGCGAGGCAGTTGCATCGCGCTGTGATACGGCAAAGAGAATCCGTTTTGCGGCAGATGGCGAACTTTTCTTTGCGGCTGCGGATACAGCGTTTCCTGTAGAAGTCTTTGTTGCAACCGCCTTCTGTTTTTCACTGGTCTTTGCCGCCTTTTTTTCCATTGCCAGCAGAGCAGGCGCTGGCAGGGTGAGAAATAGCAGCGCCAGAAATAGAGATCGAGTAGACATTTCCTGTTCTCCGTGTGGGCAAATAAAATCGAGAGCCTATTGGTTTTGATTGCTTGCCTTTTCCTGTCAGTCCTGCTCTGACGAAGAGATGCCCTCTGATTTTGCACGAGTGACACACTAACAAGCAGATAGTATCACCACTGCTTTGAATAGTCGAAAAGGTTACGAGTTGCTTAGTGGCAGAGATTATTTCCTGAGCAGACGGCGGGCGCGTCTTTGCACGCGATAAGCATTGAATTTCAGGGCATCGCGCCATGCCGATTGTCCATACGGGCGCGGCGTCAGTCCAAGTTTTCGCAGTCGGGCATTCGTGGTGTAGACGACCCGACGGCGCTCCGAAGCGGGCGTATCAAAGGTGATGCTGAAAGAGATAGATACTTCGTTACCATTTTTGACCCAATGTGGAGCCGTCACTGGAAAATGCAAGCCAAGTCCCGGTGTCAAGTCAAACTGCTGCGCTTTCTGCTGGTACTCATCTTTATAGGTCAGATTGGCGGTTTCATCCGAAGCGTAAAAGTCTTCCAGTTCAATTTCGGAAAGCATCGCGCGGTCTGCCGGGTCGAAGATATTGATGGTCTTTTCGCCGCGTATTTGCAAGAGGAAATTATATTCCGGGTCCATATGATAGGGGGTAACGGAACCGGGCGAAGAGATAAAGATGAAGCCTTCTCTGGCGCACATACCTCCTTCCACCGGCTCCGAGCATTTGCCGATTTCATCCAGACAGGCATGGAGAAGTTCCCGGTACTGCGGGTCTTTGCTGACGCGCTTTATTACCATCCACGAATGGCAATTCTCTATCTGAGCAATCGTTTCTTGAATGGAAAGTCCATTCTGCGGGCATTTGTATAACCCCTGCCCGACACTAACATCGCCTACGTTATACGAAACATCCTCAGCCGGCATTCGTTTCGATAGCTCAATCAACTCCGGCAATGAAAAGAGGGGATGATGATTGAGATGATGAGTAATCAGAAACGGCTGGCGGTTGAAGTTGTCACGGAACTGGCTGGCGTCCAGTTCAAAAAGATTGTCTTGCTCTGCTGCGTTCGTGGTTGTCGCTGTAAATACCGTTTCAATCTGCATGATAACTCCTTCCGATAAACCTTTTGCTGATATTTACCAATTTATGTGGTAGCAGAGACGGGGCTTCCACCACAGAGACGCGGAGACACAGAGGCGGCACAGAGAAAACCAACGAGGGTTGTACGATGTTATGCTATTCCTCTTCTCTACGCCTCTGCGGTGAACCTTGATTGAAATACACAAAACTCTACTCTCTTCTCTGTGCTGTCTCTGTGTCTCCGTGTCTCTGTGGTTTGTCTTTTTCCGGCTCTCGCAGTTGTACCTTTGTGGTTCTACTTACTTTCCGTCGCAACCATCTGAATAATGGCAACACCGACACCGTTAAATCCGCGAATCGCTTGCCCGTCGAAACCACCAGCGTCTCCATCGTGCGGCGCTGCGTCCACAGGCGGTTAATCATAAAATGTTCCGCGACGGCGCAGGAGTCCATCCACTTAACTGCCGGCATTTGCCGGAAACGCTGCATATTTTCTATCTCTAACAGCACTCCGGGCGAAAACCGCGCATAGCTTTCATCGAAGGCTATTTTGAAGGCGAATGAACCTCTGCCGGTGACAAAATTCAACTTCATGGCTATCGGCTCGCCGTTCAGCTTGAGCGCCAACATCATCAAGCGTTGGTTGGCAAATGCCCCGCTTATCAGCGATTGAAAAAATCGTCTGTCGCTCTCCGCCGAAGCAAAGGCGCTCTTTTCTGAGCCTTTCCAGCCGCTTGCTTCCAGACGCAGGAAATCCTCAACCCAATGGCTTATCTCTTCCGGTTTTTCCAAAGCGACAAATTCAATCTTGCCTTCTTCTGCCAGCCGGTTTTGTTTGCGGCGCAACTCTTTTTTATGCCTTCCCGAAATTCCTTCCACGAAGGTCGGTGCGTGGCTATGCGGTTTGCACAGAGCGCGGTTGAATCGTTCATCTACATGACTGAGGGCGGCACGGCGATTCATTTCATCAATGAGTAATTGATAAAATGCGCCATCTGCGGCGATGTGGCAAAATTCCATCAATTTGCTTTCTGACCCCGCCGATTGCAGCCAGTCGAAAAATAGGCGCAGACAATCGCCCGCCACATCCTTACGAATCAACGGCGTACAAAGAACGCAATAGATGTGCTTCCAGAGGCTCAACGTAGCGACTGGCAAATTGCGATAACTGCGGGAACGCCGAAGCGGAAAGAACCCGCATAACATCTTTTCCCCAAAAGGTCGCAACGGGTCAGGCGCATAGATAAAGACAAAGCGTAGATCTTCTTCTTTGCCGAACGCTTCAACTGCCGGAAGCAATGCCCACGGTTCATAACAGAAATTCGGCTCCAACGCATTATCGGCAAGGCGCTGCCAGGCGCTTATATGTAGCTGCAAGTCCTCAAGTGTGCGAACCACCACAACGCTCATCTGACGCTCCAAGTCGGCAGGACGAGCTTCTTCCGGTTTCCCGGTTCGCGCAGACACAGGCGCAGCAACTACCGCTACGGTTTCTGTAGATAGCGCCTGTTGTTGTAAGTTGCCGCTCATAGTCTATTTATTGCTCTGCTGTCAGGCGGCAGCGTGTGACATCTTCTGCAACCATCAATCCGGCTCGGCGTAGAGAGCTTCAAATCGTCTTATCATAGCCTGCAAACTATAGGCTTCAACAGCCATGCGTCCTTGTGCGCCCATCTGTACGGTTTTGTCGTCATCGCGCAAAATCTCAAGCATCGCGGCGGCAAAACTCGCGGCATCATTGGGCGGCACAACGCGCCCGGTATGCCGGTCTTGCACAACCATTGGTATATCGCCAACCGCCGTTGCAACGATGGGCTTTGCCGCCGCCATCGCTTCCAGCACAGCTATCGGCAACCCTTCGCGGTCTGACGACAAAACAAACAGATCAGCCGCCGCCAATAATCGCGGCACATCTCTACGCACGCCCAACATCTCAACCTGAGCCTTGAGGTTAAGAGAATCAATCATCGCTCGTATTGCCGCTTCTTCGACGCCATCGCCAACCATCAGCAACTTTGCCGCAGGAAGTTTTTTCACCACCTCAGCAAAGGCTTGCAATAACATTTGATGATTCTTTTCAGGAAAGAGCCGCGCCACCATCACAACGATTTTTGCCGCTTCGTCAATCTCTAATGCTGCCCGCGCCTGTTGCTTCGATTCCGTATAATTCGCCGGGTCAACTCCGGCGCGAATGATTTCCAGTTTGCTTGCGGCAATGCCGGCTTTTTCTCGCAATGCCGTTGCGCCGTCTGTGCCAATAGCAATCACTTTATCACAAAAGAACGACAGAACTTTCAAGGCGATAGCGAGCCGCTTGCGTTTCAGAAACTCTACGGAATGCTCCATATGCACGAGCCGCGCTCCGGTCAGTTTTGCGCCGAGCAGACTATAGAAAAGCTGATTGAAGTGATGCGTGTGAATCACCTGCACATCGTTCGTTTTGAAGAGCCGATAGAGCCGCCACATCAATTTCCAGTCAATGCCGTTGCGCCGGTGCATAACAAAATGAGCAATGCCCCGCGCCTCAATCTCCGGCTCCAGCGCCCCGCCTTTGTCCACCGCGCACATTAAACTGTTGAAGCGTCGCGCATCGAGATTAGCGGCAACCGTGAAAGCATACATCTCCGCGCCGCCCGCCACCAATCCCCACGTTACCTGCATAACATTCAGGATTTTGGCTGTCGCGCTCGTCTGCGCTGCTTCGCTTTTGCTCAAAACTTCCATAGACACTCTCACGAAAAAAATGGCGCAACCTGATAATCTCTTATATTGGTTTCTCGCAACATCAATTTCGGGAAGCAGAGATTTGCCCGAAAGAGGCTGCGCGTCTGCTCCCGTTCGACGTGAATGCGCGGCATCGCCAAGCGGTCAAAGTTTTTTTGCTGAACGATGCCTTCATCATAAGATACCGCATAACGATAGCCATGCTTTGCCGCCGCGTCCTTTGTTCCCTGATTGAAACGTCCCTGCTGCCCTGCCGGATAAGCGATTGCTAGTACCTCTTTACCAAGCTGTTGTTCAATCACTTTTTTGCTGGCGCTCATCTCCCAATCGAGTTGTTCGGCGCTGACATTTGCCAGTACCGAATGGGTAACGGTATGGCTGCCGAACTCAATGCCCGTCGCTGCCATGTCGCGCACTTCATCCCAGTTCAGGTGCATTCCGGCAACGCTCGGCAACTCCACATGAAGCGCGGCGGGCAAATCGTCAACCAAGGCGCGGCGCAATTCATCCGGCGTTTGTTTCGCCCATTTCAGTATCCGCGTAATCGCCTGCTGTCGTTGCGCGGCGTTGGTAAATTCCAAGTGTTCATCAGGCATCTCTTTGAAGACTTTAGCGGCAAGCGGCGTCTGTTTCACGCAGTAACAAATGGCATCCCACCAGAATAATCGTTGTTGCCCGATGTGACTGGTGACTAAAAAGATCGTCGCCGGTATGCCAAGCTCTTTCAAGATTGGAAAAGCATTTATGTAATTGTCCCGGTAGCCATCGTCGAAGGTGACAATCAATGCCCGCTCAGACCAGCGGCGATTTTCCTGCTCCAAACAGTGAAGGTCGGCAAAACTTATGACCTCAAAATGCCGCCGCACAAATTTCATCTGCTCGTAAAAATCTTCAATGCTGGCGCTGAGTACGCCGTCATCGAAGGCAAAACTCTTCACGTCAGCATCAAAAACGCGATGATAAGCGAGAATGCGAAGCCCTTTGACATTGCCTTTTGCAACCCACGATAAATTTCGCGCAATCGCATTATCTAATACTCTGGCTGCAAGTTCTCGTTTACTCATACTGCATTCGGGCGATTGGCAAGGGCGGCGCTGTTTTTGATGCCGCGTTTGAGACTCCGCAACCCGTCAATCACTTTTGTCGTGGTACTGTAGATGGTTTCTTTGGTCTTCGATTGCGACAGTCGCACTTGCAACAAGCTGCGGGTTTGCGGCAGCCATTTGAATTTATAGCTATTCGGTTCGCCTTTCAGAAAATCGAATTCCCGACAACCCCGGCGAATGGCGTCTTCAATGGCGAAGCCCTGCACCAGCATTCCCGGACTTTGCAAACCGCTGTCTTTGGGTAGTGTACCGCTTTGGTAATAATAGGTGCGATTGTTGTAGATGAAATTATAGATTGCCGCCAGCGGTTTATCCGGCGTCGCGGCAATAAAGATTTTCACCCAGCCTTTGGTCATCGTCCGCTCTGCAAACAGGCGATGAAAGCGCAGAAATTTCTCGCTGGCAAAGACACCGGGCAAACCGCGCAGCTTCCAGCGTTGTTGGTGCAAGTCCACAAGCAGTTTTAAGCCTTCCTCGTACTCCTCGAAGTTTTCGATGATGCGGACTGCGCCGCCAAGTCTGGCAAAAACCCGCCGGTCATATCTCAATTTCTTTCGCAGATGATGGCTGACATTACAGGAAATCGCTTCCCACGACTCAGTCAACGGCAGATAGATAGATAAATCCTCTTTGACTTTTTGTAAACGGACGCTGTTACGATGGCAAAGTTCCATCAGTAGCGTGTAACTAATTGACTCTTCCAGCAGTTCCGTAAGGAGTATCTCATCCCAATCGGTGTCTGTTTGCAGATATTCCAAAAACCCTTCCAGCGCCGCCGCCTCACGTCCATCGAGCAGAATAAAGTCGAGGTAGTCGGAGCAGATTTCGTCGCTTTCCTCTTCGCCGGAGGCAAGAAATTCCAAGCGGCGAAACGGCAACAAACCGTAATGCTGCACCGTGCGTTTCAATAACGGCGCG
>Ga0187894_10004218_pt1 | contig 15577 bp, 9 predicted proteins | sample GBC1701081metaG_FD_136650 | JGI IMG/M metagenome (GOLD analysis project Ga0187894, IMG submission 136650) | White microbial mat communities from a lava cave in the Kipuka Kanohina Cave System on the Island of Hawaii, USA - GBC170108-1 metaG ... | reverse complement strand
AGTTTTGGAAGGCGACGCGAAATCTTTTGTGAAGTATACCAAAGAGCGCGGGGGAGTATTGGCGGAGGCCTTTGACAAAGGGGTTAGCATCAAAAAGTTTTTCGATGCGATCGAAGAAGACAAGGTCACAGTCAGTACATTTAAGAGCCTCAATGCTTTTTGTCCTTGTGGCCTGGCATCGAACGCCGGAGAGCAGAACGCTCTAGTCAATATGTTCTTCAATCGGCCTGGAGATTTCTTTGATGAGGATGGGCAGGCTCGACGCCAGACGCTCGCTCTCTTACTCGACTTTGTCGCTCAAATTGAGGGTTTTCCCGATGTCGGTGATCAAGGGGTTTCGAATGAAGGGCTTTTCCGGGCATGCGCCTACACGGGCTCTTTACCGGGCGGCAAGACTTGGACGGCGCCGAACGCACTGGAGCCAATTCGGCGGGGATGGATGATCTATCAGCGCAACGAATTGCTATCGGTTGCCTTACAGGGAATCTTCTGGGCTGCGCTGCATGGGCTTATGGAGCAAGGCGGGGTCGTCGAAAATCGTCGGGCCATTAGTGATTGGTTCGTCTCGTCCTTCGCAGAAGCTATCCTGGGGAACAAATGCGGAGAGACATTCGCCGCAGCGGTCGAACGCGTCAGAAAGCGAATGCCGAGGCTCGCCGATTGGGCAGATGAATCTCACGAGATTCATCTCGCTTGGAGGTTGGTTTATGACGCTCAACCGAACGCCGATACAAAGGTTCGCGAGAGTGTTGTCCACCTTGGGATTGATATTTTGCTGGCCCTCGCGTCGAGGAGCACAACTGAGGCCGATCCATATGAAGGCTTTGTCAGCCCGGCGGAACTGACGGATTACCCGATCAATCTATTTACATTTCACGAACGCTCGCGCGGGACCTGGCGTGAGATGCGCCTCGCAGACCTGCTTAGATGGCTCGTCACCGAATGGGGGCTTGACGTCCACTTCAGGGTCGCGCTCCGAAAACTGCGCGGCGAAAGTAAAGACACCTTCCGCATCAGGCCGACCGATGATGGGCTTGAAGTGATCGACGCCCCTCCGCCTGAGTTCAGCAATCCAAGACTGCGACAGGCCTACCATATCCTTTGCGATCTGGGAGCGATGGAACGAGACCAGGAGAATGGGTTGTTGAGCCTGACCGATCTTGGACGCTCACTTTTGGAGGAATACTTTGGCTAAAGAGATCTCTATCTTCGATGAATTCAAGTCGCGAAGTTACGACGCCTCGCTCATCGCCACCTTCAACGCCTTCCTGCCTTTTTATGAAAATGTGCTGCTCCGGCGACTCATAGCAAAAGGCTGCCTGCACAACTTGGTGATGATGGACGCGCGGCAATGCGGCGCTGTGCTTGAAGTTGAAGGCGTGCGGCCAAGGCGCGCCGGCAGAGACTACAGTCTAATGCCGGTTAAAGCAGGCAGCTCTTTCCATCCTAAAATCATCTGCTGGTTGCGCGCGGTCATGGCGTACTGCTGGTAGGTAGTCATAACCTGACGATGTCCGGCTTCGGATTGAATGGCGAACTGACGACCAGGTTCGAGTACGCAGCCGATAAGAACCGTGCCAAAGACTGGGACACCCTCGCCACGTTTCAAAGCGCGTTTCGATTCCTCAAAGATTGGGCGGCCTCGCAGCCGGAAGAAATGCAGGAAATGCTTGAAAAATTTGAACAGTTGGCGCCCTGGCTGCGCGATCTTTTGCCTGCGGATGCGGAATCGTACTTCATTGGATCCCGGAGAAATGGGCCGCCGCTTTGGGATTTGGTTCACGCGAAGCTGCCTGATAGAGCAAGACAGATCACAGTCGTCGGGCCGTTCTTCGACCCTGACCTGGCGTTCCTGCGGAAACTCGAAAAAGAGTATGCCCCGAAAAACATGGTGATCGGTATTGACCCATCCCGAACCGGAATTACTCGCCGGGCTAGGCGGATACTGCCGCGCGCAAAGTTTGTGAATGTGAAGCGGCTGGATCTCGGTAATAAATATGTACATGCAAAAGCAATCCTTTTCGAATCCTCCGGCGGCGAAGAAGTTTTGGTGACTGGCAGCACCAATCCAAGTAGAGCAGCCTGGCTGGCGTCTGACAAGAGAAATGCCGAAGCCGTGGTGATTCAATCTGGGCGTCGTGGGCGTTCACCGGCCTCTGCGCTGGGATTAACGAATCTCGCCGCCGAAGCGGAGCTATCGGCAGAGGATTGGGAGCGGATTAGCGAGACTTCGCCCGACGACGATCCGGGTGATGCTGATAGGCGCCTTCCACTGATTGCCTTTACCACAGATGATGGTTTTGAGATTGCCGGGTTGAGCGCCGGCGAGGAGTCTGTGGATGAGATCAGGGTATTGACCGACGCAGGCGCATCATTGGGCATATGTACGAATCTGGAATTTGACGGCGATCGAATCAAGGCTGAGATCGGGGGTATAGAGAAGACGGCGAATGCCGCTATATTGGAGCTTTGCTCCGGGCCAGCCGTAATTGCTTACGCAATCGTGCATCACCTGGAAGAATTGCAAAACAACAGGGGCACGGATGCGCAACGCGCATTCCAACGCTCGCTCGCCACGCTTAACACTGACTCTCCGATGCTGGAAGACGTGATACGAATCGTCAATAAGGTAATTTTTGAAGACTTCGACGAGGCCGCGATCAAATCGCAAAAGGGAAAATCGGAGCAAAGCGGGGATCCCTCCAACGATTCTGACGATATTTCCGAATTCGAAGTGAGCATTGCCGAAACGAAAAAGGCTAAAAAGCGCAAAAGGTTTTATGCAGGAGGCGACCTGGGATTAATCATCAATGCTTTGATCTACAACCTTGGCGCCGGGCTTCGCGCGGGCGTCGAATCATCAGATCTCATAAGTCGAAGCGAGGAAGAACTCATCAACTCTGAAGATGAAGAGCTTGTGCGAAAGCGCAATGATGATAGCCGCGCCATGGCTGAATTGTGCCGGCGAAAAGTGAAGACTCTGTTGAGGCGAATGATTCAACAGTTTGAAATGGCTTTCGGGGAAGGGGCTAATTATTTGCGGCCAATTCTGCAGCTCGCCGCCGTTCTTGGCGTAATAAATTTCCTCCGTAATCAGGCTGAAACCGCGGCATGGGTTCCGCGAAGGAAAGGCCTCCTGCCCATAGAGGCGCTGCAAAATCTTTTCAATGAATGTAGTTGGTTGTACTCGCGCCAGAGCGGCTTTTTGGAAGAGGCTATCGTCAAGTTGGGCGACGCCGATTGTAGAGAAATATCGGTCGTTCGCGGGCTTCTCATGTGGCTTGCCTGGGAATCTGGATTGGATATTGAAACAGTATTGAGCCGCGACGATGATGATGAAATATATTCCAGGCTTTTGGGATTGGAGCAGCTTTTACACCTGGCTCCGGATGTTCTGGGAGATGATGAAGCCGTTGAGATCGCCCGACAGGCAATTGCACGCCCTGATTTGCTGGACAAGTACAAGGGATGGCTTGCCAAACATCAGATCTGGTCGGAAAAGATCGTCGAACTGATCCGGAATCCGGAAAAAATAGTAGCTCTCCGTCGCGAGCCTGAACTTGGGGACGTTGTCCGGCGCACTCGCGGAACTGATTGTCCCCTCACAGTCGTTCTCGAACGTAACGGCGACAAGGTAAATCTCGGAGAGAAGATAGATGCCTGGTACAAAGTCGAGGTCGTAGAAGTGATCGATATTCCAATGTTAACCAGTCGTGGCTCAAAGCATGAAAAATGGTCGCCTGATGATTGGAGACGAATGTTAGGGTATTGAAAGGGACTGCAGGCATCACCCCGGCGCCTGACAGTCAATATAATTCTTCAGTCACTGCGTCTCATACTCTTTCCTCACCATTTTTTCCCCTCAAAGAAAAAGCGGTCAGCATTGTGCGGGCAAGCCATCGCCCACGCCGGTGGTTTGTGTACAACGCGCTTCGTTCATCTACGAGGAGGAAGAATGTCAGCTGTCACCGTTGATCAGATAAACAAAATCATAAAGAGTTATTTCAAGACCCGAGAGCTGCGCAAACCTGTTATCGACCATGTACTCACGCTCGTCAATAGGCACGTGGAGGCGTGCAGGACATATGACGTCACGCCGAAAATTGCTAAAACAGTGATTGAAGCGGTTGAAGACTATCACCTGAAAAAAGCGACTGGCATCTCGGTGATCGACAGAGCGCCGGACGAAACCTCGTTCCCGGCGACGATATTTCTTCAATATCTCTCTCCTCGCGAGTGTCGTACGCGGAATGGAGAGAATGGATCCTGACGGAATAAAGTACTGAGAGGCCATATTGATCTCCGCTTCGTCCCGCCAAACCGGCCCAGGAGCAAAAACCTCTCAACAGCGCTTATTCAAGAACAAAGCGGGTGACAATACGCAAAAGGAGGGTTGGCGCCGTGGTCGAACACGAAATTATTCCAAACCGCGACGGGTACAGTGTGCGCATTTACGACTCTCCGGCCGGTGGCTGGCGCATTCTCTTCTGACAGGAGGAATGAGCAATCGGGACCTACACGACGTATGAAGGTGCGATGGCGGGCGTGCGGATTTATGACCGCTCGGATAATACTGTTTTGTTCGAGGTGGAGCTGGAGGCTTGAGGTTTACCACCGATCCGCGCGCACGGAAATTGCGCTCGATGGCTGTGGCTTACCTTCGTTAGTTCGGTTCGGCGAGCCGGGTCATTGGGCTTATGCCACTTTTACCCTATCGGAAGACTTCGTCAAACACTCCCGCCTGAAGATAATCGGTTATAAAAGAGGGGAACCTCTTTACAGCGCGGGTTGGAGCGCTTCCGAATAAAACTGGAAATCCTCGCCTGATCCCATCAGTGAGCTTCTTTCGTTGAGACGACGGGGCAATGATTGCGGCTCTGGCTCTGATGGCCGGCATCGCTGGTGGGGCTGAAGCAATTGCGATCCCCGAGGATAAGTCGAATCCTGAACTCATTCCCGGCCGATTGCCAACGCAGCGGCGCGCTGACCGCTCATCATAGCTCAGTGAACTGTCCTGTTTCGCCCCTCAAGATCGGCCGCCTCGCCCGCGAAGAAGAGCGTGTCTTCAACCGGCTCGGCCAGCGATCGCACGACGTCCAGCCCGCCAACGGGGATGTAGCTGTATGCGCCGCGCGCGTAGGAGTCGGCCTGCCAGTCGTGCGTATACCAGGCGACGAGCAGGTCTGCCAGCCGGTCGCGCCCTTGTCCGAGCAGGCGAGCGAGTGAGTCTAGCGTCTGCCTGACGAAGAACTCTTCACCTCGCAGAGCGGGTCGCTCCGCCGCCGGCCCGCCGGCCCAGCCTGTGAGAATGTGCGCGAGCGCGGGGTGGGAAGTTCACCATGTTGGAAAGTATTCGTCGAACGAATGCAAAAAGCCGAGGGCTGCAGGCCCTTGCCTGCGGGTTGAGCCTGGAAGCGCCCCTTTTACCAGAACCGCTCGCGGAAGCGAAGTACGATTTTCGTCACAGATCCCATCGCTAGCTTGCCAACGGCCTCCTGTATTTCCCTCAATTCTGGCTTGAAGCGCACGGCGCCCAGCGCGTCCGGCGGCGCTTGCAGCGCCGAGCGGAAGTGTGATGACCGCGCGCCAAGCGCGAAAGTGTCCCAGTGACTGGCCGGCGCGTGGGCGGACGCTGACTTCGACGCCGCCGCGACTCCACTTGATTTCGTTGGCGATTACACCGAGTCGCAGCATGACCCTCTGCGGATCGCAACCGGCGAGCAGCCAGTCGGCGAGGCGGTCATAGCCGTTCAGGATACGGAACACGGCGGCGGCACTGACGGCGGACGCGACGCCCTCCATCGCGCCCAGCGTGGCCACGCTGATGTGGCTGGCGCTGGCGGTGTTGAAGCCTTCGACGTAGTCGAGGGCGAGACGTTTGATTTTCTGTTGGTTTTCGGCACCGTACTTCTCTTCGATGAACTCCTGGAACGATTGGTCAGGCGTGCCCGCCTCGATCATCTGTTTAACGATGGTTTCCCACCGCGACCAGAAGTCCGATTCTTTGAGCGCGCCGTCAATTGATTGCCAGTGACTATCAGTGACCTCAACGGCGGTCAGTGCTGACGCCTCCACCACATCCTAGAATTCGCGCGGCCGTCTATGAATGAATTCGGCGCCCAGTTCGATAGGTACAGGCAACGAAGGACCGTGACGGGTAAAGATTTGCAAAATAAAGGGCGATTTCGATTGCGGAATTTGAATAAATCGGCGACGATTTCTCCGGCCAATCAGCAAACCCGGCCCGTGACATTCATCTTCCTATTTGGTGTCATTTGCCACGAAGAAGGATGGGATCGGAGGCAAGATGAAAAAGCTGCGCGATCTATTTAAGGAAGCGATTGAGCAAGAAAGATTTAGGGTTAAAGAACCTGAAGAGGTGTTCCAAGCCTTCTTTCAGGAATGTCGCCGCCGCCTTCGCAGCGATGTGGATGGGCTGAGTTTCCCCTGCCAACGAATCTATCTGGAACTACACGCCTCTACGGAGACTCTCCGTGAACAATACGAAAGCAAGTTTTTGCTCGATGATCGTATCAAACGTGAGTTGATCGAATACCTGAAACAGCAGGGATGCGGAGAGATCAACAACCTGGAGGTCAGAGTCACACTGGCCAATAATAATGATAATCCTGCGCTTATTGAACGTGGATATGCCGCAGTTTTCAAGAGGGTCGTGAAGACAATTTCCAAAGCCGAACTTAAAATCTTGGATGGTGAAGCGACGAAGAAGCGCTACTCGCTTACTAGAAACATCTATAACATTGGCCGAGAGGAAAAAGGCAGTGTTGCTAAACACCGCCGTGAGCGCCGCAACGACATTGAATTCCTTGAAACCGAAGCCAAAGCCAATCAAGGAGTCTCGCGCAATCACGCCCACATCAAACTAAACTCGTCCCGGGATGGATATGTCGTCTTTGATGATGTGAGTAAAAACGGAACCAAAGTCGAACGCGACGGCATGATGTATAAGGTTGATGGGAACCGGGGTGTTGAATTGAGAAACGGAGACATCATCTACTTCGGTGATGCCCAAGCGCGATTTTTGATCCAGTATTTGGAAAAAGAGATTTCCTGTTGATCTCTTCTGGGGAGACTCCGATCCCCAAAGATGAATTTGTGGTCTTATGGCCATCAGAGGAGCCAGGCATGAGTAGTATAGGTGATGACATCATCGATCTTTTTGCCGACGCCGCAATTAACGAGGCGGTGAAGATTGGCACGAAAGTTCTCATGCCCACCACTTACCAAGTCTATCTGCACAAAGACGATTATAAGAAGGTGATGCCAATCTTTCCGCAAATTCGTGAAGAAACGCGGAAGCGGTTTGAATACAGAGTCAAACGAAACAACAGATTTATCTCACTCAAGAAGAATTTCTTGAGCCTGTTTATCCCTATGTGGCTCGCTGATTTATGGGAGCCGGCCGAACGGCTCAGAAATCCGGCTGAATGGATTCCGCCTAGAGACGGGTGGCAGATTCTCTCCCCGATCGTATCTCCCGATGTGGAAGAGGGGGAGCCTGGTATCGGTATCCAGTTGGTCCTTCCTCAGCGGGGAGATGTGATGAATGGCAATATGACCAGGTCCATCAGAATTTCTGGCCGTGACAGGAAAAGAGTGGTCACGGATACCATTGGCTATTCAACTGCTCGCTCCGACGATAACCGTTTTGCTGACAGCACAGTAGCCGATTCATTCCTTACTGAAACGGATTTTGATGCGGGCTTAACCTATGCCGTGATCCGTTATCGAGATGAAGAAGGCGAGAAAGAATATCGTATCAGGAAGGAGCGCGTAATCATCGGACGCGGTAGCTATGATAAACAGGTTGATGTCGAAGTGGCGACCAGCAATAAAGTCTCCCGTCAGCATTGTGTCATTAAGCGCGATTCGCGTGGGAAGTTTCTGATCGAGGATACCAGTAAAGAAGGAACCTGGTTGGGTGAAGAGAAGGTTGATCCGGAAAAAGCTGCTGTCCTACCACCCAAGGCGCGAATCAGCTTGGCCAAGGTCTTGGATTTGGAGTTTGAGGTTGCGGACGCCCAGAGGACGATATGACATGGCTCTATTTTTCGCGCTACTTCTTTCTGCTTCTTTTATTACTGGTAATGCTCGGGTTAGCCATTGCCAGCCTGGTGAGTAAAGCATGATGGGTAAAAGCACATCAGCGGCTGAAACGCGGTTTCTAGCCTCCGGCAATACCAATGTCGGCAGGGTGCGCAAAAGCAACGAAGACGTGTTTTATTGCGATGATGAACGTGGCATTTTCATCGTCGTTGACGGGATGGGCGGGCACAACGCTGGTGAAGTCGCGGCCAGAATCGCCGTTGATACGGTCAAGCAGGTTCTGTGCGAATCAATAGATTGCGCGGAGGAAAGGCTTCGCAGGGCGATCATCAAAGCCAACAATGAAATTTATGCCCGATCGGAATCAAACCCAGACTGGCAGGGCATGCAATGTGTGCTTACCGCAGCGGTGATAGAAGGCGATATGCTGACTATCGGTCATGTGGGTGACACCCGGCTCTGCAAAATCCGCGGGGGTGAAATCAGGAAAGTCACTCGTGATCATTCGCCAGTCGGAATCCTCGAGGAACTGGACCAAATCTCTGAGATCGAAGCGATGCGGCTTCCCAACCGCAACGAGGTCTTAAAAAGTCTCGGCAGCGAAATTCGGGCAGAAAACGATCAGGGATTTGCCGATATTGACCGGGAAGAAATCCAAGTCGGTGATGCGATTTTGCTATGCAGCGATGGCTTGAGTGATTTGCTGACCTCGGAGCGAATAAGACGGGTCATTGAGGAGCACAACGGATACCCCGCCGCGATCGTGAACAGCTTGATAGAGGCAGCTAACGAAGAGGGTGGCAAAGACAATATTACTGTTGTTTATGCTCAGAGGATTTCAAATGACAGCAAAAAGCGTGGGATGGCAGGACTTGCGGATTGGGCGCTGGCGTTGCCAATCGGGTTTCTATTAGGCGTTGCCGTAGTAAGTTACATCAGGGGAGGTTTTATCGGCAGAAACGAAAAGACTGAGGGTAATAAACCTCTGCCGGCTGAGGTAATCGTTAAGCCCTCGGCGCCCGCTGCTGTGAGCTCATCTAAATTGCCTGATCAAATCTCTCCCGCGCAACAAAACGGCGGAGAACAACAGCCCCTAAATTCAGGTGAAGAGATTGCTACATACACAAAGACTTTAGACCTACAAAAGAAAACAATCGCTCAAACATTCTATCTTAGAAGCCAAGCTTATCGAAGCAGGGGGCAGAGAGAGCAAGCCAGGCAGGATTGTAGACAAGCAAAAAGATTTGATCCAAGTCTGGTCTGTGGACAGCAATCTGTGAGTACAAATCGTTAGCTACAAGGTTTTTATAGGTGTATTGGCGTCTTGCGGCAGCGCAAGAGAGAGGAGGCGACATTGCTACGACCCGGGACCGTTGTTGGAAGTTACGCGCTCATTGAGCGAATAGGATCAGGCTCATTTGGTGAAGTCTGGAAGGCCGAGAAGAAAAACACCGTTTCCTCGCGGGCGGTGGCAATCAAGTTTCCCAAACGCTCGGAAGTGAATCGGGATCACATCGAGTCAGAGGCGCGCAATTGGGAAAGGGCGAGCGGGCACCCTAATGTCGTGCTTTTCATTGAAGCCATTGAATGCCCCGACCCTGAAGCTACCTACAGTTCCGATCCGACAGAGACTCTTTTTCTGATTGTCAGCGAATACATTCAGGGCGGATCACTTGAAAAATGGTTGGATCGCAACGACGGCAAATCGCCAACGATCGAATCCGCCATCAAACTGATGACCGGAATATTGCTCGGGTTGAACCACCTACACCAGAACAAAATCATCCACCGCGATCTAAAACCTGCGAACATCCTCTTGCAGGAAGACAACCCCAGGCTCGTGGACTTCGGTCTTTCGCGCGTGATAAGCAGTTCGTATTCGAGCCGCCGTTCAGGGACATTACTTTACATGGCCCCAGAAGCTTTTCATGGCAAGCGGACAGTGCAAACGGATATTTGGGCGGCCGGTGTTATGCTTTACCAGATGCTGACAGGGAAATTTCCCTTTATTGGTGATAGTGACGCAGAATTGATGTATTCCATTTTGGAGAGTGAACCACAACAGTTCCCGAAGAGCGTGCCCGAATCGCTGGAACGAATCATCTTCATAGCGCTCGCCAAAGAGCCTAGTCAAAGATACTCGACTTCGCTTCAGATGTTGGAGGCAGTCAGAGCATTCGACGGATCGAAGGCGGAGCCAGATAATGAACCAGAGCCACTGGTCGCCGCTCAGATTGGTGATAATAAAGCAGAGACGTCAACTCCCCAAGCAAAAATCGAAACTTTCCCTCCCAGCAAGAAACCACTCGGAGCTACTATTCAGGTCGCCCCGGCTAGGGTTGTGAACCCTAAACGTTCCAACATGGTGAAATGGATATTCGCAGTGCTAGGGATGTTGATCTGCGTAGGCGTTGTCGTCGCTTTGATCAACGTAACTACACCAAATGGACCGGGGCCAACCCCTCCTGGGGAGCCGGCGTCTTGGTCCCCGGGTAAAGAACACCCAAAGTATCCGAATGTCTTCGCCTCCGAGACCAAAGGCTCCTGGATACCTGCTCCAGGCTATGATTGGGTCAACCTACCTGATATCGACAAAGGCGACCTTCGAGTACGTTGGGCCCCGGGCAAAGAACATCCAAAGCATCATCACGTCATCGCCTCTGAAACCGAACGCTCATGGGATCCTGCTCCCGGCCATAAATGGTTCAATAAAGACCTCTTTGAGGTCAGTTGGTCCCCCGGCCAAAAACATCCAAAGTATTCAAACGTCGAAGCCTCTATAACCGAACATATCTGGGAGGCTGCTCCCGGCTACACATTCGTTAACCCGGATGATAAAAACGACCTTAGAGCTATTTGGTCCCCAGGGAAAGAACACTCAAAGCATTCAAACGTCATCGCCTCTGAAACCGAAGGCTCGTGGGATCCTGCTCCTGGCCATAAATGGGTCAATAAAGACCTCTTTCTGGTTAGTTGGTCCCCAGGCCAAAAGCATTTAAAACATCCAAACGTCGTAGCCGCTGAATCCGAGCGTAACTGGGTGGCCGCTCCCGGATATAAATGGATCAACCCAGATGATAAGGACGACCTTCGAGTGATCTGGTTGCCGGGCAAAGAACATTCAAAGCATCCACATGTCCGTGCCTCTCAAACTGAACGATTGTGGGAGCCCGCCCCAGGCTACAGATGGGTCAACCAGAATGAGGGCGAGCTTCGGGATGATAAAAGCGACCTTCGAGTTTGTAGGTGCCCGCGACCGGGATTCAGGACTAAATTTCTGAGCAGGACGACATCAGGTAGCGCAACACGCAGTTGATTGATCGATTGCTACATGTGGCTCTTCCAAAGGGCTCCATGCTCTAGTAGGAGAACGCTTCAGTCGTGCGGCTCAACCAATTGATCTTAAGGTACGATCACAGTCGCGGATTCAATAACTCTGCGTGTTTTTCTCATTAATCCGACTCGACTATGAAATCTGCAACTCGACGTATGACTCAAACTCAAGCCAGTAGCTCAATCATCACTACCCGAATCGGCGAATTTTTCAGCCTGCTTTTCTCTTCGTTCGTAATGATTGCAGGACTATGGCTGGTTTATCAAGCTAAGTCATCGAATCCGCAGAAGACAGAATTCGACAAAGTCCAGGAACTGATTAAAACAAAGCAACTCATAAATCTGAATGCGGTGGGGAGCAAAACTGACCTGCTTGGAAAGCCTGGCGAAAATTCTCCGCTCTCCGAGGTCTTCACTGAATACCAGGATCAGATAACTGTCGCCAACCTGATTGTAGACCATTTAGCCGATCTGAAGAAAAAAGGCGCAGGTTTTGAGCGTTTTGGCATGCTGAGCGCAATCCGAATCAACCGCAGCGATATTGAATGCAAGAGGGAATTGGCGTTTTTAAGGCAAAGGCTACAAGAGTCGCGACGTCCCGCAACGATAAGGCCGATCAGAGAAAGGTTGAAAAAAGAGATCGTTCATGACCCAACCAAGCTGGAGGCAGCTAGAACGGATCTAGCCAAGGCCAATGATTTATATACAAAGATACATGTAGAGGAGGCTCGTAAGAGAGTTGGTAAATCCTGCGGAGATTCGAATTCAGGAGAGGACAAAACCCCGGAAGGGATCCCGGGAAAATTAATAACGCCATTGCTTGAATTGGAGCTCAAAGATAATTACGAACAGGCAAAGGCGACCGAAAAGAACGCTCCCCCAGGATTCTTTCAACAGGTGGCCTCCAGGCTGCTTTTACAACGCCGTGACCAGCCGAAGGATTTGAGTCTGATCTCTTATTCACAGGCGATAAGGTTGAAACCGCATTTCATTGTGCGTGACCCGGCGGAGTTTCGTTCGTCGCTTATTGTGTGGGCTGCGCTCATGATCCTGGTCTTTTACCTGATTCATTTCTTCTGGAAGTTCACGCGATTTCGCTGTGATCAAATCATCCTGCCTGTCATTCATCTGCTCGTCGGATCGGGATTCGTGATGATGGTCAGTTTGCGTGATCTGCTGCGCGATCAACTCCTATTCAAGAGCTTTGCCCAAGGGGTAATCCTCGGCGGGGTTGGAATGCTGGTGACTCAGCTCGCATTTCACTTCCTGCGCCAACAGAAAGGGCGATTCCTGTCTCCACGATTGAGTAGTTATTTCCCAAAGACCCGCTTGATCTTGAGGGCATCGACGAGAGTTTTCATGACTCTGGCGTCGCACATCACAGACGGCCTAAAAACCAGACTGCCGCGGTTGTACTCGGTTTCAGACTTTCTTGCGCGCCCAATTATTGAAAGTCCCGCGGCATTGATCCCGCTGAGCCTTGCTGTTTTGCTCGCCACCCTGCTCTTCTTTTTCGGCTCGGCGCCGGGTGAAGCCGGAGAGCAAGGGGTTAAAGTAAACTTGGGCGAGATGCAACCCGTAGAGATGATCAAGATCCTGGTGATCGTCTTTCTGGCCGGCTACTTTGACGCTTTGTGGAGGCTAATCCGCGATTTAAATCAGAAGGGAGAAACGCCACTTTCAGCCGTGATGGAGAAGATCGGAATTCCGCGATTGCGGTATTTCCTTCCCGTCGTTTGCGCAATGGGACTGATACTGCTCTTTCTCTTCGCGATCAAAGACCTCGGCCCGGCTCTAGTGCTGGCGTTGACGTTCCTGTCGCTTTATTTCATCGTTCGCAGCAAGCCGGGGCTTATCATCGGCGGCCTCGGTATATTCGTGGGGATCGTCGCGCTGGGATATACGATGCAAACCCCCATGACAGTTTACAAGCGCATTCAACTCTGTTTTTCGCCTTGGGGGAACGGGCTACCGGGCGGCGACCAGATTGCGCATTCGCTCTGGGCTTTTGGCGCCGGTGGGGTGACTGGAACGGGAATGGGACTTGGCGATCCCTCGCTCATTCCCGCGGGACATACTGATTTAATCCTCTCATCGTTCGGCGAGGAGCTAGGCTTTTTCGGGCTAGCGGCCATCTCCATTCTATATATGATACTGATCCAGCGAGGGTTGCGTGCGGCGCGGATGGCGTCGAACCTTTATCTATTCTTTTTAGCGGTGGGACTGACCCTAATTACGGTCTGGCAGATACTGCTCATCTCTTGCGGCATTCTGGGATTGGTCCCTCTCTCCGGCGTGGTTTCTCCATTTTTGAGCTTTGGTAAAAGCTCGATGGTCGCCAACTTCATTATCTTTGGACTGCTGATATCGATTTCCGCGACTGGAAGGCCCGATCCCATCACAAAACCTTTCCGGGCTCCATTGAAAGTTGTCACTTTAGTACTGATGGCCATATCGATGATCGTGATGGCAAAGGTCGGATATATTCAGACAATTGGTAGAAGGGAGATTCTGATCAAAGAGGCTCTTGCCAAGTCGGAAGGCGGGCATTACTTCCAACACAACCCACGTTTGGATGTCGCCAGACGAATGTTACCGATGGGAACCGTCTATGACCGGAATGGTATCCCATTGGCCAGTAGTGATTGGAAAGAGATCGAAAAATTCCGCGACAAATACAGGGAGCTCCGTGTTCCCTTGGACAAGAATTACTCAAGGTCAGACGACCGCCATTACCCTTTTGGTGATGAACTATTCTACCTGCTTGGCATGGCTAACAGGCCGACGAAGTTTGAGGGTGGCACCTCTCGGAATGCGAATTACCTGGAAGACAAATACGATGACCGTTTGCATGGCTACAACGCGAAGCCGGACCTAGTATCCGTTCAGGTGCTGGAATATGACGAGCTCGCCGATAAGTTTTTTTTGGTAAGCAAGGATCGTCTTTTGAAACGAGATTACCACGAATTGCTACCCCTTTTGCTTTACCGCAACAACCCTGACAGGGAAGAAGTCAAAACTCTGTTGAATCGGAATCGTGACATTAAGTTATCTATTGATGTGGCGTATCAATTGGAAGTCTCAAGGCTGCTCGGGGAAGGTATCAAAAATGCAGGGCAAGAGCAGGGCGGTGCAGTCGTAATAAATGCAGAGACAGGAGAGGTTCTAGTCAGTGCGAGCTATCCGCTGATCCCGAGAAAATGTACAGAGTGTGATGGACTAAACAAGCAACTTGACCGAGCGCAAAAGGATAAAGAGAGGCCTGGCTCAGCGTTCAAGGTGCTCACGGCAATTGCCGCGGCGCGTAAAGACCCCAGCTTACTGAAAGCTTATGATTGCAGAGGCAAAGTTAAAGATGGTCAAGGCAATATTATTACCGATATGAGGGACCACGTTAAACCGGCCAGGTATGATTTCACAGAGGCGATGAGCCTATCTTCAAACGTCTACTTTGCGCAACTGGGACTAGCTGTTGGCGAACACGATTTAGTCGAAACCGCGCAGTTCTTTGAGATTGATACAAACTATGACAACAAGTCCCCGTTGAAAGTTAAGAGAAACTTGGCCTATGCCTCGATTGGCCTGGAAGAAGTAAAGAGCAACCCGCTTGAAATGGCGCGTGTGGCCGCAACCATCGCCAACAATGGAGAAATGCCACCGGTCAGATTCGCCCTCGATGATCAGAGGGAACCATCAATTAAGATCATCAACAAGAAAGAGGCTACCAAAATCGCTGAGGCAATGCGCAAAGTAGTAACAGAAGGAACAGCGAAAGAGGAGCTCGGGGAGACAACAAACATCGCTGGCAAAACAGGAACCGCAGACGTCGATGTTAAAATAAATAACAAAATAGTCAGGCTTAACAATGGCTGGTTTATCGGTTTCAGCCCATACAAGCCGGATGGATCTCGGAAGATTGCCTTTGCAGTAATGATTCCAAAAGTAACAGGCCATGGAGCTAAGGTCGCCGCGCCGATTGCTAAAGGCATCGTCGACGCAGCTCCATCAAGAGCAAGGCGTTGAGGCATCACTCTCCTCACCGATTGCCCGATTAATGGCTCTCCCGTAATTCCCGTGGTAAGCCCTATAGATTGTGGTTTCCGTATTCGGGCCGTGGATATGGACCATATATAAATCAACAGTTTACGGCGACAAGTGTTACGGTCTTGAACTACGT
>Ga0187894_10004217_pt1 | contig 15580 bp, 15 predicted proteins | sample GBC1701081metaG_FD_136650 | JGI IMG/M metagenome (GOLD analysis project Ga0187894, IMG submission 136650) | White microbial mat communities from a lava cave in the Kipuka Kanohina Cave System on the Island of Hawaii, USA - GBC170108-1 metaG ... | reverse complement strand
GGCGGCGTCGGCGAACATCACCTGCACGTCACGGGCGCGCGTCTCGCGCCCGTTGACCTTGTAGAGCGAGCCGTGACCGCGCTCGATGCGGCGGATCACCTCCAGCTCGTCGCTGTCGTTGAACACCGCCGGCGCCGTGCGGTTCTTGTTATCCAGCTTCAGCAGCACTTCGGCGATGTTGCGTGCCGGCCGCTGGCCGGTGCCGCCGAAGATGACGTCCTCCATCTCGGAGCCGCGCATCTGCTTGGCCGAGGTCTCGCCCATGACCCATTTCAGGGCCTCGACGAGGTTCGACTTGCCGCAGCCATTGGGACCGACAATGCCGGTCAGGCCCGGTTCGATGCTGAGTTCGATCGGATCGACGAACGACTTGAAACCGGACAGGCGGAGCTTGTTGAACTGCACGTCGGAACTCACCCAATGGAGAACGCGGAACGCGGCCGCTTACTTTATCAGCTTGGCCAGAGCCTCGTCCAAGGCTGCAACGGAGCGGGCTCCGTTCCAGCGCTGGCCGTTGATGAACAGGGCCGGTGTCGAATCAACGCCGGCCTTCTCGCCGATCTGCCGCTCGGCCACGATGTCCGTCGCGAGCTTCTGGTCGGCGAGACACTTCTTGATGTCGGCTTCGGTGATGCCGGCGATGCGCAGCGTCTTGCCGAGCTCGGCGATCGGCTCCTTGCCGGCGGCCCACTGGGCCTGGCTCCGGAAGATGACGTCGACGACACCGAAATAGCGCTCGTTGCCCGAGCACTCGGCGATCTGCGCCGCCTGCAGGGCGATCTGGTCGAGCGGGAAGTCGCGGTAGACGAACCGGACCTTGCCGGTGTCGACGTACTTCTCCTTCAGCGCCGGCAGGGTGTCGGTATGGAAGGCAGCGCAGTGCGGGCAGGTCATCGAGGCATATTCGATGATCGTCACCGGGGCATCGGCGTTGCCCATCACATGGTCGGTGGGGGCGACCTGGAGCTCGGCCGGCGCCTGGGCCAGCTGCACCGGGCCCGACGGGCCGGGGGCGGCGCGCAGCGTCGCGCTGGGGGAAACAGCCCCCAAAATTGCTGCGGCGCACAATGTGCTGCCCGCCAGGATCAACATCTTACGCATCGAACCCCCTTTAGCCCCCATATTTTGAGAGCTAGGCATGTGTAAAGTCAACGAAACCGGTTTCCGGTTGTCCACAAAATGTCGGCCGAATGTGGCGCGCCCGTAGCAGGCCCAGGGGGCGGTGGTCAAAACAACTTGAAGACAGCGTGCCCGGGTCGCCCTTACCGCCGGGTCAGGATCGCCCGGCCCAGCCTTTCGAGCGCCTGGCGCAGGGCGTCATCGCCGATGGTGGCCACCTGTTCGCGCAGCGCGCGTTGGCGGGCCGCGTCGAGCGGGCGCGGCGATGGCGGCGGGCCGGGCGGCGGGTTGGGCAATGGGCCCTGGATGATCTGCAGGCGGCCGACGGCGGGATATCCGAAATAGCCGTTGATGCGCTCGATCAGCTGCGGCGCCAGGTGCTGCAGTTCCAGCGCCAGCGGTCCGTCGACCCGCAGCTTCAGCGCGCCGCCGCCGGTGGCGCCGCTGGCCTTGCGGGCGCCGCGCGCGTTGGGCGGCGCCGGGGCGCCGACCAGGCGCTCGGGCAGGCTGTGGCGCGCGATCTCGGGACCGACGATCAGCGACCATTCGGCCCGCAGGCGCGCGGTCGCCGTGCCGCGCCGGCGCGCCAGCGGGCCGGTCAGCCGGCTGACATGGGCGCCGACGGACTTCAGCCCGCCGCGCCGGTCCAGCTCGATCTCGCGTTCCTCGTCGGCCATGAGCGAATTTACGCCGGATGTGTCGCCTCGGCGACACCAACGACACAAAGCCCGACTGGCACGACATTCGCGCGATACAGGCCGGCTGTACACCTCCTGCCATTACGGCACGTCCCTGGCGGACGGCCCCACATGGAGGAGAGGACAATGAAGCGCAGCAAGCACGGTGCATTGAAGGCGATCGCTGTTGCGGTGGCGATGACGGCGACATCCATCACCCTGGGCATGGCCAGCAGCGCGCGGGCCGAGGTCGTCGCCCGCTACGATGCCGACCAGTGGCTGGTCGAAGCCAACGCCTCGGACGGCGCGTTCCAGAACTGCACCGTCACCGCCGACTACGGCCGCGGCGCCAAGGTGATGTTCATGCTGACCCGCGAGGGCAACTGGGGCATCGGCATCGTCAACCCCAGCTTCAACCTGAATGCCGGCATGACCGGTCAGGTCGCGTACTGGATCGATGATGGCCGGGCGCGCAGCGGCAAGGCCAAGGCCTTGAGCGCGAAGTCGCTGATGGTGATGCTGGCCGCCTCCGAACAGCTGTTCGACGAGATCCGCAGCGGTTCGCGGATGTACCTGAAGGTCGGCGACGAGACGTTCAACCTGACGCTCAACGGCACCAACACCGCCCTGGCAGCCCTGGTCGGCTGTGCCCGTCGCCATCAGCAGAACGCACGCGCGTCCAACTGAGAAAAGTTTGATGGAACGCCATGCGGCTCTGGCCCGTTAATCTCGCATGGGTACGGATCCGGAGGTCACGATGTCCGATACGCTGACGAAGCTGCATCAGTTCAGTCTGGGCTTCAGTGACGACGGACGGATGTGCCGCATGGTGTTCATCGACGACCAGGCCCGTTCGGTCGAATGCCTGGCCGATTTCAACGAGTTCACGCAGTTCGTCTCGCGTCTGTGCGATGCGGCCACTGAAATGGCCAAGCGTCAGACACCGGACGAGGCGGTCGAACAGGAGACGTTCCCCGGCATATCGGTGGCGCTGGCGTCGTTTCGTGCCGATCCGCAGACCGGCCAGGTCCAAGGTGACCTGGTCACCGACACCGGCGATTCATTCACGCTGCAACTCGGCCCGTCGCTGGCGGCGCACATCGCGCGCGATCTGGTGCTGGCATTGCCCACCGGTTCGGCGAACTGACGGGAGGGGCTGATACAATTCACAGGGCACTGCGGCCGCGGTCTTGTGTTGGCCAGCGACTTGTGATGGGTGCTTGTCATTTGTAGGCACCCATGCCCGATACTGTCGAAACCATTTCCCAACAGATGCCATCGCCCGGACCGACGCCGGACGTGCATGCCGGACGACTGCTGGCCTGGTACGACCGGCACCGCCGCACCTTGCCGTGGCGCGCGCTGCCGGGCGAGAAGGCCGATCCCTACCGCGTGTGGCTGAGCGAGATCATGCTGCAGCAGACCACGGTCGCGACGGTGGGCGCCTATTTCGACGCCTTCCTGCATCGCTGGCCCACGGTGCGCGATCTGGCGGCGGCGCCGCTCGACGATGTGCTGCATGCCTGGCAGGGACTGGGCTACTACGCACGCGCCCGCAACCTGCACGCCTGCGCCCAGGCCGTCGTCGCGCGCCGTGGCGGCCACTTTCCCGATGACATCGAGGCGTTGAGCGCCCTGCCCGGCGTCGGCGCCTACACCGCCGGTGCGATCGCTGCCATCGCCTTCGACCGGCAGGCCAGCGCCGTGGATGGCAATGTCGAACGCGTCATTGCGCGTCTCTATGCGCTGGAGACGCCGCTGCCGGACGTCAAGCCGGCGATCCGTGCCTTCGCCGAGCAGCTGGTGCCGGCCAGCCGGCCGGGCGACTACGCGCAGGCGATGATGGATCTCGGCGCCACGGTATGCACACCGCGCGCGCCGCGCTGCGTGCTGTGTCCGGTCGTCGACATGTGTGTCGGCCGGCGGCTGGGTGTCGCCGAGCTGCTGCCGCGCCGGCGCGCCAAGGCGGCGCGCCCGGTGCGTCAGGGCATCGCCTTTCTCCTGGTGCGCAAGGACGGTGCCGTACTGCTGCGCCGCCGGGCACCCAGCGGCCTGCTGGGCGGCATGATCGAGGTGCCATCCAGCCCCTGGCGCGAGGGTGCGCTCGATCGTGACGACTGCCTGTCGGCCGCGCCGGTGTCGGCCAAGTGGCGGCGCCTGCCTGGCATCGTGCGCCACGTCTTCACGCACTTCGAGCTGCGCCTGGAAGTCGTCGCCGCGCATGCGCCCACGGCCCGCATGGCCGATGGCGTCGCCGACACACAGTGGTGCGCCATCGACCGGCTGGGTGAAATGGCATTGCCCACGGTGATGAAAAAGATCCTGGCACATGGGCTGAAGGCGTTGGCCGATCCGGTATTGCCAACGTCCTCATGACAGGCAAAGTACAGATCCCGATTGCATCCTGACGTCAGAACGAGGTTCCGATGACAGTCGCCGAGCTGATCGCCCTGCTCGAGAACGAGGATGCCGACGCGGCAATCCTGGTCAACATCGAGGGAACGCCGCGCGAAATCTCCCACCTCGAATCCATTCCCCAGGAAGACGGCGAACTCACCGTCCACATCATGCTGCCCGACTGACAGCTTCGATGATGGCGTCCGCCTCTAACCAGGCGCCAGATGCCAGACGATGACGAGGATGGTGAGCCCGATCGCCACGGCGGCGGGCGCCAGCAGGATATCGATCGCCACGTGCGAACCGCGCTGGTGGCCGTCACCCACCTCGATCTCGCGCGACTGCCAGTCGCGGAATGACAGACGGGTGGGCGCATCTTCCTCGCGCGCCGGATCGGGCCGCTGGTGTGTGAAGCGGCTCATCGCATAGGCAAGGCCCACGGCGATCAGGCAGAGGTAGCTCACCATCGCCAGCGCGAGCCCGGTGTAGGCTTCGACCGACGTGGCGCTCCACGTCGCGCTGAAGCCCCAGGCCGCCACCAGCATCAGCAGCACGAAGCCGACGACGCCTTTGAAAACCCAGGGGTGCAGGCGGACTGAATGGGATGGTTCATCGGGTGACTGCATTGTGGCCATGGCGGCCTCCGTCACTGTCGCCGCCGCGTCATCGCGGCCGGCCCATGCGGAACCAACGCCTCGGTGCGGTGACAGTTACGAGTCGCGACGCCGTGTCACAGCATCAGTGCACGCGGGTGCGCGGCCGCAGGCGGCGGGTTGGCGGTGCCTTTTCGCCCGGGCGACCGCCCGTCGCGGTGTCACTGTCGATCAGCTTGTCGAAGGCGGTGCCGAAGAGCGCGTGCGCGACCACGGTGTCGGCCGTGGCGCCCAGCGCGCGATAGAAGGCGAGCGCCTCGGTGTTCCACTGCTTGGCGGTCCACCAGAAGAACACGCAACCGGCCTGGCGCGCCTCGCGCGCCACCGCCGCCATCAAGGCGCGGCCGACGCCGAGCCGGCGGGCGTCGTCGCGCACATAGAGGTCCTGCAGATAGAGGCCGCGCGCGGCGTGCGGCGCATCGTAGGAGGCATGGAACATGGCATAGCCGACCGGCTGGCCGGCGCGTTCGGCGATCAGCGCCGTCCAGCACGGCGCGTCGCCGAAGCCGTCGCGGCGTGCCACGGTGGCGCTGAAGGCGCCGACAGGATCACCTTGATGCGCGTTCAGCCCGCGCGTCAGTTCGGCGAGCGCCTCGGCGTCATCGATGGTGGCGCGCCGGACGGACACCCGTTTTGTTGCGTCGTTCATGACGCACCATGGCGCTGCCGGTGGCGCGAAGTCCAGGCCTACTGCAGGCGGGCGCGCATCTGCTGGCGCAGGTGGTCGATCGGCAGGCGCTTGCCGTCGAAATCGATATGCCAGAAGGTCCAGCCGTTGCACGACGGCGCGCCTTGCACGGCGGCGCCGACCTGGTGAATCGAACCGCGCAAATCACCGGCCGGACCACTGGTCGACAAGGTGCCGTCGGCCTTCACCCGCGCGAGAATGCGGCCCGAGGGATCGGCCAGCATGGCGCCGGGTGTCAGCAGGCCGGTCTCGATCAGGACGCCGAACGGGATGCGCGGTTCGCTGCGCCGCGCCGGCTTGGGCGCGATGTCTTCGGCGGACAAGGTGCGAACCTCGGCAATGCGCGTGCGGGCGAGCTCGGCGTAGGCGGGATCACGCTCGATGCCGATGAAGCGGCGTCCCAGGCGCTTGGCCACGGCGCCGGTGGTGCCGCTGCCGAAGAAGGGATCGAGGATCACGTCGCCCGGATTGCTGGCAGCCATGATGCAGCGGAACAGCAGCGCCTCGGGCTTCTGCGTCGGATGCGCCTTCTTGCCATCGTCGCCCTTGAGCCGCTCGGCGCCGGTGCATAGCGGCAGCGTCCAGTCGCTGCGCATCTGCAGGCCCTCGTTCAACTCCTTCAGGGCCTCGTAGTTGAACGTGTAGTTTTTGCGCCGCTTGTCGCGCGCCGCCCAGATCAGTGTCTCGTGCGCATTGGTGAAGCGCTTGCCGCGGAAGTTCGGCATCGGGTTGCTCTTGCGCCACACGATGTCGTTGAGCAGCCAGAAGCCGAGATCCTGCAGCGCCGTGCCCATGCGAAAGACGTTGTGATAGGAGCCGATCACCCAGATCGTCCCTTCGGGCTTCAGCACGCGCCGCGCCGCCGTCATCCAGGCGCGCGTGAAGGCGTCGTAGCTCGCGAAGTCGTCGAACTTGTCCCAGTCGTCGTCGACGGCGTCGACCTTGCTGTTGTCCGGACGGTGCAGGGCACCGGCGAGTTGCAGATTATACGGCGGGTCGGCGAACACCATGTCGACCGATCCGGCTGGCAGCCCGTTCAGGATCTCGATGCAATCACCGACAAGGACGCGATCGGACAGCCCATTGTCCTTCGGCATGTGCACCATTCCTTCGCACCACGGATGTCGGCCCGGAGGAGATGAGCGGCCGAGAACGCGAAGAACATGTGCACAATTGTGGATAAAGTCAATTTACTTTATTTGAATCAGTTAGTTATAGCTCGTTCTTCAAGTTATTGGCGGCTGGATGGGCGGGAACTCAAGATGTAGTGCCGATCTCAGAGCAGGCGGCCCAGCGGTGCGAAGCTGAAGCGGTGGTGCGGTGTCGGGCCAAGCTTCTCCAGCCCCGCCAGATGCTCGGGCACGGAGTAGCCGACATTCGTCGCCCAGCCATAGCCGGGATGCCGCTCGTGCAGCCGATGCATGATGCGATCGCGCGTGACCTTGGCGATGATCGACGCGGCGGCGATGGAGTAGCTGAGCGAGTCACCGCTGACGATGAGCTCCACCGGACAGGCCAGCCGCGGCGGCCGGTTGCCGTCGACCAGAGCGATCGTCGGGGGCGCCGGCAGCGCGGCGACGGCGCGGCGCATCGCCAGGAAGGTCGCCTGCAGGATGTTGAAACGGTCGATCTCGCGGGCGCTGGCGGCGCCGACGCCGATCGCCACCGCGTCGCTTTTCCGCAGCGCCCGGAACGCCTTCTCGCGATCCTCGGCGGTGAGCTGCTTGGAGTCGTTGAGCAGGCGCAGCAGGCTGCGCTTGGCGCGCGTGCGGTCGAGAATCACGGCGGCGGCCAGCACCGGACCGGCCAACGGCCCACGGCCGGCTTCATCGACTCCGGCGACGGGCCCCTCGAAGCGGGTTTCAAATCGGAAGTGCGGCATTGGTTACGGCAAAGAAGGGGACATCACATTGCCCCAACTCACGCCGCAGGACAGCGCCAAGTTTCAACAGCTTGTGGAGATCTCAAAACAGCGACAGCTGGTTCCGGTCTTGCTTCGCGTCCGTAGCACCCGGCGGTACGCGGAACTGGGTGATGTCGAGCGTGTAGCGGAAACGGTTCATCTCGAACTTCTTGGTGGCGAGCGCAAAGCGCGTGCGCAGCAGCTCGGCATACGTGCCGGTGCCGGTCATGCGCTGACCCCAGTCCGAATCGTAGAGCTTGCCGCCGCGTGTCTGGCGCACCAATGACAGCACGTGCTCGGCGCGGCCGGGAAAATGCTCGCGCAGCCACTCCTCGAACAGCGGACCGATTTCCAACGGCAGGCGGAGCACCGTGTAACCGGCACGCGTCGCGCCAGCGGCTGCGGCGGCCTCGAGGATCGCTTCCATCTCGTGATCGTTGATGGCCGGGATCATCGGCGCGCTCATCACGCCGGTCGGGATGCCGGCTTCGCCCAACTGCTTGATCGCCGCGATGCGCCTGGACGGAGTCGAGGCGCGCGGCTCCATGACATTGGCGAGGTGCCGGTCGAGCGTGGTCACCGAGACGAACACCTCCGCCAGCTGGCGCTGCGCCATGGGGGCCAGGATGTCGATGTCGCGGGTGATCAGGTGGTTCTTGGTGACGATCCCGACGGGGTGGTTGAACTCGGCCAGCACCTGCAGGATCGCGCGCGTGACCTTCAGATCACGCTCCACCGGCTGGTAGGGGTCGGTGTTGGTGCCCATGGCCATGACGTTGCAGCGATAGCCCTTCCTCGACAACTCCTGGCGCAGCAACTGGGCCGCGTCAGGCTTGAACAGCAGCTTGGTTTCGAAATCGAGCCCGGGCGACAGGCCGAGATAGGCGTGGCTGGGCCGGGCAAAGCAGTAGATGCAGCCGTGCTCGCAGCCCCGGTAGGGGTTGATCGAGCGGTCGAACGGCACGTCGGGCGAGGTGTTGCGCGCGATGATGGTGCGGGTGGCGTCACGCGTCAGCGTGGTGGCCAGACGTGGCGGGTCTTCATCATCGGGATGGGCGTTGGCCTTGGTCGCGTCGCGATCATCCGACGAGCCCCAACCGTCATCGACCGCGACGGTAGACTGGTTATCATAGCGGTTGGCCGGATTGCCGATGGCGCCGCGGCCCTTGCGCGCGCGGGCCGCCACTGGTGCGTCGGGGCTGTGAGGCGCGGAATCGAAGCCCTCGATGTCCGGCCCCGGCGGGGGCGTCGAACGGGGTGCCATGGTCATACCCGGATGAGAACGAAAGAGGAACAAACTGACTCTGCTCAGGCCAAGAGTCAAGGCTCTCCGGGAATGTATTCAGGCCCTTGTCAGCCGCTGCGGGGCGTCTTGCCTTCGTTCAGCCGGGGCAGCAATTCGGCGAAGTTGCAGGGGCGATAGCGAATGTCGAGCTGGTACTTGAGGATCTCGTCCCAGCCGTCGCGGCAGGCACCGGGCGAGCCGGGCAGACCGAAAATGTAAGTGCCGCCGGCCACCCCGGCGACGGCCCGGCTTTGCATGGTCGAGGTGCCGATCTTCTGAAAGCTGATCCAGCGGAATGTCTCGCCGAAGCCCTCGATTTCCTTCTCGAACAGGCCCTTCAGCGCCTCGGGTGTGACGTCGCGGCCGGTGACGCCAGTGCCGCCGGTGGTAACGACGACCTCGATGGCGGGATCCTGGATCCAGGCCGTGACCTGCCGTTGGATATGGCCGACGTCGTCAGTGACGATGGCACGGTCGGCGAGATGATGGCCGGCACCTTTGATGCGGTCGACCAGGGTGTCGCCCGACTTGTCGTCGGCCAGGGTGCGCGTATCGGAAATCGTGAGGACGGCGATATTGACCGGCTTGAAGGGCCGGCTCTCGTCGATGCGGTCCATGCGCGTCATGACATCCTCGTGCCGAGCGGCGTGATCGGGTATCTCGTTCCTGCGTTGAGGAATATATGCATTCCGCCGCCGCAGGTGCCCGCATTTCTCTCATGACCGCCCACACGCAAGATCGTCCATCGACCGCAACGGACTGGGACGTCGTCATTATCGGCGCCGGCCACAACGGCTTGGTGTGCGCGGCCTACCTTGCCGCTGCCGGCCTCAAGGTGAAGGTCGTCGAGCGCCGCGGTATTGTCGGCGGCGCGGCGGTCACCGAAGAATTCCACCCCGGTTTCCGTAACTCCATCGCGTCCTACACGGTCAGCCTGCTCAACCCCACGATCATTCGCGATCTGGACCTGCATCGCCACGGCCTTGAGATCGTTCATCGGCGGCTGGCCAATTTCCTGCCGCTGCCCGACGGCAACTATTTCAAGGCCGGCGAGGGTGTCACGCAGGGCGAGATCGCCCGTTTCAGCCAGCGCGATGCGGCGCGCTACGACGCCTACGCCGCCGAAATCGACGCGATCGCCGACGTGCTGCGTGGTCTCGTCCTGCGCCAGCCGCCGAACCTGGTCGATGGATCATGGCGTGCCCGTCTCGCCGAGGGCTGGCGCGCGCTGGCCACGACCAACCGCCTGCGGCACCTGTCGGCGCGCCAGCAGCGCACGCTGCTCGATCTGTTCACCAAATCCGCCGGCGACTATCTCGACGGCTGGTTCGAGACCGACGTCGTGAAGGCGCTCTTCGGCTTCGACTCGATCGTGGGCACCTATGCCAGTCCCTATACGCCCAACACCGCGTACGTTCTGCTGCATCACGTCTTCGGCGAGGTGAATGGCCGCAAGGGCGCCTGGGGCCATGCGATCGGCGGCATGGGCGCGATCACGCAGGCGATGGCACGGGCCGCGCGCGAACGCGGTGTCGACATCGAGACCGACGCGCCCGTGCGCGAGGTGATCGTGGAAAAGGGCCGCGCTGCTGGTGTCGTGTTGTCGGACGGCAGGACCGTGCGGGCGCGTGCTGTCGCCGGTAACGTCAATCCCAAGCTGCTGTTCGAGACCATGGTGCCGGCCGGCGTCATGCCCGACGAGTTCAGGCAGCGCATGCAGCGCTGGCGATGCGGCTCGGGCACGTTCCGCATGAACGTTGCGCTCTCGGCGTTGCCGAACTTTGCGTGCCTGCCGGGCAATGCGGTCGCCGACCATCACACGGCGGGCATCATCATCGCGCCGTCGCTGGCCTACATGGACCGCGCCTACGATGACGCCAAGCGCGACGGCTGGAGCCGGGAGTCGATCGTCGAGATGCTGATCCCGTCGACCTTGGACGAGAGTCTGGCACCCCGAGGCGCGCATGTTGCCAGCCTGTTCTGTCAGCATGTGCAGCCACAGCTGTCGGATGGTCGCTCGTGGGACGATCACCGTGAGCCGGTCGCCGACCTGATGATCGCGACCGTTGACCGTTACGCGCCCGGTTTCGCCGCCAGTGTCGTCGGTCGTCAGATCCTGAGCCCGCTCGACCTGGAGCGCACGTTCGGCCTGGTCGGCGGTGACATCTTCCACGGTGCCCTGTCGCTCGACCAAATCTTCAGCGCCCGGCCGATGCTGGGGTACGCGGACTATCGCTCGCCGCTGCCCGGACTCTATCTCTGCGGTTCGGGCGCGCATCCCGGCGGCGGTGTCACCGGCGCGCCGGGCCACAATGCAGCGCGCTCCATCATTGCTGATAGCCGTCGCGGGTTCCGGAAATGACTACTTCATGGTGAGCTTGTCGAACCATGAAGCCCGCTCGGCCGTGGTGCGACGCCTTCATGGTTCGACAGGCTCACCATGAAGGCTGTAGGGACCGCCTGACCTACTCGGCAGCCTTGCTGGCCGCGTCGATCCCACTAAACACCGTCTCGCTATCGCCACCCAGCGCCGGTGGGTCGCGCTGCAGCGCCAGGGTCTGGCCGTCGAAGCGCACCGGGAAGCCGAACGTACGTGTCGCGACGCCCGAAGGCAGGGTCATCGGTTGCACCCAGCCCATATGGGCCACCTGCGGGTCGGCCAGTACCTGGGCGTAGCTGTTGATGCGCCCGTGCGGTACGCCGGCTTTTTCGAATGCGGCGATCCAATGATCGACGGGTTGCTTGGCGAACTCGGTCTCCAGGATGTCCTTCAACGCCACCTGATTCTGCGCGCGCAGTGACGTAGTGGTGAAGCGGACGTCGGCCGCCAGGTCGGGTCGCCCCACGACCTCGGTCACCGACTGCCACAGCCGGTCATTGCCCGCGGCAATCACGAAATAGCCGTCCTGTGCCTTGAACGCCTGGTACGGCGCGTTGCGGGGATGGGCCGAGCCGAGCTTCCGCGGATCGCGACCGGTGCCGAAATACTCGCTCGTCTGCAGCGCCGCGATGCCGAGGCTGGCGCCCAGCATCGACACGTCGACGTGCCCACCGGCGCCGCCCATCTGCACCTCGCGCAGCTTGGCGGCGATGGCGAAGGCACCGTAGAGACCGGCGGCGAAGTCGGATACCGGCACGCCGCACTTCACCGGCGCACCGTCGGGCTCGCCGGTGACGCTCATGATGCCGGACACGGCCTGCACCGTGACGTCGAAGCCGCCCTCGCCGCTGCGCGGGCCGGTCTGTCCGAAGGCGGAGATCGAGCAGTAGATCAGTCCCGGCTTTTCTTTCTTCAAGGAGGCATAGCCCAGGCCGAGCCGGTCCATGACTCCGGGACGATTGTTCTCGACCACCACATCGGCGCCCAGGATCAGCGCCCGCGCCCGCTTCTTGTGCTCGGGATTCTTGAGGTCGAGCACGACTGAGCGCTTGTTGCGATTGAGCGAGGCGAAGTTCTCGCTGTAGCCGTTGGAGATCGGCGGCCACTGGCGCAGCATGTCGCCTTCCGGCGGTTCGACCTTGATGACGTCGGCTCCCATGTCGGCCAGCAGCATGCCGCAGAACGGACCGGCCGCGACCTGGCAGAACTCGATGACCTTTACGCCAGCCAGCGGCAGCATTCTTCCCGTCCTTTCATCACCGGCGCGCATCGCGCGACTGGTGGGTGGGCCATTGATACTGCGCGATCTGGTCGAGCGAGTCGGCTTTCTGCCCCAGCCGCATGCGGTAGATCCAGTAGTTCGAGAGGACGGCCTCGACATAGCCGCGTGTCTCGTTGATCGGGATCGAGGCCGCGAACAGCAGCGGATCGTTGGCGAGATCGGCCGCAGCCAACCAGCGGTTCACGTTGCCGGGCCCGGCATTGTAGGCCGGCACGACATGCATGAGGTTGTTGGCGTAGTCGTCGAGCAGGGTCTGCAGATAGGTCTGGCCCAGCGACACATTATGGCTGGGCTCATAGCGATCGGTGCCGATGCGATCGGGCATGTATTGGCGCTCGACCTGGCTCGCCGTGCCGGGCATCAGCTGCATCAATCCCATGGCGCCGGCCCACGAGCGGGCACGCGGATTGAACGCCGATTCCTGGCGCATCACGGCAAACACCAAGGCACGATCGACCGTGAAGCCTTCGCGCGGCGTGTAGGGTGGGATGGGATAGAGCGCATTGTCCAGACCGTCGATGCGATCGGGACGCTCACGGGCGGCGCTGGCGACCTTGTAGGCAAGGCTGGTCAGCTTGGCTTCTTCGGCCAGCGCCAGCACGGCCTCGACCAGGCGGGGATCGGCATCGAGGGCCGCCGCGTTGAACTCGACTTCGGCGTTGGTGACGGCCTTGAGCTGCAGCAGGGCCAAGGCGCGCCGGGCGGTCCGATCGTCGCGCAACAGACTGCGGCGGGCGCTGGTCAGTTCCGCCGCCTTCCATTGTGGCCGCACCTCGACACCCAGCGTGCGTAGCGCGATCAGTCCATAAAACGTGCGGTCATAGATCGCTGCCCGCTTCATCCAGAGTCCGAAGCGCTCGGGATTGCCGGCGGCGAGGTTGGCGCGCGCAGCCCAGAACGCGCCCGCGGCAATGGTCGCGGAATAGGCGCGATCACCCGGCGTCTCGGCGACGCGCTCGAACAGGCGGGCTGCCTCGCTGAAGGCGCCCTGGCGCCAGGCGGCGATGCCGGCCTGGAAGGCCGCCGATGGCCGTTCGTCATAATCCTGCACGATCGGCTGGTCTTCGCCGCCGCTCTGCACCTGGCGGCTGCCGATCTCGGCACGCCAACGCTGGATCTCGTCGGCCGGCAGCGACCGCTGCGTATCGGGCAGGTCCAGGAGCAGGCGCGCGGCCGAAAAGCCGCGGTCCTCGATCATGCGCGCCAGCCGGCTGCGGATCGAGGCGGCCTGGACCGATTCGCCGCCCAGCATGCGGGCGTCGGGGGCAATGCTGCGGGAGCCTGTGGCGGCAAAGGTGGCCGGTTGCGGCTCGGGGCCGCCCGACGGCTTGCGGGCCGTCGCCGCCTTGTAGATGTTGGGCGCGTCGGGATGGTCGCCGTAGTCGCGCAGCCAGTCGGCGAGCTGGTCGTACGTGGCGCTGTAACCCGACGACAGGTAGCGCTGCGCCAGCATGTAGCCCAGCAGCACCTTGTCACGCAGCGCGCCGATATCGGCGTCGGCTGCGGCCCAGTTGCCGCCGGCCTGGGCGGCGACGATACGCTGGTAGCGCGCTACATCCGCCGACTCGAGCACGGTGGGCGGGCTGCCGGCGATCTGCGCGGTCGGGTCGATGTCGATGACCGGCGGTGGTGGCACATAGGCACGCCGCGGTGCCGCTTGCGGTCGGAATGCCGTGCGCTTGGCTGGCGCCGGTCGTGCCCCGGTTACCCGCGTGGTCGTCGGCCGGGCCGCCACTGGCCGCTGCGCGGCAGCGGGCTTGGCGGTGGGCACGTGGGGGCGGGCTTGTTGTCGGGTGGCTTGCGCCCATCCTTCGGCAGCCGGTCCACCTGTCCACAGCAACAGCGCGGCGACAGCCGGCAGCACGACATGTCTCATGTATGCGGTCTCCCCACGCGGCGACGCAGGCCGTCGGCTTGGTTAATGGATCATGGGCGAGCCGGCAAGCGTGCGTGCACGCATATTCGGTGCATAGAGAAACGCTTGCCTGCCATGCGTTGACCGGATCGGCTGCCGCCCTATAGTCCGCCGACATTCGAGGAATCCCGAGGAGACAGCCATGTCGCTGTGGAACGAGCGCGCGGCAGCCGCGCGTGACATGCTCGCCAATGTACGCGATATCGAAAACAGCGAGGGCGTCACGCGCGAGGCGCTGGCAAAGATCGGTCAAAAACTGACCGAGTTGGCGACGCAGACCGAACTCTTTCCGCTCGAGCAGTTCCCGGTCCGGGCCGACGGCGGCATCTACCGCATCGCCGAAGACCCCGATCATCGTTTCGCGCTCTACGCCTCTGCCGGCCTCGAAGGCAAGCTGGTGCCGCCGCACAACCATACCACGTGGGCCTGCATCGCCGGCGTGCACGGCCAGGAACACAATGTGCGCTACAGCCGGGTTGCCGATGGTCGCAACGATCCGGAGTTCATCACCCTGGAGCGCGGTGGCGAGAGCACCATCGTCAAGGGCAACTGCATCGAGTACCTGCCCGATGACTTCCACACCATCCAGGTACCGTCGGGCGGCGCACCGGCACTGCATTTGCACCTCTATGGGCTGAGCCTCGAGCATCTGCCCGACCGGGTGACGGTTGACCAGGAGAGCGGCCGCGCCATGCGCTTCATGGCCAAGCCCAAGATCCTGACGCCCCTGGTGTCGGTGGCGGAGATCAAGGCGGCGCTGAGCACCGATGCGGAATTCGCCTTCTTCGACACGCGCGAGGAAGGTGAGTTCAATGAAGGGCACCCCCTCTTCGCGACGCCCCTGCCGCTCTCCAAGCTGGAGCTGCGGGCGCGGGCGCTGGTGCCCAACCCCGGCGCGCGCATCGTGCTGATGGACAGCGGCGAGGAAGGTCAGACGGGCCGCGCCAACCGTGCCGCCGCCCGCCTGTCGCGCTGTGGCTACAACAACGTCGCGGTGCTGGACGGCGGGCTGAAGGCCTGGCACGAGGCCGGCTACGAGGTGTTCGGCGGCGTCAACGTGCCGAGCAAGGCCTTCGGCGAGGTCGTCGAGCACGATTGCGATACGCCGCGCATCGACGCAGCCGATCTCAAGAAGCTGGTCGACGAGGGCACTGACCTGGTGATCCTCGACAGCCGACCGATGGACGAGTTCCGCAACATGTCGATCCCCGGCGGCATCGATTGCCCGGGCGCCGAGCTGGTCTATCGCGTCAAGGATTTCGCGCCCAATCCCGAGACGCT
>Ga0187894_10004216_pt1 | contig 15588 bp, 11 predicted proteins | sample GBC1701081metaG_FD_136650 | JGI IMG/M metagenome (GOLD analysis project Ga0187894, IMG submission 136650) | White microbial mat communities from a lava cave in the Kipuka Kanohina Cave System on the Island of Hawaii, USA - GBC170108-1 metaG ... | reverse complement strand
GGGCGGACCCGACTCTCCTGCACGACGCGCAGCAGCTTCGCTTGCAGCTCGGGGCTCATCTCGGTGATCTCGTCGAGCAGCACCGTGCCGCCGCAGGCGGCACGCAGGAGGCCGACGTGGTCCGTGAGGGCGCCGCTGAAGGCTCCCCGCTTGTGGCCGAAGAGCTCGCTCTCCACCAGCTCGCGCGGCAAAGCGGCACAATTCACGGCGACAAAGGGGCCGTCGCTCCGCGGCCCACAAGCGTGGATCGCGCGCGCCACGAGTTCCTTGCCGGTGCCGGTCTCGCCGACGATCAGGACGGGCGCCGCACTCAGAGCGACGCGCTCGATTCTGCCGTACAGCTCCTGCATGACCGGCGTGACGCCGATCATGCCATGGAACTCGCCGCCGCCCGGGGGCATCGTCGCAGGAGTCTCGCGATCGACCCTCCCCGGCAACGGATCGGGCGCAGGCTCGCGCCAGCCGCGGTAATATCCGTCGGCGGCGGCGGTCACGCAGTACGCCGCCAGTCGGTCGACGGTGAGCAGCGTGTGCGGCGACAGGCCGCCCGGCTGCTCGCTGAGCATGCGCAGGCAGCATTCCTTGAGCAGGTGAAGCTGCGCCACCAGAACCGCGAACGGCGTGCCGCCCAGCGCCAGATGCTCACCCAGGGCGGCCGCGTTGGACACGAAGCCGTCGATGTCGCCGACACCGAGGCGGAACACCGCATGCCGCAGATCGGGGACGTACACCTCGTGGAAAACCCGGTCGGAAACCGGCTGATCGCCGAAGCGCGCCAAGTGCAGATCGTGCCAGCGCTGCACGAACTCTTCGCGCCTCGAGCTGATCATGGCGATCACCGCAGTGAGCGTCGCCGCGTCGCTCGCCGGCAGAACCCGCAGGTAGGTCTGGGCCGATTTGGCTCCCGCCGAGCGCTCGTCGGCCAACGTGTTTGGTGGCGTGGCAGCGCCCGTGGTGCTTCCCGAACCTGGCCTCCTTCGGTCACGGTCTCTGGGGTACATCGACAACCCATACCCCCGGCCTGGGCGCTGCTCCTCTAGCCCAGCACGCGATTCTGTCAAGAAGAATTTACCGCGCGAAGGATTCTGCTACAGGGGAGAACGCAGAGCGCAAGGGAGGATGCATGGCGAACAATCCGCGACCGTGGACCCCTTCGGAAGAGCGAATCGGCAACGTCATGGTGAAGGTGATGTCGCTCCTCAACACGTGGGCATACCGCGCCAGCAGCGGCCGCATCGGTGGCCGCTTCCTGCGCGGCGCCCCGGTGCTGCTGCTCATCACGACCGGACGCAAGACGGGACAACCGCGCACCGCGCCGTTGCTCTATCTCAAAGAAGGGGACGACTACGTCGTCGTCGCCTCCAAGGGCGGCATGTCGCACCATCCGCTCTGGTTCCGAAACCTCGAAGCGAACCCCAACGTCGAGGTCGAGGTCGGCAATCGTAGGATTCCGCTGACGGCGCACCGCGCGAGCGCGGAGCAGAAATCCGCGCTCTGGCCGAAGCTGGTGCAGATGTACCCCGACTACGCCGACTATCAGGCCCGCACCGAGCGTGACATTCCGGTGGTCATTCTGTCGCCGCGCTGATAACTCGACGTCCCGCGGCATCGGCGCGGGCTCGGTTGACCCACCCGGACCCCTACCCTATCCTTGCCCGACGACGCGCTTCCCATGCCGGCCGTCACCCTTGCCCTCGCAGAAATCGAAGAGCGACTCGAGGAGATCCGCTACCGCATCAACCTGCGTAGCCTGATCGCCTTCGCCGCGCCCACCGTCGGCGTGTTGCTCGGCCTCACGGCGCTCCTGGTCTGGAGCGCGGCGCGGGCGACGCCCGACTCGTTCTCGATCTCGCTCTACGCCGGCATCGTCCTGGCCGTCGTCCTGACACTCTGGTCGGCGCTGGCCCTCTGGCGGCGCTGGCTGACCCTCGAGCACGTCGCTCGGCTCGCGGATGAGCGCGGCTGTATGCAACAGCGGCTGACGACAGCGCTCTGGCTGGCGCACAGGCCGGTCCAGCCGCCGCTCGCGCCGCTGCTGGTCGCCGACACCGTCGACCGCCGCGATGCCTGGCGGGCCGCGGCCATCGTGCCGCGGCGCTTCCCCTTCGAACTCGGCTACCCGCTGGCGGGGGCGATCGCGCTCGCGGTGGCACTGTTCCTCGCGCGACGCTTGCCACCCGAAGCCGACGTCGGAGCACAGCAGGCGAAGGCACCTCACCCGCTCGAGCAGCAACGCCAGGACAACAAGGCCCGCCCGCAGCCACCGCGCGAGAGTGGCGACGAGTCTCTCCTCGAGCCCAGCGCCGAAGGTATGGCCGGGGGCGGCCGCCCGGGCGGCGAGTTGGACGAAGACTCGACCATGAGCGAGCAACTGCGCAAGGCGATCCGCCAGGCGCTCAGCCGGCAGAAGCCCGATGATCAAGGATCCGGCGAGAAGATAGCGCGCGCCGACCTTCCCAAGACCGACCTGCCGCCGAAGCCCGGGCTGGTGAACGTTCTTTCCTCGAAACAGGGCGGCGGCGAGGGCAGGCGCGACGACGGCGTCGAGGCCGCCGACCTCGACGGCGCGCAAGCGCGCGGAGAAGGCGGCGAGGGCGGCGAGCAACGCCGAGCCAACGACGCCGGCGCAGATCGCGGCAAGGACGATGGCTCGGTACCGCTGAGCCAGCACCAACCGAAGAACGCACGCCAGCCCGGCGGAGTCGCGGAGCAACAGCCCGGCGAGAAGCAGCCGCAGAAGTCGAAGCCCGGAACCGATGCGCCGCCCGAAGCGAACCAGCAGGCGGGTGAATCCCCCGGCGAGAACGAGGCCAAGGGCGACAGCCCGAAGCAGGACGGCCAAGCCCACAAGGCGACGAAGCCGGGCGAGGCCGCCAAGGGCACGAAGGACGCGAAGGGCGACGCCAAGGGCAATCAGCAGGGCGGTCAGCGCGCTTCCGGCGGCGACTCCGGCGATTCCGGCGGCCTCTTCGCGAAGAAAGGCTCCGGGGGGGCGCAGCTCGGCAAGGTCGACGCCGGCACCAGCACCTTCAAGCTCACACTCGGCTCGTTCCTCTCCGGCGGCGGGCGCGGCGACGAGAAGCCCAAGAGCGGCGCGCGCACTTCCGCGAACGGCCGCGCCGCGGTCGCGGAGCCGCCTTCGCTGAACCCCAACCAGACGGCCGACGACGCCCTCCGCCGAGCCGACATCCCGATCGAGTACGAGGATATCGTGCGCCGCATCTACTCGGCGCGGCCGGTGAAGTGACGATGGAACGTAGCGCCAGCGAGATCCGCCTCTTTCAAGACCGCTTTCAACGACTCCAACGCGAGATCGGCCGCGTCATCATCGGCCACGCGGAAACGATCGAACAGATTCTCGTCGCCTTCTTCGCCGGGGGACACGTGCTGATCGAGGGCGTCCCGGGCACCGGCAAGACGCTCCTGGTGCGCACCCTCGGGCGCGCGCTCAACCTGAGCTTCAACCGCATCCAGTTCACCGTCGATCTGATGCCGGCCGACGTCACGGGCACCCGTATCGTCGCCGAGATCGACGGGCGTCGCGAGTTCGTCTTCGTCGAAGGTCCGATCTTCACCCACGTTCTCCTCGGCGACGAGATCAACCGCGCCACGCCGAAGACGCAATCGGCCCTGCTCGAGGCAATGGCCGAGCTACAGGTGACCGCCGGCGGTCGCACCCATCCGCTGCCGCCGCCGTTCTTCGTGCTGGCGACGCTCAACCCGATCGAGATGGAGGGTACCTATCCGCTGCCGGAAGCGCAGCTCGATCGCTTTCTCTTCAAGGTGCGGATCCCGTATCCCGACACCCACGAACTGCAGCAGATCATCGGCAGCACCACCGGCAACGAGATACCCGTCGCCGAGCCCCTGTTCCCGGAGGACACCGCCGCGGAGCAACTCGAGGAGATGAAGAAGCTGGTGCGCGAGGTGATCGTCGCGCCGCACCTCGAGCAGTACGCCGCCGCGATCGTCGGCGCGACCCTGCCGTCCAACTCGAAATTCGCACCGGCGGGACAGCGGCTTCTACCCGCCGACGAGCAGGTCGACCGCTACGTCAACTTCGGCTCGAGCCCGCGCGGCGGCCAGGCGCTGCTGCTCGGCGCCAAGGTGCTGGCGCTGCTCGACGGCCGCGTCAACGTCTCCTTCGACGACATCGACCGCGTCGCCGCGCCGGCGCTGAATCATCGCATGGTGCTCAACTTCGCCGCCGACGCCAACGGCGTCGACGCGCGTGCCCTGATCGAGCGCATCCTCCAGAGCGCGCGCCGGTTGAGAAAGTAGATCACGCGTTCCGTATGCCTACCGGAGCCGCCGATAGCCGTCTCGCCTCGACCATCGACCAGGTTCTCGCCCCAGCGTTCCTGGGACACCTCGGTCGCATGCGGCTCGCCGTCCGCAACGTATTCGGCAGGCGCCCGGGCGACACGCCGGTGCGCGGCCAGGTGCAGGCGAGCGGCCTCGAGCTCGAGCGGCACAAGCCCTACGACGAGGGCGACGAGCTGCGCTACCTCGACTGGAACGCCTACGCGCGCCTCGATCAGATGCTCGTGCGTCAGTTCCGCGCCGAGCGCGAGGCCCCGGTGCACGTCTTCGTCGACGGCAGCGCCTCGATGGCGTCGCCGCCGCAGGACCGCAAGTTCGAGTTCGCCATCGGCCTGGCTCTGAGCCTCGCCTACGTCGCGGTGCGACACCACAACCCGGTGCGCATCGTGTGCCTACAAAGGCGCAGCGAAGGCGAGCACGATGCCGCCGCCGGCGACTACGGCGCTTCGCCACTGATCCGCTTCCCGGCGCTGGTACAACGGCTGGCGGACTTCTGCGCGCGGGTCGCGCCACACGGCGACACCGTGCTCGAGAGCGGCATCCAAGCGTACGCGCAGAGCCATGCGGTTCCCGGTCTGGCCGTCGTCATCTCCGACTTCCTGATCGAACAGGGAGCCGCGCGCAGCCTGCTGCACGGCCTGCTCGGACGGGGCTACGAAGTCGCCGCGCTGCGCCCCATCGGCGCCGCCGAGCGCGATCCGTCGCGGGTGTTCCAGCGGGCGCGCGTGCGCGACGTCGAAACCGGGCGCGAGAAGTTCGTCCGTCTGAGCCCGGCGAATCTGGCGCTCTACCAACAGGCCGTCGGCGAGCACCTCGGCCAACTCGAGCGCGATTGCGCCGACAACGCGTCCCTGTTCAGCACCTGCGACATCGAGGCCGGGCTCGAGCATTGCGTCTTCGGCCAATTGCCGCGGGTCGGGCTCCTGCACTGAGGCGATGGGCTTCGCCAACCCGATCGCTCTGATCTTCGCCGCCGCGCTCGGCATCCTCGTGCTCCTCTATCTCTGGGAGCGCCAGCGCAACCGCATCGAAGTTCCGTCTCTTCTCCTCTGGCGACTCGTGCCCGAGGAGCCGCTCCAGGTGCGCCGCTTTCGCGCCGACTGGCTCTTCTGGCTGCAGGCGCTGCTGCTCACATTGCTCGTGGGCGGGCTGGCGCGCCCGTACATGATCGGCGCGCCCGGTGAAGCGGCGAATCGCCGCCACGTGCTCGTCGTCGACATCTCGGCGAGCATGCAGACGCGCGAGGCGAGGCGTACCCGCTTCGACGAGGCGCGCGAGCTCGCCCTCGTGGAGCTGAACCGCTTCGGGCCGCGCGACGAGGTGATGCTCGTCACCGCCGCAGCACAGCCCGAGATCCGCCTCGAGTTCACCCCCGATCGCGCCGCCGTCGAAACTGCGCTGCGCGCGCTCGAGCCGGTCGACACCGGCACCAACATCGCGACCGCGGTGGCGCTGGCGCTGCGCGCGCGCGACGCCGACCCCGACCGCACCGACGTCAGCATCTTCACCGACATGCCGGCGTCCTCGATCGAACCGGACGACCGCGCCCAGGTGCGACGCTTCGCCGTCGGCGAGACCAGCAACAACCTCGCGATCACCTCACTGCAGGTTTTCCAGGGTCCGTTCGAGGATCCGAAGCGCGCGCGCGCCTTCGTTCTGGTGAACAACTTCTCCTACGGCGAAGCGCACGGATTCCTCAGCATCGCGGTGAACGGTGAGCCGATCAGCCGCACCGGCTTCACCATCCCCGGCCGCGGCAATCGCACCTTTCCGGTCAACGGCCTCGGCGGCCCCGGGCTGGTGACGGCGTCGCTCGACGTCAACGATGCCCTGGCCGCCGACAACCGCGCCTACGGCTGGGTGCGGCCCGGACGCGAGCTGAAGCTCCTCGTCGTGTCGGGACCGTCGCAGCTCGTCGATGAGATCACCGCGATCTCGCGCGTCGTGTCCGAGCTGCACGTCGACGTCGTTGCCCCCGCCGACTACGACGAGAGCCACGCCGCCGACTACGACGTCGTGCTCTTCCATCGCGTTGCACCGCGACCGCGTACGACCTCCGGCCATGCGCCGGGCGCGCTCTACGTGTACCCGCCGGTCGGCAACGAGCTTTTCCCGGTCATCACTCAAGCGGGCGACGTCGAAGTGATGGACTGGAACGACGCACACGAGAGCCTGCACGGCCTGCGACTCCTGCCTGCCTGGCCCCTGCACGCGGCGCACGTGCTCCAGGCGCCCGCGGGGGCGCAGCCGCTGCTCTGGTCGCGCAACGAAGCGCGCGAATTCCCTCTCGCCTTCACCAGCGAAGTGCAGGGCCATCGCCTCGCCGTGCTCGCCTTCGATGTCGAGGCGGAGCGACTCCTGAGCAACGACAACGTGTCGCTGCTGGTCTTCTTCTTCAATCTGCTCAACTGGCTCGCGCCGCAGACAGCCGAGGTTCCCGCCGTCGTCGACACCGGCGCCCTGGTGACTCTCCAGGGCATGCCGCCCGAGCTGCCGCTGCGCATCGAGAACCCACACGCGGCGACGACAACGATGCCGCCGGGCAGCTCGCAGTTCGAAACGACCCTGGCGGGAGTGTATCGCATCAGCTCGAACGGCACTCGGCGCACCGTGCTTGCCAATCTCTTCGACGCGGCCGAGTCCGATATTGGACGCGGCAAGCGCGAGCTGCCGGCGGAAGCGCCGAGCGCGCGCACCCTCGGGCCCGTGCCGAGTAAACAGCCCTTCGGCTGGTGGCTCTACGCCGTCGCCGCGGCGCTGATGCTGCTCGAGTGGATCGCCTGGCGGAGGTCCGCGTGACCGACCTCGGCCTACACTACTTCTTTTCGCATCCGGATCGGCTCGGCTTCGCCCTGAGCCGTCCCGCCTGGCTGCTGCTGCTCGTTCCCTGCGCCCTCTTCCTCTGGTCCGCGCGCAATCGAACCGAGCGCATCGCCGCCGCTCTGCGCGCCGGCGCGGTGGCCGCACTGGTGCTCGGCATCGGCGGCGCCGCGCTCACCACCTCCCTGCCCGCCGAGGGCATGACCGTGATCGCCGCCGTCGACCTCTCGGAGAGCATCGACGCCACCGGCCGCGACTGGAGCCTGCGCTTCGTCAATCAGATCGGGGCGGCGCTGGCGCCGGGAGACGAGCTCGGCGTCGTCACGTTCGGCGGCGACACCCGGGTCGTGCGCGGGCCGAGCGCACCGACGGCGCTGGAGTCCCTCGCGCCGCCGATGGCGCGCACCGCAACCGACATCGGCCGCGGATTGGAGACGGCGCTCGCGCTGCTGCCTCCGGGGCGGGCGCATCGCATCGTCCTCCTCAGCGACGGCAACGAGACGCGCGGCAGCGCGCGCTCCGAGATGCCGCGCCTGCGGCACGCCAAAGCCGGAGTGTTCACCATGGCGCCGCCGCGCTCCGCCGTTGTCGACGTTTCGGTCGACAAGGTCACGGTGCCCAGCCTGGTAGCCGACGGCTCGGTCTTCCCGATCCGCGTCGTGGTGCGCAACTCCGCTGGCCCGCGCAAGGCCGTGCTGACTCTGTCTCTCGACGGCGACGTGCTCGGACGCGAAGCGCTCGAGCTCGGCCAAGGTCTGAACGGCCTCGAGATCCCCTATCGCTGGTCGGGGATCGGCAGCCACCGCCTGCGCATTTCGATCGCCGCCGAAGGCGACGAGATCCAGGGCAACGACTATCGCGAGACCACCCTGATGGTCGCCGGCCCGCCGCGCGTGCTCCTGCTGTCGAGGCGGCCGCAATCTCCCCTGGTCGGCGCCCTCGCCGCCAAGGGCTTTGCTGTCGAAGTGCAGGCGCCGGGCCAGATGCCGTCCAACCCCGACGCGCTGCTGACCTACAACTGCATCTTCGCCGAGAACATCGTCGCCGGCGATCTGAGCAGCGTCGAGATCGCGGCGCTGCAGCGCTACGTGCGCGACTTCGGCGGCGGGTTCGTGCTCGCCGGCGGGCAGCAGACGTTCGGCGACGCCGGCTTCAAGAAGACGCCGCTCGAAGCGATGCTGCCGGTCACGCTCGAGCCGCGGCGGCCGCCGCCGAAGGAGCGCGAGCCGATCGCTCTGATGCTGCTCATCGATCGCTCCAACAGCATGGGCTACTCGAGCTCTCCGCAAGGTTCGACCGTCCCGCAGCGCGATCCGTCGACGTCGAAGCTGCACTACGCCAAAGCGGCGGCGCTCGCGCTGGTGCGCCAGCTGAAGGATCAGGACTACGTCGGCCTCATCGTCTTCGACTCGCTCGCCTACGAGGTGAGTCCGTTGATGCACCTGAGCGAGAACCGCGCCCGCCTCGAGGAGACCATCCCGCTCCTGCTCGAGAACGGCGGCACCGACTTCTACGACGGCTTGCAGTCGGCGCTGCAGCAGCTCGAGCAGGTGCACGTCTCGACTAAGCACATCATCCTGCTCACCGACGGCGACACCAACCGCAACGCCGCGGACCACTATCCTCTGATCGGCGCACTCGAGCGCGCGCACATCAGCGTCACCACCATCCGCATCGGCGACGACGTCGTGAACCTGACCTTGCTCAACGACATCTCGAGCCGGACCGGCGGACGCTTCTACCATATCGCCAACGTCGAGACGTTGCCGCAGCTGTTGCTCAAGGATGCGAGCGCGGCGATGGCACAGGCGCCGGCTGAGTCGAGCGAGATCCAGCCGCAGGCCGCGGGCGCGAGCCAGTTGCTGCGCGGCATCAAGGCGGACTTCCCCCTGCTCAGCGACTACGCCTACTCGAAGCCGCGCCGCGGCGCCGACGTGCCGCTCTTCGTCGTCGGCAAAGAGGAACGCGAGCCGGTACTCGCCGCATGGCAGTACGGCCTGGGCCGCGTCGCCGCCTTCACGGCCGACCCGTGGCAGGACGCCGAGAAGTGGATCGCGTGGGAATCGTATGGGAAGTTCTGGTCGCAAGTGGTGCGCTGGGTGATGCGCGACCAGACGCCGTGGGATTATGTCGTCGAGGCGCAGCGGCGCGACGGCAAGAGCAAGCTGCTGGTGCGCGCATTCGACAGCGGTCAGGATGGCAATCTGATCGCGCGGGTTCACGTCGACGACGATCACACCGAGGATCTCACGCTGGTACCGGTCGCTCCGCGCCAGTTCGAAGCCGAGCTACCGCCGGCGATCGGTGGGCGCCGTTATCCGGTCACGCTGCTCGGCCGGCGCGAGAACCAGGAAGTGAGCCAGCGCACCGAGTTGGTGCCGATCCCGAAGGAAGACGACCCGCCGCAGGAAGAGTTCCAGGTGACGCGACCAAACACTGTCCTGCTCGAGCAGCTCGCGCAGGAGAGCGGTGGCAAGGTGAACCCGACGGTTCGCGAGATCGCCGCGCGCGACACCGGCGAGCGACTGCTCGACTATCCGCTCGAGGGATTCCTGCTGCCGCTGGCGATGCTGCTCTTCCTCGGCGACGTCGCGGTACGTCGCCTCTGGCTGCGCTCGCCGGCCGCGGAAGAGTGAGTGGGTGGCATCAGTCGCGCGCGGGTGACGGCGCGGCGCGCCCGCGCGAGCGCAGATATTCGATCACCGGCGGCATCACCGAGAGGATCACGATCGCGATGATGACGACGTGGAAGTTGCGCTTCACCACCGGCACGTTGCCGAAGAGGTATCCGCCCATCACAAAGGCGATCACCCAGATGACGCCGCCGGTGATGTTGAACATGCCGAAGCGGGAGTAGCTCATTTTGCCGACGCCCGCGACGAAGGGCGCGAACGTCCGAATGATCGGCATGAAGCGCGCCAGAATGATCGTCTTGCCGCCGTGCTTCTCGTAGAAGTACTGTGTCCGCATCAGATGCTCGTGGTTGAGCAGCCACGAGGTCTTGCTGCGAAAGACGTGCGGCCCGACGCGATAGCCGACGGAGTAGTTCACCGCGTCGCCCAGCACCGCCGCGACGATCAGGGTCAGGATGATCGAGATGACCTCGATCGGCGAGCCGTCGACCGACGCCAGCGCGCCGACGGCGAAGAGCAGCGAGTCCCCCGGCAGAAAGGGCGTGACCACCAGACCGGTCTCGCAAAAGATGATCAGGAACAGGACAACGTAGAGCCACGGCCCGAGAGCGCCGGCCCAATCGTTCAGATGGGTGTCGAGATGAAGGAAGACATCGAGAAGCTGACCGAGCATGTCCATGCGGCCGGCAGGCGTAACACATGGGAGGAGCCGGGGCTAGCGCGGCGATCTTGGCCGCAGATTGCGGATCACTTGAACCGTTGCATCTTCCGCAGGATGCGGTTGGCCTCCGCGAGGAGGGCCCGGCGCAAGGTCGGTTTCGTGGTGCGCGCGCACCAATCGCGCAGGGCCTGGAGATCGCGGCCGAGGGCTTCCATCGCCGCGAGCTGATGCTTGCGGCGGCTTTCCTGGCGGATCCGCGCCACGTGCGCCTGCCAGCGGTCGATCTGCGCGTCGAGTGCGTTCACCTCGAGATCGAGGGTCGTATCCTCTTCCCAGGCCTCGGGTTTGCGGGCGACCTCACGCGCGCGAGCCGGTTGGCGCTGAAAGCCGTACTTGCGCATCACGCCGGCGACAACACCGCGAATACGGACGTGGTCCCCGCGGGTGATCAACGGGAGCATCTCGGGGTTGGCCGGTTGCAGGCGAACCTGCCCGTCGGGGTCGCGGTAGAACTTCTTCACCGTCACTGCGCCGTCGACCTCGGCCACCACCGTCTGTCCGTTCTCCGCGGCGTCGCGCGGCTCGACGATCAGATAGTCGCCGTCGTGGATCCCCTCGTCGATCATCGAGTTGCCGCGCACTCGCAGGGCGAAAACCTTGCGCGCCGGCCACAGCCCGGCGGGGACGGACAACGTGTCGCGCAGCTCGAACGCCTCGAACGGCTGGCCGGCCGCGACGTGACCCATGAGCGGAATCTCAACCGTAGCCTCGGGCAACCACTCCTCTGCCAGCGCCTGCTCCTGCATCTTCGCCTCCCCTTTGCCCCAGGTTGGTACACGAAGAAAAGGCGAAAGTAAACCGCCACGACAGGCACGAAACGGCGCTCCCTCGGGTCGCGGCTCGGCTGGCCCCCGACCGATGACTCGCAGCGATGCGATCTCTATCGAACCAACGAGGGGAAGTAGCGCTTGAGCTCGGCCTTCATCTCCGCGAGCGGCAGCTGGCCGGGGGCGCTCGGCGTGCGGTGGTGGGCGAAGGTGAACAGGGAGCCGGCCAGGGGAAAGACCACGCGCGACACCGCACCGATCTCGCCGAGCGCGATGGTGACGATGCCGCGATCGCGGTGCCGCAGGGTGAACTCGAGCAGGTGGCGCAGGTCGGCCACGGAGGACGCGGCGGCGGCGACTTTGAGGATGTCGACCCCGAGATCGTCGGCCTGATCGACGAGATTCTCGATGTCGTAGAAAGGCGGCATGGCGTGGAAGTCGTGAAACGAGGCAATCGACGTCTTGCCATGCTTGCGCGCCAGCTCGAGGACATACGGCACCAACGGTGAACGCAGCTCGATGTCGACGGCGTCGACGAGAGGCGTCGCCAGCTCGTAGAGCGCGGCGCGCCGATCGTCGTCGAGCGCGACCTTGCCGCCCTCTTCCGCGGCGCGAACCGTCGCGATCAACGGCGGCGAGTCCGCCATACGCGCCCGCCGAATCGTCTCGGCGACCTTGGCCTCGCCGAGATCGGCGAAGCAGTCGATGCGCAATTCGATCAGGTCGGTGATCCCGCGCACGGCGGCGACGTCACCGGTCGGGTCGTCGTCGTAGACCGGCACTGCGATGCGCGGTACCTCGCCGAGAGCAACGTTGCCGATCGCCAGCGGCTTCATCGCGTCAACGCTCGAGTACGATCACACATGCGTTCGCTCCTCGTCCCACCGTGTGCGCCAGCGCGGTCTTCGCGCCGGAGACCTGGCGCGGGCCGGCCGCGCCGCGTAGTTGAGAATAGAGCTCCACCACCTGCCCGAGCGCCGACGCGCCGAGCGGCTCGCCCTTCGAGAGCAGGCCGCCGCTCGGATTCACCGGCAGCGCGCCGGTCATGGCCGTGCGCCCCTCGCGCAACCACTTGCCGCTCTCGCCGCGCGGGCAGAGCCCGAGCTCCTCGTACGACAGGAGCTCGCGCGCCGAGTCGGTATCTTGCAGCTCGACCACGTCGAGGTCTTCCGGGCCGATCCCGGCGGCTTCGTAGGCTTCGCGCGCCGCCAGCTCGCTCGGACCGGGAGGATCGAAGAGGAGTCCGCACATCGGCGTGTGCTCGCCGAGCACACTGTGCGGCAGATGCGAGCGCAGCGCCGCGGCGGCGACTCTCACCGCGCCCCCGCCCTTTGCCGCGCGCAGCACGATCGCCGCGGCGCCTTCGTTGGGCGAGCAGAGCATGTAGAGCGTGAGCGGATCGCAGACGACGGCGGAGGCGAGGATCGACTCGCGCGACATCTCCTTGCGGAACATGGCGTGAGGATTGTGCACGCCGTTGCGATGATTCTTCACCGAGACGTCGGCGAGGTCTTCGCGCGTCACGCCGGACTCGCGCATCAGGCGCTGCGCCCGCAACGCGAAGTACGCGGGTGTTGCCGCCAAGCCGGCTTCCTCACGCCAGGGCTCGAAGAACGACGAGCGGATGATGCCGCGCGGCATCTTCTCCATGCCGAAGACGAGGACGGTGTCGTAGCGGCCGGAACGGATCGCCTCGATGCCGAAGATCAGCGCCGCGCCGCCGCTGGCGCAGCCGGCTTCGAGGTTGACGATTGGCATGCCCGTCAGCCCGAGTGCGGTGAGGACTTTGTGTCCGCCCGCGACTCCCGTGTACACGGTGCCGCAATAGGCGGCCTGGATCTCGCGCCGGTCGATGCCGGCGTCGCGCAACGCTTGGCGCACCGCTTCGGCGCCGATGTCGACCACGCTCTTGTCGCCGAAGCGGCCGAAGGGATGGAGACCGACTCCGGCGATCTCGGCGCCGCGGCCGCCCGACGCTCCGGCGCGCGGGATGTGGAATTCGGGAGGTGTCACCGGGTGCACCGGCGAAGACGGCGCCGAACGATCGGCGGCGAAGGCATAGGTGATGACCTCGCGCCCCTCGTCGTCGGTGTGTACCGGCTCGACGACGAGCCGCATCGGCTGGCCGGCGCGCAGGCCATCGTCGCGCAGACGCGCGATCACGCGCAAGGCGTCGTCGAGCTCGACGACGCCGAAGCCGAACGGCACCTCGCCGCGATAGCCCGGCGGGCGGTTGAGCACGGTGGTGTTCAGGTAGAGGCGGCCGCGCGGGCTCAACTCCACCGGAAGGCAACCATCGCTGCCGCAATACGGGCACGATTCGCCGCGCGGAAACTGCGCCTCGCCGCACGCCGCGCAGCGGCTGCCTAGGAGCCGCGGCCCCCCACCGAGAGTGAACAGCCCCTCCCGTATCGCAACGCGCTCCCCCATCGGCGACATCGCTCCTACTCAGTCCAGTCCTGCTCTTCTTCAGTCCTGCTCTTCTAAGGCGTCAGCCGCTCCATCATGCGCGGAAACGGGATCGTCTCGCGCACGTGGTGCAGGCCGCAGACCCACGCCACGAGGCGCTCGATGCCCATGCCGAAGCCCGCATGCGGCACCGAGCCGTAGCGGCGGAGATCGAGATACCACTCGAAGGCGCTGCGCGGCAGCCCGTGCTCGCCGAGCTTGCGCTCGAGCGTGGCGAGGTCGTCCTCGCGCTGTCCGCCGCCGACGATCTCGCCGTAGCCCTCGGGCGCGAGCATGTCGACACAGAGGGCGAGACGAGGGTCGGCAGGGTCGGCCTTCATGTAGAAGGCCTTGCACTGCACCGGATAGCGATGCACGAGCAGCGGGCGCTCGAAAGCGTTCGAGAGCACCGTCTCCTCGTCCCCGCCGAAATCGTCGCCCCACTGCATGGCCACACCCTTCTCCTGCAGCAGATTTACCGCTTCATCGTAGGTGGCGCGCGGGAACGGCTTGCGCACGTTCTCGAGCGGCGCGAGAGGGCGCTCGAGCGCTTCCAGCTCGCGGCGGCGGTTGGCGAGGACGCGCTGCACCACGGACGCGACGAAATCCTCGGCGAGATCCATGTCGCCGGCGAGATCCAAGAACGCGACCTCCGGCTCGACCATCCAGAACTCGGTGAGATGGCGACGCGTCTTCGACTTCTCGGCGCGAAACGTGGGGCCGAAACAGTAGACCTTGCCGAAGGCCATCGCCGCGGCTTCGACGTACAGCTGGCCGCTCTGGGTCAGATAGGCCTTGCTGTCGAAGTAGTCGGTCTCGAACAGTGTCGTCGTGCCCTCGCACGCGTTCGGCGTGAAGATCGGGGCATCGACGAGGGTGAAGCCGCGGCCGTCGAAGTACTCGCGGCAGGCGCGGATGACCTCCGCGCGTACGCGCGACACGGCGTGTTGGCGCGCGGAGCGCAACCAGAGATGGCGATGGTCGAGCAGGAAGGAAACGCCGTGCTCCTTGGGCGTGATCGGGTACTCGGCGGCGCGCTCGACGACCTCGAGGCGCTTGACGCTCAGCTCGAAGCCAAGCGGAGCGCGGGCGTCGGCGCGGACGTTCCCGGTGACGATGAGCGACGATTCCTGCGGCAGATGGTCGGCGGCGGCGAACTCCTCCGGCGTGACGTCACCCTTGAACATGACGCACTGGAGAACGCCGGTACCATCGCGGATCTGGAGAAAATGCAGCTTGCCGCTCGAGCGCTTGTTGTACAGCCAGCCTTTGAGCGTGACTTCCTCACCTTCATGCCGGTGAATGTCCTCGATGTAGACCCAGGCCACTCGGTGCTCTTAGCAGACTTTCGCGCACCGGCGGAACGGCAGATGCCGTCCGCCACGTTGCAACCACCCGCCTGCATCGATATACCAACGCGGCGATGGCAGAGAGGCGCTACATCCTGCTCAACCCGGGGCCGGTGAACGTTTCGCCGCGCGTGCGCGCGGCGTTCCGCAACACGCCCGATCTCTGTCATCGCGAGCCCGAGGTGGGCCAGCTGATCTTCGGACTGCGCCGGCGTCTGGCGCGCTGCTTCGGCGGCGAGAAGGAGTTCGCCGCAGTCGCGCTCACCGGCTCGGGATCGCTTGCGGTCGAAGCGATGATCGCGTCAGGGATCGGCACCGGCGAGCTGCTGGTGGTGAACAACGGAGTCTACGGCCAGCGCATTCTCGACATGGCGCGCGCACACGACATCGGCGCGGTCGAGGTGAAGTCCGGCTGGGCCGAGCCGCTGCCGCTCCCGCCGATCGAGAAAGCGCTGCGGGAGCACGCGAAGATCGAAGCCGTGGCGCTGGTGCACCACGAGACGACCACCGGGCTGCTGAACCCCGTC
>Ga0187894_10004215_pt1 | contig 15590 bp, 10 predicted proteins | sample GBC1701081metaG_FD_136650 | JGI IMG/M metagenome (GOLD analysis project Ga0187894, IMG submission 136650) | White microbial mat communities from a lava cave in the Kipuka Kanohina Cave System on the Island of Hawaii, USA - GBC170108-1 metaG ... | reverse complement strand
GCGGCCAGCAGCGGCGTCCTGACCAGGTCAAGGGCGATCACCTCATCACCGCGCGCCGCCAGCGCTGCAACAACGCTGCTGCCGATGAAACCGGCACCGCCGGTGACGAGGTAACGCGCCATGCGCGGGAAGTACTCTTACGTCGCGCCGTGCACGACGACGTCGAGCAGCACCGGGCCGGACGCGGTGGCAAGCGCCGTCTTCAACGCTGCATCGAACTGATCGGCGGTTTCGACGCGGTGTGCAGTCACGCCATAGGCGCGCGCGAGGCCGGCGACGTCGATGGGCGGGTCGCGGAAATCCATGCCGATGGGCGTGTCGTTGCCGTGGAACGCCTTCAGCCGCTGCTTGAGGATGCGGTAGCCGCCGTTGTTGGCGATCACGAAGATCACCGGCAGCTTGTAATGCGCCGCACTCCACAGCGCCTGCACGCAGTACATGGCGCTGCCGTCGCCGATCACGGCGGCGACGCGGCGCTGCGGGTGCGCCATCTGCACACCGACCGAAGCGGCGATGCCCCAGCCGATGCCGCCGCTGACATTGCCGAAATAGCTGTGGCGGTCGTGGAACGGCCAGAAGGCGAGCAGGCTGCGCGCCGAGGTCAGGCCCTCGTCGACGATGATGGCGTCGTCGGGCAGGCTTTCGCTCAGCTGCAGCATCAGCCAGTCGGGATCGATCGGCTGCGCTTCGACGCGCTGGCGCGCGGCCTCGGCCTTCTTGGCGCGCTGCGCCGACCAGTTGCGATCGGCCAACGCGGCGAGCGACGCCTTGGCGGCGGTCGCGCGCGCCGCACCACCCAGGCGCTCGAGCAGCGGGTTGAGCGCCGCCAGCGTTTCCTTCACGTCGGCGCGCAGCGCGATCTCGGCGGCGAAGTTCTTGCCCATCTCCCAGTCGCGCAGGCCGATCTGGATCACCTTGGTGTCCGGCGGCAGCGGCTCGATGGCGCTGTAGACCGACATCTGCAGCAGCTCGGCGCCGACGCAGATCACGAGGTCATAGGGCTCGAGCACGCGGCGCACCTGGGCCTGGTCGCGGTTGAGCGCGCCGAGGAAGGCGGGATGCTGCGACAGGAAGTGAGCGCCGGTCTGTACCGACTGCTGCAGCACCGGCGCGCCCAGGATCTCGGCCAGCCGTGCCGCCTCGGGCAGCGCATCTGATGTCACGATCTCGGTGCCGGCCATGATCAGCGGGCGCTTGGCCGCCAGGATCCGCTTGGCGCAGGCTTCGAGCGCGGCGTCTGATGGCCGCGTGCGGGTGTCGACGCGGGTGATCTCGCCGAGGTCGAGCGCCGCCTCGTTGTTCAGGATGTCGCCGGGCAGCGAGATGAACACGGGGCCGGTGGGCGCGGTCAGCGCCACCTTGGCGGCGCGGCGCAGGATGCGCGGCAGGTCCTCGATGCGGTTGACCTCGGTGGCCCATTTCACGACCGGCTGCGCGATCGGCACCAGCGGCGCATAGAGCAGGGGCTCGGTGAGCCCGTGGCCCTGCTCCTGCTGGCCGGCGGTGACGATCATCGGCGTGCCAGACACCTGGGCGGTGTAGATGGCGCCGATGGCGTTGCCCAGGCCGGGCGCGACATGGACGTTGCACGACACCAGCTCGCCCGAAGCGCGCGCGAAGCCGTCGGCCATGGCGATCACCACCGCCTCCTGCAGGCCGAGCACATAGCCGATGTCGCGCTGTTCGGTGAGCGCATGCATGATCGGCAGCTCGGTGGTGCCGGGATTGCCGAACATGCGCGTGACGCCTTCGTCCTTCATCAAGGACAGGAAGGCGCTGCGGCCGGTGATGGTGTTCGAAGTCCTGGCGTCAGGCACTGGTGTTCCTCCGCTTTAGTATTTCCGCCCCAACTTCGTTGGGGGAGGAAAAACTCAATATCCCTCGCCCAGCAGGGGGAAGGCACTGTGGACGTGCGACGCCACGACGGGTGTCGCCGCATGCAGATAGGATTTGTCGACATCGGCCAGGCGCGTGGCGCCGAGCAGGCCCAGGCAACTGCGGATCTCGTTCTCCAGCAGCTCCAGCACGCGCACGATGCCGGCTTCGCCCGCCGCCGCCAGGCCGTAGCAGAACAGGCGGCCGATACCGACGGCATCGGCGCCCATGGCGATCGCCTTCACCACATCGGTGCCGCGGCTGAAGCCGCCGTCGACGACGACGCGGGCGCGTCCGTTCACGGCGGCCAGCACTTCGGGCAGCACCTCCATGATGCCGCGGCCATGGTCGAGCTGGCGGCCGCCATGGTTGGACACATAGATCACGTCGACGCCGTGCTGGCAGGCGATCTCGGCATCTTCGGCGGTGGCGATGCCCTTGAGCAGCAGCGGGATGCGGTGCGTCTTCTTGAAGTGCTCGATGTTCTTCCAGGAGAGTGCCGCCTGGTAGTTGGTGCCGCTGAGGTTCTGGCGCCACGGCTTCACGAAGCGGCGCGCGATGTCGCGCTCGCGCCGGCTGTAGACGGCGGTATCGACGGTGATGCAGAAGGCGTCGTAGCCGGAATCGACGGCGCGCTTCACCCGCTCGTCGATCCAGGCATCGTCGCCGCGCACATAGAGCTGGAAGATCTTGCAGCCGCCGGCTGCCTTGCCGACCGCCTCGATCTCCAGCGTCGTCACCGAGCTCAGCAGCATCGCCGCGCCAAAGCGCTCGGCCGCCTTGGCCACCGTCACGCCGGCACCGGGATCGAACGATTCCAGCGAGCCGATCGGGGCCAGCATGATCGGCAGACGCAGGGACTTGCCGAACAGCCGGCCAGCGCCGTCATAGGCTGAGACATCGCGCAGCACGCGCGGGCGGAAGGCGATGGAATCGAGGCTCTGGCGGTTGCGCTTCATCGTGGTTTCGGTTTCGGCGGCGCCGACCAGATAATCCCAGATGCGCGGCGGCAGCTTGCCGCGCGCCGCCGTCACGAACTCGTGCAGGTTCTGGAATTCGTCCTCCAGACCGCTATCCATGCGCACGTGCGTATCCATCCAGGCGTCCTTTTGTTCCGGCCCGACCATAGCATGGTGACAATCCCGGCCGACAAGCAGCCGGGTGTATGGCAGGCCCGCAGAATCCTGATATGGATGAGGCACCGCCGCCACCGGGCGGCATCCTTTCAGTGACCCTTACGAGCCGCAGGCAATGACAGCGACCATCGACCCCGCCGGGCCCACTTCCCGGATCTATTTCTCGCAGCGCCTGCGGCTGCACTATGTCGACTGGGGCAATCCCGGGGCGCCGCCGCTGCTGTTGGTGCATGGTGGGCGCGACCATTGCCGCAACTGGGACTGGGTGGCGGCGGCGCTGCGCAAGGACTGGCATGTCATTGCCCCCGACCTGCGCGGGCATGGCGACAGCCAATGGTCGCCCGACGGCAACTATTCGATGGCGGGCTATGTCTATGACCTGGCGCAGCTGATCCACCAGCAGGCGCTGGCGCCGGTCACCATCGTGGCCCATTCGCTGGGCGGCAACATCACGCTGCGCTATGCCGGCGTCTACCCCGAGCATGTGCGCAAGCTGGTCGCCATCGAGGGCCTGGGCCCGTCGCCCAAGATGCAGGCCGAGCGGGCCAAGCGCCCGATCGACGACCGCATGCGCGGCTGGATCGACGAGCAGCGTGGCCTGTCGGGCCGCCTGCCGCGGCGCTACGCCTCGATCGAGGACGCCTTCAAGCGCATGCAGGACGAGAACAAGCACCTGTCGCCCGAGCAGGCGCGCCACCTGACCCAGCACGGCGTGAACCAGAACGAGGACGGCACCTACAGCTGGAAGTTCGACAACTACGTGCGGGCCTGGGCGCCCTACGACATGACCAACGAGGACGTCGAGCATCTATGGTCGCGCATCACCTGCCCGACCCTGCTGGTCTACGGCAAGGAAAGCTGGGCGTCGAACCCGCAGGACGACGGCCGCATCCGTCATTTCGCCAATGCCAAGGTGGTCTCGTTCGAGGGCGCCGGCCACTGGGTGCACCACGACCGCCTCGACGGGTTCCTCACCGAGGTGCGCGGTTTCATTTGAGTTGATCCTCCGCACCGCGTGCTATGGGTGTGGACACCTTTCGAGCCGGACGTTGCTGTCATCCTGAGCGCAGCGAAGGATCTGTTGTGCCGTCGAAACGCACGGAACTAGCGACGACGCACGTGCCTCAGTGAGGTCCGTTCGTGCGAAGCGACGGCATAACAGGTCCTTCGCTGCGCTCAGGACGACAGCGGACGCCGGCTTCCAGAGATGTGTCCTACGCACCCCCACTGCGTGGGGGAGGAAATCACGCCGCCTGCGCCGGCTTCCAGCTGGATGCCGACTTCTTGTCCGGGCTGGGGCGTGTCGTCGGGTGCCGGCGCGTGGCGAGGTGCGCCTCGATGATCTCGGCCAGGCGATCGCGCGCCCAGCGCCGAGTCAGCGTGTGGTCGGCGCCGTTGATCATCTCGGCCACGACCCGCTTCTGGCCGACGAGTCGGGCGCCGTCGAGCCGCAGGTTATGCATCTCGAGTTCGACCAGGCCGGGATCGTCGGCGCAGTAGACCAGCAGGGTGTCGGTGCCCAGCTGCGACAGCAGCCGGAATGAGCGCGCCACCTCGCCTTCGACGCCGAACAGCGCGTACGTCGCCTTGCCGATCTCCGACCGCGTCAGGTCGATCGTGCGCCGCAGGATTGCCCAGACGGTGTTCCACTCCTTGCGGCCACCCTTGAGCAGGCGGCGCAGTGCCTGCGTCTTGCGCAGTGCGCCGGCGAACTCGCCGCCCAGGTCGCGCATTCGCGTGTTGGCGCCGCGCGTCGCCACCGCCAGGCTGTCGCCCTCGCGCCAGATGAAGCGCTGCAGGTTGATCATCACCTGGCTGATGACACGGGTATCCTGCAGCGCCGTGTAGAACGACACGTAGGCCCCCGAGCACAATCCGATCAGCACGCACTCGCGATGGCCTTGCGCCTCCAGGCAGTCCATGGCGGCGCGGATGTCGGTGCAGGCGGCCTTGTCGTACAGCTTGTTCTCCGGCCGCTCCTGCCAGGCCTCGCTGTCACCCAGACCGGCGATGTCGAGGCGCATCGAAGTGATGCCGCGCGCCGCCAGCCGACGGCCCAGCGTGACCGCCATGCGGTTGGCGCCGATGTGGCGATGATGGCCGGTGTTGATGAAGATGACGGCCGGCGCGGTGCGATCAGCGACGTCCGGCCGTGGCTCGCAGCAGATGCCGAACAGGCGGGCCTCGTCGCCGAAAAAGATCGGGGTCTCGAACGCTTCCGGCATTTCCAGGCGCGCGGTCTGTCGCGGCTCGCTGGCCACCACGCCCGCTGGTGCGCCGTGCGTCAGCCATGCCGTCAACGTCGCGAAGACCGCTTCCGGCGTGCGCTGGCCGTAATGCACCTCGCAGATGAACTCCTCGAAGCCGTCGAACGGGGCGACCTGCAGGTCCGCTCCCATATTGCGCAGAGACTGGGCCAGGGCCTTTTCAATCGGTCCCTCGTTGGCCGGCATGAACAGCACGCGCGGTGCCGGGCGGCCGTCGAGCTGGCGCAGGTCGACGTGCTTGAGCGCCTCGACCGTCTCGGCGCTGAGCACGAAACCACCGGCCTCGATGTCGTCGGCCGACGGCGGCGGCGGCGCGTCATCGGGCATCGGCGAGAAGGCAGCCAGCGCCTTCATCTCGCGCGTGTAGGCACGCCCGGAGATCGTCGGCACCAGCAGGGCCAGCATATCGATATTGCCCAGCTCCCTGGCGGCCAGCGCCGCCAGCGCGCCGCCCAGGCGCAGGCCGACCAGCGCCACTTCGGTGACGCCGGTCTGCTCGCGCATCCAGCGCACCGCGTCGTGGATGCTGTCGAGCCAGGCGCGCAAGCGCTGCGGCTCCTCGTCGTGGCCGACAGAGTCGCCGGTGCCGCGATAGTCGAAGCGCAGGGTGGGCAGCCCGGCGTCCGCCAGCCGCTGGGCCAGATGGCCCCACTGGCGGTGGACGCAGAGCTCCTCGTAGCCATGCGGCGCGCACAGCACCACCCCGCGGTTCCCCGCCGCGGGATGCAGCCAGCCAAAGCAACCGCCAAACACCACGGGCGTCATGACGATCTCCTGAAACGCACGGGAGACAGGCCGTTCAACGCATGCACCTCGCCGTCGGGAACGGCACCCGACGCCGCCTCGCGCGCAATGAGAGGCACCACCCGCTCGATCCCCGGGGCAAGGTGGAACCACTCGTCTTCGGCGCGAAATCCTTCATCCTCGATATGCACCGACTGGGCGCAACGCTCGCTGCGCAGCCGCAGGGCCCAGCCACTGTCATGTGCTTCGAGCACAGCCGACAGGCCCAGCGCGCTGCGCGCCGTGCCGCGGCCTTGCGGGAAGTGAAACGCCTCGGCCAGGCGCTTGCCATCGCCATCGGTCAGGGCCGCCACCGTCACGTCGTGCGGCGGCGGCCCGAAGCGATAGGCGTAGGTGATGTCGAAAAACGCATCGCTGAGCGACGCGGCGGCGATCTCCTGCGCCGCCCGCGGCGCCAGGGTCAGCGTGCGCTCGGCGCGGAGCACCGGCACCGCACCGTCGCGCAGGCAGACGATGGACAACGTGGCGGCAACGGCGTGTGCGGTCTCGTTCAGCACGTGCACGGCAAGCCCGTTCACGCCTTCGTCGGTGAGGTTCACCTGAACCGGTCGGAAGGCGCGCCTGAGCGCGTGCCAGGCCGCCTTGGGGGCACCCAGCGCGTCGACGACACCCCAGCCGGCGCCCGGCCACAGGTCCTGGTACATCCACACCAAGCCGCCGGCGCAGGTCGAGCGGCCGCGGCGCCATTCGGCGTAGACCTCTTCCATGACCTCGCCGGTCACGGCGCGCGACAGGCGCAGGTAGCGGTCGGGATCGCCGTAGCGCAGCGCCAGCGGATCGACGCCGTAGAGCAGGCGCAGATAGTGGTCGCGGACATCCTCGAAATCCCACGGTGCGCCGGCATCGCGCGGCACGCGCGCCTTCCATTTCGGATGATGGGGCGCGGCCTCGCCGCCATCCAGCACGCGCGCGACCGTGGCCGCTTCCGGCACATTGGCGAACGCCAGGCACTCGCTGGCGAACCGCACCTCGGCGCGCCGGGCATCGTCGAGCGGCCGCAGATAGGCGCCGACGCCATAGTAGTGCGAGACGTTGCTGTTGGCGGCGAAGGGCAGGGCGCCGCCGACAGGCGAGTTGGCGACATAAGGCACGTCGGGCCGCGCCTGGCTTACCGCCGCCGGCAGGATCTCGTCGAACAGCGGGCCGCTCCATGCGCTGCGCGGCAGGCCCAGCATGGCGGCCTGCTGGGCGACTTCGCTGCCGCCGCACAGCACGGCCAGCGACGGGCTCGCCTGCGTGCGATCGAGCAGCTGGTCGGCCTCGCGCCGGACGCTGTCGACGAAGGCGGGATCGTTGGCCGGATAGTCGAGGTTGGCGAACATGAAATCCTGCCACACCAGCAGGCCCAGTTCGTCGCACAGCGCAAAGAAATCGTCGCTCTCGTACACCATGGTGCCGCCGACCCGGACCATGTTCATGCCCGCATCGCGCATGCGCTGCAGCCACGGTGCGTAGGCGGCGCGCGTGCCGGCCAAGGACACGATGTCGGCGCTGCTCCAGCAGGCGCCACGGCAGAAGACCCGCACGCCGTTGACCTTCAGGGCAAAGCCGTGATCGTCCGGTCCGCGATCGACGGCGATGGTCCGGAAGCCGACGCGGCCAAGGTCGATGGCGACGTCGCCGACCGACGCGTGCACGGCATGCAGCGCCGGTGCGCCGTGCGTGTGCGGCCACCACGGCGCGACATCAGCGATGCGGGCCTCGCCGTGCAGGGTATGCGCGTCCTGCCAGACCAACGATGTGCGAACGGCGCCGACCTGCACGAAGGCCTCAGGCTGGCGGGTACCGGCCCAGTCGACGGTCAGCGTCAGAGTCAGCACGCCGGTGGTACCGTCCAGGTGCGTGCGCAGATCGGCGTGACGCACGCGCAACGGCCCGGTCTCTTCGACCAGCTCGATCGGTCGCCAGGGGCCGACCGCGTGCACGGGCGGGCACCAGCCCGGCATGTGACCCAGCAGGGTGGTGCGGGCAAAGCGCACGGTGGCCGGCTCGATCATGCGCGGACGCCAGCGGGCGCGACCCTTCTTGCGCGCCAGCGCCGGGTGCAGTGCGCGGAAGGCAATACAGAGTTCGTTGTCGCCGCGCAGGTCGGCTGCCACGTCGTGCGCATGGAACATGTTGTCCGAGCGTAGCAGCGAAGCGCCGTTGAGCCAGACCTCGGCCAGCGTCGCCAGTCCGTGAAGCCGCAGGGAATGCGTACCGTCTGCCTTGAAACGCGTGCGGTACCACACGTCGCGATCATGCAAGGTGGCGGGCGCTTGGAGTGTCCATTGGCCGGCATCGCGCCATGCCTGCGCCGCCGTGCCCGGCACGGTGGCGGTTGACCACAGGCGTGACTCGGCCAGGCCTGCCGGCGCCGACACTTCGTTTGGTGCCGTCGCCGTCAGCTCCCAGCCTTCGCCGAGCGCCGTGATGCGCTGGCCCGAGACGGACAGGACTCGTGCCATCGGATAAACTCAGCGCTCTGCGGCAGCGGCTCTGTGGCCGCCTGTCACCGACAGCTGAATGGGCATTGCACGCACGTCACCTCCAAAGAAGAGATTGCGATGCGATTTCGATCATTCGAGGGCGAACGAATGCGTAGCCTGCGCGGCGACCATCCGGTCCTGCGACAGCAGCGGATACTGCAGCGTACAGTGCGAACCCCCGGAACGGCCGAAGGCGCTCGCCGCCTGCCGTTCGAAACCGACATCGATTCCCTTCCGACTAACCCCCGGACTTTACGCGCCAACCGGGCACGTACCGACTGTGTTCAGAAGGCAGCCGAGACTCCATCCCCATAGAGTCTCCTTACCCGTTGTTTCTGAACACAAATCAACTCCTACGTTAAGACTGCAAAAGAGTCAAAATATCGCCAGAACCCAAGATGTTGTTGTTCGACTATATTCAGCAGGCGTGACACGAGCGTCTCTAACGCGTTGACTCGCTGAATAGAAAACCGTGAATACCGACGCGATTCCAACAATAGGGGCGTCTAGCCATAGGTCGTCGACACGGATGAACGGCGTGGATTGAATGCATCGCCAGTTTAAGAAGGGCGGCTAAAACACGTTGGAAATGAACAAAGTTCCACCGATTCCGGAACGAAATAGGAGTGTCGACTCAGAAAGCGCTTCGGACCCTGTCGCCCGCATAACGCGTCAACATGACGCAGTTCAGTTCCGGGCTTTGAGCAGCGAGACCGCCCGCCGGGGCGCTGTCATCGCTCGTGGATGGTCATACCCACGGCCTTGGCGAGCAATTTGCCCATGCAGCGCTGGCCGAAATCGTTGAGATGCAGACCATCGGCCACCATGAACTGGGCGTAGGGCATGTGCTCGCCCGTGACCCAGTCGCGCATGATCTGGAAGCGCTTGAAGACGCCGACACCGTGCTCGCGCGCGATGGTCTCCATGGCGCCGATGTAGTCGTCCTCGTTGGTCAGCGCGATCACGGCCGGCACGTATTGCGGTGTCATCAGCACGACATCGGCGCCGGCCTTCTTCACCCGATCGACGCCGGTCGACAGCTTCAGCTTGAAAACGTCGAGCGGCATGCCGCGCAGCGCGGCGTTGGTGCCGGCCTGCCAGATCACCAGGTCGGGGTCGCGCGAGATGACGTCACGCTCCAGCCGTTCGAGCATTTCGGTGACGTCCTGCCCGCCGATGCCCTTGTTGAACATATTGAACTTCAGGCGCACGTCCTGGAATTGGCGCGCCAGCGTGATCTCCATCTGCCGGGGGTAGGTGTTGACGTCGGCCGTCGCACCGTGGCCCTGGGTCGACGACGAGCCCAGCGCCACGATCACCACCTTCTTGCGCTCGCGCACCGCCGTCTTCACCCGAGGCAATGTCGTGCCGAGGTCCAGGTTCTCGGGCGCGACCGGGCACTTCTCGGGACCAGCCAGCGCCGGCTCCGGCGTGGCGATCAGCAGCAGGGCAGCAAACGCCATGCCCAGGGTGACCGACAACGCGCTGCCGCGCCGGGCGGTCGTGGCTGCCAGGTCGATGATCTCGGGCGTGGCGGGCTGGATGGGTCGAGGATCGGACACGTCGGTCTCAGGCTCGGCATCAACGGATGCCGGGACAGGTGGCGGGCGGCGGATGGTGTCTGAACTCTTGTCCGTACTCTTGTCGGGACTCTTGTACCAATGTGCAAAATACGCTGCTCCCACCATGATGGCGAGTCCGGCGATGCTGACCGCGACATCCAGCAGCATCGGCTGCGATACAGTCTCCGCATAGGTGCCGACGACCACGTAGCCGACAAACGATAGGAAAGTCCCGAGGCAGAAAATGGCCAGCGAGTGCTCGCCACACCGCCGCAGGGGCCGGGCGTACCACCGCTGCAGGAAGGCGGCGCCGGGTGGCGTGATGCGGGCGATCAGGTAGGCCACGGCGAGGAAATGCAGCAGCCGCAGCGGATCGAAGCTGGTCTTGTCGATCGGATAGATCTGCCGGCCGATGGCGTCCGGCAGCCACGACGCCAGGATCGGGATGTACCACCCCAGGGCCACGAATCCTGCTGCCAGCAGGTAGATGATCGCGAGGCCATCCAGCACGGGGTGCGCCGGTCGCAGCCGTTCGATGATGTGGCCGGTGCTGGCAAGCGCCGCTCCCGCGTAGAACACCAGCTGCCATGCCAGCGGGTTGAAGAACCACGTCGTACCCTCGGGATGCGCCGGCAGGTTCCATTCCCAGTAACGCGCCATGACATAGAGTACGAAAGAGATACCCAGCGCCAGCCAGGGTCGGCGCACGACCAGGGGTAGCATCAGCGGGAAGCTCAACAGCAGCACGATATAGAGTGGCAGGACGTCGAGATTGATCGGGCGGAACTTCAGCAGAGCCGCCTGCACCAGGGTCTCGTAGGGCATCTGGCCCAGCCCGGTGAGGTTCATATGCTCCAGGAAGGTGTCGCCCTTGCTGTGGGTGACCGCGGTCCACGCGACGCATGCCGTCAGCACCACGAACAGCATCATGTGCGCGACGTAGAGCTGCCACACCCGGCCCAGCACGCGGGCTGTTGCGCGTATCCAGCCGCCCCGGCGCATGATTCCGGCATAGGCGATTACGGCCGTGTAGCCGGAGATGAAGACGAAGATCTCGGTGGCATCGCTGAAGCCGTAGTTGCGCACGGTCAGCCAGCTCACGATGTTGTCGGGGATGTGGTCGAGAAAAATGAACCACAGCGCCAGGCCACGGAAAAAATCTAGCCGCAGATCGCGTGTACGCCGGGCACCGGCGGCCGCGTCGACCCGCGTCAGCGCCGCGATGAACTCCCGAATCCGCTTCAAGCGGCCCTCACGTGGACTGTCCCTCCATCATTGAGCACAGCATATCGACGCCGGCCTGACGCGGCTACATGCACCAGCGCGCAACGCGCAGCGGCCCTGCACGATCAGCATCGCCCCTGCTGTTGTGCACGCATGCCGGCAGCGATACGGTCACCTGCAAGTCTGCGTTGCCTCTCCATATTGCGCTGCAATTAGTCGATTTGTGACCATGGAGGCGAGCATGAGCTCTCATCGCAGTGCGAGCGATATCCGCGCCAGTCTCAAGCATCCCATCATCGATGCCGACGGCCACTGGGTCGAGTACACCCCGGTCTTCGCCGAACGCATGCGCCAGGTTGCCGGCGACAAGGCGGCCGACGGATTCCGGGCAACCCAGCGGCGGATATCCGATGCGCTCAGCGCGTCGATCGTCGAGCGCAAGCAGCGCGGCCTGGCAATGGAGGGCTACTGGACCCGCCAGTCGACCAACACCCGCGACCGCGCCACGGCGATGATGCCGCGCATGCTCTACGATCGGCTCGACGAAATCGGCATCGATTTCGGCGTCATCTACCCGACAGCCGGGCTGGGCATTCCGCGCATCGCCGATGACGAGACGCGTCGTGCCGTGGTGCGCGGCTTCAACATCGTCACCGCCGAGTATTTCGCCAAGCTCGGCGATCGGTTGACGCCGGCAGCGATCATCCCGATGCACACGCCCGAAGAGGCGATCGCCGAACTCGACTATGCAACCAAGCAGCTCGGCGCCAAGGTCGGCATGTTCGGCGGCAGTTTTCCGCGGCAGGTCCCGGCCGCCGAAGGGATCGATCCGGCGCTGGCGCGTTTCACGGTGACTTATGAAATGCTGGGTCTCGACAGCAACCACGACTACGATGCCGTCTGGCAGAAATGCCGCGAGCTTGGCATGGCGCCGACCTTCCATGCCGGCGGCCGCGGCTTTGGCCTGCGCAACTCACCGAGCAACTTCACTTTCAACCATATCGGCCACTTTGCCTCGGCCGGACACGCGCTGGCCAAGGCGCTGTTCCTCGGCGGCGTGACGCGGCGCTTCCCCGATCTGCATTTTGCCTTTCTCGAGGGCGGGGTCGGCTGGGGATGCCAGCTCTTTGCCGATCTGATCGAGCATTGGGAGCGGCGTGGCCGCGACGGCATCGCCTACATGGATCCGAAGAAACTCGATCGCGCCCTGCTCAAGAGCCTCGTCGATCAGTACGGCTACGACGACATTGCCGCCGAACTGGCGCGCCGCGACGGTTGGCCTAGTCGAGAGGAAGATGAACTCACCGGCGGCGTTCCGGTGCTGGACGACTTCGCGGCCTGCAACATCACGCGCAAGGAAGACTGGGTCGATCTCTATGCTCGGCCTTACTACTTCGGCTGCGAGGCCGACGACCGCATGAACGTGACCGCGTTCGGCCGCGCCAATCCGTTCGGCGCCCGCATCAACGCGATCTTCAGTTCCGACATCGGGCATTTCGACGTGCCCGACATGCTCAGTCCCGTGCCGGAGGCCTATGAGCTGGTCGAGGACGAGCTCATCACGCCGGACGATTTCCGTGACTTCACCTTCGCCAACACGGTGCGCTTGTGGGGCACGCAGAACCCGCGCTTCTTCGAGGGTACGGTCGTCGCCGGGGCGGCGGCCGCCGTGCTGAACGCCGCCCCGGCCCGCGCCGCGGCGGAATAGCTCGGCTTCGGACCGCGCGCGTCCACGCGCGCATCTTCGGCGAAAGCCATGTTTTCGCCGGTTGCGTCAGCGTCGACATTCTTTCGCTCTTCGCTTCGCTGCGAGCGAGTGCGGGCGTGGACGCCCGCGGTCCGAAAAACCCCTAACGCCCCTGCACGATCAGGACGACCGCCACCGCCGCGATCAGCAGCCCGCCGAGCTGCACCGGCTGCAGGCGTTCGCGCAGCAGCACGCGGGCCAGCAGCACGGTGCTGGCAGGATAGAGCGAGGTCAGTGTCGCGACGATCGCCAATGGTGCGGCCCGGCTGGACAGCAGATAAAGCGCGTTGGCCGCGCTGTCGAAGACGCCCGACAGCATGGCCCATCCCCATAGTGCCGCCACCGGCATCGCCGCCCGCCGCCAGCGTCGTATCATCGCCAGTGCCACGACAGTGAAGATCGTCGCCGACGTCACGCGTGCCGCCACCAGCGGCCACAGGCCCGATGCGTCGTTCGTCTGCTTCATGGTGATGTAGAAGACGCCGATGCCCAGTCCGGCCGCGATCGACAGGCCCAGCGCGCGGCGCGCCGAGCCGGCGGCGACGCCGGCGCGGTCTTCCTCGCGGCTGATCAGCGCGACCGCGACGGCGGCGAGCGCGATGCCGCTCGTCGGCAACCAGCCAGGCCAGTCGCCGCCGGCGTAGGCGAACAGCACCGGCAGCGACAGCGCCGACAGCGCGGTGACCGGCGCCGCCACGCTCATGCGGCCGGTGGCCAGCGCCTGGTAGAGCAGGGTGATGCCCACTGCGGTCGATACGCCGCTGGCGGCGCCCCACACCAGGTCGGCCTGGACCACACCGGATGCGGGCAGCACCAACGCCAGCAGCACCAACGTCACGAGGCCGGCGATCTGGCCGACGCCAACGACGAACAGGACGGAAATGCGCCGCGCCGCCAAGCCGCCGACAAAGTCGCCGGCGCCATAGACGGCGGCGGCGGCCAACGCGAGGAGAACGCCGAGCATGATCGTGGGTATAAAGCGACTGCCTTGCGCCGTCACGCGTGGTGCTGCAATCCGGGCGCCCCTTCGACAAGCTCAGGAGAGGGTTCGCCCGCGAATGGCGCACGGCACGACTTTCGCAGGAGATCCCCTCGCCCCGCTCGCGATGACGCAGGCCGCGGCTGGTGCGCGGGGCCGATGTCGGCGATAGTCGGCGGGTTCACACCGATTCGAGAGACAGGCATGCAACGGCAGTGGGATATCGTGGTGATCGGCGCCGGCCCGGCCGGCCTGAGCGCGGCCGCCGTCGTGGCGCGCGACGGCTTGGCGTGCCTGTGCATCGATCGCCTCGGGCCCGGCGGCCTGCTGATCAATCTCGGGCCGATCCACGATGCGCCGGATCTGCCGGCAGACACGACAGGCCCCGATCTGGTCGCGAGCCTCTCGGATACCGCGATGACGGCCGGCGCCGAGATGGCGGTGGCCGAGGTCCAGACGCTGCGGCCGGATGGCGACGGTTGGACCATCGCCACGGACGACGGCGAGCAGCACCGCGCCAAGGCCGTGATCATCGCCACCGGGCTCACGCAAGGCACGCTGGGGGTCGAGGGCGAAGCAGCGTTCGAAGGACGCGGCCTGTCGTTCTGCGCCGCCTGCGATGGTCCGCTCTACGCCGGGCAGAATGTTGTTGTCGCTGGCACCGACAATTGGGCGATGCAAGAGGCCATCGAGCTGGCGCAGGTCGCCGCGCGCGTCACCCTTGTGCACGGCGGCGGTCCGCTGTTCGGCGAGCGCGGGCGGATCGCGGCGGCGGTGGCCCAGGGCAACATCGACATGGTCGACGGCCGCATCATCGCGCTGGCGGGCGACGATGGGTTGCAATCGGTCACGGTGGTGCGCGACAGCGGTCGCGACGTTCTGCCGGCGCAGGGCGTCTTCGTCTACACGCAGCGGATTCCAGCGGTCAGCTTTGCGCACGGGCTGCTTGACCTCGACGGCGGCGGCCACATCATGGTGGATGAAGATTTGCGGCTGTCAGGCCGGTCCCTGCTCGCCGCCGGCGATGTGCGGGCCCGGGCCGTGCAGCGTGTCGCTGCCGCGATCGCCGATGGCGAACGCGCCGGACGCGCCGCAGTGCAGGGACTGAAGGCAGGCGCCCCGGCGGCGCCGGACTGAACAGCGAAGGAGACGTTCATGCGCATCGTCAATCCGACATTCGGCATATCGGCGGCGGGCGGCGAGATTGTTGCGGTCAAGCCGGTCGACTGGCGCGCCGATCCGATCGCGTTGTTCTCCAACTCCAAGCCCAACGCGCGCGAGTTGCTGGAAGGCATCCGCGCCCGGCTTGGCGATCTTCGTCGCACCGACAATATCGACTTCGTGCACAAGAACAGCGCCAGCCAGGGGGCGCCGGTCGAGCTGATCGAGCAGGTCGCCGCCAAGTACCGGGGCGCGCTCCTGGCGATAGCCGATTGAGGGTCCTGCTCATCGTGGAGTTTCCACGACTTCGTTGAACTGCAAAAGCGCGGCGTGGCGGCCTACGTGATCGCCACCGAGACGTTCCGTC
>Ga0187894_10004214_pt1 | contig 15590 bp, 12 predicted proteins | sample GBC1701081metaG_FD_136650 | JGI IMG/M metagenome (GOLD analysis project Ga0187894, IMG submission 136650) | White microbial mat communities from a lava cave in the Kipuka Kanohina Cave System on the Island of Hawaii, USA - GBC170108-1 metaG ... | reverse complement strand
GGCGGTCGCCGCGCTCGCGACGCCATACGGAGTCCGGCTTTACGGCCATCTGTGGCGGTATTTGACAGACGCGAAGCTGCTCTCGACGATCAACGAGTTTCAGTCGCCCAACTTTCACACGCTGGACGGCAAGCTGATTGAAATTCTGCTGCTCCTGGGCGCAGTTGCGGCGGCCAACGCAATTCGGCGGCGGCGCTTCATTGAAGCGGGGTTGCTGATCCTGTGGGGGCATATGACGCTGCAATCGGAACGGCACGTCACGCTGGCCGTTGTGATGCTCGCCCCGATCATCGCCGAGCAATTTAGCGGGTTGATCACCGAATTCGCCGATCGCGCGGCTACGAGAGAGCGGAAGGCTGCGAAAGCCTTCCGCGCCGCGCGCGACTGGTATCGTGAAGTGATGAGGATTGACCGGCAATTGACCGGAGCTTTTGTCTCCGCCGCCATTTTCGCCTTTGTCATCGTCCTGGCAGGCAGCGGATTGGCGGGCAGGATCTTGCCGCCACATTTCAATCCGAACCGGTTCCCGGCCGCCGCCGCTGATTTCATTCTGCGGACAAAGCCGGAGGGGAATATGTATTCTTCGGATCAGGTCGGCGGTTATTTGATTTATAGACTCTACCCGCAGGCCAAGGTCTTTGTTGACGGGCGCAGCGATTTTTACCGGCAGGGAAACGTGCTCGACGATTATGACAAGATCGCGAGCATCAAACCCCAATGGTCGGAACTGCTGGACAAATACGACATTCGATGGATGTCGCTGCGCCGCAATGAGCCGCTCGCGCTGATCGCGCTTGCGAGCGGGCGATGGCGGAGTATTTACGAGGATTCAGTGGCTCAGATTCTGATCAGGAACCCCGTTCAACCCGATCAAGCAGTGGACCGCCAAACGAACAACATCAAATAGCTCCGGCGTTCGCTGTTGTTCATCAATGCTCACCCAATGCCCATCCAATGCCTATTGGGGGCTTTAGAAAGGTTGTGGATTATGGCTTGGAACAAATTCTTCCGTTGTTTGCGTCAACCCGCGATTACGTCCGTCGTCGTGATTGCGCTGGCGCTCGTCGCCGTGGTTGCGGTCCCGAGCTTGCGTTCGCGAGTCAGCTCAAGTTTGGATTCGGGCGCAAACCTCTTCCTGTTCGATGACGATCCTTCCGAAAACGCTTCCGGAGAAGCGTCGCCGGAAGGTAAGGACGGCGCGCGCGCCGAGGACAAGAAGTCCAGCGGCTTTAAACGCGTGATAACCGCGCCGGTGCGGCTGTTCGCTCGTCTGTTCAGGGGGAAAAACAACAATGAAATGGCGATGAAGAAGGCGAGCGAGAAGGATCTTGAGAAGATGAAGGTGATCCCGATGAGCCGCGCGCAGAATGGCGTCATCGCCGACGCCGGCTCAGGGCTTGCGCCGGAAGCCACCACAATAGAAGCCGCCGCGAAAAATCTCTTCGACGAGGCGATTGAAATGCACGATAAAGGACGGCTCGACGGCGCAGTGGAGAAGCTGGTCGCCGCGACCGTGTTGCAGCCGAATTTCGCCGAAGCTTTCAACCTGTTGGCGGTCTGTTACGACGAGAAAGGCCAGTATCGCCTCGCGCAGGAAGAATACAAAAAGGCCTTGAAGATCGAGCCTAACAACGCCAGGTTCCTGAACAACCTCGGCTATTCGTGCTATCTGTCGAACGATTTCGCCGCCGCCGTCAAGTATTACAACAAGGGGTTGAAAATCACGCCGAACGACCGCCGCATGCACAACAACATCGGATTGGCTTACGGGCGCAAAGGCGAATACGACAAAGCGAAGCAGCATTTTGTGATCGCCGTCGGCGAAACCGGCTCGAATCTCAACCTCGGCTACGTCTACAGCCAGCAGGGCAAGTTCGAAGACGCGATCAAACATTACGAAGCCGCGCTTCGCTCCCAACCGCAATCGCTTCCCGCTCTGAGCAATCTTGCCGGCCTTTACGAACGCACGGGCCGATTGCGCGAGGCCGCCACCCTCACCGAACAGTACAAGAAACTGGCCGTAGCCGCGCAGCAGAAAGATCAGACTGTCGATCAGGATCAATAGGGAATGGGGAATGGGGAGTAGGGAGTAGGGAGTGGGGAAAAAACGTCACTCCCTACTCCCTACTCCCTACTCCCTATTTCTCACTAACCACCAACCAGCTATGAACGAAGCAGTACAAGCCAAAATGGAGGTATTCGCGCCTCCGCCTCCTGAATCTCTTGAGGCCACCGGACTATCGTTCCAGTTTCTCGCCGACTTGGCGCTCAAGGTTTCCGCGACGGAAAGCGCGCTGACTACGGCCACAATCTCCGACCGCATCTGTTTGCCGATGCCGCTGATCGAGCAGTTGATGCAGCATCTTTACCGCGAGAAACTGGTCGAGATTCGCGGGAACGTCGGGTTCAACAACAACCGTTATGCGCTGCTCGACCGCGGCTGGGATCAGTTAAGGCGTGTGATGGAGATTTCAGGCTATGTCGGCCCCACGCCGGTCTCGCTCGCGGCCTACAGCGCGATGATGCGTTCGCAGGCGCAACCCGAAGAATTGATCGGGCCTGATCAGGTCGCCAGCGCCTTTCATGATCTGGTCCTGCCTGAGAGCCTGCTGCAAACGCTCGGTTTCGCAATCAATTCGCGCCGCAGCCTTTTCATCTCCGGCATTCCGGGGACGGGCAAAACTTCGGTGGCGGAGCGCATCAACAACGCGTTGCAGACGCCTATCTGGATTCCCTACTCCGTCGCGGTTGACGAACACGTCATCAATGTTTACGACGCGCACAACCACGAACGCACTCTGGACGAAGACAATTTCGAGGTGTATGACAGACGCTGGCTGCGAATCTTGCGCCCGTTGATCATCGTCGGCGGCGAAATGACTCTGGAAAGCACCGACCTGATCTACAATCGCGCGGCGCGTTATTACGAAGCCCCGTTCCAGATCAAGGCCAATTGCGGCACGCTGGTGATTGACGACTTCGGACGCCAGCGGGTCGAGCCGGAGGATCTGCTCAACCGGTGGATTATCCCGCTCGAACGCAAGGTGGACTTTCTGACGCTGCACACCGGGAAAAAGATCAGCGTGCCTTTTGAACAACTGGTCGTCTTCTCGACCAACCTTGAACCGAGCCGCCTGGTTGATGAAGCTTTCCTGCGGCGAATGGGCTACCGCATTCGCATCGAACCGCCTGCGGAAGAGACCTACCGGAAAATTTTTGAGAGATACGCTGAAAATTCAGGCGTCTCCTACGACGAATCGGTGCTCGATCACACTGTCTCGAAATATGCGGCGGAAAAACGCGTGATGAAAGCATGCGAGCCGCGCGACCTGATAAGCCGGTTTCTGGATATTTGCCAGTACAAAAATTTACAGCCGGTACTGACGAATGACCTGCTCGATCTGGCCTGGAACAACTATTTCGGGATTGCGCACGTTTAGCAGACAGACGCTGGGAGCGCACGCGGCTCGCGTGCCGGCTTACTGAGACGACAGACTGTGATGAAGGTGGTAGCTCAGTAAGCCGGCACGCGAGCCGCGTGCGCTCCCAGCGTCTCTAGATCGTTTGTTGATAGTTTCGATTATGAGTTTGGGATTTGAGTTCAAATGGGCATTGCGGTTTTGTTTAAGCCTCGGCGCCGGTTTCCTGATGAGTTTCGCCACGGCGCGCGCGGACGAGTTGCATTTGAAAGACGGGCGTGTGGTCGAAGCCGAAGAGGTCTGGGAGGTGTCTGACGTGATCTGGTACCGGCAGGGAAAGATCATCGCCTCGTTTGCGAAGACGGAGGTCGTCAGGATTACGAGACCGAAACCGGCGGCGCCCAATCCCACAGCCAATCCCGCATTGGGACCTGGCGCTCGAATCTCATCACCCGCCGACGGTCCGGCCGGAAGTGAAAACGGTGATACGGGCATGTCGCGCAGAATATCGCGGATTGTCCTCAAAGGGGGGACGCAAATTGACGCCGACGCCGTCTGGGAAAACGCGGATCGTGTTGGGTATCGTCTGGGTAAGATGCAAGCCCTCATTGATCGCTCGGATGTCGAGCGAGTGATCCGCGATGTCACAATCAGCGAGCAAAAGGCGCCGTCGTCGAATTCGAGTTCGCGTTACACGACGGGGCACCAAGGGCTCGATCAACTGATCGCTTATAGCGGCGACAAGTACGGAATCGATCCTACGTTGATCTATCTTGTGATGCGCGAAGAGTCCAGATTTAATCATCGAGCCGTATCGCGCGCCGGCGCGCGCGGATTAATGCAGTTGATGCCGGGCACCGCCGCCAAACTCGGCGTGCGGAATATACACGACCCGGTCGAAAATGTTGACGCGGGCGCGCGGTACCTGCGGACGCTCCTGGAGATGTTCAACGGAGATGTCAATCTCGCTCTGGCGGCGTATAATGCCGGCGAAGGCGCCGTACTGAGGTACGGCCGACGCATTCCGCCGTATCGGGAAACGATGAATTATGTATGGCGGATCAACACGGCTTATCGTCGCGCGATGGCTGCTGATCGGTAGAGCCTTTTCACGTAAGGAGGATTTGTTATGAAGTATCTAGCCCCTCTTTGTCTCGTGATAATCCTCGCGCTGGCTTCAACCGGCGCGGCCAACGCGCAGAATCGCCCCGACAGCGCCAGGCGTGAAGTGTTGACCAACGAGGCGGTCATCAACCTCTCCAAGGCCGGGTTCAAGGAGCGCACGATCATCACCTTGATCCGAACTTCCGAAATTTCGTTCGACATCTCGACGCTCAGACTGGTCGAGCTGAAAAAGCGCGGCGTCCACGAGAAGGTCATCAACGAAATGATCGAACGGACCAACTACGGCGCCGCCTCGCAACGCCTGACCAGTTTGCGTGACGACGAATTCTTTTCTAAGGATGACGAAGCCTTCTTCAACGGACCGATCTTCAAGGAATTGCCGACCGAAAAAGAAGCGAAGAAGAGAGAAGACGAGGCGATGATCTTCGGTTCGCAATCAGGCTCGGGCAGCAGAAACAGAAGCCGTGGCGGCATGGGGCCGAACGGAGACCGCAGCCAGCAAACCGAAACGACCGGATCGGCCACGGTCAGGATCATCCGCCCTCCGAGCGAAGGCTCTCCCGAACCGAAATTGCAGCGCGCCGCGAAGCTCGACAACAAAGGTATTCAGGAGATGATCCAGGCTGGTTTTTCCGAAGGCACGGTCGTTCGCAAGATCGAATCATCGCAGGTGGATTTCGACCTTTCGCCGAAAGCTCTCGGCGACCTGCGCCAGAACCGCGTCAGCGAGCGCATCATCGCCGCGATGAAAACGGCGATGGACGATTCGAAGTGAGTCAGGCCTGTCTTGGGATTGTTTGGAGGCAGTGGGTTTGAAGCAAAAAGAGCAAAGAGGGCAGAAAAGACGAAGAAGGAGCTTTTTGCTCCTTCTTGCCTTTTTTGCTCTTTTTGCTTCAGGCTTTTGGTCTTCGCCATCGTCCTCGTCGCCACTGTTGCCCCTGTCGGTTGACCGCCTAAATCTTCATGCTTGCGCGCAGGAGCCGAAAACGGCGCGGGAGAAACAAGAGCAACAGGACCGCCAGCGGAAACAGGATGACGCCGCCGTAATCGCGATTGACACCGCCGAGGTCTTGCTGCCGGTTACGGTGCGCGATTCCACGGGACAGTTCGTGACCAATCTGAAGGCCGAAGATTTCGTCATCTTCGAGGACGGTTCTCAGCAACCCATCAGCTCTTTCGCGCTCAAACGGATGCCGGTTCACGTCGTGATCATGATGGATACCAGCAGCAGCGTGACGCGCGAGCTTGAAGACTTCAAAGACGCCGCCTGGCGCTTCATCAACCAACTCGCCCCCGAAGACCAATTTTCATTGATCCGGTTCGACGATGAAGTCGAGTTGGTGCAGGACTGGACCGCCAGCCGTAACGTCCTCAAGCGCGCTCTCAATCGATTGCGGACGGGGATGTTCACGAAATTCAACGACGCGCTCTACCTGGCGGCGCGCGAGCAGTTGGGCAAGATCAAAGGGCGCAAGGCGATCATCATTCTGACCGACGGCATTGACAGCGGGCGCGGCGCTGTCTCGTCCGAACGCGCCTTCCGCACTTTGGTCGAAGAAGAGACCCCGGTCTACGTCGTCAGCAAGACGCGCATTCAGAGCCGCGCGGAGCGCGAAGAGCTTGAATATTACGAAAAAACGTCGTCCTCGTCGGTCAACAAACTCCGAATCGAAGGCCTGAAGATGGCGCTCACCCAGCTCGAATCCAGCGAGCGCGGCTTGGTCCGCATCGCCGAGGAAACCGGCGGGCGAATCTTCCTGCCGGAAAGCTTCGACGATCTGGGCGCGGCTTACCAGCAGGTCGCCGACGAGCTTCGCTCTCAGTACGTGATCTTTTACACCCCGACGAACTCGAACCGCGACGGCAGCTACCGCGCGGTGAAAGTCAAAGTCAAACAGCCCGGCTATCACGCGACCACGCGATTTGGTTACTACCTCAAATAGCCGTTCCAGCGGGGAGAAGGGAGATGACGGAAAAGACGGAAATAACGGAACAAACGGAAGAAGAACTAAAAATACCACGAAGATTTCCGTTTGTTCCGTTATTTCCGTCTTTTCCGTCATCTCTCTTCGCTGTCTTGACTCGCCATTGACCTCAGGGTCACACCACACACACGTCCGACGCCCCGCCGAGTTGAACAACTATGTCCTCCGCTTCATCAAACTACGAAAACACAGGTCACGAAAACACAGGCGCAGCGCGAACCCGCGCAAACAGGATCAAGCTCTCGATCATCGCGGTCTTCGCGCTCGCCGCCGCCGCGAGCGGTTTCTGGGCTTATCAGCGTTACCGCGCGAGCGGCGCTTCGTTGACCATGGCTCAGATCACGGAACTGGCGAAGAAGACTGCGCCTGAAGATCGCCAGGCCTGGCTGCGTCTGGCTCGCGCCGCGCTGGCCGCCGAAAGTGTGCAGGCCATCACGGCGCCCACGGAGCCCGTGAACAACCGCGGCGAAGCTTCGCGCGTGGAGCTTGGCTATCTGCTGTTTTTCGATCCGATCCTGTCCGGCGATAAAACCACTTCGTGCGCGTCCTGCCACCACCCCGATTACGGAATGGCCGATGGATTGAAGAAAGGAATCGGCGCTGGCGGGCACGGCTATGGCGCCCATCGCGCGGGCACGGGGCGCGAACTGCAACGCAACACGCCGAGCCTTTTCAACGTCGCTTACAACCCGATCCTCTTCTGGGACGGCCGCGCCGGATCGCTCGAAGAACAGGTTCTTGAGCCGATCTTCCGAGAAGATGAGTTGAATCAGCCGAGCGCCGCCGAACTGGTAAAGCGGTTGCGCGCGATCCCGAAATACCGCGAGATGTTCGCCAAAGCCTTCGGCTTCAACTCGCCGCAGGACGGGCGCGAGATCACGCTGCAGAACATCGCGCGCGCCATCGCCGCATTCGAGCGCAAGCTGAACATCACCGAAACCGCCTACGATCATTTCGTCAAAGGCCCGAATGGCGGAAATGATGGCGGAAACGATGATAGGCTGACGACAGAGGAGTTGCGCGGGCTGGTCGTGTTCATCGGTCAGGGGCAATGCGCCGTTTGTCACATCCCGCCGCATTTTCACGACGGGGTGCTGTCTTCAATCGGCACGCCCGTATCGGCGGAGAAAAACGCGCCGCTCGATTCCGATCCGGGCTTCGGCGCGGTCATCCGCCGCCAGGACGGGTTCGGAATGTTCAAAACGCCGGGGTTGCGTAACGTCGCCCGCACCGCGCCGTATATGCACAACGGCGGCTTCAAGACGCTCGAAGAGGTCGTGGATTTTTACAACGACGGTGGTGGCCGTGGCCGCGGCATTGATGCTTACAGCCAGGACGCGAAGGTCGCCAAGCTCGACCTGACCGAGCAGCAAAAAAAAGATATGGTCAGCTTTATGAAATCGCTCAACGACACCGCTCCTCCGCTCGGCCTGCCCGCGAACGTGCCGAGCGGCTTGCCTGTCGTGGGCAAATAGACGCCTTTTGCCTTTTGTTTTTATGAGCTAGAATTCAATTGAGCGCAATGACGATAATCACGATAGACACAATGCCTGAATTCACCAAAGAAAAAGAGATATTTTTCGAACATCTCAGGCGCGCCGGGTTCAAAAAGACCACGCAGCGTGAGTTGATACTCGAAGTCTTTCTCAAGACCGAAGGCCATCTCAGCGCGGAAGATCTCTACAGTTTGATCAAAGTCGAAGACCCGACCGTCGGGTTCACGACCGTTTACCGCACGCTCAAACTTCTGGTCGAATGCGAACTGGCGCGCGAAGAGCGTTTGGGCGACGGCCGCGCGCGTTACGAACACCTTTACAACCATCAGCATCACGACCATCTGATCTGTACCGGATGCGGCCGGTTGATAGAATTTTACAGCGAGGAGATCGAGAAAAAGCAGGACGAGATCGCCGAGCAGCACCATTTTCATCCGACACGCCATAGCCTGCGCATCTGGGGGGTTTGCTCGGATTGCCAGGGGACCCCCCTGGCGGCGAAAGGCTGAAGTCTCGAATCATCACAACGTGAACCGGAAAAACTCACGGCGGAATCTGTTGATCCTGATTATCTGCGCGCTCGCCAGCCTTTTCAGCGTCTGCTCCAGCCAGGATTCGAAAGATGAAAAAGGCGGATCCGATCAGCGCCGTGAAAAGATCGGCGCCGAAGAGTTCATGCCGGAGCGAACGCGGGTTGTTTATGTCCGCAGTTGCGCGCCGTGTCACGGCCCTGATGGGCATGGCATCACCGCGGTTGCGCCCAATCTTTATCGCGCCAAACACCGCAGCCCGGAAGAGTGGGAAAGGTATCTGCGCGATTCCAAAGACGCTCACCCTGCCCACCCTGTCGGACATCCGCCGCCGCTGTGGCTTGACGCGGAAGAGATGAAAAATATGGCGGAATACCTCGATTCGGTAACCCAGCGAAATCAACAGCAATGAACGCAGAGCTTGAAAAACTTGTTGAGCAGATCACGGACCAGATCGTCGCGCGGCTCAGCGCCGAACGCGGCTACGATTTGAACGGCGGCGATTGCGTTGAATGCAGCCCGCACCACATCGCCTGCGCGCTGAACGCCGGGGCCTCGCGCATCGGCGTGGCTTGGGGACAATCGGCCGCGGCCAACGCCGACGTGGCCCAATACATTGACCACACCCTGCTCAAACCCGAAGCTGCGCGCGAAGAGATCGAAAAGCTCTGCCAGGAAGCGCGCGCGTTCAACTTCGCTTCCGTCTGCGTCAACCCGACCTGGGTCAAAGAGTGCGCGTACAGCTTGCGCGGCTCGCCGGTGAAAGTCTGCACGGTTGTAGGCTTCCCGCTGGGCGCGGGCCTTGCGGATGTGAAAGCCTACGAAACCCGCCGGGCGATCTTCGATGGCGCGACCGAAATTGACATGGTCATCAACATAGGCGCGCTGAAGTCGGGCGACGACGCGACAGTCAAGCGCGACATCCACGCCGTTGTCGAAGCCGCGCACGAAGCCTGCGCCATTGTCAAAGTGATCCTCGAAACCGCATTGCTCACCGATGAAGAGAAAGTCCGGGCCTGCGCGCTCGCGAAAGAGGCCGGAGCTGATTTCGTCAAGACATCGACCGGCTTCAGCAAGGGCGGAGCGACGGTCGCCGACATCGAATTGATGCGCCGCGCGGTGGGATCGGAAGTCGGAGTGAAAGCGGCGGGCGGCGTAAAAGATTTAGCTTCCGCCCGCGAAATGATCGCCGCAGGCGCGACTCGCATCGGCGCAAGCGCGGGCGTCAAGATCGTGCAGGAATCGCAGGGCGTGAAGACCACCGGCGCCGTTTCAGGCAATTACTGAAAGCCCCGCAGTGAGCCGTGGTTGACGCTTTCGCAGTTCGTTTGCTACCATCTGCTCCGCTTTACGAAGCTCACTCTTAGAAGTTTGACAATACGGGCACATAACTCAGTGGTAGAGTGCTGTCTTCACACGGCAGAAGTCGCAGGTTCAAATCCTGCTGTGCCCATCACGAAAATCAAAGGCCATCAGAGATCGTTCAAGCTCTGATGGCCTTTTTGCCGTTTATCTCTTTACCACTCCGACAACACAATGGCGGGCGTTACTATTTCGGGAAGCAACAGGCTGCGGTAAGACTCAGGCAGATTTGGCGTCATCATATCAAAACGTTCTTTGATCTCCGCATATCTGGTGTTGAAATTCGTCGCCAGCCCCAGGTCGCCGGTGATGATCACATCCACTCCCACATTCCGTGAATCGAGATCAACACCGAAGCTTGCGTATGCCAGGATGACGGCGTCTTCACGTGTGAAAACGAAACCTCTCAATCGTCTGGCCCATCGTCGCAGGTAGCGACCTTTTCTCAGCGCCTTAGTTTGCGACAGAATCCTGGCCGCGTAGATCAGCGGACGCAATTGCAGGACGTGCTCAGTTTCCTGAGTAATGTAAGGCTGAAGTTTCAGAACGCGGAGACGGGAATAAGCGTTGGCAGCTTCGGCCTGAAGCAAGGTCGGCGTATTGCCTTCGGCCAACCGCATGCGGTTTTCGTATACACGCCGGACAACGCTCTTATCAAGCAGAATGGTTCTTGGCCGGAAGCTCAATTTCATCCCTCTCCGCGTCCTCTTCGATCGAGACAGGCTCCTCTTGCCAGAGAGCGCCCCGCTCTTCATCACTCAAAGCCCAATAACGATGCGCTTCCTCCTTAGCCGCTCGGCGCTCCTCTTCGCTTAGATCGTTCCACCAAGCCATCGTCTCAGCATCAACGCCTCCTTGATAAAGCAACAGACCTTCTGCCGCTTCCACTAGCGCAAGTTCATCACCCGGACGCAATCCACGCTTTTGAATGATCCCCGGCGGAATGGTGATTTTGCCTTCCGCGTCAACAATTAGTATTTCCATCGTTGAACACCTCATTTACCTCGATTTGTCTGCGTGACGAACTGAATTATACCTTAGCATTGCGTTCAACGCTGGTAAACGATCCGCCCGCCGACCATCGTGTAAAGCGTCTTCACCTTCACATTGCCCCGCTCATCAATCCAATCAGTCGGCTTTGTCCGCAACAGGTTCGTGTCAATCACCGTGATGTCGGCCAGCTTACCTTCTGTCAGCGCGCCTTTGATCTTCTCTTCGAAACTGGCGTAAGCCGAACCCCACGTGTAAGCCTTGATCGCTTCTTCAATCGTCAAACGTTCGGCGGGGAACCATCCTTCAGGGGGCGTGCGCTGCACGATTTGTCGCGTGACCGCCGCATACAGGCCGTAGATCGGATTGATCGGGTAGATCGAAGCCGACGTGCCCGGCCAGTCGGTGCCGAAGCTCAGCGTCGCGCCTTTCGATTGAATCGTCTTGAACGCGTAAGCGCCTTTGCAGCGCTCGTACCCGATGCGATCTTCCATCCAGCGCATGTCGTCGCTCAGGTGGAAAGGTTGAACTTCGGCGACTACGCCGAGGCCTTTCAACCGGTCGAAATCGCGCGGCGCGAAGACCTGCGCGTGAACCAGCCGCATGCGGCGGTCGCGCGGGCCATTGGCTTTGGTCATCGCTTCGATCATATCGAGCATCACGCCCAAGGCCTCGTCGCCGATGGCGTGTACGGTAACCTGGATGTCGGCGGCGTCAGCTTTGATCATCATTTCGGTGAACGGGCCGCGATTGAGCTCGGTTCTGCGTTCAGGCGAAACCCAGGTGAGCGGGCGCCAATGGCCGCGATTCGATTTTGCGGGATCGTTGTCGTACGGCTCGTAAAAACGCGCGCCGGACGTGCCCATAATGCCGTCAATATGGCCTTTGACCGCGCCCAGGCGGATCATCGCATTGCCCGATCCGCGTTTGACGCTCAGGGATTTCATCTGCTCCCAAAGTTCTATGCCGTAGCGGAAGTTGACGCGCGCGGTCAGGCGCTCAGCTTCGAGGAATTCATTGTAAAGCTGCAACTGCTCGTGATCCGAAATGTCTTGAAACGAAGTCACGCCGGCTTCGCGCACCAACCGCAAGGCGTTTTCGGTCATCCTCGCGCGCCTGGCGTGATCGGGGCGATCATCGCCCAGGAACTTCGCTTCGGCGCCGCGCGGGTTTTTGATCCGCATCACGCCGGTGGCGCGGCCCTGTGAGTCGCGAACGTGCGTGATGTCGTCGGTGTCGGCGCTGCGGTCGTCGAATCCCGCGCGTTTCAACGCCACGGTATTGGCGAAATAGAGCGAGTTGTCGAACTTGCTGATGAACATCGGCGTCGAGCCGGTGAGCGCGTCAATCAGCTTTCGATCCGGGCGCCAGAGTTCTTTCTTCACGCCCGCGGCGCTCGCGCCCATTTCCCATTGTTCGTAAGCTCCCCATCCGCCACCGCGAATCGGCTCATTCGGATGTGTGGCGATGTATTCTTTGACGCGCGCGACGAAAGCGGCGTCTGTGTGAACATCCATCAGTTGAATATTCCAGAAGAAGCTCGCCGCGCTGGCGAAATGGACGTGATTGTCGTTGAATCCGGGAGTGACGAACGCGCCTTTCAGATCAATCAATCGCGTGCGTTCGCCTTTCAGGGCCAACACTTCTTTGGCGCCGCCGACTTTTATGATTTTGTCGCCGCGCACGGCAAGGGCTTCGGCTTGCGGTCTCGACTCGTCAACAGTCCAGATGAAGCCGTTATGTAGGATCAGGTCAGCCACATCCGATCTGGTTTGATTGGCCGCGGACGACCCATTCGTTTGTTGAAAGGTAAAATAGAGCGCCAGCAGGATAGCGAGGCAGGCGCGGCCGGTTTGGCCAACCCAATTCTCCGGGGTTCGATTCATAACACGCCCTCTTATTAGTTACGATGGTTAGTTACGATGGCCAGCTTGAGATCGCTTATCAGGTTCGCGTATAAGCTTACCATACATTTACATTTCGACAACTCAACCAGTGACAATCCACGCTTCACTCGCTCTTCCCTTCTCTTTCGGCAATGACGTTCGAATTGATGAACGGCGCGAAATCCCGGCAATTCGTCTTGCAAGCGGATGAGCGCTCAGGTAAATACTATTCCGCGCCCCAATAGATTCGTACAAACCTGGCGGCGCTTACCAACAAACTGTCGCGCCGCCATGCCCGCCGATGTTCGCGGAGCGGGGCGTCCAGCGCAAATTTCGACACTTAGAGCGGTTTGCAATTGCGTGTACGGGATCGCCGGATCAGTACCGCGAGCGGTAGCGAGCGTGGCTTATTGAAGCAGCCTCTTGACCGCAGCCACGCTCGCTACCGCTCGCGGTACTGATCCGTACACGTAATTGCAAACCGCTCTAAGCACAGGAGAAAAAGACAATGACATTGGCGGAAGTCTGTGTTCGGCGGCCTGTATTTGCGACGATGCTGATACTGTTTCTGGTCGTGTTGGGCGTCTTCTCGTTCATGGACCTCGGCGTGGATCTCTTTCCCAAGGCCGATCCGCCCATCGTCAGCGTGCGCATCCGATTGCCGGGCGCCAGCCCTGACGAAATGACCAGCCAGGTCATCCTGCCCGTCGAAGAGCAGTTGAGCAGCGTCAGCGGTCTGGACGAATTGGAAGTCATGGTGATGGACGGCAGCGCGCGCATTACCTGCCGCTTCGTGCTCGACCGCAAGATGGAAGACGCCGCGCAGGACGTGCGCGAGAAGATGGCGCTGGCGATGGGCAAATTGCCGCCCAACGTCGAGCCGCCCGTCATCACCAAAGCCGATCCCGAATCCGATCCGATCCTGACGCTGGTCATCGGCGGGCCGCGAAGCTTGCGCGAGATCACCGAGATCACCGAAAAGCAGATCAAACGCACGCTGCAAACCGTGGACGGCGTCGCGGCGATCGACATCGGCGGCGGGCGCGACCGCGAGATTCAAATCCTGCTCGACGCCGAAAAGCTCAACAGCCATCGCATCACCGTCAATCAGGTCGCCCAGGCGCTGCAAAACGAAAACATCGAAGCGCCCGGCGGCAGGCTCTATCAGGGCACGGAGGAGTTGGCCGTGCGCACGATGGGCCGCTTCGACGTGGTGCGCGAATTCAGCGACCTGATCGTTTCCAGCGCGAACGGCGCGCCGATCAAGGTCGCCGACCTGGGCCGCGTCGAGGATACGTACAAAGAGCCGCGCAGTTTCGCCAGGCTAGACGGCAAACCGGCGGTCACGCTGCAAATCCGCCGGCAGGCGGGCTCCAACACTGTGAAAGTCGTGGACGCCGTGCGCGACAAGCTGGAGAAATTGCGCCCGACCTTGCCCGGCGATCTGACGATGGACGTCGTCAGCGACCAATCGCAATTCATCCGCGCTTCGATCTCCGCGCTGGAAGAACACCTGCTGTTGGGCAGTTTGCTGGCGAGCCTGATCATCCTGCTCTTCATCCGCAACTGGCGCGCGGTGCTGATCTCGGCGCTGGCGATCCCGGCTTCGATCATCGCCACGTTCACGCTGATGCGGATCGCGGGTTTCACGTTGAACAACATGACGCTGCTGGCGTTGACGCTGGCCGTCGGCATCGTGATTGACGACGCGATTGTCGTGCTCGAAAACATCTTCCGCCACCTCGAAGAGTATCATCGCTCGCCGATACAGGCCGCGATCGAAGGCACGAAAGAAGTCGCGCTGGCCGTGACGGCGACGACGCTCAGCCTGGTGGTGATCTTCGTGCCGATCGCGTTTATGACCGGCTACGCGCAACGGTATTTGAATTCCTTCGGATGGACGATGACTTGCGCGATTCTGGTGTCGCTGCTGGTGTCGTTCACGCTGACGCCGATGCTGGGCGCGCGGTTCCTGCGCCGCGACTCGGGCGAGGTCAAGCTGTCTAAGCAGACGGCGTTCTTCACCTGGATCGAGCATCGCTATGAGCGCATGCTCAACTGGTCGCTCAATCATCCGTGGGTGATCGTGGGTTTGAGCGCGCTGGTTTTCGCCTCCACCTTTCCGCTCAATCGCATGGTCGGACGCGATTTCATTCCCAACGACGATCAGGGCGAATTCACCATCCACGTTGATCTGCCCGAAGGACTGTCGCTGCAGGGCTTGACCAAATTCGTGGACGAGATAGAGCCGAAGCTGCAGAAGCTGCCCGAACTCGACCATCTGTTGACGCAATCCAGCGAGCGGCTCAATCACGTCCATTTCGTGCCCAATCTGGTGGAACTGGACAAACGCAAAATCAGCACTCAGGAAGCCGCCGCCGCCGCGCGCAAAATCTTCGAGGAGATCCCGCAGGCGCGGCAGAAGATCGCTTTCCCGTCGGCCCTGGGCGGCGGCGAATCGCTTGGATTTCCGATCCAGGTGCAACTGCTCGGCCCCGAACTCGACAAGCTGGGCGAGTTGGCGCGCAAGGCGGGCGATGAGATCCGCGCGCTGCCAGGCATCGTCAGTTCCGAACCGTCCTTCTTTTTCGCCAACCCCGAACTGCGCGTCACGCTCGACCGCGACCGCGCCGCCGAATTGGGCGTGCGCGCCTCCGACGTAGCAAGCGCCGTGCGCCTGATGATGAGCGGCGAAGACGAGATCACCACCTACCGCGAAGCCGGCGAGCAATATCCGGTCAAGATCATGCTCGACGAAAAACAGCGCAGCGACCGCGAGATCCTTTCGCGGTTGATG
>Ga0187894_10004213_pt1 | contig 15593 bp, 16 predicted proteins | sample GBC1701081metaG_FD_136650 | JGI IMG/M metagenome (GOLD analysis project Ga0187894, IMG submission 136650) | White microbial mat communities from a lava cave in the Kipuka Kanohina Cave System on the Island of Hawaii, USA - GBC170108-1 metaG ... | reverse complement strand
GTCCGGTGCAACGCTTCCTGCACGAGACCCTGCTGCGCGAGTTCTTCGATTCGCGCTTCGACGGCGAAGGTGCCGAGTTTCGCTTCTTCGCCGCTTCGCTCACACCCGCATCGCTCGCGCAGATCCGTCGCGGCATCCTCAACGTGATGCGCGAAACGCTCGACCTGGCGGAGCAGGACGCCGATCTGCCCTTGAACCAGCGCGGCGGCTCCGCGGTGGTGCTGGCACTACGCCCGTGGCACTTCTCGGGATTTCAGAAGTTCCGCCGGCGGCCGCTGCCCGCGTCTGCCGCCACCTAGCGGCAGCGTTCAGCGCAGCGGCAGCTCGAGGTCGGCGAACAGCGCGGCGACTTCCGCGGCGCCGCCGCTGGCCTGCGCGCGGTCGACGAGGCGCCGCGTCAGGTGCGGCGCGAACAGCTGCAGGAATTCGTACATGTATTTGCGCAGCAGCATGTCGCGGCGGAATCCTACCCAGGTCGTGTGAGCCGGAAACAGGTGTGCAGCGTCGAGCGACACCAGATCGCGATCCTGCTCCGCTTCCACCGCCATGGTCGCCACGATGCCGACGCCGAGGCCCAGGCGCACGTAGGTCTTGATGACGTCGGCGTCGCGCGCGGTCAGCGCCACGTCGGCGGTCAGTCCCGCGCGCGCGAAGATGTCCTGGAGCGACGACGGGCCGCTGAAGCTGAAGACGTAGGTGATGATCGGGTGTTCGGCCAGCGCCTTGAGCGTGAGCTTGCCGGCGCTCGCGAGTGGATGACCCTGCGGCACTACGACGCGCCGGTGCCATTGATAGCAGGGCAGCAGCACCATGTCGCCGAACAGCTCCTGCGAGCCGGTGTTGATCGCGAAGTCGATGCGATCCAGATCGGCCATCTCGGCGATCTGCTCGGCGGTTCCCTGGTGAAGGTGCAGGCGGATGTGGGGATAGTGATCGCGAAAAGTCTTCAGCACGGCCGGCAGCACGTAGCGAGCCTGAGTGTGGGTCGTGCCGAGCGAGAGCGAGCCGCTGGCCTCGTCGCGCCACTCCTCGGAGAGGCTGCGGATGCTCTGCACCTCGCGCAGGATGCGTAGTGCGCGCTCGATCACCTGCTCACCTGCCGGAGTCACGTGCGTCAGCGTGCGTCCGTCGCGCGCGAAGATCTGGAAGCCGAGCTCGTCCTCGAGCAGCTTGATCTGCTTGCTCACGCCCGGCTGCGACGTGTGCAGCTTCTGCGCGGCGGCCGTGATGTTCAGACCGTTCTGCGCGACGGCGGCGAGGTAGCGCAGTTGATGCAGTTTCATCCGCGGTGGATCCCCGGCGTCAGGCCGACTTCGGCGACGCTGTCGACGATTCTGCGGGCAACTCTAAAGTAGTGCGCCGGAAACGGCATCCCCGACGCGTGCCAGCTCGCCACAGGCGGCGCGCGCCGCCTGCAAACGGGCCGCGCGCCGGGCGGTCTGCACGCGCTGCAGGTCGAAGACGTGGTCGAGGTCGAAGAAGTCGGCAAACCCGGCCCAGGCGTCGGCCTCGTCACGGCGGGCACCCAGGTGCACGACTCGCAGTTCGCCGCGGGCGCGCAGCGCCGCAACCCAGCGCGCGTCCGTGTCCTCGTTGCGCGGCACGCACATGACGACGTGCGTCGCCCATTGCGCGGCCTCGCGCTCCTCGCCGGGTCCGAAGCGTCGCAGTTCCGGCCAGGCGGGCAACGACGCGGTCCGCTCGAAGACCGCGACGTCGTGGCGGGCGAACTTCGCGGGCATCGTACGCCCGAGCTCGCCGAAGCCCACGATCAGCACGCGCGCGTCGCTTCCCGGAGCCAGCAACCGTCTCGCGAGCGTAGCGTACGAATCGCCGCCGATGCCCTGGAGGAAGCGGGTTCGTACCAGGCGCACGTCGCGGAACCACGCCTCGACCAGCGGCTCCAGTGCTCGCGCGGCCTGCAGTTGCGCGTCGCGGAAAGCGCGCCACGCCTCGCGCACCTGGCCGAACACGTTGGTCTCTCCGGGAATGGCGCTTTCGAGTCCGGAAGCGAACTCGATCAGAAAACGATACGCGGCCGCGCCACGGTGGAGCTGATGCACGACCGGCATCGCCGCGGACAGCATCGCCGCGGAAAGCATCACCCCGGCTGACATCGTCCCGGCTGACGCCGCCGATGGTGCATCCGCCGAAACGGTCAGATGCACCTCTCGCTGGCAGGTCCTGATGCTGAGTACCTGAGCGCTCGTGTGTATCCCGAAGTCGGAGCCCTCGGCGGTCGGGCGGGGCTCGGCGATCGGGCGGGGGATGTGGACGACGATCAGCCTGGCGAGGGCCGCCTCGATAGACGCGCGACCCGTAGGCGCATCGAGCGCATCGAGCGCGCCGACACGCAGCGCCCGATCGGAGGCCGGCACGCTCATCCGCAAGGCGAGGTTTCCCATGTTCGCAGGAGCACTGACGGCCGTAGTTCCGATGTCCAGATCGTTGCTGCTGCCTCACCGTAGCGTCAGCCTGTTCGCCGCAGCCAATAACGGTCCCTTGGGTGCTCATGCCGCGCGGTTATGGCCGGTCCCGGATGCACCTTCGATAACCGCAACGCATGAAAGCAGAAGCAAAGATTCGTTCTGCGCGGGGAACGGCCGCCGCTAGAGTCGTTCGCAACTTCAGAGCCATCGATGAACGCCGTCCTCAACACCAGCATCGACCTGTCTCCCGAGCTGCAACGCAAGGTCGACGCGACGCGCGCACTGCTGGCGCGGGCGGTCGAGGATTTCGGCGACATCGTGTACTCCAACAGCCTCGGCGCGGAGGCCGTGGTCCTGACGGACATCATCTGGTCGTCGGGCCTGCCGATCGAAATCTTCAGCGTCGACACCGGACGCCTGCACGAAGAGACGTACGCGCTGCTCGAGCGGCTGCAGCGACGCTACGGCAAGCGCATCCAGTTGTTCTATCCGGAAGCGGCGCGCCTCGAAGGCTACGTGCGGCAGAACGGCGTCAACGGTTTCTACAACGGCCTCGCGGAGCGGCAATCCTGCTGCGGCATCCGCAAGGTCGAGCCGTTCCGACGCGCCATCGCCGGACGCAAGGCGTGGATCACCGGCGTGCGCCGGGAACAGTCCGCGACGCGCGCGCAGGGGCTGCCGATCGAGTGGGACACCGCGAACAGCCTGTATCGCGTGAGCCCGATGCTCGAATGGACCCACGAAGACGTGTGGGCGTACATCCGCGCGCACCAGCTGCCCTACAACCCGCTGCACGATCGCCACTTCCCGAGCATCGGCTGCGCGCCGTGCACGCGCGCGGTCGAGCCCGGCCAGGACTCGCGTGCCGGACGCTGGTGGTGGGAAAACCCGGACTCGCGCGAGTGCGGGCTGTTGCCGCGCATTCGCGTCGTCACGCAGGCGGGGTGACGCACATGGACTATCTCCCGATCTTCATCGACCTGCGCTCGCGCCCGACGCTCGTCGTCGGCGGTGGAGCAGTTGCGGCGCGCAAGATCGAGCTGCTCCTCGGCGCCGGTGCCGCGGTGCGCGTGGTCGCGCCGCAGATTGGCGCGCAAGTGCGCGCGCTGGCGGCAGCGGGACGGATCGAGCACGTCGCGCGCAGCTTCGAGCCCGCGTCGCTGGACGGCGTTGCTCTCGTCGTCGCTGCCACCAACCGCGAAGCGGTGAATGCCGCCGTGGCCGCCGCGGCACGCGCGCGCAACGTGCCCGTCAACGTCGTGGACGACGCACGCCTGTCGACGTTCATCGTGCCGGCGATCGTCGATCGTTCGCCGGTCGTCGTCGCGATCGGCACTTCGGGCACGTCGCCGACGCTCGCGCGCTGGGTGCGTGCACGCATCGAAGCATTGCTGCCGGCGCGTCTCGGACGGGTCGCCGAGCTCGCCGGTCGTTGGCGCCGCCGCGTCGCGCGCGCGTTCGCTACCGGCGCGGCACGCCGTCGTTTCTGGGAGGGCGTGCTCGACGGGCGTGCTGCCGCCTACGCGCTCGACGGCAGAGACGACCTGGCGGATTTCGAGCTGCGTCGGGCGCTGAAGCGTGAACAGGCCCTCGCGCCTCGCGCCACGGGCAGCGTTGCGCTCGTGGGCGCGGGCCCCGGCGACCCGGATCTGCTGACCCTGCGCGCCGCGCGCGAGCTCGAGCTCGCGGACGTCGTGCTGTACGACCGCCTGGTGTCGCTCGAAGTGCTGGCGCGCGCGCGCCGCGATGCCGAACGGATCTTCGTCGGCAAGGAATCCGGGCTGCACCACGTGGCTCAGGAAGACACGAATGCCCTGATGGTGAGGCTGGCTCGCGAGGGCCGGCGCGTCGTCCGTCTCAAGGGCGGCGATCCGTTCGTGTTCGGTCGCGGCGGCGAGGAGCTCGAAGCGCTCGCGCGGCACGGCATCGCTTACTCGATCGTTCCCGGCATCACCGCCGCGCTCGGTGCCGCCGCTGCCGCCGGCATACCGCTGACGCATCGCGAGCACGCGCACGCAGTCACGTTCGTGACCGGGCACGTCCGCGAGGACGAGGCAGACCTCGACTGGGCCGCGCTCGCTCGCGAGCAACAGACCGCTGTTTTCTACATGGGCGTGGCAAATCTCGGTGCGATCGTGGCGCGGCTCGCGGCGCACGGCGCACCGCCCAGCCGGCCGATCGCGATCATCGAGAAGGCGACGCACCCGGAGCAGCGGGTGATCGTCGCGACCCTGAGCACGATAGTCGACTCGGCAGCCGCGGCACGAGTGACGTCGCCGGCGCTGCTGGTGGTCGGAGACGTGGTGTCCGTGCGTGCCAGGCTGGCGCGCGGCGGCGGAGCTCGCCACGCGCAGATACGAGCGAAGACAACGGAGGCGCGCAGCGCATGAGCACCAATGGTTCGTCAACAGCCGCGGGTTCCACACCGGCCGCGGTGGTGGTCGATGGATTCGCCGGCGCGGTCGGACGCACGCCGCTCCTGCGCCTGAATGCCTTCAGCGCCGAGACCGGCTGCGAAATCCTCGGCAAGGCCGAGTTCCTGAACCCCGGCGGTTCGGTGAAGGACCGCGCGGCGCGCGGAATCATCGATGACGCCGAGCGCCGTGGCACGCTGCGACCGGGCGGCACGGTGGTCGAGGGCACCGCCGGCAACACCGGCATCGGTATCGCGCACCTGTGCAACGCGCGCGGCTATCGCGCGGTGATCGTCATGCCGGACAACCAATCGCCCGAGAAATATCAGCTGCTCGAAGCGCTCGGCGCCGAAGTGCGGCGGGTGAAGGCGGTTGCGTACGCGGATCCGAACCACTACCAGAAGGTTGCGGCGCGCGTCGCGCAGGAGATCGACGGCGCAATCTGGGCGAATCAGTTCGACAACACGGCCAATGCGCGCGCGCACCGCGAAACCACCGGCCCCGAGGTCTGGGAGCAGACCGGCGGGCGCATCGATGCGTTCGTGGTCGCCACCGGCACGGGCGGGACACTCTCCGGCGTTTCGCAATTCCTCAAGGCGCAGCGTGCGGGCATCCGCACCGTGCTCGCCGATCCGCCGGGCAGCAGCCTCTACGAGCACGTGCGCAGCGGCGTGCTGCGGGCGACGGGATCGGGATCGATCACCGAGGGTATCGGCATCGGGCGCGTGACCGCGAATCTGGCCGAGGCGCTCATCGACGATGCCGTGCACGTCGAGGATGCCGATACCGTTCGCTATGTCTATCGCCTGCTGCGCGAGGAGGGCCTGTTCCTGGGCAGCACCAGCGGCGTCAACGTCGCCGCCGCCGTGCGCGTCGCGCGCGACCTGGGTCCGGGACACACGGTGGTGACGGTGCTCTGCGACGGCGGTGCGAAGTACTCCTCGCGGCTGTTCAATCGCGCGTGGCTCGAACAGAAAGGGTTCGGTTCCATCGTCGGCGGTCCGCAGGCCTGGGAGAACGCGCGTGTCGCGTGAGTCGCACGAGTCCGCCCACGGCCGCGCCTCGCCCGAAGGCGGGTCGCCCGAAGGCGCTGCGCCCGAAGGTGCCATCGCTTTCATCGACGGTCCGGCGATCGATACCGACGTGGTCATCGTCGGCGCCGGGCCCGTCGGTCTGTTCCAGGTCTTCGAGCTCGGACTGCTGGGACTGAAGGCACACGTGGTCGATTCGCTGCGCGCCACCGGCGGGCAGTGCACGGAGCTGTATCCCGACAAGCCCATCTACGACATCCCCGCCGTGCCCGTGTGCACGGCGCGCGAGCTGATCGAGCGCCTCGAGCAGCAGATCCAGCCGTTCGAGCCGGTGTTGCACCTCGGGCAGGAAGTCACGGAAGTGCACCGTCGCGAGGACGGGCGCTTTCACGTAGCCACCAGCCGCGGCACGCATTTTCGCGCCGGCGCGATCGTCATCGCGGGCGGCGTGGGCTCGTTCCAGCCGCGCCGCCTCACGGCGCCCGGCGCCGAGAAGCACGAGGGCCGGGCGATCCACTACCGCGTGCGCAACCCCGACGGGTTCGCCGATCGCGATCTGCTGATTTTGGGCGGCGGCGACTCAGCGCTCGACTGGACTGCGGCGCTCGCAGAACGCGCGCGCAGCATCGTGCTGGTCCACCGACGTCCGGAGTTTCGCGCCGCGCCGGCGAGCGTGGCGCGCATGTTCCAGCTGCGCGAGCAGGGACGCGTGGATTTCCTCGAGGGCCAGGTGCAGGAGGTCCTCGAGGTCGACGGAACGCTCGCCGGTGCCAGCGTTCGCAGCAGCGATGGCGTCACGCGCCGGGTCGGCGCGGATCAGATCCTGGTGTTCTTCGGGCTCAGCCCCAGGCTCGGTCCGATCGCCGGCTGGGGGCTGGACCTCAGCCGGCGCAGCGTGCGCGTGGACACCGAGAAGTTCCAGACCAGCGTGCCGGGCATCTTCGCGGTCGGCGACATCAACGACTACCCCGGCAAGAAGAAGCTGATCCTCAGCGGCTTTCACGAGACCGCGCTCGCCGCCTTCGCCATCGCCGCCCACCTGAAACCGGGCGAGAAACAGCACCTGCAGTACACGACCACGAGCCCTCTGATGCACAAGCGCCTCGGTGTGGCGGCCGAAGCTGCGACGGAGGACGTCCCGGCGCGCCGGAGGGCAACCGGCTGAGGCGATCCGTGGAATAATCTCCGGCCTGGCCGTCCGCGGAGGAACAAGCCATGTCGGAAACCACCGCTTCGGGAACGCTCAGCAAAGACGAACGCAACTGGGCGATGATCGCCCACCTGAGCGCACTGCTCTTTCTGGTCAGCGGCATCGGCGGCATCCTCGGTCCGCTGATCGTCTACCTGATCCGCAGGGACGACATGCCGTTTGCCGCGCAGCAGGCGAAGGAAGCGCTCAACTTCCAGATCACGATGTTCCTGCTCGGCATCGTCGCGTGGATCCTGGTGCTGGTGCTCATCGGTTTCGTGATGCTCGCCATCCTGTGCGTGATCGACGTGGTGCTCACCGTCATTGCGGCGATCAAGGCGGGCGAGGGCGTGGCGTATCGATATCCGTTCAACCTGCGCCTGATCAGCTGACGTCGTGTACATACCCGCGCACTTTCGCGAGGCGGATCTCGGCCGTCTCGACTGGCTGGCCGCGCACGATTCCTTCGGAACGCTGGTCTCGACCGTGGACGGTGCGCCGTTCGCCACGCACCTGCCGGTGCTGTACGCGCGCGACGGTGAGCAGGTCACGCTCACCGGTCACTGGGCCCGGCCCAATCCGCAGTGGCAGGGCATCGAATCGCAGCGCGTGCTCTTCATCTTCCACGGCCCGCACGCCTACGTTTCGCCGCGCTGGTACATCGAGCCGGCGCGCAACGTGCCCACCTGGAACTACGCGACCGCGCACGTCTACGGCCGGCCGCGGCTGATCGAGGACACGCAGTCACTCGAGCGGCTGGTCGACGCGCTCGCGCAGAAATACGAAGGCGGAGCGGCGCAACCGTGGCGGCTCGCGCAGTCCAATCCGGGCAGCCTCCGCTCGCTGGGTGGCATCGTCGGATTTGAGCTGCGGGCCGACGAAGTGCAGGTCAAGTACAAGCTCAACCAGAACCATCCGCCGGCGAACGTTGCCGGCGCAATGCGCGGGCTGATCGAGGCGGGTGGCGCGGATGCGGCCGAAACCGCCCGCCTGATGCAGGAGGCGCTCGAACGCCGCAAGCGCTGACGGGCACCCGGCACCGGCGCACCCTCGCACGCGCAAGACCGCGGCTTACGGCACGCGCACCAAACGCCTTGACGCCTGCCGAGGGCCACGGCGATACTCTGCGCATGACGACACGCGAGACCCGCAAGCTGCACTGCTGGTGGTGGCGCAACTCCTGAGGAGCTGGCGCCCGCGCGTTCACAGATTTTTCGAAGACACGCAGACCCATCTCCGAGCCGCAGCCGGGATGGGTTTTTTGTTGCCTGCTCCCGACGGCGCGGACCGGACGGGAGGATCCGATGCAACCGCCCTTCGACATCGCCGCAGATCTCGACACGCCCGTTTCGGCGTACCTCAAGCTACGCCCGTTCCGGCCGCGCTTCCTGCTGGAAAGCGTCGAGGGCGGCGAGCGCCTGGCGCGCTACTCCTTCATCGGTTTCGGCGATTGCCTCGAACTGAAGCTCGACGGCGGCGGACTCACCGTGGCCGGCGAACGGCTGCCGCGACCTCGCAACCGTGACGAGCTGCTGGCGGCGATGCGCTCGGTACTCGCGCGCGGACCGAAGCCGCGCCCCGACGTGGCCGGAGTGCCACTGGCGGGAGGCCTGGTAGGCGTCGCGGGCTACGACATCGTGCGCTACTTCGAGAAGCTGCCGGCACGCGAGGCGCCCGGCACGGTTCCCGACGCACACTTCCTCGCGCCCCGCTCCCTGCTGGTATTCGATCACCTCACGCGCGGCGTTGCCCTGTTGCACGACGGCGATCCGGTCGAGCATGCGAGCCTGCGACGCGAGGTGATCCGCGCGCTGCGCGGTCCGCTGCCCGAGACCGCTACGCCAGGCGCGTTCGCACCACCGGCGACCAGCCTGAGCCGTGACGAGTTCACCGACAGGGTGCGCCGCACGCAGCGCTACATCGCGGCCGGCGACGTCTATCAGCTCGTGCTGTCGGTGCAGTTCTCCGGCCGGCACGAGCTGTCGCCGTTCCAGGTGTATCGCGCGCTGCGTCTCATCAATCCCTCCCCGTACATGTATTTCTGCGACCTCGGCACGCACGCGGTCGTCGGCTCCTCGCCCGAGGCTCTGGTGCGGCTCAACGGCCGCAACGCCTCGCTTCGTCCGATTGCGGGCACTCGCCCGCGCGGAACGGACGCGGAAGGCGACCTGCGGCTCGAGAACGAGCTGTGCGCGGACCCGAAGGAGAATGCCGAGCACGTCATGCTGGTCGATCTCGCGCGCAACGACCTGGGCCGCGTGGCCCGGGCGGGCTCGGTGCACGTGGACCCGTTTCGCTCGATCGAACGCTACAGCCACGTCATGCACATCGTGAGCGGCGTCAACGGCACGCTCGCGGAAAGTTGCGACGCTTTCGACCTGTTCGCCGCGACCTTCCCGGCGGGCACGCTGGTCGGTGCGCCGAAGGTACGGGCGATGCAGATCATCGACGAGCTCGAGCCAACGCGGCGCGGCCTGTATGGCGGGACCGTCGGTTACTTCGGTGCCCGCGGCGACATGGACCACGCGATCACCATTCGCACGCTCGTCTTCCAGGGCGATCGTTACTCCTACCAGGCCGGTGCCGGTATCGTTGCGGACAGCCTGCCTGAAGCGGAGCATGCCGAAGTTCTCGCGAAGGGCGCGGCACTGAAGCGCGCACTGGAACTGGCCGGGGAGGGTCTGTGAGTCCTCGCCTGCTGCTCATCGACAACTACGATTCCTTCACCTACAACCTGGTCCAGGCGTTCATGGTGCTGGGCGCCGAAGTGCTCGTCCGGCGCAACGACGCGATCACGGTGGCGGAAGCGCGTGCGCTGCACCCGACGCACCTCGTGATCTCGCCAGGGCCCGGCACACCGCTCGACGCGGGCGTGTCGATCGCGATGATCGAAGCGTTCGCCCACGAGCTGCCTGTCCTGGGCGTGTGCCTAGGGCATCAGGCTCTGGTCGCGGCGTTCGGCGGACAGGTGGTGCGTGCCGGGCGGCTCATGCATGGCAAGACGTCGCCGGTCGAGCACGACGGACGCACGATTTTCGCGGGCCTCAGCCGGCCGTTCGAGGCCGGGCGTTATCACTCGCTGATCGCGGAAGCCGGCTCGCTGCCGCCGGTGCTCGAAGTGAGCGCGCGCACGCCGCAGGGGGAGATCATGGGTGTGCGACACCGGACGCTGCCGGTCGAAGGCGTGCAGTTTCATCCCGAGAGCATTCTCACGCCCGAAGGGCCGCGCCTCATGGGTAATTTCCTCGCCGTTCGTGCTGCCGGCCGGGAGGTGTCGCGTGTCGCAAACGCTGCGCTCGACGCTTGAACGGCTGCTCGAGGGCCGGCACCTAGACGAAGCACAGGCTGACGAGCTGCTGGTCGCCATGACCGATCCGCAGGTGCCGCCTGCCCTCGCGGGCGCCTTGCTCGCTGCCTTGCGCCGCAACGGTGTAACGGCCGACGAAGTCAGGGGTTTCGCGCGCGCGATGCGCCGTCTGGCGCTGCGGCCGCAGCTCACCAGCGGCACTCCGCTGGTGGACGTGGTCGGTACCGGCGGCGACGCCTCCGGCAGCCTCAACCTTTCCACGGGCACCGCATTGCTGGCCGCAGCTTGCGGCGTGCGCATCGCCAAGCACGGCAATCGCGCGGTCTCGAGCCGGGCAGGCAGCGCAGACCTGCTGGCGCAGCTCGGCGTGCCGATGCCTCTCGACGAAGCGGCCGCGGGTCGCTGCCTCGACGCCACCGGCTTCACGTTCCTGTTCGCGCCTCACTATCACCCGGCGCTCAAGGCGATCGCGCCGGTCCGCGGCGCGCTCGGTATTCGCACCGTCTTCAACCTGCTCGGACCACTCAGCAACCCCGCCGAGCCGCCGTATCACCTCATCGGTGCTTACGACCTCGACGCCGCGCAGCTGATGGCCGAGGCGCTGGCCGGGATGCGCATCGAACGTGTCTTCGTGGTGCACGGTGAGCCCGGCTGGGACGAACCCACGCCCGTCGGCCCGTTCACGGTCTTCGACGTGAAGCCGGGCCAGGTACGCCGCTCGGTCCGCGACGCCGGCGAGTTCGGACTGCCTGCCTGCGAAGCGCACGAGCTGGCCGGCGGGGACGTGGCCACGAATGCGCAGGCGATTCGCGAGGTGTTCGCCGGTCGCGAACGTGGAGCACATCGTGCTGCGCTGCTCCTCGGGGTGGCGCTGGTGCTGGAACTGATTGGGCGCGAACATGACCCGCGCCGGGGGGTCGACTGCGCGGCGCAGGCGATCGATTCCGGCAGGGCGAGCGCGCTGCTCGCAAAACTCGCGGCTTTCGAGGTCGGTGCATGAGCGGTTTTCTCAAGCAGATGGCGCAATCGAGCCTCGAGCGGTTGACGCAGGCGCGCAAGCTCGAGAGTCAGCAGGCGCTCTGGTTGCGCGCGTCCGAGACGCCGCCCGCACCGCCGCTGCGCTTGTCGGAAAGCGGATTCGATTGCATCGCCGAGCTGAAGCTGCGTTCCCCTGCGGCAGGTGCGCTCAGCACCGCGCAGGAGGACATCGTCGCGCGCGTCAGCGCCTATGGCCGCGGCGGCGCCGCCGCCGTGTCCGTTCTCACCGAACCTTATCGCTTCGACGGCTCCATGGCGCACCTGGCGCGGGCCTCGGAGGTCCTCGCACCGCTCGGCGTGCCGACACTGCGCAAGGATTTCCTCATCGATCCCTACCAGGTGATGGAGGCGCGGGCGCTCGGGGCGGGCGGGGTCCTCGTGATCCTGCGCATGCTCGATCACGGGCGGATGGTCGAGCTGCTCGACTGCGCCGCGATGCTGAAGATGTTCGTGCTGCTCGAAGCGTTCGACGAAGCAGACATCGACTGCGCCAACCGTCTGGTGGAGGAGCGCGCGCAGCGCGTCGAGCAGCTCCTCGTCGGTATCAACAGCCGCGACCTCGACACGCTCGAAGTCGTGCCGGAAAAGCTCACGACGCTGGCGACGAAACTCGCCGGGAACGTGCCGCGAGTCGCCGAGAGCGGCGTCGCGGGAGCGGACGACGCGGCGGCAATGGCGCGAGCCGGGTACCAGCTGGTGCTGGTCGGTAGCGCGCTGATGACCAGCGCCGATCCCGGTGCCCTGGTGGCAGACATTCTCGAGGCAGGGCGGAGCAAGTAGTGAAGCAGCGACCCGTCACGACAACGAAGCGGACTTTGGTGCCATGTTCATCAAGATCTGCGGCATGACGAGCGAATCCGCAGTGGTCGCCGCAGTGGAATGCGGTGTGGACGCCATCGGCTTCGTGTTCGCGCCGAGCGTGCGGCGCGTTACTCCCCAGCAGGCGGCGCAGTGGAGCCGGCAGGCGCCGCCGGGGTTGCTGCGGGTTGCGGTCACACAGCATCCGGAACAGGCGCTGCTCGATGAGATTCTCGAAGTACTCGCCCCGGATGTCTTGCAGACGGATCTACAGGATCTCGCGCGTCTCAGGGTTCCTGCCGGGCTGCCGGTACTGCCCGTGTTGCGCGATGGCTCGCCGACGCCGGACATGCTGCCGCCGCGCCTTCTCGTCGAAGGTCTTGCCAGCGGGACCGGCCGCCCGGCGGATTGGCGGCGCGCTCGCGGCCTCTCGCGGCGGTCGGAAGTCGTCCTCGCCGGTGGCCTCGCCCCGTCGAACGTCGGTAAGGCGATTGCGTTCGTCCAGCCATTCGGTGTCGACGTGAGTAGCGCTGTCGAGAGCATGCCGGGAGTGAAGGACGCACGCCGGATCGCGGAGTTCGTGACCGCTGTACGCGTGGCCGTTCGCGAGCTCGCAGCGTCGGCTGCGGCGGAGCGTGCGACATGAGTGCACGCGGCGGCGAGAGCGACGCGCTCGCGATGCTGGCCGGGCTCGTCGGCGGCAAACTGCCCGACGAGCACGGCCGGTTTGGCGCCTACGGCGGTCGTTACGTTCCCGAAACGCTGGTGCCGGCCCTCGCGCGGCTCGAAGCCGGTGTCCGCACGCACCTGCGCGACTCGCAGTTTCGAGCCGAGCTCGATCGCGAGCTGCGCGAGTGGGTAGGCCGCCCGACGGCGCTCACCCATGCGCCGAACCTGAGCCGGCGCTGGAACGCGCAGGTGTGGCTCAAGCGCGAGGACCTGGCGCACACCGGCGCGCACAAGATCAACAACGCCATCGGCCAGGCGCTGCTCGCGCAACGCCTCGGCGCGCAGCGCGTCGTCGCCGAGACCGGCGCGGGTCAGCATGGCGTCGCCAGTGCCGCAGCCTGCGCGCGCCTCGGCTTGCCGTGCACCGTCTACATGGGCGACATCGACATGGAGCGCCAGGCGCCGAACGTCGGCAGGATGAAACTGCTCGGCGCCCACGTCGTGCCCGTGACCGGCGGCGATCGCACGCTGCGCGCCGCAATCGACGAAGCTCTGCGCGACTGGGTCAGCGATCCTGAGGGTACCTACTACCTGCTCGGGTCGGCCGTGGGACCACATCCGTACCCGTTACTGGTGCGCGAGCTGCAGGCGGTGATCGGGCGGGAGGCGCGCGCGCAGTTCGCGGAGCGGGCGGGCGGATTGCCCGATCTCGTGGTCGCCTGTGTCGGCGGCGGCTCGAACTCGATCGGCATGTTCCATCCGTTCGTCGGCGACGACTCGGTCGGCTTGCTGGGCGTGGAGGCCGGTGGGCGTGGTCCCGGGCTCGGCGACAACTCGGCAACGCTCTCGCGCGGCAGTCCCGGAGTTCTGCACGGCAGCTATTCGATGTTGCTGCAGGATGAGCACGGACAGGTGCAGGAGACTCATTCCGTTTCCGCCGGTCTGGACTACCCGGGTGTGGGCCCGGAGCACAGTCTTCTGAAGGCCACAGGTCGCGTGCAGTACGTGAGTGCCTCCGACGACGAAGCGCTGGACGCACTCGCCGAATGCTGCCGCCACGAAGGGATTCTCGCGGCGCTCGAAAGTGCGCACGCTTTCGCGGGCGCGCGCCGCTGGGCGCGCGCCAATCCGGGAAAGCGCATCGTCATCTGTCTCTCGGGCCGCGGCGACAAGGACATGCCGACGCTGCAGCGCACGCTCGTGGCTTCGGGCACGTCGGCACCGGACGCGTCGGTACCTGCCGCGTCGGCAGGCAGTACTTCGGCCGCCGATACACCCTCATGACGGGTGCGGAACGCATTGCCTGGGCAATCCGTGCACGCGCCGACGGCAAGGGGCCTGCGCTGGTAGCGTTCCTCACCGCGGGATATCCGGCTCGCGACCGGTTTCGCGCCGACCTCGCGGCTGTTGCCGCGCACGCGGACGTCGTCGAGATCGGCGTGCCGTTTACGGATCCGATGGCCGACGGCGTGACCATCCAGCGCGCGGCGCACGCCGCACTCCTTGCCGGCGTCACGCTGAGCTGGATTCTCGAAGAGCTCGCCCGCGACCCGCGGCCCACAGCACCCCTGCTGCTGATGAGCTATCTCAATCCGCTGCTTGCGTTCGGCCTTCATCGCCTCCCCACCGCGGCGGCTCGCGCCGGCGTCGCGGGCTTCGTCGTCCCGGACTTGCCCTACGAAGAAAGCGAAGAGCTGCGCACCGCGCTCGCCGGCGAGGGGCTGGCGCTGGTGCAGATGGTGACGCCGGTTACACCACAGCCGCGCCTGCGAACACTGTGCGGGGCTGCTTCCGGCTTTGTATATGCCGTGACCCGGACGGGGACCACGGGCCGCGACGTCGCCGTGCCGCCGACGGTGCTCCGGTATCTGGACGACGTGCGCGCGGCATCGAGCCTGCCGGTATGCGCCGGTTTCGGCATCCGCAGCCCGCAGCAGATCGAGGTGCTGCGCGGCCACGTCGACGGGGTGATCGTCGGGTCGGCCCTGGTCGAGAGACTGGAGCGCGGCGAGAACGTCGCCGCTTTCCTGCGCAGCCTGCGGGCCTGAAGGGCCAGAGGCTCGGAAACGGTGGCTGGCGTTCGTAGCTCGATTCCAATAGAATGAAATCAGCCAATATGTTTCAATTGAATCAAGCATGAACAGGCCACTCGAGCAGCCCGCCGGCGACCCCGCGCGCGTCCTGACCGGCGCAGTGATGAGGGCGGCGGCCCTCCTCGACCTGAATCAGTGCCGGGTGGCGCAGATCCTGGGGCTGAGCGCTCCACAGGTCTCGCGCATGGCCAACGGGCACTACGTTCTGGACGCCGGCCGCAAGGAATGGGAGCACGCGGCGCTGTTCGTCCGGCTGTTCCGCTCGCTGGACGCACTCGTGGGCTCGAACGACACCGCTGCCCGGGCCTGGCTGAACTCCGAGAACCTGGCGCTCGGCGCCCGGCCCGCAGATCTGATCCGCAGCACCGAGGGACTGGTACGTGCGGTCCACTACCTGGACGCCGCTCGCGGTCGGGTCTGAGGCGCGGCGGCTGCGCCGGCGCCTGTGGCGCGCCGTCGAAGCCCAGCACGTCGTTTCGACGTTGCGCCTGGTCGACAACGCCGCCGAGCAATTGCTGCTGGAGCGCATCCTCGAAGCCAACAAGCCGCCGCTGCCGCCGCCGGCCGCGCGCCTGCACTACCTGCTGTCCACGCCGTTTCGCTATCCCTCGCCGTTCGGCTCACG
>Ga0187894_10004212_pt1 | contig 15594 bp, 12 predicted proteins | sample GBC1701081metaG_FD_136650 | JGI IMG/M metagenome (GOLD analysis project Ga0187894, IMG submission 136650) | White microbial mat communities from a lava cave in the Kipuka Kanohina Cave System on the Island of Hawaii, USA - GBC170108-1 metaG ... | reverse complement strand
GCCGGACGTGGACGCGTTGTATGCCATCTTCTCTGACCCGCAGATGATGAAATACTGGTCGACCCCGCCCATGAAGGCGCGCGCGGAAGCCGAAGAGCTGCTCGCGCGCATTCACCGGCAGTTCGCCGACAAGTCCGGCTTCCAGTGGGGCGTCGAGCGCAAGTCGGACGGCGAGCTGCTCGGCACATGCACGCTGTTCAACATCCACGTGGCCAACATGCGCGCCGAGGTCGGCTACTGCCTGCACAGCGCGCATTGGCGCCAGGGCTTCATGGGCGAGGCGCTGTCGGCGCTCATCGGCCATGCGTTCGCCGTGCTGAAGCTGCGACGGCTGGAGGCCGACGTCGATCCAAATAATGCGGACTCGCTGCGCATCCTCGGGCGCATGGGGTTCCAGCGCGAGGGCGTCCTGCGCGAGCGCTGGAACGTCGGCGGCGAAATCCAGGACTCGGTTCTGCTCGGGCTCCTGGCCCGGGAGTGGCAGGGCAGGGCCGGCCCTTGAGCGGCATTGTCGTCGTACCGTTCAGCCAGCGGTACGCAGCGGACTTCCGCCGCCTCAACCTCGAGTGGATCCAGCGCCTGTTCACGATTGAGGCGCCGGATCTCAAGGTACTCGATGACCCGGAGGCGGCGATCATCGCGACCGGCGGGGCGATCTACTTCGCACTCGAGGGCAACACCGTCGTCGGAACGGTCGCGATGCTGCGGGGCGACGGCGGCCGCTGCGAGCTGGCGAAGATGGCCGTCGCACCGAGCTACCAGCGACGCGGAATCGGCGAACTACTGGGTGCGGCGTGCCGGGCCTGGGCCGCGGCAAACGGCATTCGCACCGTGTTCCTCGAGACCAACAGCCGCCTGGACGGCGCGATACGTCTCTACGAGCGGCTCGGCTTCCGACATGCGCCCTGGCCGCATCCGTCCGATTACGCGCGCGGCGACGTATACATGGAAATGAAGGTCGAACCGGACAGGAGTTGAGCGATGCACAAGAGCAGGCTCGCGGGATTCATCATCGACTGCCGGACCGCCGACCTGCACGGCGCTGCCCGATTCTGGTCGGGGGCGCTCGGCATGGCGACCGAGATCCTGCCGGGGCAGGAAGGCGACAGCTACGTCAAGCTCAAGGTGCCGGACGAGCGCCTGCATATCGAGGTGCAGTCGGTCGACCACGACAGCCGCGTGCACCTCGACATCGAGGCGGACGACATCGAGGCGGAGGTGAAGCGCCTCGAGCATCTCGGCGCGAAACGCCTGAAGAAGGTGCATACCTGGGTCGTGATGGAAGCGCCGACCGGCCAGCGCTTCTGCGTCGTGCGGCCGCAGAACAAGGGTTTCGAGCAGGATGCAAACGTCTGGAACTAGAACGCGATGGGCAAGTACACGTTGAAGACCAAGGCCGGCAAGCAGAGCGTCGCCGGCTTCATCGACCGCATCCGCGACGAGGAGCGCCGCGAGGACTGCAAGACGCTCGTGCGCATGATGAGGAAGGCGACCGGCAAGTCTCCCCGGATGTGGGGCACGATGATCGGCTTCGGCGACTATCACTACCGGTATGCCAGCGGTCACGAGGGCGACGTCTTTGCCGTCGGGTTCGCACCGCGCAAGCCGGACCTCGTCATCTACCTGCAGTGCGGTTTGCCATCGGAGAAGTCGCTGCTCGCGAAACTGGGAAAACATCGAACTGGCGTAAGCTGCCTCTATGTGCGCCGGCTCGCGGACGTGGACCTGCGTGTATTGGCAAGGATGATCGCGGCGACAGTTCGACGACTGATGTCCGGCGTCGCCTGAAACATGTTCGTCAAGATTTGCTGCATCGCGAACCCCGACGAGGCACGGCTTGCGATCTCGGCCGGCGCCTCCGCCATCGGGCTCGTTTCCGCCATGCCGAGCGGCCCAGGTCCAATCGAGGAGAGCGAGATCGCGCGAATCGCGGCCAGGGTGCCGCGTCCGACCGAGACCTTCCTGTTGACCGCACTCACCGAAGCCGATGACATCGCGGACCAGCAGCGTCGCTGCGGCACGACCGCGGTGCAGCTCGTGGACGCGGTGGCAGAGCCGGAGCTCCGGCGCCTGCGCCGGCTCCTTCCGGACATTCGGCTGGTCCAGGTGATCCATGTGACCGGTCCAGAGTCCGTCGACGAGGCGCGCGACGCGGCGCCGCTGGTCGATGCGCTGCTGCTCGATTCCGGCAACCCGCGGCTAGCGGTGAAGGAGCTGGGCGGCACGGGCCGCGTGCACGACTGGGCGACGAGCCGGCGCATTTGCGAGAGCGTCTCCGTGCCCGTGCTGCTCGCAGGCGGCCTGAATCCCGGCAATGCGCGCCGGGCGCTCGAGCAAGTCCGGCCAGCGGGACTCGACGTCTGCAGCGGCTTGAGGCTCAATGGCCGCCTGGACGCGGGGATGCTCCGCGACTTCTTTCACTCCATTCACTGAAAATCACGGAGAACTCAATGATCGGATACGTATCGGTCGGCACCAACGACTGGAACCGCGCGCTCGGGTTCTACGACGCGCTGATGGGCGAACTCGGCGCGAAACGCGTCATGGACTTTGACAGCTTCGTCGTCTGGGGTGCGGGCCCGGGCAAGCCCGGCTTTGCGCTGGCGCAGCCGCACAACAAGAAGCCGGCGACGATCGGCAATGGCTCGATGGTCGCCTTCCAGGTCGACAAGCCCGACCAGGTGAATGCGCTCTACAAGAAGGCGATGTCGCTCGGTGCAACCGACGAAGGGGCTCCCGGCGATCGCGGCGACAACTATTACGGCGCCTACTTCCGCGACCTCGACGGCAACAAGCTGAACTTCCACTGCTGGACATGACCGGCAGGCCGGCATGGTCCGGCCGCTGCCACTGCGGCGCGATCGGCTTCGAGTACCGGACCGAAAAGTCCGTGGGCGAGTGGCCGGTACGCGCCTGCCAGTGCAGCTTTTGCCTCAAGCACGGCGGCGTCTACACCTCGGATCCCGCGGGAAGCCTGCGGTTCACGCACCGCGATCCGTCTGCCGCCTCGCGCTACCGCTTCGGGCAGAAGACCGCGGATTTCCTGTTCTGCGGCCGCTGCGGCGGCTACCTCGGTGCGGTGACCGAAGAGGACGGAAAACCGCTCATGGTGATCAACCTGCGCGCGCTGGATCCGCAGCCGGACGCGCTGCCGGCGCCGCAGCCGATGTCTTACGAGGGCGAGTCGACCGGGGATAGGAACACGCGCCGCGCGGCGCGGTGGACGCCGGTCATTCAGTAGGGCTTGGCGTCGGAGTCGAGTTCGGCAATAAAGGCGGCCCATCGGTCATCCCCATGCAGCACCTTGAGGAAAGGCGACATCCTCGCCTCGTGCTGGAGGTACCACACGTGCGCCGAATCCGCCCCACGCTCGCGTGACAGCGACTGTTTTCTGCCTTCCAGCAAGTGGAGTGCCTGGTTGGCGTCGCCGCGATAGGCGTAGGTCTCGGCAAGACGGATCGTGTCGAATATCTCGTCCTGCGATGCCGCCATGCGTGCAAGGGTTGCATCGGCTTCACGGTCGCGGCCCGTCGCGACATGAATCGGCGCCATCGCCTGATCACGAACCTTTCCCTCCGGCAGCTTGTTGGCCTCAGCCTCTGCCTCGTCGAATCGGCGCAGCAGGACCAGGACTGGCGCGATCTCGCGGGATATGCCGGCATCGCTCTCGGGGTGGATGTCCTGCACCTTGCGGAACTCGGACAGCGCGGCTTCATATTGACCGTCAGCGAGCAGCAAGACAGCAAGGAGCTGGCGCATGATGCCGGCCAGCGGGTCGCGCTCGACGATGCCTCGCTGGATTTCGATGGCGGTCTTGATATCACCGCGGTCGACCGCCCGCGTGCTTGCATCCGTGAGCACTAGAGGCTCGTCCGGGTCGAGGGCCCTGGCCCTCGCCATGTGCTCTTTCGACTTCGGCCGGTCTCCGCTCTCCTCATAGAACTGGGCGAGTCGCACGTGCGCGATTGCGAGGTCGGGATCCAGCTCGACGGCGCGCAGCGCCGCCTGCTGTTGCTTTTCAATCAACGAAGGGGGGCCTTGCCCGGATTCGGTGAATCCGACGAAAGAATAGGCGCCGGAGAGGCTTGCCCATCCCCTCGCGAATTGCGGATCGAGTTCCACGGCCAGTTCGTAGTAGCTGATTGCGCGCTCGATATCTCCGGGCGCCCGCCGGTGATAGAAGAACTCCGCTTGCAGGAATTTTTCGTAGGCCTCGGCGTTTGCAGGCCGCCGCGGCGTCGCATGGTCGCCGGACAAGGTGATCTCCAGCGCCGTGGCAACGGCGATGGCAACTTCATCCTGAACGGCAAGCAGGTCCGGGATCCTCCGGTCGAAGGTATCCGACCAGACGTGCGAGCTGTCGGAAGCGGCGATGAGCTGGGCTGTGATCCGGACCGTATCGCCCGACTTGCGGATGCTGCCCTCGAGGACGTGCGTCACCTGCAGTCGGCGGGCAATCTCCGCGACATCGAGTCCGGAGTCGCGAAGCGCAAACGATGACGTTCGCGCGATCACACGCAGATCCTCCGATTGCGCCAGGCGATTGAGGATTTCCTCCGTGATGCCGTCCGCCAGGTAAGCCTGGTCGCCGGTCTGGCTCATGTCGACAAAGGGCAGGACGGCGATGGAATGCGTGGCATGCCGGACGGGCGAGGAATTGTTCTCCGGCCGCACCAACCACCATGCCACCAGCGCGGCGACAAGCACGGCCGCGGCGCCGAAGAGGATCGGCGCCAGGTTCCGTTTGCGCTCGGGCGGCGATACCGGCGCCGGTACATCGGGAGTGACCGCGGCCTTGAGACGGTAGCCTCGCTTCGGCAGCGTCTCGATCGCGTCCTTGAACTGCTCGTCGCCCGCCGCCTGGCTGAGCTGGCGGCGCAGCTCGTAGATGCACCGGGAAAGCGCCTCATCGGTCACGACGACGCCGGGCCACAGCCGGTCCAGCAGGTCGGTGCGCAGCACGACCTGGCCGGCGTTCTGCGCCAGCAGGACGAGCACGCCCATCACCTTGGGGTCGAGCTTCTCGACACCGGCCGGTCCGGCTGCTTCTCCCGTCGTGGGATCGATTTTGAGCGGTCCCAGCCGGAAGCCGCTTGCCACCTGTTCATGGGCCGGAACGGCAGGCGAAGGGGGCATCGAGAAACATATTAAACGGATATCAGGTTCGCATCAGGTTTTGACGCTGCCGATCTGCAACTGTCGGCTGGACATCCACCTCGTCCAGGAGACTGTTCCATGATTTCCTTGAACAAATACCTTCAGGCGGCGTTCACCGGCGTCCTGTTCGCCATCATGTTCGCCGCTACCGCATCTGCCCAGACTTTCATGGCCATTGACTGTCCGGGCTATGACTTCACCCACGCCTTCGGCATCAATGATGCCGGTACCGTCGTCGGCGACTGTGAACTGCTGGATGGGACATTGAGTGCCTATGCGGTCCACCGTGGAAACTGGACGATATTCGACGGCCCTGGCGCCGTGGCGACGACTGCATGGGACGTCAATAACCGCGGCGCCATCGTCGGGGATTACTACGGGGAAGACTTCGTCTACCACGGCTTCCTGTATGTGAATGGCAAGCTGACGACCATCGATTATCCGGGTGCGGTCCATACTTCGCTCCAGGGCCTGGACGACTTCGGGCGCATCGTCGGCATCTTCATCGACGACACCGATACCTTCAGGGGATTCGTCCTCGAGAAAAAGAATTTCCGCGTCCTCGAGTTCCCGGGTGCGGACTTCACCACCGCAGTCGGCATCAATCTGCTGGGCATCGTGGGTTCGACGGATGGTAATGACGGTGCGCGTGGTTACTATCTGAGAAAGGGCCGCTACTGGCCGATCGCCCACCCGGACGCGGAATACACGACGGCCAACCGCATCAACCTTGCTGGCGAGATCGTCGGGACCTGGGGCGAGGATCGGGACACGGCGCACGCATACATCCTGAGCTGGCGCGGATTTGAGTCCTTCAATTTCCCCGGTTCCAGCTACACCGTCGGCAGGGACATCAACATCAAGGGCCATATCGTCGGATCGTTCATCGACAGCGCCGGAAGTGACCATGGCTACCTGCGCGTCCCGCGGCGGGCGGGACATCACTAGCCCACCGCCTGGCGGGTCGATCCCGCCAGCCGCGCGCTCCCCCGGGCATTCTTTGCCCGGGTGGAGCGCGCGACCGTACCATTCGGCGCGGGGCGGTAGTGATCGGGGGGAATCGGTGCGTCGCCTTCCTCGTGCTGCGCGCTTGCTGGCGGGACTCGCGGTGTTGGCGGCCGCCGCCCCTGGCCACTCGCAGGTGTCGCCGCCAGCGCCGATCGGGCTCGACTTGCCGGAAGTCGTCGTAACCGGGACCCGGATCTGGCGCGTCGAGGGCGAAGCGCCGGCGCAGTCGATCACTTCCGTCGCGCCTGAAGAACTGAACGAGCAGGGCATCATCAGCCTGGGCGATGCTCTCAACGACCTGCCGGCGTTGCGCGCGACCTGGAGTCAGGCCAACTCGTCGCGCTTCATCGGGACCGCCGGCATGAATTGGCTCGACCTGCGCGGCCTCGGTCCCGAACGGACGCTCGTGCTGGTGAACGGCCGCCGTCACGTGACGTCCTCGCCCGGCGACAACTTCGTCGACGTCAACACGATGCCCGCGAGCCTCATCGAGCGGGTGGATCTCGTCACCGGCGGCAATTCGGCCGTGTACGGTTCCGACGCTGTGGCGGGCGTCGTGAACGTCATGACCCGACGCGACATCGAAGGGCTGAGCATCAAGGCCCAGTCGGGACAATCCTCCAGGGACGACCGGGAATCGGTGTTCGTATCGCTCATCGCCGGGCGGAATTTTGCGGAAGGCCGCGGCAACGTCGCGCTCGCGGTCGAATGGGACTCCACAAACGCCCTCTATTTTCGCCAGCGGGAACCGATTGCCGGGTCCAGGACCGGGCGAAGGTTCTTCATGTTGTCCGAAGATCCCTCCGACGATCCCGGAGGTTCGGACGGGATCATCGACAACCCGTTTTACGACGGCGGACTGTACGACGGAACGATCGCCGCGGGCGGCCTCATCGAGGATGGCGATCGCATTTTCACTTTCGACGCCGGCGGAAATCTCGTTGAGACGATTCCGGAACTCGATCTCAGGCCATTCGGCCCTCCGGTCGTGCGGCTCGCTGCCAATCCGGGTGGACTGGTCAGTTACACGGAGGCCGGACAACTCGCTCCGGAGCTCGATCGCTACTCCGCGAACCTGCTGGCGAATCTCGAGCTGTCCGGCACATCCCGGCTGTTCGTCGAAGCCAAATTCGCCCACGTCGACGTCGCGATGACAGGAGGGCCGAGCCTGTGGAGGGGCAGCATCGACGACTATTTCACCTATCCCGCGAACCCGTTGTTCACGACGGACACCGTACTGAGATGCGGCAATGCCTTCCTGTCCGCACAGGCCCTCGGAGTGCTGCATTCACTCGGCCGATGCGCGACGCCGGACGAAGAACTCGTGATGAGTCGCATGAATTTCGACTTCGGGAACCGCGGCGAGCGGCACGATCGCGACACGTATCGCGTGGTCGCGGGCTTCGACGGCGAGTTCCAGAACGGCTGGCATTACGAAGTCGCGGCCAACTACGGCCGGCTCGATACCCGCATGCGTTCGCTCAACAACCTGATCAGTTTCGACCTCGAGGGCAACGAAGACGGCTTCCTGCTCGCAATCGACGCCGTGCGGAATGCCGATGGCGATATCGTGTGCGGCGTCAATGCCGATGCGGATCCCTCGAACGACCGGACGGACTGCGTGCCGATCAACGTCTTCGGGCCCGGTGCGCCCTCGCAGGCTGCGCTCGACTTCGTGAACATGACCGGTATTCGCGACGAGCAGGCCGAGCAGTTCGTCGCATCCGCTTTCATCTCGGGAAACCTCACCGCATTCAGCCTGCCGGCCGGTCCGTCGGGCTTCGCGCTGGGCGCGGAATACCGCAGTGAACAGGCCTGGTCCGTGTTCGACGAGCTGTCCGCGGCCGGCGCCACCTTCCAGAATGCAATCCAGCCGTTTCGGCCCCCCGAACTGGCCGTCAAGGAGATATTTGCGGAGCTGCGCATGCCATTGCTCCGCGGCCGCCGGCTGGCGCACGACCTGACGGCCGAGGCGGCCGGGCGGATCTCCGACTACGACAACGAGACGGGAACGGTGTCCGCCTGGAACGCCGGCCTTGTCTATGCACCCGTTCCCGCGCTGGGCTTGCGTGCCAACCTTTCAACTTCCGTGCGCGTGCCCACGCAGGGCGACCTCTTCCGGCCGCTATCGCAGGATTTTGCCTTCATTGACGACCCCTGCGATCGCCTGTCCATCGGCAACAATCCCAATCGCCGTGCCAACTGCGCGGATGACGGCGTTCCGGGAGGATTCGAAGCAAGCACCGGGCAGATCAGCTTCCAGACCGGCGGCAACCCGCTGCTGGTCGAAGAGGAAGGAGAAAGCCTGACGATCGGCGCGCGCTACACGCCCGAATTGGTGCCCGGCCTTATGCTTGCGATCGATTATTACGAAATCGATGTTCGAAACCTGATCGCGCCCCCCAGCCCACAGGCCATCCTCAACTCCTGCTACGACTCGCCTTCCGGCATCGAAGGCAACGCGTTCTGCGAGGCGATCAATCCACGCACGGCGCAGGGCGACCTCGCCGCGATTGCGCTGATTGCAAGCGGATTCAATTACGCACGCCAGGTGACGGAAGGCATCGATCTCGATCTGACTTACGTGATGTCATTTCGCAACGGTCACCGCCTCAGCACCCGCCTGCTCGCGACGCGAGTACTCGAGCTCAACAACTATCTCGACCCGGAGGACCCCCGTTTCGCGGATCGGGTGCTCGGGGAGCTTGGAGACCCCGAGTTCGCCTTCAACCTCGACCTTAGCTATTCGATCGGCAATTTCGAACTGAGCTATGGCCTGGTATACGTCGATGGTCAGACCATCGGCTTCTACGAGGAGCAGCACTCGTTCAACGGCAATCCGCCGACGGACGCGGACATCTATCCGCGGGTACGGTACCCCTCCGCCAGCATTCACTCGCTCCGAGGCGAGTACGCGGTCGGCGAGAATCTGAGTGTCTTCGCCGGCGTCGACAACCTGACCGACAGCCTGCCGCCGCTTGGCCTGTTGGGCGACGCGCCGGGCGAGCCGTACGACAGCATCGGGCGGTACTTCTACGTCGGGCTCAATTTCGCGCTCTGAGGCAGTTATCAGACCGATATAGCGGCTTTATCAAGACTGGCGGACGGAGAGACGGTTGAATTCCCGGGTACGCAACGCGAATTCAGGAGGTCCGTCATGTCACTCAAGAACTTGTCGCACTCGGTTCTTCTGGCTGCACTGACGGTCTCGAGCCTGCCCGCCGCCCGTGCCGAAACGGGTGATCTCGATCCCTCCTTTGCGGATCATGGACGCCTCGTCGAGATCGCCGGCAGCGAAGTTCGCTCCATCATTTTGACCGATGCGGGAGGCTTTTTCGTTGGCAGCATCGGCGTTGTGTCTGAAGGTCCCTTCTACAGCTGCGACAAGACCATTGTCAGTTACGCCAGTCAATTCCGCTACGATGGGGCAGGCGATCCCTCGTTCAATACAGCTCGCATCAACAACCTCCAGGCGCTCGCCTTTGCGCTCCAGGCGGATGGCAGCATTGTCGGGGTCGGCCGCCGGCTCTATTACGGCAATTTTGGGGGGCGTTGTTTCACCCACAGCCGTTCGTTCGCCGCTTTTCGTCTTCTACCGGACGGATCGCTCGACACAAGTTTCGGCGCAGGTGGTTTTTTCGACTGGGATCCGGGCGAGACTGATTACCTGCACCAGGGGCGCTCTCTCCTGCTCGAGCCGAACGGCGCAATTGTCATTGCCGGCAATATGGTGACCGGCGATACGGGCGAGTCCCGCCTGTTCGTGCTGCGGCTGTTGGATGACGGGAGGCTCGACCCGAGTTTCGGCGACGGCGGTCTGTATGTCGGGACAGACTTGGTGTTCGACAAGGAAGTCAGAATTGTCCGCGCAAAATCCGGCGGTTACCGCGTCGCCAGCATCGGTCGCGACGGTTGCATGGTCGCTGGCATCACCAGCGTTGGGAAGCCGGACTTCGCTTTCGGAATCGCTGGCGTCGCTCGAGTCGTCGCGCAGCAGTACGCCCGCGTGACTTGCACGTCCCTGGAGCCCAAAGCCAGCGGCCGATTGATCGTCGCGGGGAGTGCGAGCCGGCACGGGTTCGTGACGCAATTGCTGGCGAATGGCGCTATTGATCCGGCCTTCTCTGCGGATGCCGCGATCGCTGAATCGCTGAGCTCCGTGACCGCTGTCACGTCCGGCAGAGAGGGCATCGTCATGGTCGCGGGAGTCGGACCGAAAGGAACGTCGATCCTGCGGCTGGACGCTGCCGGGGCGCTGGACAAATCGTTCGGAGATGGTGGCCGGACGTGGATCGACCTGCCGTCTGCGTACTCACTCAAGCCAGCAGTGAATGACCTGCTTGTCCAGGTGGACGGGAACGTCCTCGCCGCGGGGGCCGGGCCCTTTGTAGCCAGCTTGCTGGGTAATGCTGGCGGTGAAAGTGCGGGGGTCGTCAGCATCCTGCCCGCAGAAATCTCTGCACGGGAAGCGGATGGCCAGGCGCTCGTTCGCGTACGTCGTTCGGGCGGCAGTGATGGCGACGTCAGCGCCAAGTACCGGACGTTGGCCGATAGCAATGCGGTGGCCGGCGAAGACTTCACGATGCGGGAGGGAATGCTGCACTGGGCAGATGGTGACCGCTCCATTCGGACGATTGCCGTGGCCGTCGCGGATGACGGCGGCGCCGTCGAGATCGGGGAGGATTTCCACGTCGTCCTCGAAAATCTCCGAGGTGGCACCGGCCTTGGCAGAAGCGAAGCAAGAGTCCGCATCCGGCCCGACGGTGAGCCGGGCGGCCAACTTCAGTTCTATCCGCTTGCCGATTCCACGATCGATCCCGTGGTCGGCGAAGACGGTGATTTCGTTCAGGTCTGGCTCAGCCGGGATTTCTACGATGTCGGGCGGGTCTGCGTCACCGTTGCCACGCGGTCCGGCACGGCGACTGCCGGTGAGGATTTCACCGCGACGGAGTCGCTCCAGTGCTGGGAGGATCGTGACACTGAATTCAGGCTTGTCCAGATCCCGATCCTTCGGGACAACCTGAGTGAGCAGGATGAGCGCTTCACCGTCGTGCTCTCTCACCCGACGGGTGGCGCAGTCGTGGGAGCGCAACGCCTGGCGCGGGTCACCATCCGGGGGAACCCGTGATGCGCGCGCCATTGTCGAATATTGCGATTGCCTTCAGCCTGGCCGTGCCGTCAGCCCTGGCTGCGACCGGCGATCTGGATCCTGGCTTTGCCGATCACGGCCGGCTTGCGCCAATCGCGGGTTCGAGAGGCCAAGCCCTGTACGCAGATGCGACGGACTCCGGAGGCATTCTCGTCGGCGGTAGCGATTTCGAAGCCAGTGGCAGCATCCTGAATCTGGACGGCATGGGGTGTACTTACCGGGCCCACGGTTCCAGCTTCGTCAGCCGGATTGACGAGCACGGGGTGCCTGATCCGACATTCGAATCCGTGACGCTGGCTGGCATCGAGGCCGTCAGCATGACGCGCCAGGCGGACGGTAAGATCGTCGGAATCGGCCACGAGATCGTTCTGGTCTCGAGCTATCGCTGCAGCCATACCTTCACCCCGACGGTATTTCGTCTCAATGGCGACGGATCCCTCGATACGGGCTTCGGCTCGGGCGGAAAGAAGGAATGGCCCAGCTGGAATACGATTCGGTCGATCGTCGTCGACTCGAAGGGACGAATCGTCGTCGCAGGGACGCGCTGGGTCGATGGTGACGATCCGTCCACGCCGGGAAGACACGAGCTCGTCGTCATGCGATTACGCCCCGACGGCAGGCTCGACCGATCATTCGGAACGGACGGCCGCTATTTGGGCCCGAAGATCGACCGAACGTTTTCTCCCCTCTTTCGCAGCCGATATGACGGGATGGACAAGATCAATGTCGTGCGCACGAGCGCGGACAGCTTGCGCATCGCAGCACAGGCAGTAGGCAAGTGCCTGGTCGTTGCCCTGACGCCGGAAGGAGTACCGGATTCCGCGTTTGGCGCGGATGGCGTTGCAACACCGCGCACGGGCACTGGTGCCAAGGCAACCTGCCACGTGCTCGAGTCAGACGCCGATGACCGCCTGATCATCGCCGGCACCTCCCGGAATCGCGGATTTCTGGCACGCCTGCTCGCAAGCGGTGAGCCAGATCCTGCTTTCAGTGCCGACTCCTTGATCGCCCGGTCGACGACCCAGGTGACGTCCGTCGCGATCGCTCCCGACGGCAAGCTTCTTGCATCGGGAACGGGACCGCGAGGAACGGCAGTGGTGCGCCTGCAGGTTGGCGGTGCCCTGGATCCTGCGTTTGGCGACGCGGGAAGAACATGGATCGACCTTGATTCCGATGCCGCAGCGAGGCTCATCGTGAATTGCATGGCGATTGGGGGTGACGGCAGCGTCATCTTGGCCGGAAGCGACTCGAATTCCGACCGGCCCTTCGTCGTACGTCTGTCGGGCGACGGTGGCGGCACGAGCCGCGGCATCATCAGCTTCTCGAGATGGCATTCCGCGCCGCAGGAATCGGACGGCAAAGCCGTGCTTTACGTGCGGCGCTCGGGAGGAAGCAGCGGCGCGGTAAGTGCGCGGTTCCAGACCGTTGCGGACCTGGAAGCCGAGCCTAGGAATGACTTTGTGCGCACTTCGGGCAGGCTTTACTGGTCAGCCGGCGACACTTCCGAAAAAGCGATCGTGGTCGAGATCACCCAGCGCGACGTCCTGCCGGAAGCGCTCGAGTCTTTCCATGTCGTGCTCGACAGTGGCCGAGGCGGGGCAGGTCTCGGCACGCGTGGCGCGACGGTCGACATCCAGCCCGACGGGTCCCCCGGCGGGCAGATTGAGATCGACTTGCTGGACCTGGATGCCTGTGAGTGCAGTCTTGATGGGCAGTTCATCCTGCTGCGCAACTACTACTTCGAGGGGCGCGTTTGCGTGACGTTTACAACAAGGTCGGGCACTGCGATCGCCGGTGAGGACTTTCGCGGCGATCCGGCAATCGTATGCTGGGAGGATGGGGATACCGACTGGAAGCTGCCCGAGATCCAGATCATCGACGACAACAAGAAGGAAGGCACCGAAACCTTCACGATTGAGTTGTCCAATCCAACGGGCGGCGCCATCGTCGGGCGCAGCGGATCAGCGACAGTGACCCTATACGACAACGACTAGCGCTGCCGCACGTACTCTCCCGGCGCCTCGGCGATTGCTGCGTAACCCTCCGCGGGCGCGCCCACCGGCGGCGGTGCGACGCGGTCGGGCGAGGAGTGCGCCTTCAGCCACTCTGCCCAGGTCGGCCACCAGGAGCCGGGCTTTGCGTCCGTGGTCGCAAACCATTCATCCGCAGGCAGGGGCGCCTCGCCGCCGCGTTGCATACGCACGCGGTGCCGGCGCTTCGGGTGCACCGGGCCGCTGATGATGCCCGCGTTGTGGCCGCCGCTCGTGAGCAGGAAGGTGAACTCGGGCGAGGTCGTGAGCCCGCTCAACTTGTAGACCGACTTCCACGGCGCGACGTGGTCGGTCTCGGTGCCGACCACGAACATCGGCACGCGGATGTCCTCGAGCTTGATCGTTTCGCCCTCGACCTTGAAGCGGCCCGCGGCGAGGTCGTTGTTGAGGTACAGGCCGACGAGGTACTCCGTGTGCATCTTCCAGGGCATGCGCGTGCCGTCGGCGTTCCACGCCATGAGGTCGATCATCCCGTCGCGCTCGCCCTTGAGGTAGCTCTTCACGGCCGGCTGCCAGAGCAGGTCGTGCGCGCGCAGCATGGTGAACGCGCCGCCCATCTGCCTGGAGTCGAGCACGCCCTCCTTGTACATCAGCGCCTCGAGCATCTCGACCTGCGCCGGGCTGATGTACAGCGAAAGCTCGCCGGGCTCGCTGAAGTCGGTCTGCGCGGCAAACAGCGTGATGTCCTTGATGCGCGTGTCGCCCCACTCGGTGAGCGCGGCGGCGGCGATCGAGAGCAGCGTGCCGCCGATGCAGTAGCCGACCGCGTGGATATCGCGGTCCGGCACGACCGCGGTGACCGCGTCGAGCGCCGCATACACGCCCTTGCGCAGGTAGTCGTCCATGCCGAGGTTGCGGTCGGCGGCGGTCGGGTTCTTCCACGACATCATGAAAACCGTGAAGCCCTGGTCCACGAGCCAGGCCACCAGCGAGTTCTTCGGCGACAAGTCGAGGATGTAGTACTTCATGATCCAGGCCGGCACGACCAGCACCGGCTCGGGGTGCACGTCGGGCGTCGTCGGCGCGTACTGGATGAGCTCGATCAGCTCGTTGCGGAAGATGACCTGGCCTTCGGTGACGGCAACCTTCTCGCCGACGCGGAAATTCTCGACGCCGGGCATGTCGCCGCCGTGCAGCGTGCGCTCCATGTCGTCGATGAAATTCTTGTAGCCGCGCGCGAGATTCTGGCCGCCCTCGGCGATCGTCTGCTGGATCACCTCGGGATTCGTCAGCGGCGTATTGGCCGGGGAGACCGTCTCGGCCGCCTGCTTCGCGGCGAACTCGACGAGCGCGGCGTTCTTGGGCTCCACGCCCGGCACGCCACGCGCCGACTCCTCGAGCAACGCCATGTTGTTGCGGAAGGCCTGGGCCCAGACGTTGAAGGGATACTGCTGCCAGGCGGGATTTGCGAAGCGCCGGTCGCCGTTCTCGGCAGGCGCCATCGGCTTGCCCTGCGCGGCTTCGAGGTTGAAGCGCCACAGGTCCATCGCCTGGCGCATCGCCTTCTGCTGCAGTTCGGCCTGCTTCTCCGGCGATTTCGCGAGGTTCAGCCACCAGTCCCAGAACGCCGCGCCGTAGTCCTGCGGCGCGAGGCCGCCGGTCATCTTCGCGAGCATGGCGCGGAACTCACGGTCGACGGCGTCGAGCTTGCCGTTGTCGTCATTCATCCAACGATTATCGGGTTCTTGCGGCGCAAAACAAAGTCTCGCGAAGGATTCGGCCGCGCCGTGCGTCCCAATGTCCGGGGGACCCTGTCGAACAAGGAGATGGCGTCATGTACGAGCATCGAATGGGCAACTGGCTGGCGCCGGTCGCCTTCGGCGTCGCCGCTGCGTTTGCCGCGACTGCGAGCCTGGGGACCGAAGACGACGACGATGAGCAGGAACTGGAGTTTGAGGAGGCCCAGCTCTATTTCGAGCTGAACGACACGGACGGCGATCTTGGCATCCACGCCAAGGTGGACGGCGACGCCTGGAAAAACCTCCGCCTCGAGAGCCCGAGCGAAGAGGAACTGCTGAACGTGTGGCTGCGCGGGAAATTGCGCGACCAGGGGCTGACGGAATTCTTCTTCGAGAGCGCGGAGCCGCCCTTCGACGAGCTCGCCCCGGCGCAGTTCTTCCGGCGCTTCCCGGAGGGCGAGTACGAATTCGAGGGCACGACCCTCGAGGGCGAGGAGATCGAGGGCGAGATCGAGCTGTCGCACGTGATGGCGGGGCCGCCGGAGCGGGT
>Ga0187894_10004211_pt1 | contig 15595 bp, 15 predicted proteins | sample GBC1701081metaG_FD_136650 | JGI IMG/M metagenome (GOLD analysis project Ga0187894, IMG submission 136650) | White microbial mat communities from a lava cave in the Kipuka Kanohina Cave System on the Island of Hawaii, USA - GBC170108-1 metaG ... | reverse complement strand
TGCCCCCGCAACCAAATCGCAAACGCCGTTCTCCAAAGAGAACGGCGTCTTGCTTTGCGACCTCCCACACCGACGCCGCGGCTGCGCCCACCAGCTCGATCTCTGGGCCATGTTCGCCGGGGCGATCCACGATGATTTGTAACCCTCCGGTGAGGGCCGTCTTGTTGTGGGCTGACGAGATGAGAAAGAGTGCACGTTAACGGGCACGTTAGCGAGCACACATGTCGACAGTGACGGTACTCTCGGGACCTGAACGGCGGCGGCGCTGGACGGCGCAGGAGAAGGCGCGGATCGTCGAGGAGAGCTTTGCCAGCAGGGCGATCGTCGCCGAAGTGGCCCGGCGGCACGACGTGAACGCGAACCTGCTGCACGTGTGGCGGCGCCAGGCGCGCGAGGGCGCAGGCAGTGGAGTGAGATTTCTGCCGGCGGCGGTTGCGCGGCAGGAGCGCGGCCGCGACGGCGCGATCGAGATCGAGCTGGGCGGCGGCGTGCGGCTGCGTGTCGATGCGGCAGTCGATGAGGCGGCGCTTGGGCGGGTGCTGCGAGCGCTCGGTCGATGATCGGCCTGCCGGGCGAGACGCGGGTTTGGCTGGCGAGCGGCGCGACGGACATGCGGCGCGGATTTGACGGTCTGGCGCTGCTGGTCCAGGAGACGCTGAAGCGGGATCCGCACTGTGGGCATCTGTTCGTGTTCCGGGGCAAGCGTGGCGGACTGATCAAGGTACTGTGGCACGACGGCCAGGGGATGTGCCTGTTCGCCAAGCGCCTGGAGCGTGGGCGCTTCGTGTGGCCGCGGACGGCGGGCGAGGCGGTGGCGATCACACCGGCACAGCTCGGTTATCTGCTGGAGGGCATCGACTGGCGATTGCCGCAACGCACATGGCGGCCACAAGCAGCGGGCTGATGCGACAAGACGACTCGCTGATCGAGTAGTCGTTGCATTGCACGGCGGCAGCTCCGCCTAATGGCGTGGTGACGCCTTCGCCCGACGAACCACTACCCGACGATATCGAGACGCTTAAGGCGATGCTTGTGGCGCAGCGGCAGGCGTTGAGCGCGGCCCAGGCCCATGCTGCCGCGCTGCAGGCGAAGGCGGCCGATGATCAAGCCTTGATCGCCCACCTCAAGCTACAGATCGAGAAGCTGCGGCACGAGCGGTTCGGGCCGCGCTCCGAGCGCAGCGCCCGGCTGCTCGATCAACTCGAGCTGCAGCTGGAAGAGTTGGAAGCGTCGGCGAGCGAAGATGAACTGGCGGCCGAGACGGCGGCAGCTAAGACCACGGCGGTAGCCACCTTCACCCGCCGGCGGCCGGCACGCAAGCCGTTCCCCGAGCACCTGCCGCGCGAGCGGCTGATCGTGCCCGGCCCGACAGCCTGCCCCTGCTGTGGCGGTACGCGCCTGTCCAAGCTGGGCGAGGACATCACCGAGACGCTGGAGGTGATCCCCCGCCAGTGGAAGGTGATCCAGCACGTGCGCGAGAAGTTCTCGTGCCGCGACTGCGAGAGCATCAACCAGGCGCCGGCACCATTCCATGTGGTGCCTCGGGGATGGGCTGGCCCCAGCTTGCTGGCGATGATCCTGTTCGAGAAGTACGGCCAGCATCAGCCGCTCAACCGCCAGGCCGAGCGCTACGGCCGCGAAGGCGTGCCGTTGAGCCTGTCGACCTTGGCCGATCAGGTTGGCACCTGCTGTGCCGTGCTGCGGCCGCTCCATGAGCGGCTGCTGGCGCATGTGCTGGCCGCCGAGCGGCTGCATGGTGACGACACGACGGTGCCGGTGCTGGCCAAGGGCCAGACCGTGACCGGGCGCTGTTGGGTTTACGTGCGGGACGACCAGCCGTTCAGCGGCGGGGCGCCGCCGGCGGCGGTATTCTTCTATTCGCGCGATCGCTCCGGCGAGCATCCCCAGCAGCATCTGGCGAGCTGGAGCGGCACCCTGCAGGCCGACGCCTATGGCGGCTATGGCAAGCTGTACGATGCCGAGCGCGAGCCGGGGCCGATCTTCGAAGCGGCCTGCTGGGCCCATGCCAGACGCAAGTTCTTCGTGCTCGCCGATATCGAGGCCGCGGCGCGCCGAAAGGCTCAACGTCGTACATCGCCGGTAACCTCACCGATGGCGCTGGAAGCGGTGCAACGCATCGACGCCCTGTTCGATATCGAGCGCAACATCAACGGCTTGCCAGTCCAGCAACGGCTTGCCGTCCGTCACGAGCAGAGCGCAGAGCTGGTTGCCACGTTGGAGGTTTGGATGCGTGAAGAACGGCGCAAGCTGTCACGTCACAGCGACGTTGCCGGTGCCATCGACTACATGCTCAAGCGCTGGGCCTCCTTCACGCGCTTCCTCGACGACGGGCAGATCTGCTTAACCAACAACGCCGCGGAGCGCGCGCTGCGCGGCTTGGCCTTGGGTCGCAAGGCCTGGCTGTTCGCCGGCTCAGATCGCGGCGGCCAGCGCGCCGCGCTGTTGTACAGTCTCATCGTGACCGCCAAACTCAATGACGTCGATCCCCAGGCTTGGCTGACCGACGTGCTGACGCGCATCGCTGAGCATCCTTCCAACCGGCTCGACGCGCTGCTGCCCTGGAACTGGAAGCGGCAGGCCGTCGCTGAAGCGGCCTGAGCATGGCCACCCCGAGCCACGTCTTCACCATCGCCCGGGTGGCCAGGATCCTCAACGAGGACGAAGCCTGGCTGGAAGAGATCGCGCTCGAAATGGAGCCCAAAGACGGTCGTCTCTACATCCGCGACATCGATGACGATGTCGCCATCACCGCCTTCACGCCGGCTGGCGTCGACAACCTCAAGGACCTTGTCGAGATTCACAAGACAAGCCGGAACCCTCGCTCACGCCAATAGATTCACCGCGGTGGTCACCGGATGCTTACGTCAGACGGCCGCCGGTGTCGCCGTAACGGCTCTCACCTTCCCTTTCATCGAACGTGGTGGTCGGACCCATCGTCCTCGCACGAAACGATCTCTTCGCGGCGCACGTCTCCCTCAGGCGAAGGCGAAGCCCATGGTGCGGCCGTAGTAGTAGAGGCCACCATCCTGGACGATCAAGGCGAGGGCGATGTCGTCATCCGTGATGGTGCCGCTCGTCTTCGCATTGCGATGGTCGTGCTCGGCACCGGCCGGCGTCAGCAGCGTCACGTACTGTGTCCAGGGGAACGTCTTGCCGCCGATCGTCGACGCACACCGGGCCTCGTGCAGCGCGAGTACGATCGCGGCTGCGTTGTGACGGTGCAGGCGCTGGGCTTCGCCGGGTCGCACGGCGTTGAGGGTGAGGGTCATCGACGGCAGGCAGGTGCCGAGTCTCTCGGTACGCTCGCTCGCCATGAACAGCGCTCGCCCGGGCGTGTCCGGCCCCATCGGCCGATCGTAGAGTGCGCGCAGTTCGCGGGCGATGTCGTCTGCCCGGTAGTGCGTCGCCTCGATAGGGGCGCGCGCCGTGACTTCTGGGCGCACGCCTTCGAAAGCGAGGGTCGGCTCGTCGGTCGTGACCCACAGAACCGAGTCCTCGCGGGCCTGCCATGACGAGGCGATGCCGCCCGGGAGCGCGAACATGTCCTTCTCGCGGTATTCGAGCCTGTCGTCACCCCGTCGCAGCGTTCCCGTGCCGCGCAGGACCATCCACATCTCGCCGCTTGCGGTGAAGGCGTAGTCGAGGCGCTCGCCGTTGCGGACGCGGGCATAGCGCGCCAGCATGAACGGCGTCGTCGCGGCATAGTCGGTGCCGAGCAACCCCGAGAGGTCGAGCGGCGTGAAGCCGGTCGGCGCATCGTCGGCAAAGGCGCGGGTCATTTCCGCGACGAAGGCCTGCGGCTCGATGGGCGGCCGCTTGATGTTGAAGCCCTTTTCGACTGGCACGTAGCGCGCGCGTTCCGCGTAGGTCGACATGGCGGATTTTCCTGCCTGATGGATGGGCATTCGGCCTGGCTCACAGCGCCATGAAGCCGCCGTCGGTGCACAGCACATGCCCGACGACAAACGAGGCGGCATCGGACGCGAGCCAGACGACGGCTTCCGCGACCTCTTCGGGCTGGCCCATGCGCCGCAACGGCAGGCCGGCCGCAACGGCGCCCATATCCATGATCCTGGAGGCCAGCATCATGTCGGTGACCACGCGCCCCGGTGCCACGGCGTTGATGCGGACGCTCTTCTCCGCATACTCCATCGCGGCCGAACGGGTCAGTGAGACGAGGGCGGCCTTGGAGGCCGAGTAAAGCGCGAGGCCGGGGTTCGGATTGCGCAAGCCGCTCACGGACGTATTGACGACAATGGCGCCACCGCCTTGCTGCGCCATGATGCGGACCTGGTGCTGCAGCGACAGATAGACTGACCTGACATTGGTATCGAATACGCGGCCGTAGAGCGCTGCGTCCTGCTCTGCCAGCAGTGCACGCGGCTCCTGATAACCGGCGTTGTTGAAGGCGACATCGAGACGGCCGTTCTCCTCGAGGATCGTGCGGTGCAGGCGCGCGAGGTCCTCCGCGTTGGTGACGTCGGCCGCAATGAAGCGGCCGCTGCCGCCGATCTCGGTTAGTGCTGCGACGGCCTTCTCGCCCTCGTTCTGCCGACGTCCCGCGATCACGACCCGCGCGCCGCGACGTGCGAAGGCAAGGGCAGTGGCGCGCCCGATCCCGGTCGCGCCACCGGTGACGAGGACGACTTTGTCCTTAAAGTCCCGCATCGGCCGTCCCCGCGGACGGGGCCATCCGCGCGCGCTCGACGATGGCGCGCTGGTCGAGGCCGGCCGGCAGGCTGCCATAGGCGCTGCCGCCATCGTCGCCGAGACGCGTCGCGCAGAAGGCGTCGGCCACGGCAGGAGGCGAATGGCGGATGAGCAGGCTCGCCTGCAACGTGACCGCCATCTTCTCGACGATGCGGCGGGCCCGCGCCGCGTGCTCGTCGGGTTGGCGCAGCTCGACCTCGAGGCGAACGATCGCCTGGTCGAGGCGCCTGTCGCCACCTTTCGCCGCCCGCACCTCATCGAGGAAAGCGGGGACGCTCTGCGGCGACTTGTCGGCGGCGCGCAGGACGTCGAGCGCGATGATGTTGCCGCTGCCCTCCCAGATGCCGTTGAGTGGCGCCTCGCGATAGAGCCGTGCCATGGGGCCTTCCTCGACGAATCCGTTGCCGCCATGGCATTCAAGGGCCTCGTGCACGACGCCGACGACGCGCTTGCAGTTCCAGTACTTGCCGACCGGCGTGCCGATGCGCACCAGCATCGCGGCGTTGGCGTCGCCGGCCTGCTCGTCGTCGACCGCGCGCGCCAGCCGGAATGCGAGCAAGGTCGCCGCTTCGACCTCCAGGGCAAGGTCGGCGATCACGTTCTGCATGAGCGGCTGGTCGACCAGGGACCGCTGGAACGCCCGCCGTGCGGTCGTATGGTGGATGGCCTCGGAAAGCGCGCGGCGCATCAGGCCGGCAGAGCCGATGGCGAAATCGAGCCGTGTCAGATGAGTCATGGCCAGCGCTGCCTTGATGCCCTGTCCTTCTTCACCCACGAGCCAGCCGAGAGCGCCGCGATACTCGATCTCGCTGGAGGCATTCGACTTGTTGCCGCACTTGTCCTTGAGGCGCTGGATCAGCAAGCGATTGCGCGAGCCGTCAGGCAGCCATCCGGGCAGCAGGAAACAGCACAGGCCTCGATCCGTGTGGGCCAGGGTGACGAAGACATCGCTATGAGGCACCGAGAAGAACCATTTGTGGCCGTCGATCACATAGGCTTCGCCCGGCCCCCGTCGCGCCGCGGCAGGACGAGCGGTGGTCTGCGTCGCGCGCAGATCCGATCCTGCCTGCTTCTCGGTCAGGGTCATGCCGACGGTGCCGCCGGTCTTGCGTTGCATGGGGGCGGCCGTAGCGTCGTAGCGGGTCGAGAGGATGAAGGGCTCCCAGACCGCCGCTAGCTCGGGCTGCAGGCGCAACGCCGGTACGGCCGAATAGGTCATGCCGAGAGGGCAGCAGATGCCATTCTCGCCCTGGTTCCAGAGATAGGAGAGCAGGCCCCGGGCAACATGCGCGCCGGGCTGCCGGGCGGTCCAGGCGAGTGCATGCGTACCGTGGCCGATCGCCAGCGACATCAGCTCGTGCCACGCCGGATGGAACTCGATCTCGTCGATGCGATGGCCGAAGCGGTCATGGCTCTTGAGTTCGGGCAGGTTGCGATTGGCATCGCGCGCCAGCCTGGCGACGCGCGCGCTGGCAACTGTTGCGCCGGCCTCGGCCAGAAGCGCGTCTGCCCAACCGATCTTCTCGCGGCGGGCGATCTCGGTCAGCAGGGTGTCGCCGGTGAAGGCATTATGACCGGTGAGCGGCGTCGCCTGGTTCATCACCTCGTGCGTGGCGTAGCCGTCCGCCGGCAAGGCCGGAAACCGGGCGAACGCGTCGGCGCCAATGATTGCCGCCTGGCTGCTCATGGCTTTCCCTCCGGGGCGCCGACGCTGGCGCGCAGGCAGAACTGGCTGATTTGCTCGACGAGGTGCCGATCCGCGCGCGCGCCCGTGCCTTTGGCAGGGGCCAGCGGCCCGACAAGCGCCTCCATGAAGGCGCCGACGATGCATGCCGCGGCCACCGCGGGATCGAGCCGCGGGAAGACGCCGCGCATGATCCCCTCGCGCAGGATGCGCTCGAAGCAGTGCGCGAGCTGCGCTCGATAGTCGAGACGCACGGTCTCGACTTCCGGATCGACAGGTTCGGCGATCAGGGCATAGGCCAGCCGGCGGCCGCGCAGGGCGCGGCTGGCGAAGGTGCTGATGGCGGATTGCAGTTTTTCAGTGGGCGCGCCGCCGGCATCCGCCACCGCCGTGACGACGGCGAGCTCGCGCGCCGAGACGGTCGCTACGATCTCGGCGCACAATTCGGCCTTCGAGGACCAATAGCGATAGACGGTTCCGGTCGCGACGCCGGCCTTTGCGGCGACGTGATCGACCTGGGCGGCGGGCCATCCGCCGTCGGCAACGAGATCTCGGGCCGCCTTCAGGATCCGCGCGCGCTTGTCTGCCAGCCGCTGGGTCGCACTCTCGGTCCGCCTGTAGGGCATGGTCCGTCCACTTGCACAAAAGAATGAACCGGGGTTCACTACAAAGAGTGAACCTCAGTTCACCTCTTGGTGTCAAGGGTGCCGTAAGCACTGGGCGCGTCGCGCCGACCAGGTTGCCTATGCCGTCACTCGAGTGCGCGAAGCCCCGAACAATTGGTGGACGGCAGCCCGGAACCATCGGTGGCCGCGATCCTGATGAACGCGCTCATGCCAGAACTGGCTGATGTCGAGGCGTGGCAGGTCGAGGGGCGTGCGGAAGGCCGTGAGACCGAGATCGCCAATCAGATAGTCGGCCAGCTGCGCCGGCATGCTGGCGATGGCATCCGTTCGGCTGGCCACGAAAGCGGCCGTGATGAAGCTCGGCACCCGAACCAGCACGCGATCGGCATCGAGGGCAGCCGCAAAAGCCTGCTCGATCATGCGGTGGGCCGCATGCCCGGCACTGGAGGACGTCACCACGATGTGGCGTTCGTTGAGAAATGCCGCCGGCTTTGCGAGCTTGTCTCGGCGCGGATGATGCTCGCGAACAACGCTCACATACTTGTCGGTATAGAGGCGCTGGCGCCGAATGGTCGGCGCCGCATTGGGAAAAACGCCGATGGCGATATCCGCTTCGCCGGCTTCGAGGCGTGCACCAAACTCCCGGGAGTCCAGTGGGATCGCCCGGAGCCGCAATCCCCGTCCCATCTTTTCGAGATGACTGATCAGGGGTGGCACAAATCGCACCATGCCGACTTCAGTGACCAGCAGGGAAAACTCCCGACGCGCTGATGCGGAATCGAAGGCCACGGTAGCGGACCGCATGGCATCGGCGGTGGCGAGCAACGCCCGGAGTGGTTGCGTGAGTTCGATCGCCTTTGGCGTGGCGTGCATGGTCAGGCCGACCCGCACCAGAAGCGGGTCGCCGAAGTGCGCGCGCAGCTTGCCGAGGGCCTTGCTGATCGATGACTGCGTGCTGCCGTGGATTTCGGCGGCGCGGGTCAGGCTGCCGACCTCGAGCAGCAAGGCGAGGATCCGCAGATGTCGAAGGCCGATGTCGTCTTCAACCATGGTTCACGCCATCTGCATGCCAGTTTGGAATGCAGTCTATTCCGATCGGTCGGTGGCGTCGAGCGCACGTCCTCTTCAGAATTCCTCTCGCTCGCGATGTGAGGTCGTCCCGGCAAGGAGGAGGTCGTCGTGAAGAACCAGAAGTTCGTCATCCAGCCACACTTTCGCCTCCAGGAATGGGTCGCGCAGGAGGAGGGCTATTTTGCCGACGAAGGTCTCGACTACGAATTCCAGGAAACGATCCGGTCGACGGACGGCAAGTCGCACGATCAGGCTGGCCAAAAATCAGGCGCTTACCAGCAATTTGAGCAGGGCCGAACGTCCGACGTGAACTGCGCCTGCCATTGGACCGTGAATGTCGCGGCATCGAACGGCCACGGCAAGCTTTGGGCTGACATCTATTCGGTTGCACCCGCCGGCGTGTTCGTCCCGGCCGATTCTGCGATCCGCCGTCCCGAGGATCTCGCTGGCGTGCCGATCTCGGTCGGCTTCCAGTCGGGGAGCCACTATGCGACCATCCAGGCGCTTGAGCAGTATCTCGCGCCAGACAGGATCAATCTGTCTTTCGCGGAAGGCATGCTGTTCAAGCGGCTGGACAATCTGCTCGACGGCAAGTCGCAGGCATCGACGCTGTTCAGCGGGCCCTACTATCTCGCCGAGCAACTGGGCTACCGCAAGATCATCGACACCACGTTCATGATCGCCTCGATGATCACGGGCAGTCCCGACGCGGAAGATCTCAGACGATTCTACCGGGCACTGAAGCGCGCTCAACGCGACATCGATCTTCGGCCGGAACGCTATACGCACTACTACAAGAACGAGTTCCCCGAGCGCTATCACGCGATGATTGACACGCGCCGCTGGGGCCCCGGTGAAAGGATCGTCTTCGAACCCTACACCGAGGCGGCATTCGCGCAGTCGCGCGATTGGATCGCCGAGCGGCAGATCTTCGAGGGCGGTCGATCGCGCCTAGGCACGGATGACTACGACGAGGCCGTCATCAGGTTGGCCTGACGTCATGCCGGTCGGTGTCACATCCCGATGCGCTTGGCACCGACCCGGAACAGGGCGGCATCGTCAGGCGCGAAGCGCATCGCCGTGAGAAAGTCATCGACGCGATAACCAGGCGCCATCTTGCGGATGGCGATGCCGTAAGCCCGCGCCTCATCGAGACGGTCGGCCAGCGCCAGGCAATAGGCGGCGATCGCCAGGATATGCGCATGGGCGTTCGGGCGCGCCGCCGCTTTGATCCCCCAACCGGCGGCCTCGTCGAACTGCCTGAGGCGCACCAACGCCATGGCGCGGGCGCCGAGCATGCCGAACAGCAGCGGGTCGAACGGGCTCAGGTGGCGTGAATGATCGGCCGACCGGATCGCTGAATGCGGGTCGCCCGCCTGGGCCTGGACAAAGGCCAGCGTGTAGTGACCCAGCGCAAAGTTGGGGCTCAGGTCGAGCGCATTCTCCAGTTCGGTGACCGCATGATCATGGCGGCCGTGCAGCCACAGGGCCCGCCCCATGGCCCAGTGCGCGGCCGGATCGCGGTCGTCGACCAGCAGGCTTTGGCCTGCGGTGGCCATCGCCCGGTCGATCTCCGGCGCACGATCGGCCCAGCCCTGAAAGGCGTTCTGAAAGTGCGTAAAGGACAGTCCCGCGTAGGCGCGCGCGAACGTGGGGTCCAGTCGCACCGCGGTCTCGAAAAAATGCTGGGCTTGATCGTTGTCAGCCTTGTTGAAGCGGTACATGTGCCACAGGCCGCGGTGATGCGCTTCCCACGCATTCAATGAATTGGGCGGCCGCAGGATGGCGCGGTTGCGCTCCAGGGTCTCGATTTCGTGGGCGATGGAGGCAACAATCCGGTTGCCGATCTCGTCAAAGACATAGAGTGCGTCGTCGATTGCGTGGTCGAAGACCTCGGCCCACACGATGCGCGCCGTGCGCGTCTCGGCAAGCTCGACCGCGATGGTGAGGCGCCTGCCGCGCCGCAGCGAGCCGCTGACCACATAGTCGACGTTGAGCAGCCGGCCGACCTCTTGCGGTGCAATGCGGCGCTCCTGCAATGCGAAGACGGTACCCTGCGCGATCACGAAAAGGCTGCGCAGCTTGGCGAGCCGGGTGATGACGTCGTAGGCGAGGCCGTCGGCGGGGCCGCCGCGAACGGTCGTTGCCGCATCGTGATCGACGAAGGGCATCACGGCGATCGACGCGCGGCGGGCGGCAGGCCGACTGCCGTCCTCGGGGCCGCTGGCCGCGGTGATGACGCGAACCGACGGCGTTGCTGCCGGCGTTTGGTTTCCCCTCGCTCTGGCGGCGCGCCATGCCTGGCGAATCGGAGCGGGATCGAGGCCTTCTGCCTCGAACAAACCGGCTGTGGCCGTCACGTGCTCTTCGCCCTCACGGATGCGGCCATGCCGTCCCAGAGTGTTCAGCAGGGCTTCGTGCACGCGGTGGTCGAAAGGCGCCAGGCGACGCCAGGTCTCGAGATGCTCGAAGGCCTCGTCATCGGGAACGCGTGCGACCAGGCATTCCAGGATGGCGGCATGACAGCTGCGAAACCGATGGCGCTGGGCCACGAGCCAGCCGTTGAAGACCGGACTGCGTTCGACCTCCAGCCCGTCGAGGAAATCTTGCGCCAGCAGCGCGGACAGCGTCCGTAGCCGATCCGGGGCCAGCGTTTCGATGCCGGCCTGGATGGCACTGTTGATCTCGATCGCATCGACGGAACAGTCAGTGAGGTCGAGGCTGATCGTGTCGGTCTGGGTTTTGATCCGGGGCCGGCCTGGCGCGTCGATGACGCTCCTGAGCTTGCTGAGGCACCAGCGCAGTTCGCCACGCGGATCGTTGGGCGCATCCCACAGCAATTCGCAGAGCTGGCTGCGTGTTACGGCGCGGGGAGCGAGTAACAAATAGGCGAATAGAGCGCGCACCTTGCGCGAGGCTGTCAGCGCCCGTGCAACGCCGTCGCGATGGATCGTCAGGGGACCCAGCAGGCGCACGCGCAGGGACGCGCCGCCAGCGGCCCTGTCGGACGAACGCGAATCCACGGGCACTTCCATGCCGCCTCCCACGCTCACTTCCATGGGGGCCCGCTACGCTGAAACAAGGTCATGGCGCTGACGCCATGTCGGCTGTTGTTGCACGGGCAAGACGACAGCATAGCAGGAACCTCGGCCCGGACGGAGTGCAATCATGGTGTCATCAGCCGCTGTCACGGCCCCCGGCAGGCCGTCCGATTCGATCGATTTGGAAGTGCTCAAGGGCCGCCAGCAGGGAGCCTGGGCCTCCGGCGACTACGCTATCGTCGGGACCACCCTGCAGATTGTCGGCGAGGCGCTGTGCGAGGCCCTCGACGTCCGTTCCGGACAGAAAGTGCTCGACGTGGCGGCCGGTAACGGCAATGTCTCGCTCGCCGCGGCGCGCCGCTGGTGCGATGTGACCGCCACCGACTACGTGCCGGCGCTGCTCGAGCGGGGCCGCGAACGTGCCGAGGCGGACAGGCTCGGCATCCAGTTCCGCGAGGCCGACGCCGAGGCGCTGCCGTTTCCGGATGGCAGTTTCGATGTCGTCGTCTCGACCTTCGGGGTGATGTTCACCGCCGATCACGACCGCGCCGCCGCCGAGCTGGTGCGTGTCTGCAAATCCGGCGGCAAGATCGGCATGGCCAACTGGACGCCTGAAGGCTTCATCGGCCAGCTGTTCAAGACGATCGGCAAGCACCTGCCGCCGCCGCCCGGCGCCAAGTCGCCGGCCCTGTGGGGCACGCCGGCGCGGCTCACCGAGATGTTCGGATCGCAGGCGGCTTCGATCAAGGCGGAGCGTCGGCATTTCGTGTTCCGCTATCGCTCGGCGGAGCATTGGCTGGACATCTTCAAGAACTACTATGGGCCCGTCCTCAAGACCTTCGCGGCATTGCAGCCGGCGGCGCAGACGGCGCTTCAACAGGATCTCGTGTCCCTCGTCGACCAGTTCAACCGCTCGGGCGACGACACCATGGTCGTGCCCAGCGAGTACCTCGAGATTGTCATCACGCGCCGCTAGGTCTGGCACAGGCCGTCGATACCGATCCATTGCCAAATGGGAGTATCGCCCCCGGCGAAAGACGGGCATGAGGCCGACCACCCAGTGTCGGCCTCATCATTCTATCAGTGTCAGGGACGCCAGCATCATGATCGACGATCAACAGGGATGCATCGACTACGAAGAGGGCGGTAACGGTCCGACCGTCGTCCTCGTGCCAGGGTCCTGCAGCACGGGCGCCGCGTGGCGGCCCATTGTCTCGCACTGGGAGAACGGTTTCCAGTGGGTGACAACCAGCTTGCTGGGCTATGGCCGGACGGCGGAACGCCGATCGGCGTCGGATGTCGACATTGGCCATGAGGCTGATGTTCTTGAAGCCGTCATCAAGCGCGCGGCTGCCCCGGTGCATCTCGTCGGCCATTCGTTCGGCGGGCTGGTCTCGCTCGCTGTCGCCCTCAGGCGCAACGTATCGCTGCGCAGCCTGACGATCATCGAGGCCCCTGCGGCCGAGGTGCTACGGCAAGCGGGAGAGGAACGACACTACGGCGCTTTCCGCGCGATGACGGATGTCTACTTCGACAAGTTCCATGCCGGCGAGAGTGCGGCGATCGAGACGATGATCGACTTCTACGGTGGCGCCGGAACCTTTGCGGCCTGGCCGCCGCGGGTTCGCCAGTACGCCATCGACACCACAGCGGTGAACATTCTCGACTGGGCCAGTGCCTACAATTTCCCGCTGACGCCCGCGGCGCTCGCCCGCATCGAGATTCCGGCGCTCGTCGTGCGGGGCGGCGAAAGCCATCCGGCCGTCCGCCGCGCGAACGAATTGCTGGCATGGCAAATGGCCGACGCCGACATGGTCACAATCGCCGGCGCGGCCCACTTCGTGATTTCGACCCACGCCAGGGAGATGGCTGGTGTGATCGCTCAGCACGTGGTGCATGCGGAATCCATGAACGCGAGATCGTCGCTGCGCGATCTGTCGGCGTGCATATCGGCGCTGTAGCTCAGGTGCCGCAGAAGGTCTGCTGCACCACTTCGTGCGGCTGGGGCGGCTGGGTGTAGTGCGCGAACCGCGGCTGATCGTCGTAGGGCGTGGCGAGAACGGTCACGAGCTCTTCCAGCAGCGTGAAATCCGCCTCGTTCTGCGCCGCCACGATCACGGCTTCGATCCGATGGTTGCGGGGGATGAACGCAGGGTTGGCGGTGCGCATGTCGGCGCGACACGCGGCGGCGGTGCGGCCTTCCTGTGCCAGGCGCTGCCGCCATGGCGCGGCCCAGGCGTCGAATGACGTGGGGTCATCGAACAGGCTGCGCACGGCGTCGCTGCCCGCCGGATCTCCGTCCACCGCGTCGCTCAGGCGGCGGAAGGTCAGGGTGAAGTCGGCCGAGTTCGCTGCCATGCGATTGAGGAGATCCTGGGCCAGCGCCATGTCGCCGTCGTGCGCCTGCGCCAGGCCGAGCTTGCGCCGCAGGCCGGCCAGCCAGGCGGCCTCGAAGCGGGCAGGGTAGGCGTTGATTGCCTCCTGGGCCATGGCGACAGCGGCGTCGGCGTCATCGCCCAGCAGCGGCAGCAGCGCCTGCGCCAGGCGCACGAGGTTCCAGTGCGCGATGCGCGGCTGGTTGCCGTAGGCGTAGCGGCCGCCGGCATCGATCGAGCTGTAGACCGTGCCCGGATGGTAGGTGTCCATGAAGGCGCAGGGGCCGTAGTCGATGGTCTCGCCCGCGATCGACATGTTGTCGGTGTTCATGACGCCGTGGATGAAGCCGATCAATTGCCAACTGGCAACCAGGGCTGCCGTGCGCTCGATCACGGCATCGAGCAGAGCGCGGTAGGGCTGTGGCGCCCGTGCCGCCTGCGGATAGAGCCGGTCGATCACATAGTCGGCGAGCTGGCGCACACCGTCCACGTCGTCCCGGCTGGCGAAGAACTGGAACGTGCCGATCCGCACATGGCTGCGGGCAACGCGCGTGAGCACGGCACCCGGCAGCGGACCCTGGCGAAAGATCTGTTCGCCGGTGGTCACTGCGGCGAGTGACCGGGTCGTTTGGATGCCGAGCGCCGCCATGGCCTCGCTGACGATGTACTCGCGCAACACGGGGCCAAGTACGGCGCGACCGTCGCCTGAGCGGGAGAACGGCGTGCGTCCCGCGCCCTTGAGCTGGATGTCGCGGCGCACGCCCTGGCGGTCGATCACCTCGCCCAGCAGCAGCGCCCGGCCATCGCCCAGCAGCGGCACCCAGTTGCCGAACTGGTGTCCGGCATAGGCCATGGCCAGCGGTTCGGCGCCCAGCGGCAGCCGGTTGCCGGCAAGGACCTCGATGCCCGACGGTGCTGCGAGCTGCTCCGGATCGAGGTTCAGTGCCCGGGCCAGCGCCTGGTTCAGTTTGACCAACCGCGGTTCCGGCCCCGGTGTCGGCGCCAGGCGCGCGAAAAACCTGTCCGGCAGCCGCGCATAGCTGTTGTCGAACGGAAACAGCGCAACGGGCGGCGGCTCAGCCGAGGGTGCGGGCGCGATGGTGGAAACGTCAGCCATGAGAAGGACCTAGTACCGCGGCATGTCGGTTTCAACCAGCCGCGCCCACGCATCGATGCCACCGGCGAGGTTCAAGGCGTTGGCGAAGCCATTTTCCTGCAGGTACGCCGTGACCGTCGCGCTGCGCACCCCATGGTGGCAAAGGACGACGAGCGGCCGATCCTGCGGCAGTTTCCCCAGCTGCCGCGGGACCTGCTGCATGGGGACGTAGAGGCTCCCCGGGATGAAGCAGATCGCCACTTCCTGTGGCTCACGCACGTCGAGGATCGTGTGCGGCGTGCCGTCGCGGCGCAGATGTGCCAGGGCGGTGACGTCGATCTCGCTCACGGTCCGCTCGGCTGTGGCGCGGGCGGCTCGGGATCGGTGGCGATCGCCGTATCGGGATCGGGTGCAGTGGGCTTCGGCGGCCGCTTGGCGAACAGGCCGCGCACTACGACGTAGAAGACCGGGGTGAATATGAGGCCGAAGATCGTCACGCCCAGCATGCCGAAGAACACCGCCGTGCCCAGCGACTGGCGCATTTCGGCACCGGCACCGGTGGCGATCGCCAGCGGCACGACGCCGAGGATGAAGGCGAAGGACGTCATCAGGATCGGCCGCAGCCGCGTGCGCGCCGCCTCGACCGCGGCATTGAAGCGGTCCTGTCCCTCGGCCTCCGCCTGGCGTGCGAACTCGACGATGAGAATGGCGTTCTTGGCCGCCAGGCCCACCAGCACGATGAAGCCGATCTGCACCAGGATGTTGTTGTCGAGTCCGCGGAACGTCACCCCGATGAGTGCGGCCAGCACGCCCAGCGGCACGATCAGCACGATGGCGATGGGCAGCACCCAGCTCTCGTACTGGGCGGCCAGCACCAGGAAGGCGAACAGCACCGACAGCGCCAGGATATAGCCGGCCGTGTCGCTGGCCGCACGCTCCTGGAACGCGAGCTCGGTCCACTCGAAGGTCAG
>Ga0187894_10004210_pt1 | contig 15596 bp, 14 predicted proteins | sample GBC1701081metaG_FD_136650 | JGI IMG/M metagenome (GOLD analysis project Ga0187894, IMG submission 136650) | White microbial mat communities from a lava cave in the Kipuka Kanohina Cave System on the Island of Hawaii, USA - GBC170108-1 metaG ... | reverse complement strand
CGATATTGCTAGACGGCGGCAACGAGGAGAGAACCCATGCTACCACAAGTTCTCACTGACGGCTTGCAGTTCCCCGAAGGCCCCGTGTGGGCACCGGACGGGACGCTGTACGTAACTGAAATCACGGGCGGTCGCGTCACGGCGATCGCGGCTAATGGCTCCAAGCACACGTTTGCCGATACTGGCGGCGCGCCGAACGGCGCGGCATTTGGTCCCGACGGCTATCTTTACGTGACCAATAATGGCGGCAGAGACCCCGGCTACATCCAACGCATTGATGCGCATGGCAAGGTGGAAAAGCTCTACGAGCACTGCGAGGGGCAACCTTTTCAAGGGCCGAACGACCTGGTCATGGATGCTCACGGCGGTTTTTATTTTACCGATCCCGGGCCGATGTCGCGTGAGGGGCTCAAACTCGGCCATCTCTACCACGCCCGGCGAGATGGGAGCCAAGTCAAGCGGTTGCAATATTACCTCTACCTTCCTAACGGCATCGCTCTGACGCCGGACGACTCGACGCTGATTGTGCTGGAGTCGCTGACCAGCCGTGTATGGGCGATCCCTATCGAGAGTCCTGGAGTCTTGGCACAGGTGGATGCAGGGGCCCGGGCGGGAGCGGCTCGTTCCTGGCCGGTGTTCGCTCTGCTGACGACCGTGCCACAACCCGCTGCCCCGGATGGCATGTGTGTGGATGAAGCAGGCAACTTGTTGATTTGCGCCCACATCAGCGGCGTGGTATCCGTGCATGCCCCCGATGGTACTCCGTTGTCGCAAATTGCCGTGGAAGATCGACGACTGACGAATTGTTGCTTTGGCGGTCCTGACTTTCAGACGCTCTACATTACCGAGTCCGGACTTGGACGAGTAGTCACGGTCCGCTGGGAACGTCCCGGCCTGCGACTCCACGATCATTAAACAACAGAGTCACGTGGCCGCTAAAGATCGCGCGATGAGTTACGTAAACAGAGTCAAAATTTTCACAACGGATTCTAACGTCTGCCGCTAACGCAAGGAGGAAATCGCATGGCAGGTTTGGTAGCAGGAAAAGTCGCCATAGTAACAGGGGCAGGTTCCGGCATCGGTCGGGCCTCGGCCCTGGCCTTTGCGCGTGAAGGAGCAAAGGTTGTCGTGGCTGACATGGTCATCGAGGGAGGCGAAGAGACGGTCAGCCGCATCAAACAAGCTGACGGGGAAGCTCTCTTCGTAAAAACCGACGTCTCCAAGGCGGCTGAAGTCGAGGCCTTGGTTCAGCGCACTATCGCGGCCTATGGACGGTTGGACTGTGCGTATAACAACGCGGGCATCGAAGGGGCGGGAGCTACAACGGCTGAGTATCCTGAAGAGATGTGGGACCGGGTGCTCGCCATTAATCTTACTGGCGTGTGGTTGTGCCTGAAGTACGAGATTGCGCAAATGCTCAAACAGGGTGGGGGAGCGATCGTCAACACCGCCTCCACGGCGGGTCTGGTCGGCTATCCGCGTGGTTCGGCGTATGTGGCCAGTAAACACGGGGTAGTAGGGCTCACGAAAACCGCGGCACTGGAGTATGCCAAGGCGGGCATTCGCGTCAACGCGGTCTGTCCAGGAGCGATTGACACGCCGATGATGGGCAGAATCACCGACCATCGGCCCCAGCGAGCCGCGCGTATGGCGGCGGCTGAACCGGTCGGACGCATGGGCAATCCCACGGAGATTGCGGAGGCCGTGGTCTGGTTGTGCTCGGACGCGGCTTCATTCGTAACGGGCCATGCAATGGCGGTCGATGGCGGTATGACCGCGCAGTAATGGTGTCATTGAAATCAGAATCAAAGACCCCCATGAAAAAATTTCGCTTAGCCCCTGCCGCGGAGAATGAACCCATCGTCTTCGGCTCCCAAGGACCGGCATATTCGGTGCTGCGCATGGGCGAATGGATCGCCTACATGCAAGAACATGGCATTCGCCGTGTCTGTTGCCTGTTGCATGACGAGCAACTCAGGTCTTACAAAGAAGACCTGCTAGAAACCTATCGCCAGGCGTTTGGTCCAGGAAATGTTTGTTGGGCGCCGATCCTGGACTATCACCTCTGTGACGTCGGACTGCTCAAAGCCCGCATCCTTCCCTTCCTCAAAGAGTCGGACAGCAGGAACGATCCTGTTGTCGTGCATTGTCAGGGTGGGCGAGGACGCGCCGGACACGTGTTGGCGGCGTGGTTGGTGTTTGGGCGTGGGTTTGCGGTCGAAGACGCCGTAACGGCGGTCAAAGCCCTGGGTCGCAACCCGCATGAGGCCGCCGATTGGGGCAATGCCAGACCCGAGGATCTGCATATTCTTCTGGAAGCATGCCAAGAAGGTCCTATCGTGTAAGGTGGAGAGACCCGCGCAACTCTTGACAACCCCCACCTGGATATTTCATGTTGGTGGGCGACCGAATAAGAAGGAGGACAGTATGGCGCAATTCGATACGATTATTAAAGACGGCACGGTAGTCGATGGCACGCGCGTACCACGCTACAAGGCGGACATCGGCATCAAGAATGGCAAGATTGCCAAAATCGGCCGCCTCAAAACTAGCGATGCCACCCAAGTGCTGGACGCCCGTGGGTTGATTGTCGCACCTGGCGGCATCGACCTGCATACGCACTACGACGCCCAGATCCACTGGGACCCCTATCTCTCGATCTCCAGTTGGCACGGCGTCACTTCGATCACCATGGGGAACTGCGGATTCGGCTTTGCCCCGCTGCATGCCAAGGACGCGGACCGGGCGATGCTCGCACTCTCCCGCAATGAGGCTATTCCGTTGGAACCGATGCGGGTATCCATGGATTTCAAGTGGGAGACTTTCCCACAGTATCTGGACCGTCTGGAACGGCTTCCGTTAGGGATCAACATTTCTCACCTGTTTCCCATCTCGCCGGCGGTCGCTTATGTGATGGGCAGTTTTGCCGAAGCCAAGAGCCGGCTGCCCAACGAGCAGGAAACCGAACAGATTGCGCGCCTGCTGCACGAGGCCGTCGATGCCGGCGCAGTGGGATGGGCGGCGCAGCAGTTAGTGCCGGGCGGGACATCCGCCGTCCAGTGTGACTATGACGGCAGCCCGATGATTTCCGATATGTTGCCCGACAGCTTCTACGTCCGCATGGCCCGGGCGTTGGGCGAGAAGGGGATGGGGTGCATTCAATTCACCCGTTCGAGTGTCGGAGTCGATGATCCGCGCGCGGGTATGCACAATGACTTCGATTTCAACGCGTTACTCTCTGAAGAGAGTGGACGCCCGGTGTTGTTCAATGCCGTGGCCGTGAACGACAAGTTCCCCTATGTCTATCGCGCGCAATTACGCTGGCTGGCCGAGGCCAACAAACAAGGGAAGCCAGTGTTTGGTCAGGCAGTGACCGCACGAGCCGCAAATTATATCACCTTCGAGAACTGGAACCTGTTTGACGATAGCCCGAACTGGCGCGAGGCCACCACCGGTACGCTCGAAGAGAAGAAGGCCAAGCTCGCGGCTCCGCGCATCCGCGCGGCGCTACGTGAGGAGTATGATGCCGGCACCAAGTCGCGCGACTTTTTGTTTGGCGAACTCGCGGAATTTGTCGCGTACACGGTGCAGCGCGCGGATCTCAAGAAATATGAGGGTATGTCTGTCGGTCAGATCGCCAAGCAAGAAAACAAGCACCCAATCGATGCCATGCTGGATCTCTCGGTTGCCGACGACATCAGGACGGTCTGGGCCGGGCCGGTCGTCAACAAAAACGTGGAAAACTATCGCGAGATCATGGGTTCGCCGTACACGCTCCCCGGGGTGTCGGATGGCGGAGCCCACATCAAGTTCATCACGCCGGGCACGTATTCGACCGACATGCTAGCATGGATGGTGCGTGACTCCGGTGTCTTGTCCCTCGAAGAGGCACACTATCGGCTCAGTTATCTGACGGCGTGGGCGGCAGGCATTAAGGATCGTGGTTGTCTGCGCGAAGGGTTGGCGGCGGACATCATCGCCTACGATCTCGACAACCTCAAGATTCTGCCTTCGGAAGTGGTGCACGACTTGCCGGCAGGCGAGTGGCGCCGGGTGCAGAAAGCTGAAGGATATCGGTGGGTACTGGTAAACGGTCAGGTCACCTTTGAAGACGGCAAGTGCAGTGGCGCGACAGCGGGCAGGCTGCTGCGCAACGGGCAGGCCGTCTGAACAGGCAATAGTCCATTGGGTTTATAGAGTCCATTAGGTCTATGGAGTCGGGAACTTAAAGGACCCAATAGACCCAATGGACCTATAGAAACGCTACAGCGAGATATGGAATTGATGTTGGCAGGCAGAGACTGCCCTACTCGAAAATACACGACAACACACGTAGGGCGGGCTGTGCCCGCCACTGCGTGCTACTGCTTCTGCTGCACCGCCGACGCAGTAAGGGGCTGCCCAGCAAAAATTAGCCGCCCGGCTGCATCTTGCGCCCTGATGCGTTCCATCAGTGCCTCGGAAAGTTGAATGGATCGGTGTTCTGGGAATTTCCCCGGTTCCAGTCCAGGGCGTAAGTAAAATTCTTCAGGCTGGTCCACTCCCATATAGCTCCGCACGGGCGCCAAATACCATTGTCGGCGCATGAAGTCCGGGCTGAAGAAGGTGAGCGCGTCAGTGGGAGACCACTGCATCAGGCGAATGCCGTCGCGAATATTGTAAGTAATGAGGTCCGTGCCCACGTCCCAGTACACCTGAATGAAGGGGCTGTAGCCGCGCTCACCCAACGCTTTGTGCATCATTTTAGTCAGGCGCACTTCTACCCGACTCAGATTCCCGTCGCGGTCATAGGTTTCGGTGCGCAAAGGATAAAACGAATGCTTCTCAAGCCAGTAGAGCACCCGCGAGGCATGATACTCGGGCAGCCACTCCGCGCGAGGACGAGATTCAACGACGTAACACTCGACACCACCATTGGAAGTGTAATAAGGGTAGTCGTCACCCATAAGTTTCAGGTTTTTTGTCTCCCGTTCTCGATGCGTACTATCTGACTCGGTGATTGTGATTCGGGGGCGAGTTACAGGAAATCGCACGGTCTCAAACAGGCTATCGGTCCCGAGCAGCGTCCAACTGTATTCCCAAGCGGAACGACCGGAGGCGTCATCCAGGGTCATCGCCATTTGCGGATACCGGTCGTTGCGCCGCCAGGAGTTCTGGTGGCGGACTCGGCGCAAGGCCGGGGAATAAGAAAACATGTCCTCTTTCTTGATAAACTCCTGGTCGGTGCGATAGCGAATCACCAACGTTTGAGAGGTATAGGATTCAGGCGGGAAGAGTTGTTGGGTCAACTGCCGATAGACCTCCTCTCCCGGTTTCTTGGTGAGTTCGACACCTGCACCTTCCGGCGCGGGGTACACAACCAGGTTCACCGCGCGCCCCTGTCCCAGGAGTGCCCCTTCACTAGAGATCGAGCCAAAGAGGTTGGCATAAGCGCAGGACCAGCGCGGCCGCTGAGTAAATTCCATCGAGCGATAACCCATCTCTTCTGGGGTATACGGCGGGGTAAAGGGATACAGCTCCGCCGGCAGATAGGGATACTCGGCGTGCCGTGGTGCATCCATGCGCAGGTCTACCTGGACGAGTTCGGCGGGCGACATCTCACTCAGCGTTTTCCACAGGCGTGGTGTGGAGCCATTCTCTCCCGTTCCCCATACAGGTGAGACGGCTATCGTACAGAGCAGGACACCTGTCAGGAGCCCTAGGCACCTTTCTCTCCTTTGCGTGCATGTTTCACGCTGACCGCCGCGTATCCTGAACAACATCCGTAACCCTCCTTTTCGGTAGCAAATGCAGCATCGCACGTGAGGTCTCATCGCGTCAAGGGAAAGGAAAGGTGTGGTGAGCGTCATTCGGTCGTACTCCACGCTCCAGCCCTGTCTTGCCAATACGTCTTTTTTTCCTCGATCGCTCTGTGGTAAACAGACAGCGATGCAGGTCAACGAATTTCTCACAGCCGGAGTGAGGAAAGTACCACCCAAGGGGAACAGGAAATATGATGAAGAGGAGGGACTATGCCGGAATGGAAACCGCCGACGCAGGCCGAGGTCGAAAGCTATTTTACACGCCTCAATAATTGGGGTCGTTGGGGAAATGATGATCAGCGAGGCACCCTCAACTTCATTACCCCCGAGAAGCAAGCCGCAGCCTTGGCCTTGGCTCGTGGCGGGAGGGTTGTCTCGCTGGCGCGAGACATCACGCCACAGCCGGCCGTGGACTACCACATGCTCCACCCGGTACAGCGAGGCCGCTCAAAAGCCGCCGTTGACTACGTGGGCATGGTCTATCACGGCGTTACCGTAACGCACATGGACGCGCTCTGTCACGTGGAATACAAAGGCAAAGTCTATAACAACCGGAGCTTCGAGGAGAGTGTGCGGTTCGGGGGCGCCACGTGGGGCGCGTTGGATGTCTGGTTTGACGGCGTCGTCACTCGTGGAGTGCTTCTTGATGTCGCGTCAACCCGAGAGGAGGGCTACGTAAAGCTTGGGAAGCCGGTGACGCCTCCTGAGTTGGATGCCGCCGCGGCCCGTGCCGGGGTCACGGTGAAATCCGGCGATGTGGTGGTCATCCGCAGTGGACGCGAAGCCCATGACGCTGCCGGGGTGAGTACGGCATCCCTTCTTGATGAGCGGCCTGGCTTACATATCTCGTGCCTGGAGTGGCTCCGCGAACACGACGTGGCGTGTGTAGCCTGGGATATGCTGGATGAACGCCCCGTTGGATATGACGGCTTTGATTTTGGCGTCCATCTGGGGATTCCGCTGCTAGGGTTGTGCCTCATTGATAATGTCAATCCGGAACGGCTGGTGACAGCCTGCGCTGAGGAGCAACGGTCCGAGTTTCTTTTTGTCGCTCTACCGTTGCGGATTCCCGGCAGTACAGGGTCGCCCTGCCAGCCGGTTGCCATCTTTTGATTGTGTAAGGAGGAATTATGAGTACAGAGCTTTCAGGCAAAGTGGCGATTGTGACCGGGGGCGCATCCGGCATTGGCCGAGCGACTGTTTTAGCCCTGCTGCAAGCCGGGGCAGCGGTGGCGGTGCTCGACCGTGATGAGGCCGGAACGAAAGCCGTGGCTGAACAGGGGCGGCAGGCCGGCGGAGCGACACTCGCACTGCCGGTCGATCTGGCGGATACGAAGGCGATTCCCGCCGCTGTCGTCCGCGTTATTGATCAACTGGGCCGCATCGACATTCTGGTCAATGGCGCCGGCGTGACCGGACGATTCCAGAGCTTGATCGAATTCGACGAAGCGAACTGGGACTTCGTGCATACCGTGAACTTGAAAGCGGCGATGCTGCTGATGAAACACGTAGCACGGCACATGATCGAGCGTGGAGGTGGAGGACGGATCGTCAATATCAGTTCGAGTTCGGCCTTCCGTGCCCGCAACTCGCCAGTGGCGTATGCCAGTTCCAAAGCCGCGCTGGTGCAATTAACACGCAGTGCCGCGGCCGAGTTAGGTTCTCACGACATCAACGTTAATGCCGTGGCTCCGGGAATCACCGCCACGGCGATGACGCAAGTAATCGGCGACGCCGAAGCTCTGCAGCGAGTGGCCTCCAGCGGTCCGTTGGAGAACCTGTTTCACCGGGTCTCGCAGCCGGAAGACGTGGCCGCGGCGGTCGTATTTTTGTGTCTCCCCGGCAGCCGGCAGATTACCGGACAAACGATTCATACCAGCGCCGGGGCGGTGGTCTGACTGGAGGCATCACAGGCGGTGGATCAAACCGGCGCGAGTAGCGTCTCGATCAGTTCCGGTTCAAACTCGCAGCGCCGCAGTCCCGCGAAATACTGAGCGGCGGCCGCAAGCGCGGACTGCTGTGCTTGATCATACCGCATTCCATCCGTCAACAGCTCTCGAATGCGCCCCGGCAGGGCCTCTGGAGTGACGAAATGGTTCGGCACGAACGGCGCAAGGTCAGGAGTGAAAAACCACCCCGGTTTCCAGAGAAGCACAATGGGCACGCCGCTGGCCGCCGCAACCGGGAGCACGGTACTGAAAAGACCGACGACCAGCGATGCCGCCGCAAGATCGTCCGCCAAGGGGCGTCCGGTGGAAATCTCCACATTCCCGGGGAGTGTCTTTACGAGGCTTCGCCACCGGCCGGCACCCCCACGCGGGTGAGTGCGAACAACCACCCGGTGATTACCCGATGCTTGTTGCGCCAAAGTGCACACGGCTGCCGCCAGCGCGGCATACTGCTCACCGACTCCGAAAAATCGCGGCGCGAAGCCGTCACCCGAGTCGATGATGAGAATGGGACCCGCCGCGGTGCGTGGCGTGCGTGGCAGGATCGTATCAACCAGCGATCCGGCAACCATAATGTCTTGGCAAACGCGCGATTGTCGCGTGGTCGCGGCGAATTGCGCATCAAGCGCACTGAGCAGGGTGCGCGAAGTGGCTCCGAAAGCGACGAACCGTTTGGCCGAGAGAGGGATGAAGCTTGCGGGACAGGTGACAATACTGTGCTGAAAGCACACGGTCAAACGATCCGTCGCTTCCTGGTCCGCAAGAATCACCGCGGAGAGTGGATGATAATCCGTCCGCGTAATGAAGACGCGGCAATTAATCCACGGGCGCAGGGCCTGCCATATCGTTTTCGCTAACCCGACCTGTTGCAACGGACGGAGCGCATCGCGCCATATCCATGCTTCCGCCGCTTGCATAACTGGCGTCAGCGCACACCAGTCCTTCACCAGTTGCCCATAGGCGTAGGGACGCAGCCAAAACTGTGCCGGGCGGGAAATGTTAGGAAGGTGGTGAATCGTGACCTGGGGCAACCAGTCCAATGCGCTCGCCCGTTCTCGAAGAGAACGTGACTCACTCGGGCTGGTACTGAGATACAGGACCGACCGGCTGCTTCGCACCAACCCAGTGAGCAAGCGTGTCATGAAAGCAAGGTCCGCCGGACCAGAGCACTCGCCCATGACAACTACATCGCCAGCCCAATGCAGTCGAGGGTCGCCATATCGACCTCCGGGCCATCGCGCGGCGACGGTCGCGTAGGTCCGGCTTGTCCGCACTGTCTCTCTCCGTCCTGGTGCCGTGCCGCGGACGAACGTATCCAACACGAAGCAGTAGGGACGCAATTGCCGCCACGTTGGAGCCGTGAGCAGAGCCCGATTCACTCGCTCGGCTACCGGCGCGGTTGCGTTGGGCGGAAACCAGAACCCCGCTGACAGACTGTCATGCGGGAGCAAATCTTCAGTCGTGCTGATCGTCACTTGCTGCTATGCCTCGACCGCAGCAGCGCCCCCGGAAACGAGGAGTTCTCCCTCCCAGATGACCAGCTCATCCTGAGACATTCCTTCCCGTCCCCCTATGCTGCTCTCCTTGCCGTCACCGGCGCGATCGTCCGCAGGCCGACAAGAAAGGCATCCATCTCCTCCGGCTTTCCGATGGAAACGCGCAGCCAGTTTTTCATGGAGGGAAACTGCCGACCCACTAAGATCTTGCGCTGGCGAAAAGCATCGACCACGGGTTGAACCTCGCCGTTCAACTCGATCATGACGAAATTTCCCTGCGAGGGGATATAGCGATATCCATCCTTTTCTAATTCATTGCACAGCCAGCGGCGGGTGTCATTGTTGAGTTTGCGTTGACGCGGAACGAGGTCCTCATCCGAGAGGCTTACCAGCGCGGCTTCCAGCACGGCGGCATTGCTGTTGTTTCCCAATACGTGCGCGCGCATTTTCGCTATGGTGTCCTTCGAGCCCATTGCATACCCTAACCGCATTCCCGCCATGCCATAGACCTTTGAGAAGGTGCGCACCACGATGACATTGGGCTGTTTGCCCATCCACTCACAGGCACTGGCGCAGTGAGGGTCGTCGATAAAATGGTAGTACGCTTCATCGACTAAAATGGTTGTCGATTGTGGCACGCGCGCGAAAAATACCGCCAACTCTTCGCGTGTCACAATCGTGCCGGTGGGATTATTCGGGTTGCAAAGGTAGACCAGACCGGTCTGCGCATTACAAGCAGCGGCCATGCGCGGCAAATCGTGGCGAAAGTCCGCTGTCAGGGGCACTTTCACCGGCTCCGCCCGAGTCACCTGTGCATAGGTCAACACCGCCTCGAAGGTCGGTTCGGCCACGACGACGTTCTTGCCCGGGGCGAGGAATGCCAAATCGGCGATGCGCAGGATCTCCCCTGACCCACAGCCCAAAAGTACACAGGCCGGTTCCGTCTCATGATGCCGGGCAATCGTTTCCAGCACTTGCTGTTCGAGATGTCCCGGGTAACGCGAAGCCCAGCGTTGTGATGTTATCATCGCTTCTAAAGCTTTCGCCGAGGGACCGTACGGATTTTCATTAGAGTTGAGTTGGATGACATCCTCAGGGACACCAGGCGGCAACCGCGCCTCGGCGACAGAACGGGTCAGTTTGGGAGCGAGCATGGCCGCTCCTACACTCGTGCCTATTAAGCGACCGAATTGACGACGGGACAGCTTCCAACGCGGCATAGTCGACCTCCCGATGCGGACTATTGAAGAGCCGCTAGATTCTACGTTATTCCTGCAAAAGCGGAAATCCGGGTAGGGTAGCTTGAGGCTGCTGTTATGATAATCCTCGAATTGAGGACCTCGTTATCATCAGGTATGTAGGATTCCCAAGATTATTCACTCAACCCAAAAGGAGGGAACAATGGATACCGAGCTTGCCGCCATGCCGGTAATCGACATTGATACTCACTATACGGAACCGCGCGACCTGTGGATGTCACGTGCCCCACAGAAGTTGCGTGACCTGGCCCCTCGCGTCGAGGTCACCCCAGAGGGCAATGAGCAGTGGGTCGTGGGGGATATGGTGTTGGGTCCGCCGGGGTTTACTGTCATCCGCAAAGATGGCTCAAAAATTTACGGCGTCATCTCCTTGCCACGTTTCGAGGATATGAGCGTGGCAGCGACCCAGCCCGAGGCGCGCTTGCGCTACATGGATGAGTTCGGCCTGCACACCCAGATCCTCTACCCGAATGTTCTCGGGTTTGCCGGGAACAACATGATGAAGATTACCGATGTCGAGCTGCGCAACTTTTGCATCACCGGCTACAACGATGGCGTCGCCGACTTGCAGCGCGCCGGGCAGAGGCGGCTTTACCCACAGGCTCTCCTGCCATTCTGGGACATCGATCTGGCAGTGACGGAGTTGAAACGCTGCCACGATCGGCTGGGCCTGACTGGCTTCACCATGACTGACGCTCCGGAAACCTGGAATCTGCCGTATTTGAATGACCCTTATTGGGACCCGTTGTGGTCCGAGGCTCAGGAGCGGGGCTTGCCCGTCAACTTCCATATCGGCTCGGGGACCATCCCCGCCTTGTGGCCGGGTCTCGATAATAACCGTGGAATCGCGGCGATTTCGACCATGCTCTTCATGAATAACATGCGCTGCCTGACCCAGCTCATCTTTAGTGGTCTGCTCGACCGCTTCCCGCGCCTCAAGTTCGTGTCGGTGGAGAGCGGCATCGGCTGGATCCCTTTCATGCTCGAAGCGTGCGAATATCAGATGGACCAAAACATGGTCGAACGCGGCGGGCTCAAACTACGACCACGCGAATACTTCCAACGTCAGATCTATGCCTCATACTGGTTCGAGAACGAGAACGCGGCGCGGTCCATAGAACTGCTAGGCGCGAACAACGTGATGTTCGAGACGGACTTCCCGCACCCGACCTGTCTCTACCCCAATGTACGGGAACAGGTGCAGGCTTCCCTTGGCGGGCTTGAGCGGAGCGTCCAGCGGAAGGTTTTGTACGAGACCGCGGCGAAGGTTTACAATCTCCCGCTCCCGGTCTAGCACGTTTTCCAGAAGCTTCTTTGAGAATTGACAATCCCCTCTCCCGCTTGCAGGAGAGGGAGAAAACGTGAGGCTCTCTACAATCCGTCCGGCGGAAGCTACGAACGCCGTCTCAGGTTTCTTACCTAAGGATCACCGGCGGAAGAAGATACGAGGCCATCTCAGGTTGAGGGAAAGGCTAACCGCTCCCGAGGTGAATGGCCCTGATGCTTCCTCTCCTGCCTCCTCTTCTTTTCCCTGGGGGAATCCGCTACCTCTATCTTCATCTTATTGTCTGTGGAGGTCTTACATGGGGACTCCTTTTACTGGCGGCTGCGCCTGTGGCGCGATTCGTTATGAATGCACGGCCGACCCCCTATATATGGGCAACTGCCACTGCCGCGACTGCCAACGCGCGACCGGCAGCGCGTATTTCCCGGCAGTGGGCGTCTCAGCGGCCGCGTTCCGCCAGACCGCTGGGAACCCCACGTGGTACGAAAAGCTGGCCGACAGCGGCAGCACGATGCGCCGCGCGTTTTGCTCACAGTGCGGCTCGCCAGTCTTCTTGACCAACTCGGCGCGCACGAACCTGATCGTGCTCTATGCAGCCAGTCTCGACGATCCTAGCTGGGTGCGGCCGGCACGGGACATTTACACAACCAGTGCGCAACCCTGGGATCATATGGACCCAGCGATACTCAAATTCCCTCAGATGCCAACACGCTGAAATTCTGATCCGGAATGAGGCCTTGCTAGCTGAGATTGAAGACGCGAGCCGCGTTATCCCACAACAGCTTGCGCTTGGAGTCCTGGGAGATCGGCTGTTTGAGCATCGCTTCGACACCCCAGGGATAGGTACCATCGGGATGGGGATAGTCCGAGTCCCAGGTGAAGTTGTCGTCGCCCACTAACTCGACGGCCGCTTTCATGGTCGGCTCATCCCCGCGAAACGCCACACAGACGTTACTGCGAAAGTACTCCGTCGGACGTTTGGTGAGGTACTCATGCTCGGCGTTGCCGCTGAAGTTCCAATGCTGCTCCATCCGTTGCAACCAGTACGGTGCCCAACCTCCATCCCCTTCGACATGGATGACTTTCAACTGCGGGCATTGCTCGAAGACCCCAAACCAAATGAGGCCGGCCATCGCCGCCATCGCTTCAAAAGGATGCGACAGTATATGCCCGCTGGTATGCGTCTCCATGCGATCACCAAATGACGGCACTGACGCCGAGGCCGAATCGTGGGTCGAAAGCGGCTTGCCGAGCTTCTCGATTTCTTTCCACAATGGCAGATAATCCTCACTCCACAACGTGCGGCCTCGCACCGGATTGGGGCGCATGTAGTAACTGACACAGCCGTTCTGCGCCGCGCGCCACGCTTCCTTGATCGCTTCCTCTACGTCCTGCATCGGCAGCGCCGCCGCCCAGCGGAGGCGTTTGGGCGCGACCGACGTATACTCCGCGGCCCAGTTGTTATAGGCACGGCAGCAAGCTGCCAGCAGTTTGGTGTCACGAAACTCACGCCCCAGCATTTGGCCGGTGAAAGTGGGATAGAGAATCTGCACGTCCACCCCTTGCTCGTCCATGTCTTCAAGGCGGCTCTCCGCGCTGAAGCCGGTTTTGCCGGCTTTGGCGAAACGCTCCATCGCCTTTTGCGCGGCTTTGAGAAAAGCCGGTGCAGCCATGGGATATTTACCCTTTTCGCGGGTGAAGGATTCGCCCTCAACGATGAAGGTGCGTCTCCCTGACCCTGGGGCCTGGCCCATTTTCGGCGCCTGTGCTTTGTAGGCGTCTTCCATGTGGCGTTCCCACAACCATTCCGGCTCCATCATGTGAGAGTCGGTATCGACAATTTTGAATCCATCGCGCATGGTCGATTTCCCTCCTGTTTACTGGTTCATTTCCATCAGTCTGGTCTTGAGACTATCCATTAAATATCAGCCTGACTGTACACGGACAATCCGTTTCCTGGTGAGAGGCGGACAATCGGGATCGGCCTTAATCCATCAGACATGCCCGTACCAATTCCGTGTCCAAATACTCCTGCATCGAGCGGATTTTTCCGTCGGTGATCCGCCACACACGACAATACGTGTTGTTGTAGTCCTTGCCGTCTTTCGTTCGCGCTACCCCTCGTGCCTGCTCGGCAACGTAGTCGCCCTCGGCGATGAGATGCTCGATGGTCATGGCAATAGCTCCACCTCTTTCGAGACGGCCAACAAGCGCGTTGCGTAGCCCCTTGAGCACTTTCTGTTTTCCTTGCATGGGCGGAAACATGGACCCCATCACGGACAATGTCACATCATCGGCGGCATCCGCCAGGAATCCCTCCATGTCCCCACGACTCAACGCCGCGATAGCACGGCGAACGATTTCCTTGTTTTGCTCCTTGGTTTGTTCGGCAGACATAGTTCCTCCTTTGCCTACAAAGACTTCTTAAAAATCCTCATGGCGAAGCACACCTCGAGCTTCCAGTTCCTTGACCTGCTCCGCGGAATACCCGAGATAGTTCCGCAGAATTTCCTGGTTATGCTCACCAAGAAACGCTGCCTCCAGGTCTAGCATCCGCGGAAACTCGGAGAACCTGAGAGGAAACCCGGGGAGCTGGAGTTGACCCGCAACTCGATCCGTGACCGTTCTGACGGTTTGCCGTTCACGCAAATGCGGATGGTTCATCGCTTCGACGACTGACAGCACCGGCGCGACCGGCACCCGCTGTTCTTCCAGCAAGCGGATCGCCTCTTCATCGCTGGGCGTGGAGGCGATCCATTCCTCGATAATCTTGATCAGTGCGGCGCGATTCTCGGACCGCTTGGCGTTCGTGACAAAGCGCGGATCGTTGACCAATTCGGGGTTGCCTATCGCTCTACAGACGGCGGCAAATTGATGATCGGTCGGCGCCATGATAACGAGGTAATGTGACTTCCCTTTGAACATTCCGACCGGAGCATACAGCGGATAATGCGAACCGACACGGCGAGGCTGATACGTTCCTCCGCTCAGGCTGTATGCCTGCACGCTGGTCTCATGGTAATGGAAGTAGGCATCCACCAGACTAATATCCAGGTACTGACCTTTCCCGGTCCGTTCGCGGTAGAGCAATGCGCAGGCGATGGCCGCAACGGCATGCACGCCGGTGGACGCATCTCCAATCGCCATGCCGGGAAAGCTCGGCGGACCATTGGGATCGCCGTTCATGTCGAGAATCCCGGCATAGGCGGCACCGATGAAATCATAGCCGGGTTTGGACGCTAGATCTCCTTTTTGCCCCAAAGCCGAGATCGAACACATGACGATCCTCGGATTGATCGCTTTGACCGTCTCGTAGTCCAGCCCCAGCCGTGCGATAGCGCCGGGAGCGAAGTTCTCGATCAGGACGTCCACGTGTGGCACCAGGCGCTTGAGAAGAGCGAGGCCCTCGGGGCTTTTGCCATCCACGCAGAGACTCTTCTTACCTCGGTTCTGCTGAATGAAGGTTCCGCTGCGGCCTTTGATATACGGCGCACGGCGCGACGGCTCTCCGTCGGGAGCTAGTTCGACTTTGATAACCTCCGCGCCCATCTCGACCAACAGCCGCGTGGCTGTTGGTCCGGCGATGTGTTGGGTAAAATCCAATATTTTGTAGCCGCTCAACACGTGTTCTTGCTGATTCGTCATCATTACGCTTTCCCCCAAGCGTTGAGATAATACCGAGTGCCGTCGTCAGTTGCACGTAGCATGAAGCATGCTACTGTGAGGCACCGTCGTCAACCGGGAATTGCGGACATCGTGTTTGTCTGGAACTGAGTGCCCACAGAAGGAGGGGAGCCAAATGCCGG
>Ga0187894_10004209_pt1 | contig 15597 bp, 16 predicted proteins | sample GBC1701081metaG_FD_136650 | JGI IMG/M metagenome (GOLD analysis project Ga0187894, IMG submission 136650) | White microbial mat communities from a lava cave in the Kipuka Kanohina Cave System on the Island of Hawaii, USA - GBC170108-1 metaG ... | reverse complement strand
CTCCAGCCGCTCCGCCAATTCGAGCGGCCCCACCGGCAACTCCGGATACCTCAGGAGAAAATCGCGCCGGTAAACATACAAACCTATGTGCTTGAAATACGCCGTGCCCGCCTGGGCGAGCGCAGCCGCGTCGCGCGTGAACGGAATCGGACTGCGCGAAAAGTACACGGCGTTTCCTTCGCGGTCGCAAACCACCTTCACCACATGCGGGCTGGTAATTTCTTCCTGCCGCTCGATGCGCTTTTTCAGGGTACCCATGGGCACCGTTTGATCGTCCAACAGACTGAGGGCCGCGGCGTCGATGGCGGCCGGATCGATCAAAGGTTCATCGCCTTGAATATTGACCACAATCGAGCAGTTTTCGGCGGAAGCCACTTCCGCCACGCGATCTGTTCCCGAGGGATGATCGGCGCGCGTCATGCGCACGGGCGCCCCGAACTTCACGGCAGCGGCGCGAATTTTTTCATCGTCGGTTGCGATAACAACCTTGGACAGATAACGGGCGAGGCTCGCACGCTCAAAAACGTGCTGAAGAATCGGCTTTCCGCCGAGGGAGGCGAGGGCTTTTCCGGGGAAACGGCTGGAGGCGAACCGGGCGGGAATAACGCCCAGAACCTTGCTTTGCACGCTCGATCATACCATGAAAAATACGCATGCTATACTGCGGGTGAGCCGGCCGGAAAGCAAGCTCGAAGGAAGGTAAATCATAATGGCAGGCGCTAGGATTTTCCGGTCTTTTCTGCCCGTCTCGGCGGGCACTTTGATCCTCGCGGCGGCAGCTTGGGCGCTCGCCGGCGAAAAGGAACAGAGCGGTGCCGACCAGCCCAAGCCGTCACTCTCCGCCGAACCAAAAGTCAGTATTCCTGTCCGCCCCGCGAAACCGCTTCCCGGCACCAATACAGAAGAACGCCGCGCGCCCAATATCCGTGTCGACACGAATCTCGTTCAGATCAACGTGACGGTGACCACGCCGCTTGGTCAAGTAGTTACCGCGATGGAGAAGGAACATTTCCGTCTCTTCGAGGACAAGCAGGAACAGAAGATTGTCAGCTTCACTTCCGAAGAAGCGCCCCTCAGCATTGGCCTTGTTTTCGATATGAGCGGCTCCATGGGCAACAAGCTTCATAAATCGCGCCAAGCCGCCGCCCAGTTCTTCAAGACCTCCAACCCGGAGGACGAATTTTTCCTCGTTACCTTTAACGAAGATCCGCAACTCACCGTTCCGCTTACCTACAACACGGAAGAAATCCAAAACCGTCTTGCCTTCACTCAGGCAAAGGGCCGCACCGCGCTTCTGGACGGCGTGTACATGGCCATGAGCCAAATGAAGAAAGCGAAGAATCCTCGAAAAGCGGTTCTTGTCCTCTCTGATGGCGGAGACAATTCCAGCCGATATACAGAGACGGAGATTCGCAATCTGGTGAGGGAGAGCGACGTGCAGATTTACGCCATCGGCATTTTCGAGCCAGTAAGCTCCCGCGGCCGCACCGCCGAGGAACTAAGCGGCCCCAGCCTGCTTGGCGAAATGGCCGAACAAACCGGTGGACGCCACTTCCCGGTGGAAAACCTCAACGATCTTCCCGATATCGCGGCGAAAATCGGCGTCGAACTCCGCAGCCAATACATCATCGGCTACTCCCCTTCCAATCTTCAACGTGACGGCAAGTACCGCCGCGTGGAGGTTAAGCTGGTGCAGCCGCGCGGGCTCCCTCCGCTCCGCGCGTATTATAGGACTGGATACTATGCGCCTGCTCAATAGCGCGCACAACGCCGGCTCCGTTGTGGGCAAGTTACTCAATAGGCGGCCGAGCCGCCGCGATGCACTCTTTGCGGTCACTTCTACGCTGCTCGCGCCTTTGCGCGGGCAGGAGCAGGATCCCGTATTTAAGAGCGACACGCGCCTGGTTGTGCTCCATGCGACCGTTGTCGACAAGGACGGCAAGCTGCTTCCCGACCTTCCCAAAGAGGCCTTCACCGTATATGAGAACAACGTCGTGCAGCCCCTGCGCCTGTTCCGCCGTGAAGACGTCCCTGTTTCGATGGGCTTGATCGTCGACAATTCCGGCAGCATGCGCGACAAGCGCACCCGCGTTTCGCAAGCCGCGCTCGCTCTGGTGAAGGCTTCCAATCGCCAAGACGAGGTTTTCATCGTGAACTTCAATGACGACGCTTTCCTCGACGTTCCTTTTACGAGCGACGTTAAGAAGCTCGAAGAGGGCCTGTCTCGCATCGACTCGCGCGGAGGCACGGCTATGCGCGACGCCATCACGATGTCGATGGATTACCTGAAAGAAAAGAGCAAGAAAGACAAGAAGGTTCTTCTCGTAGTCACCGACGGCGACGACACCGCCAGCTCCCCGAACAACACGATCGAAAAGCTGGTTGCGAAGGCCCAGCAAAGCGAACTCCTCATTTACTCCATCGGCCTGCTGGGCGAAGAAGACCGCCGAGCCGCCAAACGAGCCGAGCGCGCGCTCAAAGGCCTGACTGCCGCCTCCGGAGGCCTCGGTTATTTCCCCAAAGACGTAGCCAACGTGGACGAAATTGCCACCCAGGTCGCCCACGAGATTCGCAATCAATACATCCTCGCCTACTCCCCTTCCGAACAGAACCTGGACGGTACCTATCGCCAAATCAAGGTCACCGTAAAGGGTCCCGGCCGCCCCATGGTCCGCACCCGGTCCGGTTATTACGCCACGAAGGATAATCAAGCACCTCCGGGCATTCCCGTCGCTTGATGCTGCGATTCCTCTGGAATGCTTCGCGCGGATACCGATTCCGCCCTTGGGCTAGTCCATATTTGCGTTGGCGGATAGAAACCTACTGGGGCCTTCACGCCGAACAAATCGACCGCGCTGCCTTCCTCAAGTTCGCCCGTGAACATGGAAGCGAACTTTTCCGCTTTCTGAAATGGGCCGGGCGGATGGCTCGTTAATTCGGCTTAGCTACCCCGATTGATAGAATGGAAGCGATACCCCCACAGGAGATCTCCAGAAATTCATGGCAATTAAAGTTGGCATCAACGGCTTCGGCCGTATCGGCCGGAATGTGCTTCGGGCGGCGTTGAACCGCACCGACGTTGAGATCGTCGCCACCAACGACCTCACCGATACAAAGACTCTCGCTCACCTTCTTAAGTACGACTCCATCCTCGGCCCCGTTGAAGCCGATGTCAAGGCGGAGGCGGACTCGATCGTTATAAATGGCAAGCCCCTGAAAGTCTTTGCCGTCAAAGATCCGGCTGAAATCGACTGGACCTCTTTCGGCGCCCAAGTGGTCGTCGAATCCACTGGCCGCTTCACTAAAGCTTCCGATGCCGCCAAACACTTGCGCGGCTCCGTTAAAAAGGTCATCATCTCCGCTCCGGCAACCGACGAAGACGTTACCGTGGTGCTCGGCGTGAACGAGAAGGCCTACGACGCGGCCAAGCACAAAATCGTGTCCAACGCCTCCTGCACCACCAACTGCCTGGGCCCTGTGGTGAAGGTCCTGCATGAGCAGTTTGGCATCGAGAAAGGCTCGATGACGACCATCCATAGCTATACGAACGACCAAAGCATCCTCGACTTCCCGCACAAGGACCTCCGCCGCGCCCGCGCCGCCGCGATCAATATGATCCCGACCTCGACCGGCGCCGCCAAGGCCATCGGACTTGTGATGCCGGAATTGAAGGGCAAGCTGGATGGATATGCCATGCGCGTCCCCACTCCCAACGTGAGCGTCGTCGACTTCGTGGCCATCACGAAGAAACCCACCACAACGGAAGCGGTTAACACTGCGTTGAAAACCGCCGCCGAGGGTCCGCTGAAGGGCATTCTCGCCTACACCGAAGATCCCGTGGTTTCGAGCGACATGCTGCGCAACCCGAATAGCTCAATCGTCGATGCGCAGATGACCAAGGTCCTCGACGGCAACATGGTCAAGGTCGTCGCCTGGTACGACAACGAATGGGGCTACTCCAATCGCGTCGTCGACCTCATCGCCTACCTCGGCAAGCAAGGCCTGTGAGATTTTTGCCCTCGCCCGGCGCTATTGACCCGGGCGAGGGCCAACTCCAAATCCTTCACCATCCGTGCCGGTGCCGCGTATCATCAAGGCATGAACGATCGCAGAAACTTCCTTACTACGCTCGCCTTGGCCGCATCGGCGCAAGCGCAGACAAGAGCACCGGCGCGGCTCGCAGGAACGCAATCGCTGCCCGCGCCATTTGAAGGCTGGGAAGCATCCTTCATTGAGGTAACCGCTGGAGCCGGCAGCGCCCCGCCCCACCGGCATGCGGGCTTTGTACTTGGATACGTGATCGACGGCGAATTTCGTTTTGCCACGCACGATCAGCCGGAGCGCGTGATACCGGCCGGCGGAACGTTTTATGAGCCGCCGGGGTCCGTGCATACGGTGTCGGCGAGCGCCAAAGCGGACCGGCCCGCGAAAATTCTCGCCATTATCATCGCCGAAAAGGGAAAAGAACTGACGACCTTCGAAAAGTAGGAGTGTCCAATTTACCGGCGGGAATGGGCGGCGCTCGACTGGACGGAAGCGGTCACGTTCGTCGCCGCCGATGGGCGCGTGCCCGATGCCCTTTATGGAGTGGCTCGAGAGCACGGAACTGGCGAATCTGACGTTGGAACCTACCAACCAAGGCAAAAGGCCGTGCTATCCTGAAAGAGTCTTTGCCCGCCGCCTTGTTCCGCTTCCTTACCGGTCACGGTTCCTAAACGCTGTCCGACAGAGACGACTTCTCAAGAGAAAGGATTTTCCCCATGATGAACATCTTTGTCGGGAACCTCAGCTTCCAAACCACGCAGGACGAGTTGCACGCCGCGTTTTCGCAATACGGCAACGTCGAGCGCGTCAATATCGTTACAGATCGCGATAGCGGCCAGCCGCGCGGATTCGCGTTTGTGGAAATGTCGGATCGCTCGGCCGCCGAGCAAGCGATTTCGCAATTAAACGGCCAGGAAATGAACGGCCGGACGTTGAATGTGAATGAGGCGCGTCCGAAGCCGCAGGGCGGTGGTGGCGGCGGCTACGGTGGCGGCCGGGGCCGTGGCGGCAGCGGCGGCGGCCGGGGCCGCTGGTAGACCGTAAGTCCTGAGTTTCGTGAGGCCGGCTGGCGTTTGCCAGTTCGGCCTCTTCATGTTTCGAATCCAATGATTGGCAGGAGGCAGTATGGCCGGACGTGGACCCCAAACATTCCTAAAGCGCCAGAAAGAACAAGCTCGCAAGGAAAAGCAAGCCGAAAAAATCGCGAAGCGGCTGGAACGGAATCAGGCCAAGGCGCAAGGCACGTACGTGGAACCCGAGGAAGAGAGCAACGAAGATTCCAATTTGGATCTGGATAAGGAAGAGGGGGAAGCGGGCGCCAGTGTTGGGTGATGAGGGGTGAGAGGCGCCCGCTTTCGTAACGGGGATGTCGGTAAGGCGCGACCGGTATAGGCCAGGTTACACACCCTCAAAAAAATAGTTTAAGAATTATCGACAGGAATTCTTACCCCCCTCGCAACACCCCTTGACCTTTTCTTCTCCCTCAGGCATACTGTTGGCGAAGATATAGCGAAGAGAGGTGCCGTCATGCCACTACTTTCCCCCGCCTGCGGTCCCGCAGGATGGAATTTCCCCGACTGGGATCGTTGCGTATTTCCCCGGCCGCAACCTCGCGGATTTCACCCCCTTGATTTTCTCGCACGGCGATTTGAAACACTTGAAATCGCCTCGACCTTTAATCGCATCCCGCGACCCGAATTGACACGCCTTTGGGCGGCCAAGGTGTCCCACAACCCCGACTTCCGGTTTACCGCTCGCGCTCCCCGGCAGTTCACCTACGAACGGAATTTGGATCTCGCTAAAGAGTTTTTGACTGCGATGACACCGCTGCAAAACGAGCGGAGGTTGGGAGCGGTGTTATTGCAATTTCCCGGGGCGTTTAAGTTCACAGTGGAAAATCGCGACTACCTGATCCGGCTTCGGCGTGCGCTCCATGAGTTGCCGCTAGTGGCCGAGTTGCGGCATAGTTCGTGGACTTTGCCGGAAGCGATCGGAACGCTAGTGGATTACAAGGTCGGATTTTGCAATCTGGATCAGCCGCAAGCGCTGCGGGCGACACCTCCTTCCTCGTATCTCACTTCGCGCATCGGCTATGTGAAGTTACACGGCCGGCGTCCCGATCCTCGCTTTGATAGTTTCGATTCCCCGTTGCTCGCGACCGATTACCTTTATTCGGTGGCCGACATGGAGACCTGGAAGACCCGCGTGGAACACCTGCGGCGATTCGCCGAAGAAGTTTATGTGGTTTTCGGCAACAGCGTAGCGGGCAAGAGCGTGGTCAACGCCCTGCAGATGCAGTCGTTGCTTAGCACCGAAGCAGTTGTCGAACGGAAAGCCGCGACGAAGTCCGAGACCGGCGCGACGTTGTTCGAGTTGCCTGTTCGGGCTGCTTAGACAGCGCCGTTTGGATAACGCCTCGGGGTTTGCGGCAGGCGTACGTTTTCCAGTACAATCGGACGCCTTCCACCATGCAAATCACCGAAGCGCGTCCAGCCGTGGCCCGGGGAGGGCCCCCGGGCGCGACGTTCGCCGTGCTATTGCTCCTGACGGCCTGCGCCGCGCTCGCATTTCCCGCTCCATTTCAGAAGTGGGGTGCCTTCGAGACGAAGGCCCTCATTGTGCCGCTGTTACAAAGCATCATGTTCGTGATGGGCACACGGGTTAGCTTGGCCGATCTGCGGCAGGTGTTTGCCGCGCCCAAAGCCGTAGCTTTCGGGCTGGCATTGCAGTACTGCATTATGCCGCTGACGGCGGCGGGCTTGGCCGCTCTCTTCCGGTTTCCACCGGACGTGGCCGCGGGCGTAATTCTGGTCGGCTCCGTATGCGCGGGAAATTCGTCGAATGTGATGACGTTTTTCGCCGGCGGAAATATGGCCTTGTCGCTGTCGATGACGACGATCTCGACACTGCTAGCCCCGTTGACGGCGCCGTTGTTCATGATGCTGCTTGCGGGACGAACGGTGCAGGTGGACTTCCTTACTCTCGCTTGGTCGATCATGAAGATCGTCGTCGTTCCCGTGACAGCGGGCGTGTTAGCCGAACGGCTGTTGCGCGGGCACAAGGCGGCGGCGGAGCGTTGGACGGCGCTCGCCGTCATTGCGGCGACATGCCTGGTGAACGCCATCATCACCGCGAATTCGCGCGACGCGCTGTTGTCCATTGGGCCAATGCTCGTTTGCGCCGAGGTGATTCAAAACGTCGCGGGTTATGGTTTGGGGTACGCGGGCGCGCGTCTCTTCGGGTTGGATCGGCGGGAGTGCATCACGATGGCGATGCAGGTGGGCATACGGAACGCGGGGCTTTCAGCGGGTGTGGCCACGGATGTGATGCGCAGCAGCAACGCGGCGCTAGCGAGCGTCGTTTATGGAACGGTGCAGAATGCTTCGGGCGCCATACTTTCGTCGCTTTTCCGCCGGCGAGGCTAGAAGAGACGAAGGGGTGCGCCACGGGCGACCCACCAAAGCAGCGCGCCGAGAGGCGCCACCGCAATTAGCCACAGCACGATGGCGAGCGCCCCTACTTTCGCATTTCGCAGAAGGATGATGAATAACGCCGTCCCGGCGATCACGGCGATCAGAACCGGCCAGCGTTCCATGTAGATTTTTTGGAGCGCGGCCCAGATGAGGAGGCCTGGGATTGCCGTAAGTCCCATCAGCAGCCTCGCGGTATGGTGGCGAGTCACGCTATTGGCTGGCGTGGCAGAAGTCGCAGCCGTTGGGGGCTTGGCGCTCGGCGTGGCAATCCATGCAGTCCTTCATGTTCAGCGCACGGAACTTGGTAACGACGCTCATTTGGGCAACGTCGCCGTGACATTCGCCGCATTCGATTTTTGCATCCTTGTGCGACGCATGACTAAACCAGACAATATCCATCGTTCGATACACCCGCGCCCACGGCACCGGGTTTTTCGTCCGGGCCGCTTCGGCGAGTTTGGCGATCTCGGGCGAATCGGTCTTCACCGACGAGTGGCAGCCCATGCAAAAAGCCTCTTTCGGGAAACCCATTTGAAAGCCGTCGCCTGCCGCCGTGTGGCATCCGTTGCATTTGAGTCCCAGCGCAAGATGTGTTTTGTGCGAATACGCGATCGGCTGCTTGGGAGCATAGCCCACAGGCCGCTTCCACGGCTCGCGATCCTCTTCGGCCGCGAAGAGCAGCAGCAAGGGAAGCGCCGCCAGAAGGACGGCCAGGGCGAACTTCTTCATCCGTTTTTATTGTCGCTTAGCGTTAAAGGCTGAATGCGATGAACTCATCATTCGCGTCCGAGCCGTTTTTTCCGCCGCCAGCGGCGATGACAACGAACTGCTTGCCGTTGGCTTCGTAGGTGCAGGGCGTGGCGAACCCCCCTTGAGGCAGCGTGTATTCCCAGAGCACCTTGCCCGAATCGCTGTCGTAGGCGCGGATTTTCTTGTCGAAAGTCCCGGCGTGAAAGACCAGCCCCCCCGCCGTGCACACGGAGCCGCCGTGCGAATTCGAGCCGGTATTCAGGCCCTTCGCCTTGAGCTCCGGAATTTCGCCGCTCACGACACGCCAAGCGTGTTCGCCTTTGTCGCAGTCAATGGCGGTCATGTAGCCCCACGGCGGTTTGATCCCGGGGTAACCGTTTTGATCCAGAAGCTGGCCGCGCTCGGTGAGCCCGTAGCGATAGGGCATGCCCGGCTTGGCATCCTCGAAAATGACCACGTTCGAGGTCTCGTCCGAGTTGACGAAAACGCGATTGCGCTTGGGATCGAACGAACAGCCTCCCCACAGCGGGCCGCCTCGGAAACCCGGATGAATGATGCCGCCGGTTCTCTTGGTGGGCGTAAACGCGGGGCCGCGCGACAGCTTTTCGACTTTCGCCTTTACGAAGGCGTGCGACTCAGGCGAAATGTCGGTAATCCACTCATCCTTCCAGCCCTGGCGCGAGATGGGCGCGGGCTTGGTGGGATGCGGCTGCGTTTTCCAAAGCTGCTCGCCCGCGATATCGGACGGCGGAACAGGCCGCTCTTCGATGGGCCAGATGGGCTTACCGGTCTGCCTGTCGAAGAACCAAAGCCAGCCCTGCTTGGAACACTGCACAACGGCGTCGATCGGCTTGCCGCCTTGACGCATGGTGATGAGCGCGGGTTGCGCCGGCAGATCCCAGTCCCAAATGTCGTGATGCACGGTTTGGAAGTGCCACTTCCGTTCGCCTGTGAGCGCATCGAGAGCCAGCACGCAGTTGCCAAACAAGTTCGCGCCCTTACGGTTGCCACCGTAAAAATCGAACGAAGGGGAGCCGACGCCCGCGAAGACCCAGCCGAGCTTCGGATCGAGGCTCATGCCGGCCCAGCAGTTGGTGCCGCCGGTGGGGATCCACGAATCGCCTTCCCAGGTATCGTTGCCGAATTCGCCGGGACGGGGGACCGTATGGAAGATCCAGCGGCGCTTGCCGGTTTTCGCGTCCCAGCCGCGTATGTGGCCAGGCGCTTCGGGATAAGGACCTTCGCCCCCGCCCCCGCCGGTGACGATGACATCCTTATAGACGACGGCAGGCGAGGTGTGTTTGAAGGTGAGGTTTCGCATGTCATGATCGAACTCTTCCTTGAGATCGATCATGCCCTTCTTGCCGAACGTTTCTACCGCCTTTCCTGTGGCCGCGTTGATAGCCCAGAGTTGGTCCTGATAAGTGGCGATGATGCGCTTGTCGTTGCCTTCTTCCCAATAGCAAACGCCGCGATTGACGCCGGGCGAGCGGCGTGCGCCGGAACTGGCGCCCGGATCGAAGGTCCAAATCAGTTCGCCGGTAGCGGCTTTGAGCGCCTGCACCTTCACGCGCGCGGTGGTGATATACATCACGCCGTCTACAACGATCGGCGTGCATTCGATCGCCGTGGCGGGGCGCAAGTTGGCGTCGCCGGTTTTATGCGTCCATGCAACCTTGAGGTTTTTCACGTTCGACGCGTTGATTCGCTCGACAGGCGAATACCGGGACGCGTGGGCGTCACCTGCATACCAGTTCCATTCGCGGTCCCGGGGAGTGCCATTTGCGTGGGCGCGCTCGCCTGGAATAAAAGCGGCGGTAGCGGCGGATTGGAGAAGAAATTTGCGGCGATCCATAGGAATACAAGAATGTATCAGAAGTTGGAAGGATGAGACCCTATTTCCATCCGAGCGTTTCGCGAGCCGCACGGTAACGCGCATCGGCGCGATTGCCTGTATCCTTCAGGCGCTCCGAAATTGTTTTGCCCTCGAGGCGCGCCAGTTCCTCCTGATGACTGGAAGGAGGCCGCTCCGCGTAATCCGCGGGATATTCCATAAGAGATGAATCTGGTTCGCCGAGCCGGATGGAAAGCGTATCCAACTCATGGCGTGAGTCCGCGTCGACGCCGCCGCTTGCAACCAAAATTTGACGCAGTATTCTGCACCCCAAGGACGGTGCCCGCCAAGTAGTGATCGTAATTGTCTTTCCCTCTGCAGGGTCGAAGTCTTCGACATGTTTTTTTAGGACGGGAACTCCCGCGATCATCCCATCACTTTCACCGGCACAGGTTGAGTTTGCAAGCGAAAGCAGATAGTTTTCCACTTGCGTTTCGCTAACGGGAGTCGTCGATTTTGCCCGAAGAATCGGAATCGCTAGATATCTTCTTTTGTTCGCTGGGTCGAATCCGGGACTCGCTCCCATGTCTTCCCGTCTGGTGAATGGCCACGGGTCCAGCCAACCTCGCTTCCCGAGCTATTTAGCAGAATCGCTGTTTCTTCGGTGAGAAAAACCAGCCCTTTGGCGTCCGTTGACACTCGCTTCTGAACTAGTGTCATGGGCTCAACTTTGGTTGCCGCAATTGCGAACGAAGTCGAGAGGAACTACTGCGGCCGCGATGACTGCGCCCACACTCCCATCCAGCGGCACTCGTTTCATGCTCCACATCCCTTCTACCTAAGTAATGGCATAATTACTCACGCGATGAAACGGCGTGAATTCTTGGCGGCGTCGGGGTTGGCGGCCGCGCAGACCGCGAAAAAACCAAATTTCGTTTTTATTTTCTCGGACGACCATCATTTTCAATGCTTGGGAGCAGCCGGAAACCCTTATATCGCGACTCCCAACCTCGATAAGCTTGCCTCGCGCGGCGTGCTGTTTACGCATGGCATGATTTCGACGCCGCAGTGTTGCCCAAGCCGAGGCATCATGCTGTCGGGTCTGGAAACGTATCAATCCGGCTTGCTCTCGAACGGGGCGACTTCCTTTAAGCCGGGGATTGGGCCCACAGTAGTCGAACAAATGCGGCGCGGGGGTTATGAGACGAACCTCGTCGGCAAGTGGCATGTGACCCCCACGCCCGGCCAGTGCGGCTTTGAGAAGGCTCCGCTATGGTTGCGCGGGGGATCGAGCAAGTACATCGATCCGTTATTGCGCACTGGCCTGGATGGCAAAGACACTGTCGTTCGGGGGCATATCACAGAGCTTTTCACGAATGCCGCCGTGGACGTGATTCGCGGAGCGCGCGAGCCCTACCTTCTCTGGTTGACCTACAACGCGCCACATTCCCCGTGGACCGCGCTTGATGAATTCCGTCCGAAGAACCCGCAGGCGCCTCCCTCGCACCCGAAAGATGCGAAGCCGTTTGACTGGTCCACCTACTATGCGGTCATTTCGCACCTCGATCATCATGTCGGGCGCGTCGTGAATGCGATTGAGAAGGCCGGCCAATGGGAAAACACGTTGATCTTCTTCGTTGGCGACAATGGCTTTCTCTGCGGCACCAAGGGCCTCGGCGGGAAGGTTTATCCATGGGAGGAGTCGGTGCGTGTGCCATTTCTCGCGGCGGGCGGGATGGTGAAGCCTCGCGGCAAGGATGCAACGCCGGTGGCGAGCATTGACGTCCCCGCAACTTGGCTCGACTACGCCGGGATCAAGCCCGCGTACAAACTGAGCGGCGCGTCGCTGCGGCCGGAATTGAGTGGCGGCGGGTCGAAGCATGAACACGCCTTCTCGACGTGGGCCGACGGCCGTGTGGAAGCCTTGGCGGTGAAGCGTGCGGTGGAGCCTTACCGCCTGGTGCGGACCCGCTTCTACAAGTACATTCTTTGGGAATCGCGCAAGGATGCTCTCTACGAGCCGGACAAGGATCTCGGCGAGACGCGAAACCTTGCCGAGAATCCGATAGCATTGCATAAGCAGGTGCACGCGGAAATGCGAGGCGCTCTGGGTGAGCGGATGAAAGCCACCGGCGACCCCGCCCTGGCGTGGCTCGGTTAAGGCGTCTTGCGAATAAAGTGATCCGTGAAGCTCAAGTAGGGCGCCGGGCTGGACGCGGGCATGTGGCACTCCACGCAATTCCCTTTCGCCGACTGAGTTGGGTGGCAGCTTAGGCAGGCGCGTCGATAGTGGCCGGCGTCCCGCTGCAAATCCTGATGCGCGCCATGACATGATCCGCAGCGCAGGTTGCCCCGAATGTAGCATCGGCTCTTCACCATGCGAAGAGGTTGAAACCGCACGTTCAATGGATCGCCTTCGCTCACTGGCGGCGAGGATCGGTGGCATGTCGCGCAGAGGGCGACTTCCGCTCGCGCGCTTAGGTGACGAGGATTTCTCGCGGCAATGGCTCCTTTCGATCGTGCATGATCCTCGCTCCCGGCGTGGCAATGCAGGCACCCGACTCCGGCGCTGACCACCTCCGGACCTCGCGCTGAAGCGTGACAGCCGAAGCAGGCGGCGACTTTCCGAGGCGCCTGCTCGACGCCCAGCGCAGTCTCGGCTGTCGCCGACACTCCGGGTTCGTGGCCCAGAGTGAGCCCATAGCGTTTGGGGCGGGCGTAGTAGCTGAGGCGGTGCTCAAAGTAGCGTTCGCCCACGCGAACAAGCGGAGTGAGGGCCTGTACGCCCGCGCCAAATGTCCACTCAATGACACCGGCAGCTCGCTCAGCACCGCGTTGCGCCGTGACCCGAAGCGTGTTCCCGTCGCGCTCATAAGAGAGATAGAAACCGCCGCGAGCTTCGCCGATGGGCCCGGCGGGCAATTGGCGGAAAAAGTCGGTTTCGATCACTGGCGTGAGCGAGCGCGAGTGCTTTGTAGCGGCGTGTTTCTGGAATTGCGCCGGGTGGCAGGCTTGGCACTCCTCCGATGCAATGCAAGGGATGGCTGCCAATAGTGCCGCCGCTATGCGCACAGACTACTTCCCCGCTGCGGCGAGAAAGCGGATCAGCGCAGGCTCGACCGCCGCTGGAGTTTCCATGAAAGGTATGTGCCCCGCTTCTTCGACAGGCAAGAACTCCGCTTGCGGAATGAGTGCCCGAACCTTCTCGCTTACCGCGAACGGCACATCCTCATCGTGCTTGCCCCACACGAGCAGAACCGGTAATTCGCTCTTGCCGACGCACGTGTACTTGCGGGACCAATCGGTATCGACGTAATTGCGCAGTGTCGACAGCAGGGCGTGCCGGAAACCCTGGACGTGGGTCTGCGGACGGTACCGGCCGGCCCAGTCCGGAAACTTTTCGGGGTGCAGGAAGTCGCGCGTTTGAGATTCGGCGAGCGTTGGAGCAACGCTCGTCGCGAAATAGTATTCGCCCACGACCGGCCAGCGCAGGTACCACGGAAGTTGGCCGCCGGTCGAATACCCGGGGCCGATCATCGTAATGGAGCGAACGCGATCCAGGTGTTGGCAGGCGAAGCCGGAGGCGATTGGTCCGCCCATAGATGCTCCAATGAGGTCAACGCGGCCCCGAATGTTGAGGGCTTCTAAGAGATCCAGCAATTGCCGGTCAAACAGGTCGCCATCGTAGGTTGCCCACGGCCGCTCGGAGTAGCCGCGCCCGAACAAGTCGTAACGCAGAACGCGATAACCGGCCTTGCGGAGGGCGGCAAAGGTTGGATCCCACAAGTAGTAGGGCACGGAAAAGCCAGGAATCAGCACCGCCGTTCGAGCGGATTCCGGCCCTTCCAATTGATAGTGTGTGATGCCGCCGGTAAGCGAAACGAAAGCACCGGGCGCTTTCCCTCGAAGCCGTCCATCGAGCTCCATCGTTTCGAGGTTGGCGCGTTGGTACTGAAAGGCGCCGGCGGCAAGAACGGCCAGCATCAGAGCGGCCGTTAGAAGGATCGGCGGCTTTTTCATGGCAGGGACCTCGCCATGATAGCAGCGGGGAGCCCGCCCCATCGGGAATACGGGTAAATTCACCAATTCCTCAGCGTTTTCCCGCAGTGGTCGAACGAGCACCCGGCACAGGTGTACCAAGCCAGGTTTATCGCCCGTCTATACACTTGTTTGGAGTGTAAATTGCCATTGCAACCGGATCGCCATACTGCCGCAATGCGCCACTCACCCCCGAAATAGGACCGTTCAGGTTCATTTTCTTTGCACTTTCTTGAAACTTTTTGCCTCGCTGCTTATTGACACCAGATGAACAACCGTTTAACCTTGGACTTCCACGTCGAGCGGTAGACATAAACTCCAGCGAGGTGTAACAGTGGGTCCCTGCATGACCTTCCAAATTGGGGAACGCGTTGTTTACCCGAATCAGGGTGTTGGAACGATTGAAAACATCAGCAGTCGTTTCTTCGGCTCCCAGGCGGAACGTTACTATCTCCTCCGCCTTAGCTCCAATTCCATGACCATCATGGTTCCCTTTTCGCATGTCGGCGATGTCGGCCTGCGCAAAGTGACCCGGGCGAGTGAAATCCAGAAGGTCCTTGAGTATCTTGCCACTGGCAAGACGCGCAAGATGGCCGATTGGAAGAACCGCTTTAAGGAAAACTCCGAAAAAATGCGCTGCGGCAGCATTTTTGAAATGGCCGAAGTGCTGAAGATCCTCCTACTGCAACAGCAGGAGAAGACACTATCCTTCCGCGAAAAGAAAATGCTCGACCGCGCCCGCCAGATGCTGATCTCCGAAGTGTCCAGTTCGCGCGGTGTCGGCGTTGAGCAGGCGATGGAAGTTTTGGATCGTTCGCTGCAAAAAGCCGGTTTGAATCTGCCCGAAGCGATGTAGCTTTTTCCACCAATTTTGCGAAGCCCTGGGAACGACACGTTCCCGGGGCTTTTGACTTTACTGCCCGATGGCAATTAAGAGGATGATCCTGTTTACAGGCCGGGCAGTTGGGCAAGCCGATCCCTACCTGATCGATGGCCTGCGATAGCGCGCCGCGCGGCCGTCCGCTAGCTGAAACCCCTTAGATCCCTTAGACAATCAGTCCCACCCGTAAGTACTAGTAAGGGATTTGCCGCCTAGTAAATCTTTCCCATAACCCCGATCATATTGCTGAGGGAAACCGTACTGCTTATGCGCTGTATGCATTGCGGCAAACCGCTTCCGCTCTTGCGCAAGTGGACCGACGGCGAGTTTTGCTCGGAAGAGCATCGCCGGGCCTACGCTCAGGATCAAGCGAAGTTGGCGTTGTCGCGGCTCGTCGATGAACAGCAGGCGATCCACGCCGGTAAACGGCCGCGACGCCGCGGCATCGCCCTTCCCTTGCCAGACGATTCCAAACAGCGAACCACGCCGGTGGCGGCCGCCGCTTCGCTGCCGCCTCCCTCGGCGGTGACAAGGCCAAAGCGGGCGCTTCCGTTGCCCAAGGCCGCAGCCAGTATCCG
>Ga0187894_10004208_pt1 | contig 15598 bp, 8 predicted proteins | sample GBC1701081metaG_FD_136650 | JGI IMG/M metagenome (GOLD analysis project Ga0187894, IMG submission 136650) | White microbial mat communities from a lava cave in the Kipuka Kanohina Cave System on the Island of Hawaii, USA - GBC170108-1 metaG ... | reverse complement strand
GTGAAGGCCTGGATGGGACCGGGCAGCGGCACCTTCTGGATCGTGGCAGCCAGCGCGCGCGTCGCCCGCGAGGCAGACGTCGACGGGGGCGTGACCGGCGCCGGCGTCAGGTCGCCCTTGAAGTTGGAGATGAGCTCCACCAGGGACCCGCCGCCGGCGCCGCCGACCGCGATCTTCTCGCCGTCGGGGCTGCTCTGGATCGACCCGAAGTTCGCCAAGGTGTCATAGAACGCGGTGTCAAAATCGAAGTTGGCGACCAGCGTGCCGGTCGGCGAGAAGTTGATCGCGGCGCACCAGTCCGAGCCGCACGTGGGCGCGACGGCCCTGATCGACGGGTCGAGCGTGAGCGTCTTCGCCTCGAAGTCGGGATCGAACCAGAGCGCGCTCACAGGATCCCCCGGAATGAGCGGTCTCGTCATGATCGCCCACGAGCCCTTCCGGTCCCCGTGATCGCCGGCGCCCGCGGGGCCGGCGAGAACGAGGAGCGCCGTCCCGGCGCACACCGCGAGCGTCAGTGCCCGAAGCGGCGTCGCCTCCCAGCGGCGGGCCCTGCGTCCAAACGCATGTCGCGATCGCCTCGTCGTGATCGAGTGTGTCATCGAGACTCCTCCGGAAACTTGATCGAATCTGGGGTCCATGGCGCCACCGTCATGCGCGGCCGCTCTCCGACACCGCCGTCCCGTCCCTGTCACGGCGACGTCGTGATCGCGACGCTCGACCGACCCACGAGGCGGCCGTCCTCGGTGAGGAAGTCCACCTGACCGCGCGTGTTGGCCGGATCGAAGACAATGGGCTGGCCCAGCGCCCTGAAGAACACCGCGAACGTCGGTTGCTCGCCCGCGTCGAACGGCCGCGTGACGTCGCCCGCCGGCGCAGCCTTGCAGGCGCCGGTGCTGGGCACCGTCTCGCAGATCGTCGCCTCGACACCGGGCGCGCTGGCCCGCGCGACCGACGTCCCGCTGCCGGCCGGCCCCGTGGCGGTCGCCCGCACGGTGACGGTGCCCGCGGCGCCGACATTGCTGGCCGCCACGACCGCGATCCCGGTGCCGTCGACGGACGGGATGCGCGTGATCCCGTCGTTGGTGAGCGTCGCCATGATCGAGACCATGTCCGGGGTGGGCGCCGGCGGCGCGGAGACCACGATGGTGTTGAGCGCCGGCCGCACCTGGCTCGGCGCCGCGTCGTCGCACGACACGACGAGCGGCAGCTCGCGCGCGTCGAACGTCGGCAGCGGCGCCGCGGCCGCAGTCGTCGCGAGCGGCGGCGGCTCGACCAGGCTGAGCACGATGAGGAACGTGAGCACGGCGCCCGCCGTGATCGTGAACGGCTGGCTCTCTCCCCCGACCACCGCGTTGGTCAGCGGATCCGTGAGGAAGAAGGCCAGGGTGATCGGCAGGAGCAGCGCCGGCAGGATCCGGCAGCCGGTGGCGGTGCCGATACCACTGGCGATCAGGGCCAGAAACGTCGTTGCCAGCGGCTGGATCACGCGAGCGCCAGGCAGCACGGCGGTCTGGAGCAACAACTGGGTGAGGATGAACGGCAGCATCTTCATCACGTAGAGGTCGGTGCCGCCCTCGTACGAGCGGATCGCCTGCACGAGCGGCAACCCCGCGCGGTTCACTGTGGCGGCGAGCAGGATGGCGCCCGCGAGGAACAGCACGACCGGCGTCTCGACCCGGCCATCCTCGTTGGCGAGGAACGTGGAGAAGAGCAGGGAAAGGCCGATCAGCGGGCTACCGGTGAAGTCGGCGAACAGCGACACGAAGGCCGCGAGCTCGACGGCGGCGGCCAGCACCGTCTGGACCGCCCTGAACAGCGGGAAGTCGCGCGACGTGGTGGAGCCGGCGACCAGCACCATCAGCGCTGCCACGTCGGCCAGGCTCGCCCGCCCGGCCCGGTCGGCTGCCGGCAACGCCGCGGCCGCATCGGCCGTGTTCACGAGCGCGATGTCGGTGATCGAGTCGGTCCCGGTGCCGCCCCAGTACGTCAGGTACTCGATCGCGCTCAGATCCCCGGCAATCTTTGCGATGAAGCCGTCCTGGCCGCCGCCGAACGCGCCCTGCAGCGCGTTGGCCGTGACCGGCAGGTTCGTCGACGCCGTGTTGCCGCCGACCCAGACCTGTCCGCCGGGCGCGACGCGCATCGCGGTGATCTGATCGGAGTTCGTCCCGCCGAGATACGTGCCGGCCAGCCGGCTGCCCGCGGCGTCGATCGCGACGACGAACCCGTCACTCGCGCCGCCGAGCGCCGGCTGGAGCACGCCGGACGTGGCGATGCCGCTCGCCGACGACGTGGAGCCGGCCACGTACGCGGTGCCGCCGGGCGCGATGGCGACCGCCTGGCCGTTCTCGCCCAGGGTGCCGCCGATGAACGTCGACCACGTGAGCTGGCGCGCCACCGTGTCGATGCTGCTCGCGTAGGCGTCGATCACGCCGCTCCGCACCGGCTGGAACGCCTGCTGCAGCGGGAAGTCGCCCGAGAACGTGAAGCCGGTGATGACGACGCGCCCTGAGCCGTCACTGCCGAGGCCGCCGGCGAAGTCGTTCGCTGTGCCGCCCAGGTACGTCGAGAACACGAGGGCGCTACCGCCTGGCGCGAGCTTTGCGAGGAACGCGTCGACGCCGCCTGCGAGCGTCCCCTGGAGCGCGTTCGCGAGCGGGAAGTCCGGGTAGTCGGTGTGCCCGGCCAGGTAGGCGTGCCCCGCGGCGTCGGCGGCCACCCCCTTGCACTCGTGGTTCGTGACGAGCGGATTCGCCCCGGCCACGTACGTCGAGTAGACGACGTCGAGCGCGCTCGTGAATTTCGTGACGACGCACGCGGGGAACAACGTCGCGTTCGTCGGGTCGAACGCGCCGGCCGTCGTCAGGTAGTTGCCGGAGTTGCTGAAGGCCGCGAGATAGACGTTGCCCGACGGGTCGCGCGCGAGCCGCGGGCTCGACTCCGCGTTCGATCCGCCGAGGTACGTGGCCCGCACGACGCGGCCGAGGTCGATCTCGGGATCGATCACGAGCGGCCGGGTCGGATCGTACGGCCCGAGCGCGAGCCGCACGTCGCCGTTGTCGCCCGGGACGAAGCGGGCATCGACCGCGATCCGCTCCGACGGACCGGTCTGGTACGCGACCGGCCGCGTGAGCGTGAGTTCGTGCGCGCCCGCGGTCACGACGAGATCGCCTGTCGCCGCGAGAGCAACGGCATCCGCGCCCTCGATCCCGATCCGGATCACGCCGGGGTCGGCGCCGGCCGCCAGCACCAGGTCGAACTCGGGGCGCCCGTGGTCACCGTGAAACTCGAGGTCGATGCCGGGATACACGGCGCGCCGGACCACCCGGGCGTACGCGGGAACGTCCCGGCGCCACCGGGCTGGATCGCTTCCGACCAGGTAGTGATGGCGGCCCGGGAGCAGGTTCTGGCCTTCGGCGCGCGCGCCCGCGTCCCCGCCGAGCAGGCGCACGCGGACGGTCCGGGCGCCATCGCCGGAACCGAGCAGGATGGTCGCGTCAGCCCCGGCGAGCCAGAGCGTCCAGTCGCGACCGCGCGAGACGAAGGCGACCGAGCCATCGGCGTGTTCGGCGTTGGGCTCGAAGCGCAGCGGGCGGCGGGCGAGCTTGTCCGCGAGCGCGCCGTCGTCCAGACTCGCGGCGTCCGCCGCGATGAGGCCGTCGCGGACCCCGGGCGGCGACGGGACTTCCGATCCGGCGCGGAACACCGGCAGCGATACGGGAACTGGCCTCGAATCCGCGTGCGCACGGGCCGCGGGCCATACGGTCTGCGTCGTGCCACCGGGTCCCGTCGCGCAGGCCGACAGCATGGCGATCGCGAGCAGCAGACAGATCGCCCTGCGGGGGCCGGAGTTGGGGCGCAACATTGCTGGCCGCATCCGCCCGCACCATCGCGGGACGGCCGTTATGAACTCGTCAAAACCGCGCCTTGACCGTCCCGGATCCCCCTGCTAGCCTTGGGCTCCTTCTCGCCATGCCAGGGCTCCGCATCAAGCTCCTCGGGGGATTCGAGGCTCGGTTCGCCTCGGGGGTGCCGCTCGTCCTTCCCGCTCGCAAGACCGAAGCCCTGCTCGCCTACCTGGCGCTGTCCCCGGGCCGCGCCCAGCGCCGCGACAAGCTCACCGCGCTCCTCTGGCCGGACGCCGCAGATCGCCAGGCCCGGCAGAACCTCAGGCAGGCCCTCTTCCACCTCAGGCAGGCCTTCCGGGCCGGCGACGAGACGCCGCCTCCGCTCATCGACGAGCGCGAGCGCGTCGCGCTCCACGACGCTCTGGTCGACGTGGACGCAACCGAGTTCGAACGGCTCGCGCGGTCGGCGACCGCCGCCGATCTCGAGCGCGCGGCCACGATGTACCAGGGTGACCTGCTCGCCGGCCTCGTGGTCAAGAGCTCGGGCTTCGAGGAATGGCTCATGGCCGAGCGGGCGCGCCTGCACGAGCTAGCCGTGGAGGCCATGGCCAGCCTCATGGCCCTGCTGAGCCACACGGGGGAAGTCGAGCGCGCGATCCAGGCGGGCGGACGTCTCCTCGTCCTCGATCCCATGCAGGAGGCCGTCCATCGCAGCCTGATGCGCCTGTACGTGCGGGCCGGGCGACGCGACGCGGCCCTGCGCCAGTACCGGACGTGCCTCGACGTCCTGCAGCGCGAGCTGGGGACCGAGCCCGAGGCCGAGACGCGGCAGATCTACGAGCAGCTCGTGCGCCAGGGCCCCGGGCGAGGCAGCGGCAAGGCAGGAGCGATCTCCTCGCCGCCGATCGTGCCGATCGTCGGACGGCATCGCGAGATCGGCGCGCTGACTTCCGCCCTCGCCGCGGCCTGGCAAGGCAGTCCGAGCGTCGCCGTCGTGCTGGGCGAGGCCGGCGCCGGAAAGACCCGGCTGATCGACGAACTCGTCACCTCGGCGCGCCGCGAGGGCGGGCGCGTGCTGGCGGGGCGTGCGTACGAGATGGAGCGGGTCCTGCCGTTCGCGCCCTGGGTCAGTGCCCTGCGCAGCGCCCGCGAGCCGGGAGACGAGACGGCGCTCGGCGCGCTCACGCCGACTGCGCGCCGTCACCTGCAGCTTCTCGTGCCCGAAGTGCAGGACGGGTCGCCGCCACCCGCCTCGATCGACAGCTCGCTCCCGCTGTTCGACGCGGTGACCGAGCTGCTCGGCGAGCTGGCCCGGAAGCAGCCGCTGCTGGTCGTGCTCGACGATCTGCACTGGGCGGACGAGCAGAGCCTGCGCCTCCTCGCGTACGTCGCGCGGCGGGTCGGGGAAGCGCCGCTGCTCGTGCTGGCCGGCGCGCGCGAGGAGGAGCTGGTCGACGTGCCGATGCTCGGCCGGTTGTTCGCGGAGCTGGACGCCGAGCGGCGGATCACGACCGTCCCGCTGAGCCGGCTGACCCGCCGCGAGACCATCGAGCTGGTCGTGGCGCTCGGACGCCACCGCGCCTCCGCACCGCGGCTCGGCCGCCTCGCGGAGCGCGTGTGGCAGGACAGCGAGGGCAACCCGTTCATGGCCGTCGAGATGGTGCGGGCCCTCGATCACGTCCGCCGCGCGCGTCCCTCGGGCGCACGACCGCTGCCGGAGCGAGTGCGCCAGCTCATCACCGGGCGGCTCGATCGGCTCAGCGAGGCCGGCCGCGACCTGGTGGCCGCGGCAGCCGTGCTCGGCAGCGGCCTCGCATTTCCGCTGCTGCAGCGAGTGGCGCGCCTCGACGATCGGGCGGCAGCGCGGGCGGCCGAGGAGCTCGTGCGGCGGCGCATCCTCGACCACGCCGGCGAGGACTTCCAGTTCGACCACGACCGGATCCAGCAGGTCGCCTACGATCGGCTGCTCCCCGCCGAGCGCCGCGCGCTGCACGCCGCAGCCGCGGAAGCAATCGAAGCGTTCTGCGCGGACCGGCTCGAGGACGTCCACGATCGCCTCGCCCACCACTACGCGAGAGCCGGGCGCGCGTCCGAGACGGTGACGTCCCTCGAGCGGTTCGCCGACACGGCGCGCCGGCGCGGCGCACTCGGCGACGCGGTGCGCGCACTCGAGGAGGCGCTCGCACGGCTCGTGGCAATGCCGGCGCCCGACGAGCGCCTGCGGGTCGAGCTGGCGCTCAGGCACGCCCAGCTCGTCTCGATCCTCGGGCGGTTTCAGGAGGTCTTCGACGCGCTCGTCCCGCTGGGCCCGTCGGTGGAGCGCCTCGACGACCCACGGCTCACCGGCCTCTACTGCTTCCGCCTCGCGATGACGTTCGCCAACGTCGGACGCCATGAGGAGGCGCTCGCCGCGGCGACGCGGTCGCTCGAGGCTGGTCGGCGCGCCTGCGACGACGGCGCGGTGGGGCGCGCGCACTACGTGCTGGCCATCACCGGTTTCTCCACGGGGCGGTTCGCGGATGGCGCCGACGACGGGCGCCGTGCGGTGGCGCTGCTCGAGCCGTCGGGTGAGCTGCTCTGGGCGGGCCAGGCGAACTGGATTCTCGGTCTCAACCTCGCGATGCTCGGCGAGTTCGCAGGCGCGCTGGCAGCGCTCGCGCGCGTGGACGTGCTGGCGGAGGCGCTCGGCGATCGCGTGCTCGAGGGCTTCGCCGCGTACTCGACCGCGCTGGTCCAGCTCACGCGCGGTGATGTGGATGCCGCCCAGGCCGCCGCCGAGCGCGGCATCGCGCGCGCGCCCGACCCGTCGAACCGGGCGACGGCCCAGGCGATGCTCGGGTACGCACTGCTCGAGCGCGGCGACGTCGAGCAGGCGGTCGCGCTGCTCGAAACCGCGCTCGGACAGCTCACGCGCTTCGAGATCCGCCAGAGCATCACCACGCTGTTCCTGGCGGACGCCCTCCTGCGAAGCGGCGCGGACGCGCGGGCCCGCGAGGTCGCCGCGCGCGGCATCGCCACGGCGGAGCGCATCGGGTTCCTCTGGGGCGTCGCATGGGGCGAGCGACTGCTCGGCCGGCTCCTTCTCGCCGCGGGTGACGCAGCGGCCGCCGAACGTTCGATCGAGCAGGCGACCCATCGATTCCGCGAGGCAGGCTGCCGGTTCGAGGTGGCGGTGACCGGTCTCGATCAGGCGGCCGTGGCCTACGCGCGCGGCCGCGAGGCGGAGGCTGTGGCGTGGCTCGCCGAGGCGCGCACCGCGCTCTCGACCTTCGACGTGCCGGTCTGGCTCGAGCGCGCCGACCGGCTTGCCGCGAGGCTGGGACTCGGGGCGCCACCACGCTCCCCCTGAGGGATGCGCCCGCGCCAGGCTGAAGAGAGACCGCGTGCTATGCTCCTCGGGCGACATCCGCACCTCAATGACGGAGGACAGAACATGACAGACGTGGCGTTCGTCTTGTGCGGCGGGAGCGCCGGCGCTCCGCAGGCGAGGCGGCGAGAGGTGGTCGTCAACGGCAAGCGCGTCAAGACCGTGGACGTGCACGCGCACTGCGCCGTGCCGGCCGCGATGGCCCTGGTCGGGCGGCAGCTCGAGACCGAGGCGCTCCTCATGTCGAACACCGATGAGCGCCTCCGCGCGATGGATGCGCAGGGCATCGACGTCGAGGCCCTCAGCATCAACCCGTACTGGTACACGGCCGATCGCGACGTCGCGGCCAAGCTCATCCAGATGCAGAACGAGGCGCTCGCCGAGATCTGCGCGGCCAACCCCGAGCGCTTCGTGGCCTTCGCCACGATCGCGCTCCAGCACCCCGACCTGGCCGTCGAGCAGCTGGTGCAGGGCGTGAAGCGCTACGGACTGCGCGGCGCAAGCACGGGCGGCAGCGTGGCGGGCCTCGAGCTCTCCGATCCGAAGTTCCATCCGTTCTGGGCGAAGGCCGAGGAGCTCGGCGTGCTCGTGTTCATCCACCCGCAGGGCACGGCCGAACTGGAGCAGAGCACGCGCCTCCAGGGCAACGGCCTGCTCACCAACACGATCGGCAACCCGCTCGAGACGACGATCGCGCTGTCGCACCTCATCTTCGAGGGCACGCTCGACCGCTTCCCCGGCCTCAAGATCTGCGCGGCGCACGGCGGCGGCTATCTGCCCTCGTACGGGGCGCGATCCGACGCGGTGCAGACGACGTTCCCGAAGCGGATGACGGGGACGATCAAGAAGCGGCCGACCGAGTATCTTCGCCAGCTCTACTACGACTCGATCGTGTTCACGCCGGAGGCGCTGCGTCACCTGGCCGCCGAGGTGGGCCCGGGCCAGGTCGTCATGGGAACCGACTACCCGTTCCCGTGGACGAGCACCTCGGTGGACCACATCCTCGGGACGCCGGCGCTGACCGACGTCGACAAGACCGCGATGCTCGGCGGCACCGCGATGAAGCTGCTGGGGATCAAGGAGTAGGACGGCTCACGCCATTCTGGCCAGCTCGGCCTCGAGCCGGTCGAGGTTCTGCTCGTTCGCCTCGAGGGCGGGGGGACTCAGCGGGGCGCGTCCGACTCCAGCAGCGCCTTGAGGTTGCCGAGAATCATCGGCCAGCCCTGGCGGCACGCGCGGTAGACCGCGCTGTCGCGCTCGAACCGGTCGTGCGTCACGGTGAGCCGCACCATGTCGCGGGCGGGCACGATCTCGAACACGACCCTCGAGGGCGGCTCCCGGCGGAACTCCTCCGTGAACACGGGATGAAACGTGTAGCTCAAAACACGGAACGGCTCGACCCTGAGCACCTCCTGCTCATCGGTGATCTGCCCATGCCGGCGATAGATCGCCTTCGAGCCCACCGTCCAGTCGGACTCGATGCGCGTGTCCATCCAGTACTGCTGCGTGATGTCCGGATCCGTGAGCGCCTGCCAGACGCGCTCGGGCGTGGATGCGATGTCGGTGGACATGACGATGGCCGGCGCCTCCACGGCTTCGCCCGATCCCCGGCTGATCCGAAGTGGCTCGTGGAGATACGGCGGTCTCTCGCCGGACGGAAATCCCCAGGCGATCGGTCGCCATTCGTCGACCACGGCGGCGAGGATGCCGTCCCGCACCGCGGGATCGCTCTCGACCAGCGACGAGGCGTCCTCGAGCGAGGCGCACTGGAGGATCGTCAGGCCACCCGAGCCGTCGCGCAGCGGCCCGCCCATCAGGACAGCGCCGGTCGCGTACAGGCCGTTGAGGTAGTCGACGTGCTGGTCGAGCGTCTGCCCGAAGACGTCGACGCCCTGCCGCCATGCGGGTCCAGGGGTGAAGGAGACGATGAAGTAGTTCATGGTGTCGGACCGCACTCCTCAAGCCATCGTACCGGCGATGGCGCGCGAGCGCACGACGACGCGCGAGCGCGTCTCGGCTGCCGCCTCAGGCGAGGCGGGGCAACACGTGGCGGGCCATCAACTCCATCGAGCGCAGCACCTTCTTGTGCGGGAGCCCGCCGAAGTTCGCGATCGCCAGGAAGTCGGTGAAGCCGGCTTCCTGGTACCGGCGGGCGACGCGAAGGATCTCGTCCGGATCGCCGAACGCGACCACGTCCTGCTCCACGAGGCTCTCGAACGGGCGCTGCACGGCGTAGAGGCGCGTGCGGACATAGCGGTCCATGTACGGCCGGGCTTCCGCGCGCGCCTCTGCCGTGGTCTCGGCGCAATACGCGTGAAAGCCGAACGGCGCGGTCGCGTCCTCGGCGCGGCCGCCTGCCGAGGCGAACGCCTCACGGTAGGTCCGTAGACCGCGCGCCATCTCCGGCACCGTCTCCGCCGACGCGTACGGGATGAACATGGCGGGCAGGCACCGCGCGCCGACGCGCGCGCCGCCGTCCGTTCTGAGCGTCGCGACCCACACCGGCGGGTGCGGCTTCTGAACGGGCAGCACGTTGAGCTGGACCTGGTCGACGCGGTGGTGCGCGCCCGCGTACGAGAACCGTTCGCCCGTCCAGGCCCGGAGGAGGACCTCCAGCGCCTCGTCGAACCGCGCCCGCTTCTGCCCCGGGTCCACCCCGAAGCCCGCGAACTCGTGCGAGAGATATCCCGAGCCCACGCCGAGGTTGAGGCGCCCACCAGAGAGCACGTCGACCATCGCGTAGTCCTCGGCGACGCGGAGCGGATGGTCGAACGGCAGCACGACGACACCGGAGCCCAGACGGATGCGCCTCGTGCGCTGGGCGGCCGCCGCGAGCAGCACTGGCGGGCGCGGGACGGCGCCGTACTCGTGAAAGTGGTGCTCGGCGACCCAGAACGAGTCGAAGCCCCACTCCTCCGCGGCCTCCACCTGATCGAGCACCTCGGCGTAGAACTCGCCCGCGCTGCGGGCCAGTTCGGCCGGGTAGTGGTCGACGACCGAGAAGATGCCGAGTCGCATCAGGCGCCGGCGCCGTCCTCGCCGCCCGGCGGGCGCAGCTCGTCGCGGGCGTCCGCCAGTCGCTCGCCGAGCGCGCGCACCTGGTCGAGGCGCGTCGCGCTCCAGTCGAAGCGCGGCTCGGTTGCGTAGCCGCCCCACGACGCCATGTAGCCGGCTCTGGAGAGCCCGAGGGCGAGCTCGGAGATGCGCGCGGGATTGGCGAAGTCCGCCATGATGGCGACCTCGTCGAAGCGCTCGGGGCGCTTGCCGTCGAGGAAGGCCTCGAGCGCGCCGGGCTTGGGCCCATGCGGCAACCCGACCGGATGCACGGTGACCATGCCCTGCTGCACGACGCCGCCGGCGCTGAAGAAATCGCCGTAGTGGTAGCCGAGCGTCTCCAGATAGTCGAGGTTCTTGTGGAAGAACGGCACCCACATGCCGTCGCGCTCGGCGCGGCGCACGGTGAACACGCAGAGATAGCAGCCGGGCAACTTGAAGACGGTGTGGCCGGAGGGCGGGACGTGCGAGCGGTCGGCCATGAGCGGCCGGACGTCCTCCACCGCGAATTTGTACGGGAGGTAGTCGCCGCGCCACCCCACGGCGTCGAAGGGATGCGTCGGATGCACGCGGCGCGTGTAGACGGTCTCCACCTTCGAGACGATCTCGAAGCGACCGGACTCGTTGCGCGTGTCGAGCGTCTTCGGGAACCGATAGTCGCTCGCGCTGTGGGTGAGGAATCGTCCCGTCGTGGCCGACTCGCCCTTCTCAGGGTCGCCCGCGAAGCTCTCGTACATCCAGTAGTACTGGGGCCCCGGCGCGATGGCGAACCGATGCGTGATGCCCTTGGGCACGATCAGGAAGTCGCCCTTCCGGTACTCGATCGGCCCGAACGTGGTCTCGAGCGTGCCGCCGCCCTGATGCACGAAGTAGACGAGCGTGGCCGAGTGGTGCTCGAAGAAGTAGTCCATCGACGCCCGCGGCGCCGTCACGTTCATCGCCACAGTGGCGTTTGCGACGAGCCGCGCCATGCCGCGATAGACGTCCTGCGCCTCGGCCGGCTGCGCCATCTCGAGCGCGTGATGCGTGCCGCCGACCGGCCGCATCGGCGACTCCCAGAGCGGCGCCCATGTCGCGCCGTCCAGCACGCGCGCCTCGTCCGCGAGCCAGTTGGTGGGCGGATAGAGGTGATACGTGTGGCTCATCTTGCCGGCGAATCCGCCCCTCCCGTGCTCCTGTTCGTAGACGTGACGCAGGAGCGCGCCGGCGTGCGGCGCGCGAGGGACGATGCCAACCTCGGGGAGACCTCGGAAGTAGTCGTATTTCTCCACGGCGTGCTCTCCTTCCACGGGCGGGACTGATGTCGACGATTCTAGCCCAATTGCGAGAGGTCGACCGCCGCGGTATATTCCGATGCGGCCCGATCGAGGGGCCGACGGTCCGCGTGAAGGGCTCAGCCCACTCGCTCGTTGTGCCCGACACAACCTGACTTCCTGCCCGAGATTCGCGGACACCGGGCGCACCGCGGGGCATGCCCTGCGAAAAGGAAGGAAGGTGCGCAATGAACGCGTCCCCCAGCCGATCCTCTCGTCAACTTCCCGGTCGGGCGAATCTCGAGCATCTCCGGAACGAGGCCAAGCAGCGGCTCAGGGAGCTGCGGGTGCGCGACGCCACGGCCCGGCTGGCCGACGCGCAACTTGCCGTTGCTCGTGCGTACGGGTTCGCGAGCTGGCGGCAGCTCAAGGCCGCCGTCGACGATCGGGATCGAGAGCGCGTGTTCGCGGCTGCCCGAGCCGGCGATCTGCCGGCAGTGCGCGCGTCGCTCGAGCGCGGGTTCAATCCCGGCACGGCCGACGGGTCGGGCCGCACCCTGCACCAGATCGCCAAGACACTCGGCCATGAACAGATCGAGCTGCTCCTGCGCGAGTACCAGGAACGCGACGAGCGATCCGAAGACGTGCGGCGTGCCGTCGAGGCGATCCAGCACGCGGCGGCCGACGGGCGGACCGACGACCTCGCACGCCTGCTCGACGCGCGCCCCGATCTGCTCGACGCGCGCGGCGTGGATCTCGCGCGCCAGACTGCGCTGCACGAGGCCGCGCGCAACGACCGGATGGCGAGTGTGCGCGTGCTGCTCGACGCCGGCGCGGACGTGCGCATCCGGGACTACGGCGACAATGCGTCCGCCCTGCACTTCGCCGCCCACTTCGCCGACCTCGAGATCGTCCGGGTTCTGGTCGAGGCAGGCGCCGACGTGACCGGTGCGGGCGACGATCACGGTGTGGGCGTGCTCGGCTGGGCGACATGCCTCGGGCGTGTTCGACACGACGTTGCCGCGTACCTGCTCGGCGCGGCTGCGCGGCTCGACGTCTGGTCGGCCATCGCGCTCGGGCGTGCAGACGAGGTGCGTCTCCTGGTCCGCGACGATCCGTCGGTGCTGAGGGCGACGATGAGCCGCAACGAGCACCGGCGTACGCCGCTACACCACGCCGCCGCCATGAATCGCCCCGACATGGTGCGTGTGCTTCTCGAGCTCGGCGCCGATCCTCACGCAGTGGACGACACCGGCGGGACGCCGCTCACGGCGGCCGCGCGGGCCCATGCCGATCCGGCCGCCATCGCGATCCTGGAAGGCGCCGGGGCGCGGCTCGATCTCCTCGCCGCGTTGACGCTCGAGCGCTACGACCTGGCCGAGCGTATGATCCGCGAGAACCCGGCGCGCATCGGCCGCGATGGCCGGGACACCATCGCGCTGCACCTGCTCGTGGCGGCGAAGAATGCGGCCGCCGTCCGGTGGCTCATCGAGCACGGCGTCGACGTGAACGCCAAGCGCGTCTTGTGGGACTGCAACTCCACGGCATTGCACGTCACCGCCGAGCACGGCGGCGTCGAGCTGGCGCGCCTGCTGCTCGACGCGGGCGCGGACCCCTCCATCCGCGACGACAAGTACGAGGCGACCGCGCTCGGCTGGGCCGAGTACTGCGGCCAGCCGGAGATCGCCGAGCTGCTTCGCCAGCGCGGCGCGGCGACGTAGCCGGCCCACGCTGACCGGCGCGACCGGCCCGGGGGCTGCTCGCCGATTGCCTGAACGCCGTGCCCATCGTCGTGGCGGGCGAGCAGGCCCCTCCCGGGCGGCGTTCCTCGCGCGCCACCCTCGGACGCCGCGATCACTCGGCGGCCGACCCTTCGGACACGGCGACCTCACTCGGCGACCACCGCCCGGACGGCGGCGACATCACTCGGCGATCCGCCCCGGGACGGCGGCGACCTCACTCGGCGACCCCCGCCAGTGGCGGTCGTACGCGTGATACTCCAATCTTGGAGTATCCGGTTGTTGACACGAGCAGCCGACCTGCCTATGCTGGCGACGCCGTGACCAGGTAACCATCATGCTGCGCTACGCGCTCCTCGCCCTCCTGAGCCGCCGGTCCCTTTCCGGGTACGAGCTCACCAAGCGCTTCTACGGCTCCGTCGCCTTCTGCTGGCACGCGCATCAGTCGCAGATCTACTCCGAGCTCACGCGCCTCGAGCGGGCCGGGGCGGTCTCCTCCAAGCTCGAAACGCAACGCACCCGCCCCAATCGCAAGATCTTCACGCTGACGGAGCCCGGCCGGGCCGAGCTGACCGCGTGGCTCCGTACGCCCGAGCCGGCGCTGGCCTTGAAGGACGAATGGCTGATCCGCTTCTGGGCGGTCGACCTCCTCGCTCCGGAGGACGCGCGCACGCTCTTGCTGTCGTGTCGACGCCTCCACGAGGACCGCCTTCGCGCGTACCGCGGACTGCTCCGCACGCTCCGGCGCGAACACGGCTCGCTCGAGCGCACGACGCACGAGACGCTCGTCGGGCCATACCTGTGTCTCCAGCAAGGCGTCTGGCACGAGGAGATGTACATCCGCTGGTGCCGCTGGGCGGCCGCGCGCCTGGCCGCCCGACGGCGCCGGCCACGGCCGCGCCGCACGCAGGACGTGATCGACCTGCACGCCGCCGTGAAGATCGCCCGGAGCGGCGATGGGTCGCGGGCGTCGAGCGTGCGCGCGCCCGAGCGGCCATCCGACGGGGGTGACCGCGTGATCGGTGGCGCGGGAGCGCGGCGGATGAACCGCCGCGTGAAGGGCCGCGGTTGACGGACTACGCGGCGCTCGCCCGCGAGACCCTGCCCGGCCTGCTCGTCGAGCGGGCCCGGCGCACGCCCGATCGCGTCGCGTTTCGCGCGAAGCGGCTCGGCATCTATCGCGAGACGACGTGGCGCGATCTCGCCGATTCCGTCGCGGCGGTCGCGCTCGCGATGCGGGCCCGCGGGCTCGCGCCTGGAGACACCGTGGCGATCATGGGCCATCCCTGCCCGGAGTGGACCATCGCCGATCTCGGCGCGCAGGCCGCGGGCGCCGTCACCTATGGCGTGTATCCGACCAGCTCGCCCGCGGAGCTCTCGTTCCTGCTCCAGCACGGAGGCGCCCGATTCCTCGTGGCCGGCGACCAGGAGCATCTCGACAAGACGCTCGCGGTCTGGCCCGACTGCCCCGGCCTCCAGGCCGTCTTCGTGGCGGACACGCGAGCGCTGTTCATGTACGCGGACGCGCGGGTATCCGCGTTCGCGGACCTCCTGGCGCACGGGCGATCGCTCGCCGCGCGCCAGCCCGACGTCCTGGCCGCGCTCGCCGCAGGGCTCTCGCCCGAGGCGCCCGCGACGATCGTCTACACGTCGGGAACCACCGCCTCGCCGAAGGGCGCCGTCCTGCGCCACGGCCAGCACATCGCCGCGGCGGCCAACGTCCTCGATCACTACCCGGTCCTCCGTGGCGGCGAGCAGCGGCTCGTCGCTTTGCTGCCGCTCTCCCACGTGATGGGCCGGGACGCGACGATCACGCTCCCGCTGCTCGCCGATTGGATCCCGCACTACCCGGAGGATCCCGAGGCCTTCGCCGAGACCCTGTTCGAGGTGGCGCCGACGTTCCTCTTCACGGTGCCGCGGTATCTGCAGAAGATCGCGTCGCACCTCCTCGTCGCGCTCGACTCGGCCTCGCCGGTCAAACGCGCCGCCTATCGCGCCGCAATGGCTATTGGGCGCGCCGCGCTGCGCCACCACTGGGACGGTCGCGTTCCGCCCTGGCTCCGCCTTGCAGCCCGGGCCGGCCATGCGCTCGTGTTCCGGTGGCTGCTCGACAAGGTCGGCCTCGCCCGCACGAGGCTGATCCTGTCGAGCGGCGCGTCCCTGCCGCGAGACGTCGCCGCGCTCTGGCAGGTCTGGGGCGTGAACCTGCTCGAAGCCTACGGCCAGACCGAGGCCGGCGGCGCGCTCATCGCGGGCCAGCAAGGACAGCGGCCGCGCCCCGGCGACGTCGGTGTGCCCGCGGCGAACGTGGACGTCGCGCTCGACGCCGACGGCGAG